>Ga0182024_10026593_pt1 | contig 10160 bp, 6 predicted proteins | sample P32metaG_FD_120480 | JGI IMG/M metagenome (GOLD analysis project Ga0182024, IMG submission 120480) | Permafrost microbial communities from Stordalen Mire, Sweden - P3-2 metaG (Illumina Assembly) | ecosystem: Environmental > Terrestrial > Soil > Wetlands > Permafrost | place: Sweden: Stordalen...
CAAGCTGCGGCGACAGGAAATCGCGGTGCCTTCGACACTGTTGTGGCGAAGGGCCGTGCAGGACTTGCAAGTCAATTCGCCGTTCCAACGTTTGCGCAAGAATCTGCTGCTGTTTCTGCAAATATTATTGCTCGCGGCGCTGCTGCTGGCCCTGGCGCGTCCGGTGACCAATTATTCCCCGGGGGCGGGGCCACGCACGATTATCCTGATTGACCGCTCCGCTTCGATGTCGGCAACCGACATGGAGCATGGCACGACCCGCCTTGCACAAGCCAAGCAGAGGGCCAAGGATCTGGCGGCGACGCTGGGGCGCAACGGCGCGGCCATGGTCATCGCGTTCGACGATTCGGCTCAAACCGTTCAGCCGTTCACCAGCGATGTGCGGGCCATCGACAGTGCAATCGATGCAATCCAGCCGACCGATCGCCTCACTCGGTTGGAGGAGGCTTACCGGCTTGCCGATGCCCAGGCCGCGTTCACCTCCGGCGATTCGGCCCGTAACCGCCAGGCGCCGGATGTCTATCTGTTTTCCGACGGCCGCGTGCTGGATCAAAAGGTGACGCTCAACGGAATTCTGCACTACGAGCAAATCGGGACGACGACGGCGGGGAATATCGCCATCGTCGCCATGAGCGCGCAGCGGAATTACGAGCGGCCGACCGAAGTGCAAGTGTTTGCCCGCCTGGCCAATTTTGGCCCCGAGCCGGTTTCCGGCGTGCAGGTGCAGATGAGCGTGGACGGCAGGGTGTTCAGCGCCGGCAGCGCGAACCTCTTGCCGGATCGTTACGACGATCAACAACGACGGCAGGCGGTAGCCGGCGGGTTCGACCTGCGCGAGAGCATTGAATTTCCGGCACTGGAGCTGTCCGGCTCGGCGGTCATCAAGGTCGAGCAGTTGAACACCGAGGGCGATTGCCTGGCGGCGGATGATTCGGCGGTTGTCGTCGTCCCGCCGCCAAAAATTCTTTCCGTACTCCTGGTCACGGATGGCAATGTTTACCTGGATCAGGGACTGCGCAGCCAGCGACTGCGCGTGCTGGACACGATGTTTCCGCGGGAATTTAGCCAGCTTCCGCAGGCGAGCGACGGGGGGAAAAAACTGCCCAAGCCGTATGACATCATCGTCTTCGACCGCGATGACGAGCTCAAGCCCCAGGACGTGCCGCGCAGCGGGGCGGCGGTTTATTTCGGGTGCGTCCCGCCGGGCATCAGTCTCAAGCCCGCCCTCGACGAGAATGGCCAGCCGGTCGTCATGGATGACAACAACGTCCTGGATTGGGACCGCAATCATCCGATCCTTCGCAATCTCAATTTTACAAAGCTATACGCTCTGCACGCCATCAAGCTTCTGCCCACGCTCGATTCGCAAGTGCTGATCGATGGGACCAATTGCCCCCTGATGGTCTTGCACCGCGAGAATCGCGCGTTTCACCTGGTGATCCCGTTCGACATCATCCAGAGCAGTTGGCCGCGGCATTGGACGTTTCCACTATTTTTGTACAAGATGCTGCAATTCATGTCGCTGGGCACGGACATGAACCTGCGGCCGTCCTACCAGCCGGGCGTGACGCTGCGCATCCCGCGAACCGACTTGGAAAAGATGGAATCGTTTCCCACCGTCATCACGGTGCGCGGGCCGATGGGCCCGCTCAAGGCACAGGTGCCGGCCAACGGCGATTTCGTGCTGCCGGCGTTGGATAAGGTGGGGCTTTACACCACGGATCCGCCGATCCCGCAATATGAAAAAATCGCCGTGAATTTGCTGAGCGATACGGAAAGCAATCTGCTGCCGGCGCCGGTCGCCCCCGGCTCGCAGGGCCAGGCCACGCCCGTGGCCACGGGCAAAAGTCGCTTGGAATTGTGGCTCTGGCTTGTCGCCGCCGCGCTGCCGCTGTTGCTCATCGAATGGTGGGTCTACACGCGGCGCGTGCATCTTTGATAGTGCATTCAGCAGCCCCGCATGTACATGCGGGGCTTCGGTGCCCGAACTCATTCCACCGCGGCGTCTATCCCGGCGAGTTGAAGCGCGTCGCGAATTTCCTGAATGTGCTGCGCATCACGCGTTTCCAGAACGCAATCGACCGCAACACGGGCCACGTCGGGTGGGCCGAAGTGGCGGTCGTGCCTCACCTGGTTAATGCTGGCGCCGGTGGCGGCCAGCACGGTGGCCAGGCTCGCCAGGCTGCCGGGGCGATCGAGGAGGCTGGCGCGGACGCGGCACAGCCGGCCGTCGGCGGCCAGGCCGCGATCGATCACGCGGGAGATCATCGCCAGGTCGATGTTCCCGCCGCTCAGCGCCAGCACCACCTTCTTGCCGGCCAGTTCCATCGCCGGGTTCATGGCGGCAGCCAGCGGTACCGCGCCCGCGCCTTCGACCACCGTCTTTTCCAACTCGAGCAGGCGCAACACCGACAGGGCAATCTGTCCTTCATCCACGAGCATGACGCGGTTCACGAATTTCTGGATAATCTGGAAACAGATTTGCCCTCCCTGGGCGACGGCCAGTCCATCGGCCAGCGTCGGCTTGGCGTCGATCTTGACCAGACGACCCTGCCGCAATGACTCGTGCAGCGTCGGCGCATTAGCCGGCTCCACGCCAATGATCTGCACGGCAGGCTTGATTGACTTGATCGCCAGGGCCACGCCCGAGATCAGCCCCCCGCCGCCGATGGGCACAATCACCGCGTCGACATCCGGCACATCATCAAGGATCTCCAGCCCCAGGGTTCCCGCTCCGGCGATCACGTCGGGATCGTCGAAGCCGGGCACATAGACCAGGTTCTGCTCCTTGGCCAATTTCTCAGCCAACTGCCGCGCGTCATTGTAGCTCTGGCCGTGCAGAATCACGTTTGCGCCAAAAGCGCGGCAATTGGAGACCTTCACCAGCGGGGCCCATTGCGGCATGACCACGGTTACAGGGATGTGCAACAATTGCCCGTGATAGGAGAGGCCCAGCGCGTGATTTCCGGCTGACGCGGCCACGGCGCCGGCCTGTCGCTGTTGCTGGTCCATCAGCAGCAGCTTGTTGCGGGCGCCGCGTTCTTTGAAGCTGCCGGTCAGCTGCAAGTGATCCAGCTTGCAATAAACCTGGCAATTGCAAAGGCGGCTCAGTTGCAGGGAATAGGGGCATGGGCTGTGGTAAATCGCGCCGCCGATGCGATCGCCAGCGGCGCGGATCGAATCAAGCGTAACCGGCGATTCGAAACCCAACATGCATATTCTCAGGGCTTGGCCGCAAACAGCGCTTGGGAAACTTCGCGCGGCTGGCGATCGATGGGGGATGTCGCGGCGATCGGCTTGTCGCTGTGGGCCCCGAGCTCGCTCATCTTGCGGGCCGTGCTGAGCAGCCGGCCCTCCAGCGAACCCAGCATGCCGTTGTAATGATCCACCGTGGTTGTAAGGCTCGCGCCCATTTTGCTGATGTGGCCCAGCACCGTGGCGATGCGGTCGTACAAATCGCTGCCGAGGCTGCGGATTTGCTCGGCGTTTTCCGCCATCTGCTGCTGCCGCCAGCCAAATTCAATCGTCTTGAGCAGCGCGATCAACGTGGTGGGCGTGGCGATGAGAACGCGATTCTTGATGCAATCGTCGATCAGATCCGGCGCATATTCCACCGCCGCATACAGGAACGCCTCGCCGGGCAGGAACATGACCACGTATTCCGGGGAGCGTGGGAACTGCGCCCAGTAACTCTTGCCCGCCAAATCGCGTGCGCGGCTGCGCACCTGCTGCGAGTGTCGCTGCAGATGTGTTCGACGCAGGTCCTCGTCGGCGGCGGAGGCGGCGTCCAAAAAAGCGTCCAGGCACGCCTTGCAATCGATGACCACGCTACGCTCGTCGGGCAGTCTCACGATCACATCGGGCCGTTGGCGGCCTTGCTCGGTCTGGATGCTCTGTTGTTCGAAAAAATCGCAACGCGGGGTCATCCCGGCCAGCTCGACGATTCGCCGCAATGAGATTTCTCCCCACTGTCCGCGCACGGTTGGCCGCGACAGGGCGGTCACCAGCTGCGAGGTCTGCGTGTTGAGCGTCCGCTGCGCCTCGGCCAGCGTTCCCAACTGCTCGCGCAACATGCTGTAGGATTCGACGCGGGATTTTTCGATCTCGCCGACGCGAAGTTGGTACTGATCCATCAACTCGCGCATCGGCTTGAGCAGGCCCTCGATCTGTTCCTTGCGCTGATCCAGGGAACCGGCGGCTTCGGCGGAAATGGTTGCGAACCGCTCCCGGGCCAATTGCAGGAAAGCCTCATTGTTCCGCGCCAGGGCGTCCGCCGATACGCTGGCGAACGCGTGGCGAAGCTGCACCTGCGCCTGGTCCAGCAGCTGGCGCTGCTCCAGGAGGTTCTGCTGAGCGGATTGGAACTGGGTTCGTGCCGCCGCCAGATCGCCCTGCGCCTGGGACAGGTTATCTCGGAGCGATTGGGTTTGCGATTTTTCCGCGTCCAATTGTTGCAATAAATCGGCGCAGCGCTGGCTGGCCAATGCCTCCTGGGTCTGGAGCGCGCCCAGGGTCATCCGTGATTTGCGATCGAGGAGTAGCCACGCGGCCAATCCTCCGATGATCGCACCGACAACCAGGCAAACAGCGCCTGTCAGCATGGACCGAATGTACGCTTGAGGCGTTGGCGATGCAATGCGCCGGGGCAGCCCCGCATGTACATGCGGGGCTTCTGTGCGGTTACTCTTTAATTTCTGTGTCGGCGGGGTTGCGACATCAGCGGGCTTCGCGCATGTTATCCACACCTCAATCGCATGAACCTCCGTTTTGATCGATTCCTCGTCGCCGTTTTCATGGTCCTGGCAACGGCCGGCTGTCAATCGTCGCCGCCGGTCGATCCGTATCCGCAGGCGACCCCGACTCGGGTGACGGCGGTCACCGCCGCAATTTCTCCAGCCGTCGTGCGCGTCGATATCGCGCAAGCCACGTACAAGGACGGCAAGCAAAGCCTTGTGCGGGGGAACGGGTCGGGGGTCATTATCGATCAGCAGGGTCGGATCCTCACCAATTATCACGTCGCCGGACGTGCCATTGAGATTTATGTCACCCTGGCCAACAAGGAGCGCGTCCCGGCGCATCTGATCGGCGACGATCACTGGACCGATCTGGCTATCATCCAGATGGAGATGGACACGGTGCGTCAGAAGAATATCACCTTCAGCTCCGCGGAACTGGGCGATAGCAGCATCCTGGTCGTCGGGCAGGACGTGATGGCCTTTGGAACACCGTTCGGACTGGCCAGGACGGTCACCCGCGGGAGCGTTTCCAATACCGATCGGACGTTCTACGACGTGCAGCGGCGAATGGACATCGACGGATACGAAACGGGCGATTTCTCCAACTGGGTCCAGATGGATGTCCCGATCAATCCCGGCAACAGCGGCGGTCCGCTGGTGGATATGCAGGCGAAGGTGGTCGGGATCAACACGCGCGGCGGTGGGCAGAACCTCAACTTCGCCATCCCGATCGACACCGCCAAGCCCGTCATCGCGGCCATCCTGGCCAGCGCGTCGCCAACGCAAAAGGGGAAGGTTGATCGCAGCGATCTCGGTTTTGAGCTTAAGCCGATGCACGAGCTGGAGACTTTTTACGACATCGACATCAACCGAGGCGTGTTGGTCAACAGCGTCGACCGGATCGGCCCCTTCACCGACGCCGGCGGGCAGGCCCAGGATATTTTGCTAGCGGTGAATGGCCAGGCCACCAACGTACGTTTCCCGGAGGAACTGGCCGCGGCGCGCCAGCGGATCGCCAGCCTTCCGGTTGGCAGCAACGTGCAATTGACGGTCAAACGCGGCAAGGCGACTCTGGATCTGGCGGCCAAAACGGTCCTGCTGGAAGGGTATCTGGGCGACGAGCAAGGATTCGCGCAATGGGGCGCGTCAGTCCGCGCCGTGACGCGCCCCTACGCCGTCGCCAATCAGCTTGACGACGTTGCGGGTGTTTGGATCACCAGCATTGCCGAAGGCGAGCCGGTGGACCGCGCGCATCTGCAGGATGGGGACGTGATTCGGTCGGTCAACGGCCAGCGGGTGAGCGATTTGCCCCATTTTTCCGCACTTTATGATCAATCAATGCAGCAGAAGGACGAACGGGCGCTGCTGGAAGTTCAGCGTGGGCGGGACATCTTCACCTCCGTTCTGGAAATCAAAAAATACGCGCCGGCCACCGAGCCTGGCGACTGATGGGAGCCCAGATGATTCGTATGCATCGAGTCGTTGCGTGGATTGCCGCGGTTGCTGCGGTTTTTGTTTGCGGCGCTTCAGCCTTGGCCCAGGAGACCAGCACCACCCGCGCGATGTACGATCTTGCCAAGCCGTCGCTGGTTGCGGTGAAGTACACCTTCACCTCGGAGTTGCTTTCCCGCGATCTGACCGCCGCGGGGATCGTGGTCAGCGACGACGGCCTGGTCATGATTCCGATCTGGGGGGTCACCCCGCTGCTGGTGCCCGACGACCAGATGAAGAATTTCAAGATTATCATTCCCAGCGACACCCAGGATGAGACGGAGATCGATGCGACGCTTCAGGGTCGCGACGAGCGGTCCAACGTCGCGTTCATCCGGGCAAATTCCCCGCAGAACTGGAAGGCGATCAAGTTCCTCGACGTGCCGGTGCAGATCGGCCAAACCCTTTATTCGGTGGGCCTGCTTCCCAAGGGCTCGGGGTATAAGGCGCACGTGACAACGGTCACGGTCTCGGCGCACCTGCGCGGGCCCGTGCCGCAAATCCTGGTGGATGGAAACCTGGCCGGCGCCGGCGCCGTGGTGCTGGATGCCAGGGGCGAGGCGATCGGTTACGTGCATCCGTCGAGTATCACCGAGGCGTTTCTGGATAACCCGGACGATCCCGAAGCAATTCCGATGATCGTCTCGCCGCCGCGCATGTACATCCCGACCATCGACTTTCTGCAAAGCCTCAACGATCCGCCCAAGCCGGACAAGGCGCTGGTGATCCCCTGGTTTGGCTGCATGCAGCTCAAGGGGCTGGAGAAGGAGGAGGCGGAATATTACGGGCTGAAAAATCAGCCGGCGATCCAGATCGGCGACGTGGTGAAAGATTCGCCCGCCGACAAAGCAGGGCTCAAGCCGCTGGACATCATCATCAAGATGAACGGCCAGCCGCTGGAGCGCGGCGACATGCCCAACGAGCTGCCGGAAATCCTCACCCGCAAGGTGCAGCGCCTGAAGGTGGGCGATGTCATCACGTTCAGCACTATCCACCTCAGGGGCGACACACCGCGTGACGTGATGTTGACGCTGGCGCCCCGTCCCCCGCAGGTCTGGTCGGCGCGGCGATATTACGCGAAGGACCTGGGGTTTGTCGTTCGAGAAGTCGTGTTCATGGACACTTATCGCCGCAAAATGAATCCGACGACCGCCGGGGTAGCGGTCGAGCTTTTGCGCCCGCAGGCGGCGGCCCAAGCCGCCAAGCTGGCCCGCAATGACCTGATCACCCAAATGAATGGCAAGCCGGTTACGGATCTCGATCAGTTCAAGAAGGATTACCTGCAATTCCGCAAGGATCGCCCGCGCGATCCGGTCGTGCTGGAAGTTTCCAAGCAGGACGGCAGGGAGGAAACGATCAACATAGAACCCCCGCAAAACGACACCAATACCTCCGGCGGCACACCGCCGTAAACCTGGGCCCCCCGGCAGGCTCTGACAGCTCGCGTTTATCAGCCGGCTACCAGATTGGTTGCCACCGGGGTTTTGTAAGCCTTCACGGCCGGAACCAGCCCCGCCAGGACGGCCAGGATAATCACAGCAACTGCATAGAGCAGTTCCAGGCCCACCTCATGCCAGTCGTACTGCAGCACTTCGCCGAAATCGTGCAGCATGTACCAGGCGCCGATGGCGTTGATGATGTGCCCGAGGATCAGACCCAAAGCGGCGCCGATCGACGCGATGATGCCCGCCTCCAGGCAGATCAGCGTCAACACCACGCCGCGCGTCGCCCCCAGAGCGCGGAGGATAGCGATTTCTTTTAGACGGGCGGAGACGGAATTATAAATGCTGACCAGAATTCCCACCGCGGCGACCACCGTAACCAGGGAGCAAATGATCAGCAGTACTCTGCGCATCGGTTTGAGGAACGTGTCGAAGAACTCGCGCATCACCGAGGCGGGATTCACGCACATCACTTCGGAACTGTTGTTCAAAGCGTATTCCAGCCGGGCTTCGTCAGCGCCGCCGCGGGATTGCACCTGGATGCCGGAGATTTCCCACAGGTCTTCGGAGATGACCTTGCTGATCGTCCCGTTTTTGGTGTTGAAGTCGTAATTAGGAAAATGTTGTATTCCGTTGGCATCGGGCGTGGGAACCTGTTCGGGTTCATTGCTCAAGAGGTCGGAGTAATCCGGCTGCTCGCCCGCCCGCAGCTTGGCGTGGGCCCGCAATCCCGCGGCGTGCGCGGGGATGGTGTAAAAGCTGATCAGCGGAATGTACACCACGCGATCGATGGCGGTATGCGTCGGCGCCAGGACACCGACGATCGTCCAGAGTTGCTTGTGGACATCCCGCGGCTCGCCCGGAATGGGAGTTCCGTGCGTCGCCTGGAATTGTGAGCCGATTCCCTCGCCCGTCAATCGCGGAATATCGCCGCCGACCACGGCTTCGAACTTGTTTGCAGCGAAGACCCGGCCCTGGGCGATTTGAAGCTTTTGCCCCGGCCGATAGTCCATGACTTCATCGGGCGCAAGCGGCCGGCCCTGATCGTCAAACCCGAAATAACTGTTCAGCGTCCCGACGATGCGGTATTGGCCGTTGAGTGTATCGCCGACGACGAACGGCTCGGCAAGCTTCACATATTTGTAATAATTATCCGGTGGAACGGGAACGCCGTCGGGGAGCTTGAGCAGCCGGGTGTATTGCTCGAACGGAATATTTCCCGGGCTCACGTCCAGGTGGTAAATGGTGTTCAGCACCAACTGCAGCTTCGATCCCTTCTTTCCGATGATGGCGTCGTAACCGTAGTCGCTCTGGCCGAAAAGGGATTGGCTCTCGCGGCCCATGACCATGATGGCGATCGCCAACGCAACGCCCAACATGACCGACAGGGTCGTCAGCCAGGTGGACAGGGCGCGTTGGCGCATTTGCTTGAAGACGAGTTGGAAGTAATTCATGGAAATCTCATTTTGACATCTTTACGTCCACGATGATGCGATCGCAGCCCCGCATGTACATGGGGGCTCAGCCCACCGACGCCGCCGATATTTTTGCCGGCGCCGTCGAGGCGCGGTTAATCTCCGACAGCGAAAGCACGCGCGGCAGTTGCCTGGCGATCTCCAGGTCGTGGCTGACCAGGAGCAGGGACGAACCCACTTCGCCGCATAGCTTGCGGATCAAATCGAGCACTTGTTGGGCGTTGGCGGCGTCGAGGGCGCCGGTCGGCTCGTCCGCCAGCACCAAACGGGGCCGATTCGCCAGCGCCCGCGCCACCGCAACCCGCTGCTGCTGGCCGACCGACAGTTTCTGCGGCTTAAAATTCAGCCGGTCGCTCAGGCCCACTTCCGACAACAGGTGCTGTGCCCAATTCCGATCGTGCGCTCGTCCGGTGAAGCTCATGCCCAGCAACACGTTTTCCAGGGCGGTAAACCCTGGCAAAAGATGGTGCGTCTGGAAAATGTATCCGATGTAGCGCCCGCGAAAAATGTCGCGCTGCGCTTCGGTCAACCGCGTGATGTCGACCGATCCCTCGGCGGGGTTTTGCGGGTCGTATCCAAAGACCACGCCCCCGCCGTCGGGCGCCAGAATGCCGGCGATGATGTGCAGCAGCGTCGTTTTGCCCGAGCCGCTGGAGCCGATCAGGGCCACCTGCTCCCCGTCGCTCAGGTGTAATTCTGGAATGTCGATCACCGGCACACTGCTGCCATCGGGGCCTGTGTAGGTCTTTTTCAGGTTGGCAAGCAATAATCCCATACGAGATATCTTTCACCGCTTAATCAAAAGGGTCAACGGCCTGGCCGCGCTTTCCGATTTTGTCAAGTCGCCGTATTCTTAGGCGATGCCGACTCAATTGCGCTGGGGAATCCTGGGCACGGGCAACATTGCGCGACAATTCGCGACCGGCCTGAACGCATCGCAGCGCGGTCGTGCCACGGCGGTGGGATCGAGGTCGGCACAGGCGGCGCGGGATTTTGCACAGTCCTTTGCCATATCC
>Ga0182024_10026595_pt1 | contig 10160 bp, 15 predicted proteins | sample P32metaG_FD_120480 | JGI IMG/M metagenome (GOLD analysis project Ga0182024, IMG submission 120480) | Permafrost microbial communities from Stordalen Mire, Sweden - P3-2 metaG (Illumina Assembly) | ecosystem: Environmental > Terrestrial > Soil > Wetlands > Permafrost | place: Sweden: Stordalen...
GCACTACCAGGACGACTCGCCCTACGCCGGCGGCAGCAGCTTCATGGAGCGGATGGCCGAGGGGGTCGCGAGCGGCATGGGGACCGTCGCATTCGTGGTCATCGGGTCGGCGATCATTCTCGGGTGGGTGCTGATCAACGGGGCGATCCCGTATCTCAGGGACACGTTCACCCACCTCAGCAACGGTAAGCAGTTCGACCCTGAGCCGTGGATCCTGTTGAACCTGATCTTCTCGGGCGTTGCGTTCTACACCGGCGCGTTGGTGATCATCGCCCAGAAGGCACAGACACGAACGGACAAGGCCAACGAGACGGCCTCCGCGACTCACCGCGACGAGCTTTCTAAGGCCCAGACTGACCTGCTGCAGCAGAACACCGACCTGACCAAGCAGATCCACGAGCTTGCGCAGCAGCTGAAGGGCCTCACGGAGCAGGTCCACGCCGCGACCTGCCGGCCGGGGTCGTCGGCTTGACGCTCAGCCGCCTGCGGCTCGGCGCATCACGCAGGTCCACGCCGCGACCTGCCGGCCGGGGTCGTCGGCTTGACGCTCAGCCGCTCGCGGCCCGGCGCGCCACGCGCGCGCTGACGCTGAGCCAGATCGTCAGGCCGAAGACGATCAGCGCCAGCGGCACGTGGACCGCGATCAGGCCGTCGCTGCCGTTGTCGGTGATCGCATGGCCGATGGCGTCCTGCGCGATCACCAGCACCGCGAGCACGACCGACCCGACCGCCAGCGGACGGGCCGCAGCACGCAGATAGACCACGGCGTAGGCCGCGGTCACCACGGCGAGAACGACGACGACGTAGCCGTTGACGTCGTGCGCGTTGAGCCAGCCACCGTGGGCGCCGTGGTCGATGAACTCGCCGGCGAACACCCCCTGCAGCAGGATCGCAAGCGAGGTCAACCCGGTCAGCGCGGCGAATTTGGGCCCGGAGCGCGCCAGTGCCGTGGCACCGTCGCGCGTCGAGGATCCCTCGGTCGGGGCGCCTTCGCTCATCGCTTCCGACTCTACCGGGGCCGTGTCTCTGGTGCCCGTCAAGACGTTGCTGCGGCCGTAACGTTCTCGGAACGCCCGCCGTCTAGCCTCCAGCCTGAGTCGCTGATGGCGTCAACGAGCCGAGGAGCAATGCACGCGCGTGCGAGCGAGCCGACCGAGATGACCCCCCGTTTCCGCTTGGCGTCACCGACCACGGCTGTGTTCGTGGGTGTCCTGACGCTGGCGTTGATGGCCGTGGACATTCCGCTTGAGGCAGCGATCCACACGCTCTCGCCCTCCAACGCCTGGGAGCTTGAACTCGTGCTGCCGTTCACGCTGGTAGGCGGGGTGGTCGCGCGCCGCGAGCCGCGCAACCCGATGGGATGGCTGCTTCTGGCCGTCTCGCTGGTGACGGTGGTCGGCGGTGACGCCTCGGACTACGCGGTGTTCGTGTACCACTTCGGCCACCGCGACTGGCCGCTTGGCTCGCTCGCGGTGCTGCTTGACTCGCTCGGGTCGATCAGCGGGCTGCTGTTGCTGCCGCTGGTCATTCTGCTGTTTCCCGATGGCCGCCTGAGTCCGCGTTGGCGGTGGCTGCTGCGCGGTGGTTTCGCGATCTACGCGATCTATCTCGCGTCCCACACGAGCCTCGCGATCGTCGCCCTTGGGCGGCGCATACCGGTGTGGCCCGGGGGCGGCGTCATCGGCGCCAACCACCCGAGCGGGTTCGCGGCATGGGCCGGCGTCATTCATCCGATCATGGTGCCCCTGTTCATCGTGCTCTCTATCGCGTCGATCGCTCGCCAGGTGTTGAGCTACCGATCATCGACCGGCGTACGCCGCCAGCAGCTGAAATGGTTGGGCGTCGCCGGCGCCATCAGCGTCGTCAGCCTGCTGCTCGCCAGTGCCGCCAACTCCGCGCCCACGACGGTGTGGGTGTTCATCATCCTCGGTTGGACCGCGGTACCGATCAGCATCGGCGTCGGGATCCTCCGCTACCGGCTGTATGAGATCGACCGGCTGATCAGCCGCACGCTCTCCTACGCGATCCTCACCGCGCTGCTGGTCGGCGCGTTCATCGGCCTGATCGCCCTGACGACCGACACGCTCGCGCTGTCGGGCCGTGTCGGCGTCGCCGCCTCCACGCTGATCGCCGCCGCCCTCTTCAACCCGCTGCGAATCCGTGTCCAACACCTCGTCGACCGGCGCTTCAACCGCGCCCGCTACGACGCCGAGGCGACCGTCGCCGCGTTCACCGCGCGCCTGCGCGACGCCGTCGAGATCGACGTCGTCCGCGCCGACCTGCTCGACGCCGTCAACCGCGCCGTCCAGCCAACCCACGCCTCGGTCTGGATCAAGCCGTGAGCGACGCTGCGCCTCGCCGCTTCCTGTTCGTCCTCTGGGAGGGCGGCGGCAACGTGCCACCGCAACTCGGGCTCGCCGCGGGCCTGGTCGAGCGCGGCCATGACGTGCGCGTGCTGACCGAGGATTGCCTCGCCGCCGACGTCGCCGCCGCCGGCGCTCGCTTCGAGCCGTTCGTGAAGGCCCCGAACCGCGCGACCCGCGAGGAGGACCTGGTCTGCGACTCGCAGGCGCGCACGCCGCTCGGCGCTTTCGGCCGCGCCCGCGACCGCGTGATGATGGGGCCGGCGATGGCCTACGCGGCGGACACGCGCGCGGCACTCGAGCGCGAGCCGGTCGACGTGGTGGCCACCGACTACATGCTGTTCGGGCCGCCGATCGCCGCCGAGAGCGCGGGCGTGCCCCAGGCGCTGATCGTCCACAACGTCTACATGGTCCCCGAGCCCGGGAAGCCCGCCCCGGGCCCCGGCTTCCTCCCGGCGCGCGGTCCGCTCGGGCGCGCCCGCGACCGCGTTGCCAATCGCGCGTTCCTGGCGCTCTTCGACCGCGGCCTGCCGGCGGTCAACCGCGCCCGCACACAGCACGGCCTGCCACCGCTGCGCCACATCGCCGATCAGCTCGACCACGTCGAGCGCGTGCTCGTGCTGACCAGCGAGAGCCTCGACTTTCACGGTGACGGCCATCCGCAGAAGGTGCGCTACGTCGGTCCGGTCCTCACCGATCCCCAATGGCTCGATGATTGGCGCGCTCCCTGGCCGCAGGACGACACCCGCCCGCTCGTCGTCGTCAGCCTGAGCTCAACCTACATGGCCCAGGAGCGCGTGCTGGCACGCGCGATCGAGGGTCTCGGCCGCCTCGACGCGCGCGTGCTCGTGACCACCGGCCCGGCGATCGACCCGGCATCGCTGCCAGCGCCGGCCAACACGGCAGTGGTTCGCAGCGCGCCGCACGCCGCGCTCTTCCCCGAGGCGGCGGCCGTCGTCACGCACGCCGGCATGGGCACGGTGACTCGCGCACTGGTCGCGGGCGTCCCGCTCGTCTGTCTGCCGATGGGCCGCGACCAGCTCGACGTCGCCGCACGCGTCGTCCACGTGGGCGCCGGGGTGCGACTGCGACCGGGCGCGAAGCCGGCCGCGATCGCCGCGGCCGTCGAACGAGTGATCCGCGAGCCCGGCTTCCGAATCGCCGCCGCACGCATCGGCGCTTCGCTCCTCGCCGACGCCGAAGCGCAGCGCGGAGTCGTCGAGCTCGAAGCGCTCGCGTCTCGCGAGCCGGTGAGCGCCTGAGCCGCTGACCGGCCGCGCCACGGCGTCACCGCCGGCAGGACCCGTCGACGGCGCCGCGAACAAGGCAGGAGATGGCGCAGCAGCCCAAGCATAAGAAGCCGCCCAAGCTGGCCACCGAGCGCACCAGCCTCAACGACAAGGTCGCGAACCACATCGCCACGACGGTCGGCTCGATGTGGATGTTCTACGCCAGCATCATCGGCTTCGCGGTCTGGATGGCCGGGCTCGGGGTCACCATCGCCGGCGACCATTATCCGTTCAACCTGATGCTGCTTGCGGTCGGCGGCATCATGCAGTGGCTCGCGATGATCGCGATTCTCGTGGCGCAGAACGCGCAGGGGAACGTCCAGGACAAGCAGGTCGAGCACCTCCACGATCTCGGCGTGACGACCCACAAACTCGTTGTCGAAAACACCGAGCTGACCGAAGCGATCCACAACCACTTCATCAAGAAGGCCGCCACCTAGCCTCAGTCGCGGGCCCGTTCGGCCGCGGGCGAAGCGCCGCGCGTGTATCGTGACCCGATGGACGAAGGCCTCCCGATCGCCTACCTGGTGCTCGACAAGGGCGTTGCCGTGCTCGCCTCCGACGGCGAGCAGGTGGGCACCGTGCACCACGTCGTTTCGGCGCCGGAGAAGGACATCTTCCACGGGATCGTGATCAGCAGCCCCGGCGGCCTGCACTTCGTCGGCGCCGCCGACGTCCAATCGCTGCACGAGTTCGGTGTTGACCTGCGGATCGACTCGGCGGCGGCGGCGGCGCTGCCTTCGCCGCACGGCGGCGCCCCGATGTTCACCGAGAACCCCGCCACTCAGCAGACGTGGCGCCACTGGGTGCACCACCTGACCGGCCGCAACGACTGGAACAAGGAAACCTAGGCGCGGTCGACCCGGTCGGCGCCTCGAAGTCAACGCGACGGCGAAAAGACGCGGGGTCGGCCGTGCGAGCCGACCCCGCGCGCGTGTCTTTCCCCTGGCGTCCGTCGGGAGGGGAGAGGGAACCCTGGACGCAGGCTCAGTGGATCAGACGCAACGTGTTGTCTCCGTCGTCCACGTAGTACACCCCGTTGTTCCCCGGGGCAACGGTGAGGCCGAACAGCGATCCGGCGCCGGTGGTCGAGTCGGCGGTCTTTGCCACCAGCTGGCTCCCGTCGGGCGTCGTCTCGACGATGTTGCCGTCACTCGCGTTTGCGGTGAGGATGTCGTCGTTCGGCGCGATCGTCAGACCGAGCGGGCCGTTCAGCGAGCCGCCCGAGGTGACGGTGAACCCGCCGTTGGGAAGCGGCGCCTGACGGTCCATCGCGTCGGGGATCGCGGCGATCCGGTTGCCGAGCGTGTCGGCCACGTAGAGGGTGTCGCGCTCACTGAGCGCCACCCCGGTTGGCCCGATCACGAGCGCGCCCGGGTCGGTGCGCGTGGGGAAGCCGGTGGCGATGACGTCCTCGTCGAACACCCTCGGCGCATGCCCGGGGAAGCTGAACAGCCGCAGGCGCACGACCGTCCCGTTGGGGGCCGCGGTGGCGCCGATGTTGTTGAGAACGTTGCTCACGAACAGCGTGGTGATCGGACCGCGCGTCACCGCGGTCATGTCCCACGGGCCGTCGATCGGCCCACCGGCGATCGTCTCGACCACGTGGCCGGTGCTGTCGAGGACCAGCAGGCAACCGGCCATCGCGGTGTCCGACATGCCGTCACTGGTCGGCAGACTGCCGACGATGACGTAGCCGCTGGGCAGCGCGGCCAACGCCGTGGTCAGGCCGACGCCCCCCGGGCACGGACCGGGCAAATGAGCCGGGTCGATCGTGGCGAACAGATGCGCGGTGCCGGCGGGCTGGTTGGCGGTGGCGGGCGAGATCTCGTCGATCGTCGTCCCCGTCCCCTGCAGGTTGGCGGAGTTGTTGAAGTTGCTGATCAGCAGCTGTCCCGCCACCAGCTGGCCGACGCTACGTGGCACGGTCACGATGCCGTAGGGGTTCAGGTCCCCGTTGGCCGGAACCGCCGATGTCAGCGTGGTGACCGTGTTGAACGGTCCGATGAACGCGCTACGTGCAGCCAGCGCCACGCCCGAGACTGCGAGTAGCGAGGCCGCGGCCAGGCCGAGCAGGACGGCGACCCGAGGTCGAACGCCACGGCGGCCCCCCCGCCGCTCACCGGCACCGTCGGACGTCGAATGATCCTGGCCAGTCATCCCAACCCCTTCCGCTCGAGAGACACACCCACCACTACATCCGTTAGACGCCGGCGGGCGGCCGAACCTTCCCCACGGCGTGAAATTGCCCCAAGCAGGAGTCGGCAACGGTCGTGGCGAGCCGGTGCCCCGCCGACTCGAGGCCTACGCGCGCGCGGCCTGAGCGCCTAGCCCAGCGACGCGGCGAACGAACGACGGCGGGGCAACTCCCGGACCGGGCGGATCAGTCGGGTTGGTCGAGGTCGACCGGCGGGAGGTCGCGCACCTGGTCCTTGGTGAGGCTGAGGCGGACGCCGTCCTTGACGTCGTTGACGGCGCCGATCGGGATCGCGACCCGCTTCTTGCCCCACAGGTGACCCTCGTCGAGGAGCACGTGTGTCACGTGATGGTCACCCGGATCGATGACCAGCCCCTGCACCTGCCCGATCGGCCCATCCGTTGCGTGCACGTGCTCGCCGCGGCGCACCTCGACCTCGCCCACCGGCACCCGGTCATAGACGACGGCCTGTGGACCAGCGCCCATGCCGCCCACGTTCATGCCGACCATGCCGATGCCGACGTAGGGCAACGAGAGCATCTGTTCCTGCCCATAGTTCCAATCTCCGCTCGCTCCGGGCAGGAACTGTGTCTCCACCGCGGTCTCCAACGCGCCGAACTCGGAACTGGCGCAGCGCAGCACGATCCCCTCCGCCGTCGGGTCGACGAGCTCGATCGGCACGAGGCGGCCGGTCCCCTGGCGATTCCGCGGTTCGACGACGAGGTGCGTGAGCGCGCGGGCGACCGGATCGACGACCACGCGCGTCAGTTCCCCACAGACGCCGTCGCTGCACGCGACCTCGCTGCCAATCGTGAACTGCTCGGTTTCTTCGCTCATCACGGGCTCCTCTCGTTCGTCGAGTCTTGCATAACGCGGTGTGGAGCTGCCCTTGACCCGGCCGAGGTCAACGCAGTGCATCGATGCGTCCGGGCAGCGGTGGCCGTCGTCTCGAGCTGTCGCACGTGAGCCGGGACGGTGGTCATAATCGCGACAGAAGGTCCTACCGTCGAGTCCGAGGGGGCATGCCATGCCGGGACGCGCTTTCTCCAGGCGACTGAGTGCCGCGATCGCCTGCGCCGCGGCGCTGGCCGCGATCGCCGCCACGACCTCTCCGGCAGCCACAACGGCGAGCACGCCGCGGTGCGCGACCTCAGGGCTCGTCATCTGGCTCGAGACCCAGGGCAACGGCGCACTGGGCAGCATCTACTACAACCTCGACTTCACCAATCTCTCCGGGCATGCCTGCACGCTGCTCGGCTATCCCGGTGTCTCCGCCGTCGACCTCGGCGGCCACACACTCGGCAGCGCGGCCTCCCGCGACAACTTCCGCGCACCGGTCCTGGTGACGCTCGCCAGCGGCGCCACCGCACAGGCCGTGCTGCGAATCGTCGAGGCCGGCAACTTCCCGGCCTCGACCTGCCGCCAGGTACTCGCTGCCGGGCTGCGCGTCTACCCGCCGAATCAGACCGCCTCGAAGGTGGTCCCGTTCCCATTCTCGGCATGCTCGCGCAGCGGGCCGGTCTATCTGTCGGTGCGGGTCGTGCTGAAGACATAGCGACGCGCGGGCGAGCAGCGAGGACTGCTCGCTACCGCCGGCGCTATGACACCGGAACGGAAGACTCCGGCTGATCCGGATCGAGTTCCGCTGCGCTCGTCGCCACAGCCCCGCCGTTGCGGCGCAGGAGGTCCTGAAAGAAGCCCTTGCCGAGCACGCTCAGGACGAGCAGCGATCCGAACAGCACGACCGCGTCGATGCTCTCCCGGCCCTGCTTGGTCCAGTAGTCGTCTTCGAGATTGAGCCACAGCGCGAACTCGTCGAGCGTCAGGGCCGCACCGCTGCCGTAGGCGACCGAGGTGATCCGCGAGGCCTGGCGCTTTTCGTTCGTGCCGATCTCCAGTAGCCACAGGTAGCCGACGAGCAGCAGGCTCGTGATGCCGAAGGTCAGGTGGTGAATGTGGCGGCCGCCGGGCGCGATGTTCCGAAACGGTCCGCGGTTGGCCCTGATCGCGTGCGTGATGACGCGCACGGTCGCGAAGGTGACGAAGAACGACCCGGTGGAGAACAGCTGGCGCTCCTTGCGCCGATCGCTGAAGTGCTTCTCATACAGCGCGTGCAGGTCCCGGTCGGCCCACGCCCAGCAGGACGACGCTCGCCGACGTCGTGGCGGCGTCGGCTGGTCAGCGGTAGCCATACCTCATAGCCTAGCCGCCCTCGCCGTCGCTTCTGGGCGGTCGGCCCATCGCGGCCTTCCGCGACCCTGCCGCTGCGACCGGGCTGAGACGCCCACCCGAGCGTGAATAGACTGCGGATCGTGCCGATGTTCCTCGTCGTGCTGACCCGTGACGGCCCGCAGTGGGCCCCGTCGCGGCCGCTGGAGGAACAGGCCGACTGGCTCGCACACGCGCCCTTCATGGACGAGCTCGTCGAGGCGGGAGTGATCGTCCTCGGCGGACCGCTCGGCGACGAGCACCGCGTCGTGCACGCGATCGAGGCGAAGTCGGTCGACGCCGTCCGCGCAACGCTCGCGGGCGATCCGTGGAGCGAGACGCATCTGCGCCTGGACACGATCGACCCGTGGACGATCCGCCTCGACGGACGAGCCGGTTAGCAGCGGCTCGCGGGCTCAGTCGGCGGGACGCTTGAAGATCTGCGCCGTGGCGATCGGGAATCCGGCCGTCTGATAGCCCTGCGCCGGTGCCACGGTGCTGCGCTCGACGGTGTTGCTGACCAGCTCCCAGCCGTCGGCGCCGAGCTCATTGAGCAACTCGAACCCGAGGGTGGATGCCTGGCCGCCGTCGTAGCGGCGGGTCTCCAAGCCGGAGACGCCAGGCCGCGAGATATGAAAGGCGCCTTCGAGCGTCCAGGCCTCCGACGCGTCGGCCGGCGGCGTCGCGGTCAGGTTCCACGAAACGACGAGGTACTCCCAGCGCGTGCTCATCGCAGCAGCAGCAGTAGGTCGATCGACGCGGCCTCTGGCGGCTCCGTGGTCGCCGCTGCTCTCGGAGGAGGCGAGAACTGGGCCTCGAGCACCTTCCCGACCTGCGGACCGCCCGGCCACACCTCGCGCTTCATGTTGAACCTCGGCAGCAACCTCACGCGGCGAACCCTACCGGCTCGGAGCCGGGCGGACGCTCAGCCCGAGACGACGCGCCGAAACAGGTAGACGCAGATCGCCGCCACGACGAGCGCCAGGATCGGCAGCGTCGCGCCGATCACTCCCACGACGGACAGAACGAGCCCGACGACGCCGACAGCACCGGCGACCGCACCACCGACGGCGAGTTGGTACGCACGTCGCTCGCGCACCCGCCGCGGGGTGTAGCTGCCGCGTTTCTGCAGATCGTTCACGAGCCGAGCATAGCGCCCTCGAGTGGTCAGCCCAGCTGGTCCAGCCGAGATCTCTGCGGGGTCAGCCGACCGCGTCGCCCCGCGTGAAGCACCGGCCGGTAACGCAGTACAGTCGGCGCGTCGTCGACAACTCAGCGATCGGAGGGGAAATGCCGAGCTATGTCACCTTGATCAACTGGACCGATCAGGGCGTGAAGAACTTCAAGGACAGTGTCGACCGCTACGAAGCTGCCCAGGCCGCGATGGACAAATCGGGCGTCAGCTTCACCGACGTCTACTGGACGGTCGGGCAGTACGACCTGGTCGCAATCATTGACGCGCCGGACGACGAAACGGCAACCGCGGCGCTTCTGGCGTTGGGCGCGCAGGGCGGCATCCGAACGACGACCATGCGCGGCTTCAGTGCCAGCGAGATGCGGGGGATCATCGCGAAAGCGAGCTGACTCCCGCCACAGTCTCCCGTCCCAGCACGCCAGCCCCAGGCCCAAACGTGGGTCCGGGGCTGACGTGGACTTTCCGTGACTCAGCCGCAGTTGGTTGCGGCGCTGCTGAGGACCGTGAAGTTGGCGTCCTCCACGACCTTGACACGGCTGCCGTCGGACTTGGTGACGATCACCTCATAGGCGCCGGTACCGTCGGTCTCCGTGGTGGCGCTCGCCACCGTTCCCGGCACGGCCGCGATCGCAGCGGCCGATGCCGATGCGAGCGTTGTTCCGGTGAGCGCCGTCTCGGGACTCCTCGACGACGGGTTCGAGCCGGACCCGTTGGCCTTTGTCGCGTTGCTCACATGGGCGTGGTGCGCGTGGTGCCCGGTCGCGGCCATCGCCCCGACGGGCACCGCGAGCGCAATCGCGACCGCTGCCGTGGAACCCACCAAGAGCCTGCCTATCCTGCCGGTCATGACGTCTCCTTCGTTTGAGGGGGTCCACCACCTTGCGATCGCGCGCTAACAGGGCGCTTAA
>Ga0182024_10026596_pt1 | contig 10160 bp, 6 predicted proteins | sample P32metaG_FD_120480 | JGI IMG/M metagenome (GOLD analysis project Ga0182024, IMG submission 120480) | Permafrost microbial communities from Stordalen Mire, Sweden - P3-2 metaG (Illumina Assembly) | ecosystem: Environmental > Terrestrial > Soil > Wetlands > Permafrost | place: Sweden: Stordalen...
AGCCCGGGATCTGTTTTAGGTGAGGGCATCATAAAGAACGCCTCCGGGGGTCACGCCGTCCTGCTCGGGAAGATGGAAGCGCTGGGCCTGCAGATCGAACATGGTGCGGTAGCGCCCACCCAGGGCCATCAGCTCATCGTGAGTGCCCAGCTCGACCACCCGCCCTTTCTCCAGCACGCAGATGCGGTCGGCATGGCGGACGGTCGAGAAACGATGCGAGATCAGGATGGTGGTGCAATGCCGGGTCGCCGCCAGCAAACGATCGAAGATCTCCGATTCCCCGCGCACATCGAGTTGCGCCGTAGGCTCGTCGAGCAGCACCACGCCGGCTCCGAGCGAGACCGCGGCCAACGCCCGGGCGAGGGCAACGCGCTGCCACTGGCCGCCGGACAGGTCGGTGCCGCCGGTGTATCCGCGGGCCAGGATGGTATCGAGCGAGGCCAGGTTGGCTGCGCCGGCGGATTCGAGCGCAGCCAGCACGGCCTGGTCCGGCGCTCCTCCGGGGGCCACGTTCTCCCGCAATGGCAGCTCTAATCGAATGAAGTCCTGGAACACGGCGGTGACCCGCGAGCGCCACGAGGCTAGATCGAAATCCCGCAGGTCGGTACCGTCGATGGTGATGGCGCCCGATTGCGGATCGTACAACCGGCACAGCAGCTTGGCGATGGTGGTTTTGCCGGCGCCGTTCTGGCCCACGATGGCGAGAGACGATCCGGCGGGGATGGTGAGGTCGAAGTGCTCGAGCACGGGGACGGCGCCGGCCCCGTTCACCGCCGGGTAGGCAAAGCTGACATCGTGCAGACGAATTTCCTTCGCCGGTACCGCATCCGCGCGGCGATCGCCGGAGGCCAGCGCGCCGGCGGGACGCATGGCCGGTTCCAGGCGCAGCACCGCGGCCACCGGTGCTGCGGACCCATCGAGGGCCCAACTGAATCCGCCAAAGGCGATCATCGATACCCCGATCGCGCTTTGCACATAGATCACCGCTTCTCCCAGGGAGATGCGGCCGTGGGCGACGTCGCTCGCCAACAGCCAGAAGACGATCACATTGGCCGAGACCACCAGGAGCAGGCTCCAAATGACCGGGCGCTCGCGCAGACGGGTAGCGGCATATTGCAATTGGTGCAGGCGGGTGCGCCGGGCGACAAAGCGATCAATCGTCCAGGGGGCGAGGCCGAACAGCCGCAACTCCTTACTCGCCGGCGGATCGACGGCCAGCCGGTAGGCGTAGTCGGCATCCCGCTGGGCAGCGCGTACTTCCGGATTTTGGCGGTCGCGCCAAACGCCGCTTTCGCGCAGCAGCCAATGAGTGGCCAGCCAGGCGCCGGTCAGCAGCAGCGGAGCCCACCACGCGTAGCGCAAGAGGATGACTGCGGAAGCAATGCCACCGATCATCTCGACCAGGCCGTTGGCAATAAAATCCATGGAGATGGAGAGCGGCGGCCCGGTCATGCCCAGGTCAAAATCGCGGGCCACGGTGAGGTCGGCGGTCAGGGTGGGATCTTCGAGATGGCCGATGCCTGGCGGGCGCACACAGGCTTCGGTCAGCCGGTCATACAGCCAAGCCGCGGTGCGGTCGCCCAGGTTGGCACTGAGCGCCTGGTGAATGGGGCTGAGCACCTGGAGCAGGACAAAGATGCCGCCGGCAAATGCCAGCGGTTCGGTGAGCGAGTGGCCGCGTTGCACGGCGCCGACCAACACGCCCATGGCGATGGCGAACGCCGCCGGCAGGATGCCGCGCAACCACAGCACGGTCCACCAGCCCGCAGCCAAACCGGGGGCCGCTTTGGGCAGGACAGCGAAGAACTTCCATTCCTTGCGAGCCGTCAATGATTGCAGCATGGCCGCAGTCTCCGTCAAGGTCTGGCCCGGGAAAGCTCCACCTATAATACGGAAACTCCATCAGGCGGCTTATTTATGAGATGCGTGGCATGAGAGATTTGCTGGAACGACAGATCGATCAAGCCCTGGGCCGGGCGCCGGCCGACCTGGTCATACGCAATGCCCGGGTGCTGAACCTGGTGACCGGCGAGCTCGAATCGGGCGATATCGCCGTGTGCGGCAGCACCATCGTGGGGACTCTGGACAGCTACCGCGGGGTGGAAGAGATCGACGCCCAGGGCCGTTTCGCGGTTCCCGGCTTTATCGACAGCCACGTGCATTGCGAGAGCACGCTGGTGACTCCGGGCGAGTTCGACCGCTGCGTGCTGCCGCACGGCGTCACCACCGCCATTTGCGATCCGCATGAAATCGCGAACGTTCTCGGCCTGGTGGGACTGCAATATTTCCTCGATTCCGCGGAGAACACCGCGCTCGATCTACGGGTGCAGCTTTCTTCCTGTGTCCCCGCAACGGCTTTGGAAACCTCCGGCGCCCGGCTCACCGCCGCCGACCTGATTCCGCATCGCGACCATCCCAAAGTGATCGGCTTGGCCGAGTTCATGAACGTGCCCGGGGTCCTGAACAAGGATCCCGAGTGCATGGAGAAGCTGGCCGCCTTCCAGGGACGACATATTGACGGCCACGCTCCGCTGCTTTCCGGGCATGGACTGAACGCTTATCTCTCCTGCGGTATACGTAACTGTCACGAGACCACAAACCTGGCCGAGGGCCGGGAGAAGCTGGCCAAGGGCATGCAGGTGCTGATCCGCGAAGGGTCGGTGTCGAAGGATCTGGGGGCCTTGTATCCCTTGATCAACGAATTCGCCTCGCCTTTTCTCGGCTTGTGCACCGACGACCGCAACCCGCTGGACATTCATGAAGAGGGTCATCTGGATTTCCTGGTCCGGCGCGCGATTGCGCTGGGGGCGCCGGTGGCTGCGGTTTATCGCGCCGCCAGCTGGTCGGCGGCCAGGGGGTTCGGGCTCAAGGATCGGGGGCTGATTGCGCCGGGATACCTGGCGGACTTTCTGCTGCTGGACGATTTGGAAAGCTGCGCGGTGCACACCGTTTTCCGCCGCGGCCGGCGGGTGACGGCGGACACGTTTGCGGGTCGAATGCTGCCCCAGCCTCCGGGGGGAAACACCTTATACCTCTCGCCGGTCACAGCCGAAGCGTTTCGGGTGCCGGCCGCGGGCCCGGCGACGCCGGTCATCGGCATCATCCCGGGCAAGATCCTCACCCGGCGCTTAGAGGCCAACCTGCCCTACCGCGAGGGCCTGCGGCATGCCGACCCGGAGCACGATCTGCTCAAGATCTGCGTGCTCGAGCGCCACGGGCGCAACGGCAATATTGGCCGCGGGTTTGTCCAGGGCTTCGGCTTTCGCGCGGGGGCGCTCGCTTCTTCGGTTGGCCATGACAGTCACAACCTCTGCGTGGTGGGCGCGGACGACGAGGACATGGCGGTGGCCATCAATCGCTTGCTGACACTCGGGGGAGGATTCGTCGCTGTCCAGGGTGGGCGGGTAATAGGCGAATTGGCTTTGCCCTTTGCCGGCCTCATGAGCCTGGAGCCGTTTGAGACCGTGGCCAACCATCTCTATGCATTGCGCGCGGCCGTGGAGGCCATGGGGTGCCGGCTCGCCGAGCCTTTCCTGCACCTGGCATTTCTGCCGCTCCCGGTCATTCCTCACCTGAAGATCACTGACCTGGGCCTGGTCGACGTGGACCGCTTTGAGCTCGTCCCTGATTAGTAAAGTCCTATGCCCTAAACGTGTTACCGGCACATGCCCCGATTGCCCAAGTAAGCCGCTTTCGTAAGGGTGGGTGCCCGAAGTTTGCTTGCCAGCGGCGCTGGGCGGCTGCGATGCTTTGCTTGCTGCTGACAAGAGCCCGCCCGATTTAACGGACGCGTGCAGCCGCCGTAACGGTTTCTTTGGCCCTACGAGGGAATGATGAAGTTCTGCCATGTGGTTCTCGTGATTTCGCTGGGCATGACCGCAGACCGGGTGCTGGGGGCGCAGACGCTGCCCGCCGGGCCGGTCCTGGTGGCCAGCGAAGCCATGCCGGATGGGATTTTGCCCGATTTGCTGGCGGGCTCGGGCCATGACTCCCTGTTGCAGGGTTTGGCCATGACCCCGGAGATCAGCCAGGCTATTCCGAAGCCGCCGGCCGCGCCCGTACCTGTTCACCAGCTGACCAAGATGGACAGGCTGACCCTGTTCTGGAACGACACCTACGCGTCGCCGGGAGCCTTTGCTGGGCTCTCCGCAGGCGCATTGGTCGACCAGGTGCGGCATACGCCGGTCAAATGGGATGCGGACGGAAGTGGCTACACCCGGCGTTTCGCCAGCGAATATGGTCAACTCGCCGCCCGCAATGTGATTCACGAGGGCTTAGCGGGCATCGCCGGACTCGACCCGCGCTACAGCGTCTGCAACTGTGACGGCACGCTGCACCGTAGTGCCCATGCCCTGAAGATGACCTTCACCACTTACCGCAAGGATGGAAGGCTCGTCCTCGACATGCCGCAGATTGCCGGCGCCTACGGTTCGGGGATTGCCTCTACCTACTGGTACCCGCACCATCTCTACAGTCCCTTGGTACAAGGTGTTCAGTTTGGGCATGAACAGATGGGCGAAGTGCTGATCGGCAACCTGATCCAGGAGTTCGGCCCGGACCTTAAGCGCAGCTTGCATCTGCATTCCCTTTCCACTCTCACCCATTCCCGCCCTTCCGACGACGACTAGCCGTCCTCTCCCTTATCGACTCGATTAACCAGACCTGTTCCTCTCGACACACACAGGCAGCAGAAGTGCTCTAATGGCAGTGGCAGCGCTTCGCAATCGGTTTTACTTGGCCTGCGATCGGAGCAGAGGGGGTCCTATGCGACCAGGGCGGTTTTTATCGGCCACGATCTGGCTTTTCATTAGCATTGTCACTATCGGCACGGCTGCGGCGCAAACCCCGTTCGTGGGCACCTGGAAGCTTAATCAGGACAAGAGCCAACTGGCCGGCGACACGATGAAATTCGGCCCCGCGCAAGGCGACGCCATCGAACTGAAGGCCGGGGGGCTTACCTACTCCTTTCGCGTGGACGGCAAGAATTACGCCATGCCCTCGGGCAATATCGCCGTCTGGAGACAGACCAACCCGACCAGCTGGACCACCGAGTACAGAAAGACGGACGGCAGCCTGCTCAGCAGGGATTCGTGGCAGCTTTCGGCGGATGGCCAGAAGCTCTCTGTGACCACAAGCGGTGTCAAGGCAGATGGAGATCTGTATACCAACACCGCAGAGTATGTGCGCACCGCGGGATCGAATGGGCTGACGGGAGCCTGGAAAAGCACCGAGGTCAAGCTCAGCTCACCGGATGAATTCAGCATCGGGGAGGTGGGGCTGGACAAGCTGGTGTTGAAAGTTCCGGCGATGAAGGTTACGTGCGAGGTCACCGCCGACGGCAAAGAAGTGGCGGTCGAAGGACCGGACATTCCAAGCGGGCTTCGCTTATCGCTGATCCGCACCGGACCCTATACCTTCAAGCTGGTGCAGAAGTTGAACGGCAGCGTGGTTTCGACGTCGGTGTACACCGTGTCAGAGGATCGGGAGACCATGACCGAGGTGGGCGGGGCCCCGGGGGATCCGCCGGCCACGATGGTTTGGGAAAAGCAGGCGCCCGCAGCAGCCACCGCGCCGGCGGAGCGCCCAACAGGGGCAAATCCACCTGCAGGCGTACACTAGGAATAGTGCACTTGTTTCCTCGCCTTTAGCTGTCCCCGCTCCAGACGAGCCACTCAGCCCTATAACGGCAGTTCATGGAGCCAAGATGAGTTTGATCAAGTCAGCGGATGTACCCAAGCATATGGCCGATCGGTTACGGTCACGCCGCATTGCTGCGCGCCTTGCCGGCGTCGGCGGCAAGCCGGTTGTTCCTGCCAAGAATCTGGACGCGCCCACACCAGCTGCCCCGGTGGAAGTGCCCGCGACCTAAGCGGCCGGTGCACACCCTGAGGTACGTCTTTCCTTCGTCTTTGGCGAACGCAGCTACGGAGAGAGATGGTTTTACCCTGTAGGTCTCGAAAAGCGTACCTCAGCGGCTAAACAGGCTGCGGAAAAATACCTCGATTGGCCTTTTCTAGGAGGATCCCAGGTCTCAAAAGCGAGACCTGGGGCACCCTGCGCGTTTCCAGGGAGGAATCGGTTTGGGTGCCGAGGGGCTAGGGATTCGGCTTTCGTATTTTTCCGCAACCTGTAAAGCCGTCAAACGCGCAGGCTATTTACGGCACGGCTGAACCCGTGCCCTTCGTATCCACCAAAAGTACGAGGGCAAAACCGTACCCTGGGTCCAAGACCAAAGTTGCCGGCGGATCTATCGTGGGAATCGCTATCACATACCAATTCTCCATGCGCCCTGACTCAGGGCGCATTTTTTTGCTGCCGCCATGGAATTTCTCAGGGTTGATACTGTAGCCATCATGATCCGGGGACCCTGGAGATGGCGCGGCGTGTGGATACTGCTGCTGGCGTGGACGCATGCCGCCGTGGCGCTCGATCCGCAACGGTCGCTGGAGCACTTTGGCCACCAGGCGTGGCGCACCGATTCGGGCCTGCCGCAGAACACGGTCCACTCCATCCTGCAAACGCGCGACGGCTATCTGTGGCTGGGCACGGACGGCGGCTTGGTCCGCTTCGACGGCATCGACTTTGTCACCTTCGACGCCGAGAACACCCCTCAATTCAAGAGCGACACCGTCGATGACCTGCTGCAGGATGAGGCCGGTGCGCTGTGGATCTCGACTGCAGCCGGCCTGCTGCGCTACCACAACGGCGGCTTCGCAGCCTACACCGCAGCCCAGGGATTACCCGCCGACACGGTGTGGTTCAGCCACGAGGACCGGCGCCACCGGCTGTGGGCGATCACCTCGGCGGGCCCAGCGTGGTTCAACGGAAAAAGCTTCGTGGCGGTTGCAGGCGCTCAGTCTGCAGGCCCGCTCCAGCGCCACGCCCTGGCCGAGGATGCACACGGGACGCTGTGGTTGGGCGGCAGTAGCGGTGTCCTGGCCCTTGATACCACCCTTGCCACCCCGAGTCTGAGGTTGCACCTGCTCGGCGGCGTGCCGGTGGAAACGGTCGAACTCAACCGCCAGGGTGAGGTGTGGATCGGCACCAACGACGGCTTGGAACGCTACGCTCGCGGCGCCCTCGCCCCTATCCTGCATCTCCCAGGCAAGACCGAGGTGACCGCCCTCTACCCCGATGCAGAGGATGGCATGTGGGTAGGCACCGCCACGGGCATGCTCCACCTGGCGGGGAACGGCGAGCGGCTTCCGCTGCAAGCGAGCGATCTCGCCATCGCAGGTGCGCGTGTGGATGGTCTCTACCAGGACCGGGAGCGCGTGCTCTGGATCGCGACCGAACGCGGAGTTTTCCGGCTCGAAAGCGACCAACTGCAGTCCTTCGCCCCCGGTTCCCCATTGGCGGTGAATCGAGTGCTGTCCATGTTGGAAGACCGCGAAGGCGACCTGTGGCTGGGCACCGACTCCGGCGGCCTGCACGTGTTGCGCGACCAGAAGTTCACCACCTACACCACGGCTGACGGGCTTTCCGGCAACTTCGTTCGTTGCGTCTTTCAGAGCAACGGCGGCGAGCTGTGGATCGGCACCGACGGAGCCGGGCTCAATCGCCGCACCAGCACCGGCTTCGCGCATTACTCCACTGCCGAAGGCCTTTCCAGCAACGTCATTCTTTCGCTGGCCGGTGGAACCGGCGATGATCTCTGGATCGGCACCCCCAACGGCCTGAACCTGCTGCACCAGGGAAGGATCAGAAGATTCACTTCGGCCGACGGCCTGCCAGATGACTTCATCCGCTCCCTGTATACCGACCGCGACGGAAGTTTGTGGATCGGGACCCGGCACGGGTTAGCGCACCTGGCAGCAGGCAAGTTCACCACCTTTTCCAGCATGGATGGCCTGGGCAGCGATTTCATCGGCGCCATCCTGCGCAGCAGCGGCTCCCCGGCCTCCGTGTCCGGACCGCTTTGGATTGGGACTTCCGCCGGCCTAAGCCGGTTGCAGAACGACGCCTTCACCAACACCACGGTGCAGCAGGGACTCTCCGACAACACGGTCACGGCGATTCACGAGGACACCCAGGGGACGCTCTGGCTGGGAACCAACGGCGGCGGCCTGAACCGCCTCAGCGAAAAGGCGGAAATCCGAGCCTTCCCCACCAGCTCCCAGGGGTTGCCGGGCACGATCTATGGCGTGCTCGAAGACGCCGCCGGCCGGCTGTGGCTCAGTTCCAAGACCGGTATCTTCCGGGTCTCGATCGCCGCGCTGAACGCGTATGCGTCCGGAGCGTCCCACCCCATAGCAGTGGACGCTTATGGCACGGCAGACGGCATGAACATCCGCGAGTGCAGCGGAGGCGGCCACCCGGCAGCCTGGAAACTGGCGGATGGGAGCCTGTGGTTCGCTACCCTCGACGGGGTCAGCTTCATTGATCCCGCGCACGCGCCGGAAAACCGTGTGCCCCCTCCGGTCGAAATTGAAAAGGTTTTGGTCGATGACCAGGTTCGTAGCCTGGACGGCGAGCTGACCATCAAGCCCGGCGCTAACCGGCTCGAATTTCAGTATGCGGGCCTGAGCTATGTGGCCCCGCAGAAGGTCGAGTATCGTTACCGGCTCGAGGGCTTCGACCGCGGCTGGATCGAGGCAGGCACGCGCCGGGCAGCCTTCTACACCAACCTGCCCCCGGGCAGTTACCGCTTCCGAGTGCTGGCCGCCAACAATGACGGTGTCTGGAACACGGCGGGCGCTTCTTTCGGATTACGCCTGATGCCGCACTATTACCAGACCTGGTGGTTTTATTCGGCGCTGGCGCTGGCGATGATGGTATTGGGATACCTGGTCTATCGCTGGCGAGTGCTGGCGGTCGAGGCACAGTGGGGCGCTGTGCTGCGCGAGCGGGGGCGCATGGCGAGAGAAATTCACGACACGCTGGCGCAGGGCTTTGTCGGCGTCTCAGTGCAGCTGGAGCTGGTCGCTCGCCTGCTTGCCGGCTCTCGCGAGGCGGCGCCGAAGTCGACGATAGAGCCAGTATTCGAGCAACTGGACCAGGCGCGCGCGCTGGTGCGGGCCAGCCTGGCCGAAGCCCGCACTTCGATCTGGGATTTACGCTCGGGGGCTGCAGGCGCTCCAGACCAGCCCGAAGATCTTCCCTCCCGCCTGAGCCGGAGCTGCACCCGCATTGCCGGTGGGTCTTCCGCCAAGGTGTACCTTCAGGTGAAGGGGACCTACCGCCCGGTGTCACCGCGCATCGAAGAGGAATTGCTGCGCATTGGCCAGGAGGCGGTGGCCAACGCGGTACGGCATGCAGCAGCCAGCCGGATCGACGTGCAATTGGTCTACGAATCGGCGCGGGTGTCTCTGCGGGTCGAGGACGATGGACGGGGATTTACACCGGCAACGGGCACGAATGGGCCAGAAGGTCACTACGGTATCCGCGGAATGCAGGAGCGGGCGGGCGAGATCGACGCGGCGCTGTCGCTGGAAAGCGCGGTAGGAGAAGGGACTCGGGTTTCGGTCGAGGCTCCGTTGGCATGAAGAGGAGAAAGTGGGCAGCATGAGCGAGGCTATCCGGATCATGATCGTCGAGGACCATGCGGTCGTGCGCCAGGGGCTGGTGGCGCTTTTGCGGACCGTGCCTGATTTCTCGATCGTCGCCGAAGCTGCCGATGGACGGGAGTCGATCGCGTTGTTTCGTCAACATCAACCGGACATCACGTTGATGGACTTGCGCCTGCCGCGGATGAACGGGGTGGAGGCCATCACCAGCATCCGGACGGATTTTCCCCAGGCGCGGATCATTGTGCTCACCACCTTCGATGGCGATGAAGATATCTACCGTGCACTGCAGGCAGGCGCCCGCGGCTACCTGCTGAAAGGCATGACGGGCGAGGAACTGATGGATGCCATCCGCTCGGTGTACGCCGGCAAGTCGCGCATCCCGGCCTCGGTGGCCGAGCGCCTGGCGGAGCGGATGAGCGCGCCCTCGCTCACCGCGCGCGAGACCGAAGTGCTGCAGCTGATTGTGGGCGGCAACAGCAACAAGGAGATTGCGGCCGCGCTCTACATCTCCGAGGCTACGGTGAAAACCCACATCAACAGCCTGCTCAGCAAGCTGGGGGTGACCGATCGCACCCAGGCGGCCACCACGGCGCTGCAGAGGGGAATCGTGCATCTTGACTAAGTTCCGATGGATCGCGGTGGTGTGGCTGG
>Ga0182024_10026597_pt1 | contig 10160 bp, 10 predicted proteins | sample P32metaG_FD_120480 | JGI IMG/M metagenome (GOLD analysis project Ga0182024, IMG submission 120480) | Permafrost microbial communities from Stordalen Mire, Sweden - P3-2 metaG (Illumina Assembly) | ecosystem: Environmental > Terrestrial > Soil > Wetlands > Permafrost | place: Sweden: Stordalen...
CGATGAGCGCGCTCGCCGGCAACAAGGTCATCGGCGCAGCTCTGGCCACCGCCTTCGTCGTCGCCAGCCTCGCGGTCGTCGTCCCCATGGTCTTCGAGAAGGTCCCGCCGGCCCATCCCGGCTACGCCATCGCCGTCGCGCCCGATCTCGCCGGCGGGACGGCCGAGGTGACCGACACGCCTCCCGACTGGGGCACGGTGCTCAAGACCGCCGACCCCGCCGCCGGCGAGGCCAAGACCGTCGCTTGCAAGTCCTGCCACAATTTCGACGCGGCCGGGACCAACGGCATCGGCCCGGGGCTCTACGGCGTTCTGGGCCGCAAGCCGGGCAGCCATCCGGGCTTCGCCTACTCTTCGGGGATGACCGATTTCGGGGCCAAACAGCCGGTCTGGGACTTCGAGCACGTCTATGAATTCATCAAGGGGCCGCAGGCCTACATCTCCGGCACCAAGATGACCTTCATCGGGTTGAAGTCGCCGCAGGATCGGATCAACATCGTCGCCTATCTGCACACGCTGGGTTCGAACCTGCCAATCCCGGCTCCCAAACCCACCGCCGCGCCACCGGCCGCCGGAGCGACCGCGGCGGCCAAGCCTGGAGCCCCGCCGCCCGCGGCGTAGGGCTTCCGCCCTACCGTTCGTCCATGAAGTCGACCTGGCGGCGGGCGGTGGCGATGGTGACGATGAAGCCGGCCAGGACGTCCAGCAGGACCATCAGGCTGATCAGGAAGAAGGTCGAGGTCGCGAACGCCGGCGCCAGCAACAGCTCGACCAGGCAGGCCACGAACAACAGCATCGACAGGGCGTGGTTGATGATCGCGATCCTCCGGCTGGCGGTGGATTTCAGGAGCTCGATGAACAGGATGACCAGGGAGGCGGCCAGAAGGAGGTCGGCGACGGACACCGGCCAGACGCCGCCGGGCGCGGTGCGCAGGCGGAATAGGGGCGCTGTCAGCCAGGCATGGGCCTCGGTCGACTGGAACCCGCCCGCCATCGCCAGAGTCATCAGGTTGTAGGCGATCACCGGCAGGGCCAGCAGCGGCGCGGCGGCTAACATGGCGATCCCCTCGGCTCGTTCCCGGAAGCCAAGGGATAGACTGTTTCGCGGCAAGGTCGAAGGCGCACCGCCATTGACGGGCGCCCGCCCGGCCATTACCCGCTCGCCCATGCTGCAGGGCCTCTCACCCCTCGCCCGCGAGGCGCGCGCCTGGCCCTTCGAGCAGGCTCGGAGCCTGTTGTCGCGCCTGTTGCGCGTGCGGCTGGAAAGCGACGCAGAGCGCGATTTCGCCGCCAGTCTGATCGGTCCGGGCAAGACCGCGGAGGCCGCGACGGCCCTGCCCGGCCTGGGCGCGCCGGTGGTCTTCCAGACCGGCTATGGCGCCTCGGGCCTGCCGCACATCGGCACCTTCAACGAGGTGGCGCGGACCACTATGGTGCGCAACGCCTTTCGCGCCCTCACCGAGGACGCCCTGCCCACCCGCCTGATCTCGTTCTCCGACGACATGGACGGCCTGCGCAAGGTTCCCGACAATGTTCCCAACCGCGCCCTGCTGACCGAGGATCTGGGCAAGCCGCTGACGGCGGTGCGCGATCCGTTCGGGGAGCAGGAAAGCTTCGGGGCCTACAACAACGTCCGCATGCGCGCCTTCCTGGATGGCTGCGGCTTCGACTACGAGTTCCTCTCCGCCACCCAATGCTATCGGTCCGGGCGGTTCGATGCGGCCCTGCTGGGGGCCCTGGCCCGGTTCGACGATATCCAGGCGGTGATGCTGCCGACCCTGGGGCCGGAGCGGCGCGCCACCTATTCGCCCTTCCTGCCGATCAGCCCCCGGACCGGCCGGGTGCTGCAGGTTCCGACCCTGGAGCGCCATGTCGACCGAGGAACGATCGTCTTCGAGGACGAGGACGGATCCCTGACCGAAGTCCCCGTCACCGGCGGGGCGGTGAAGATGCAATGGAAGCCCGACTGGGGCATGCGCTGGGCGGCGCTCGGCGTCGACTACGAGATGTCGGGCAAGGATCTGATCGATTCGGTGAAGCTGTCGGGGCCGATCTGCCGGATTCTGGGCGGTGAGCCTCCGGCCGGATTCAATTTCGAACTCTTCCTGGACGAGAACAACCAGAAGATCTCCAAGTCCAAGGGCAACGGCCTCACGCTGGAGGATTGGCTGCGCTACGCGGCGCCGGAGAGCTTGGTCTACTATCTCTTCCAGTCGCCGAAGTCGGCCAAGCGGCTCTATTTCGACGTCATTCCCAGGGCGGTCGACGAATATGCCCAGCAGCTCGAAGCCTACAACCGGCCTGCCAGCGGGGCGGCGAACGAGAGCGCCAACCCCCTCGACAATCCGGTCTGGAGTGTCCACGGCGGCCGCCCGCCGGCCCGAGCCGCACCGATCTCCTTCAGCCTGCTGTTGAACCTGGCGTCGGCCGCCAACGCCTCCGACAAGGCGATCTTGTGGGGGTTTCTGGCCAGGCGCCTACCGGGCGCTACGCCGGAGACCGAGCCCGAACTGGACCGCCTGGTCGGCCACGCCATCCACTACTACGAGGACTTCGTCGCCCCGGCCAAACGCTTCCGCGCGCCCGACGCCCGGGAGCGCGCCGCCTTCACCGACCTGGCGGCTCGACTGAGGGCCCTGGACGCCGACCACGCCGACGCGGAGACGATCCAGAACGAGGTCTACGCCGCCGGCAAGGCGGCCGGTTTCGAGCCGTTGCGGGCGTGGTTTTCCGGCCTCTACGAGGTCCTTCTCGGCCAGAGCCAGGGTCCGCGCTTCGGCTCGTTCGCCGCCATCTTCGGCCTTGCCGACACCATCCGCCTGATCGAACGCGCGCTGGCGGGCGAAGACCTGGCCGCGCCGGCCCTATAGCGGGACGACGTCCGCCCCATCGCCGACACCGATCATGCCGCCGGCGGTCACCTGCACATAGACGCCGCACCGCAGATGACCGTAGAACCGGTGGAGTTCCGCGGTGACATCGATGTCGCGGACGGCCGTGACCGGGTCGACACCCGGCGCGGCGCAACGGGTGATCGGTTGGAAAACCCGCGCCGTGGCGTCGCCGAGATGCATCTCGCGATCCTGCCAATCGTTCTCGGCCCAGGCCGGCCAACCCTCCACATGCAGATTGGCCCGAAACCTCAACGGATCGACCGGCCGCCCGAGCCGTTGTTCCAGATCGCGCACGCTGGCCAAGTTGAGGATCGAAACGTGGCCGAGGGGATGGTCGAGAAACCGATGACCGACGCCGTCGACGACCCGCAATGGCCCACGGGCGGCATCGCCGAGAAGCGCGGTCAGCCAAGCGGCGAACGCTGTCCGGCCGCTCTCCGTCGAGAGGTCGGCCTCGAGGTCCGGAGCGCCGGGCGCGCCAGCCCGCAGAACGCCCTCGTTCGCATCCAGTTCGGTGCGCGCCTTGGCGACCTCGGCGATCTTGGCCAGGACGGCGAAACGGTTCTTGGGGATGAAGCCCGGGGCGGCCGGGTCGAAACCGCACGGACCGTCCTCCACCGCGAACAGCCGATCTCCGGGAAAGGCCCCGCCCGCGGTCAAGCGCGCCCGATCGACGGATTGGGGCGTGAAACCCTTGATCGGGTAGTGAAAGAGCGCGGCGATCACGGCCGACACGGCGTTCTCCTGACGATGTCGAAGTCCATCAGATGACCGATCCGAAGCGGCCGCGACAGTCCAAAGGCAAGTCTGCGCCGATTTTCTGGCGGGCCGTGGTCGCTTTCGCCGCCCTCTGGCGCCGGGGCAAGGCGGCGGTGTTCGGGGCGCCCGCTCCATCGCCGCCCTTGACGCCGGCGCAATGGGAGGCGGCCGAGCCGGGCCGAGGCCGGTCGGCCCGGGCGCCGTGGATCATCCCGCTCCTCGGGTGGAAGGACATCGTCTGGCGAGCCGGCCGGGAGGTGAGCCGCGCGCGCCTGCCGTTCCTGGCCGGGGGCGTGACCTTCTATGTGCTGCTGGCGATCTTTCCCGCCATCGCCGCCTTCGTCTCCCTCTACGGCATCTTCTCGGACCTGAACTCGGTGGAGAAGCAGCTGCAACAGCTGTCCGCCCTCTTTCCCCGGGACGCCGTGTCCCTCATCGGCCAGCAGATGGTGCGCCTCGCGACGCAGCGACACGAGACGCTGAGCGCGGCGGTCGCGGTCGGGGCCCTGGTCTCGATCTGGAGCGCCAATGCCGGCATCAACGCGCTCGTCAACGGCATCAACATCGCCTACGGCGAGCGCGAGAAGCGGAACTACTTCGAACTCACCCTGCTCACCTACGCCACGACCCTGGCGGCGACCGTGTTCCTCGCCATCGCCGCGGCGATCACGGTGGCCGCGCCGGTGTTCTTTCATGACGTGGGGCTGCATGGCTTGCGGTTCTGGTGGGCGCCGCTGCGCTGGCTGGGGGTCTATCTGATCGCCGCCAGCGGGTTCACCCTGGTCTACAGGTACGGTCCCAGCCGCGCCCGCGCGCGATGGCGATGGGTCGTGCCCGGGGGATTCGCCGCCGCCCTGTTCTGGATGGCCGCGTCGCTCGGCTTCTCCTGGTATCTCGATAATTTCGCCAATTTCGATGTCACCTATGGCTCCCTCGGAGCGATGGTCGGATTCATGGTCTGGGTATGGTTCTCGGTGATGGTCGTCCTCGCCGGCGCCGAGCTGAACAGCGAAATCGAACACCAGACCGCTTGCGACACCACCACCGGCGAGCCTTTGCCGATGGGTGAGCGCGGCGCGGTCATGGCCGACACCGTGGGCGCGGCCTTCACCGTTTCGCCCCGCCAGGCGCGCGACATCGCCGCGGGCTTCCTGCAGCGCTTCGCCCGCGACGTCGTCGATTGGCTGCACGGCGCGTGACCGAAATGGTCGTCAGCCCTCCTCGAGGCTGGCCAGCCGCGCCGCCTGATCCTCGACGATCAGGGGTTCGATGACCTCGTCGAGGGCTTCGCCTTCGATCACCTTGGCGAGGTTGTAGAGGGTGAGGTTGATCCGGTGGTCGGTGACTCTGCCTTGGGGGAAGTTGTAGGTGCGGATGCGCTCGGAGCGGTCTCCCGACCCGACCTGGCTCTTGCGCGACTGCGAGCGTTCGGCGTCGATCGCTTCGCGCTTCTGATCATAGAGCTTGGCCTTGAGGACCTTCAGCGCCCGCGCCCGGTTCTGGTGCTGGGATTTCTCCGAGGAGGTGACGACGATGCCGGTGGGCAGGTGGGTGATGCGCACCGCCGAGTCCGTCTTGTTGACGTGCTGGCCGCCGGCCCCGCTGGATCTATAGGTGTCGATGCGCAGGTCGCCGTCCCTTATCTCGATGTCGACGTCCTCCGGTTCGGGAAGGACGGCGACGGTGGCGGCGGAGGTGTGGATGCGCCCTTGCGCCTCGGTGTCGGGGACGCGCTGCACCCGGTGGACGCCGCTCTCGAACTTCAGGCGGCCGAACACGCCCTCGCCGCTGATCGAGGCGATGATCTCCTTGAAGCCGCCGGCGTCGCCCTCCGACAGGCTTTCGACCTCGACGCTCCAGCCGTGCAGCTGGGCGTAGCGCTGGTACATGCGAAAGAGGTCGCCGGCGAACAGGGCCGCTTCGTCGCCGCCGGTTCCGGCCCGAAGCTCGAGGATGGCGGAGGCGTTCTCGTCGGCGTCCCTGGGGGCGAGCAGTAGGGCGACCTCGCGCTCCAGCGCTGGCAGGGCGGCGTCCAGGCGGACCAGCTCGTCGCGGGCGAGGGCGGCCATGTCCGGATCCCCGGCGGCCGCCATCTCCTCCAGATCGCGGCGCTCGGCCCGGGCCTTGGCCAGGCGCGCCGCGAGTTCCGCCACCGGCCTCAGTTCGGCATGTTCCTTGGCGAGCTTGACGATCTCCGGCCCTTGCGTGGCCGCGCCCATGCGCGCCTCGACCTCGCCGAAGCGGTCGAGCAGCTGTTCGAGCCGGGCGGCGGGGAGATGCACGGATTGCGGACCTGTTGAAGGAGAAGGGTTTCTCTAGCCCGCGCCCCCGCGCGCGTCACGCCCGCTTGGCACGGGGGTTGCTGCGAAGCCGCCCGCATGAGCGCGCCGGTGATCAGCATCGTCATTCCCACCCAGCGCCGTCCGGCGGGCCTCGCCGTCGCCGCCCGTTCGGTATTCCGGCAGGCGGGCGTCGCCGCCGCCGACCTGGAGGTGGTCATCGTCGACAATGACCAGACGCCGTCGGCCGACGGCCTCGCCGGCGTTCTGGCGGCGGAAGCGCCCTTTCCCGTGATCTATCGGCACGAGCCCCGGGCCGGCGTCGCCAACGCCCGCAACGCGGCCGTGGCCGCCGCGCGCGGGACCTTTCTCGCCTTTCTCGACGACGACGAGGAGGCGCCCGAAACCTGGCTAGCCGCCCTGATCGCCGTCCAGGCCCGCTTCAACGCCGACGCCGTATTCGGCCCGGTGAGGGGCCGCGCGCCGCCCGAGATTCGCGCCAACCGCGCCTACCTGGAACGTTTCTTCTCCCGGGAGGGTCCGGCGGCGGCGGGGGTCATCGCACGCAACTACGGCTGTGGAAACAGTCTGGTGCGCCGCGCCGCCCTGCCGGGACCCGCCGCGCCGTTCAGGTCCCTGCGCAATCAGACCGGCGGCGAGGACGACCTGCTGTTCGGCGAGATGCGCGCCGCCGGGGCCCGGTTCGCCTGGGCGCCCGAGGCCTTCGTCTGGGAGGACCCCACCGCCGAGCGCCTCACCCTGGCCTACACCCTGCCGCGCGCCTTCGCCTATGGCCAGGGGCCGACCAGCGCCTGCGCCGTCGCCCGCCCGCCCGACCGCCTGGGCGTCGCCAGGTGGATGGCCATCGGCGCCCTCCAGTCGATCGTGTTCGGGCCGGTCGCCGCCGCCAAGTGGCTGCTCGGCGCGCCCGATCGGGCCGAGGCCCTGGACCGGGCCGCCCGCGGGCTGGGCAAGGTCCTGTGGTGGTCGCCGTTCAAGATCCGGTTCTACGGCCGCAACGCCTGAGTCGCATCCGCCGATTCGGGGTTGGCTAACCCCACGGCGCCTCTGATATGGGTCTGACGTTTTCCTGAGGAAATGAGGAGCCCGTCATGGCCGAAGCCTATATCGTCGCCGCCGCCCGCACCGCCGGAGGCCGCCGAAAAGGCAAGCTGGCCGGCTGGCATCCGGCCGATCTGGCCGGCGACGTGCTCAACAGCCTCATCGACCGCACCGGCGCCGATCCGGCCCTGGTCGAGGATGTGATCATGGGCTGCGTCGGACAGGCCGGCGAGCAGGGCAACAATGTCGCCCGCGGCGCGGTCCTCGCCTCGCGTCTGCCCGAAAGCGTTCCGGCTACCAGCGTCGATCGCCAGTGCGGCTCCTCGCAGCAGGCCCTGCACTTCGCCGCCCAGGCGGTGATGAGCGGGACGCAGGACATCGTCATCGCCGCCGGCGTGGAGAGCATGACCCGGGTTCCGATGGGCACGCCGGTGATCCTGCCGGCTCAGAATGGCCTGGGCACGCCAATGAGCCCCCGCCAGCAGGCCCGCTATCCAGGCATCCAGTTCAGCCAGTTCATGGGCGCCGAGATGATGGCGGCAAAGTACGGCCTGACCAAGGATCAGCTCGACGAATATTCCTACGCCAGCCATCAGAAAGCGATCGCCGCCACCCAGGGTGGAGCCTTCAAGGACGAGATCGTCGGCATCGAGATCACCGACGCCGACGGGGCCGTCAGCCTGCACACCGTCGACGAGGGCATCCGCTTCGACTCCAGCCTGGAAGGGATCAAGGGGGTCAAGCTGCTGCGCGACGACGGCAAGCTCACCGCCGCCAGTTCCAGCCAGATCTGCGACGGCGCCTCCGGCGTGATGGTGGTCAGCGAAGCCGGCCTCAAGACTTTGGGCGTCAAGCCCATGGCCCGCATCCATCACATGACCGTGGTCGGCGGCGATCCGGTGATCATGCTCGAGGCGCCGCTGCCGGGCACCAAGCGGGCCCTGGAGAAGGCCGGCATGTCGATCGACGACATCGACCTCTTCGAAGGCAATGAAGCCTTCGCTTCGGTCCCCGTGGCCTGGCTGCAGCAGACCGGCGCCGACCCCGCCAGGCTCAACGTCAACGGCGGCGCCATCGCCCTCGGCCACCCCCTCGGCGCCTCGGGCACCAAGCTGATGACGACGCTGATTCACGCCCTGAAAGCCCGCGGCAAGCGCTACGGCCTCCAAACCATGTGCGAAGGCGGCGGCCTGGCCAATGTGACCATCATCGAGGCGCTGTAGGCTTTTGCCTCTCTCCCCTTTATGGGGAGGGGACAGACGGCGAAGCCGTCAGGGTGGGGTTGCGTGTTGCCCTCTACGTCCTGGACGGGGCGTGCAGCCCCACCCCGGCCTTCGGCCGACCCTCCCCATGAAGGGGAGGGAGGTTTCTTCAGCGTCCCCCCATGCCCTTCGACGCCACCGTGCTGACCATGTTTCCCGAGGCCTTCCCCGGTCCCCTGGGCGTCTCCCTGATCGGAACGGCGTGGCGGGAGCGGGGGCTGTGGCGCCTGGAGACGGTGGACATACGGGAATTTTCCAAGGATAAGCGCGGCTTCCTGGACGACACCCCCGCCGGGGGCGGACCCGGCCAGGTGATGCGGGCGGATGTGATCGCCTCGGCGCTGGACAGCGTCGAGCGGTCGGATCGGCCGCTGCTTTACATGAGCGCCCGGGGAAGGCCCTTCACCCAGGCTCTGGCCAAGAGGTGGTCGAAGGGTCCGGGCCTGATCGTTCTCTGCGGCCGTTTCGAGGGAGTGGATCAGCGCCTCGTCGACGCCAGGGGGTTCGAGGAGGTTTCGGTGGGGGATGCGGTTCTCGCCGGCGGCGAGGCGGCGGCCCTGATGGTCATCGAGGTCTGCGTGCGGCTGCTGCCGGGGGTTCTGGGCGAGGCGGAGAGTCTGAGCGAGGAGAGTTTCGAAGACGGGCTTCTGGAGCATCCGCAGTATACGAGGCCGCGGACGTTCGAGGGGCGCGACATCCCCGAGATCCTGCTCTCCGGCCACCATGCCGAGGTGGCCAAGTGGAGACGGGCGCAACGGGAGATTTCCACGCGGGAGCGGCGGCCGGATCTGTGGGCGGCGCATCTCGCCAATCAACAGGCAAAGGGCGAGTGAAGCCCGACAGAAGGAATTTGAAGACGATGAACGTGATCGAAGAACTCGAGAAGGAAGAGGCCGCCCGCCTCGTCTCCGGCAAGAAGATTCCCCCGTTTCAGCCGGGCGACACCGTCCGCGTCAATGTGCGGATCAAGGAGGGCGAGCGCGAGCGGGTGCAGGCCTACGAGGGGGTCTGCATCGCCCGTTCCGGCGGTGGCCTCCAGGAGAGCTTCACGGTGCGCAAGATCAGCTTCGGCGAAGGCGTCGAGCGGGTTTTTCCGGTGCTCTCGCCGATGATCGAATCCATCGAGGTCAAACGCCGCGGCGCCGTTCGCCGGGCCAAGCTCTACTATCTGCGTGACCGGCGCGGCAAGTCGGCGCGGATCGCCGAGCGGGCGATGGGCGCCGGCGAACGCGACGACACCACCGAGACCTGAGGCCGCCCCGTCGGGACGGCGGGGGCTTCATGGGCTCGCCGGCGCATCGCTCCGGCCGCTCTGCGAGCCCGCCGCGAGGACACCCGCCGCGGCCACCAAGAGCGCGGCCGTGGCCGAGGCGGAGACCGTGTCGCCCACGCGGGCCCCCGGCGGCGTGAGGGCCGCCAGACACTGTTCGACGAACTGCCCGGAGTTCCGGTCGCCGGCCAGCCCCGACTGGCGAAGATCGCGCCCGCGGGCTCGGCAATAGGCGCGGATCCTGGCGCGTTGCGCGACGGACGTCTGGCCATTCGCATTGGCCGTCGGGGCTCGGCATTCATCCAGGTACGCCGGGAGGCTCTGGCCGTGCGCGGCATCGGCGTTGTTCAGTCCCCGCCAGATCGCCTCGCACCACGACGGGGCGCCGATCGCCGCCGGCTCCGCGCCGGCGGCTCGGGCGGGAAGGCTGGGGCCGAGCCAGAGGCAGACCGAGGCGAGGGTGAGCCAGCGATTCATCATCCGCTCCATGCAGCGCCTCGCGCCAAGGGGAACACCCCGCACCGTGCCCGAACCGCGCTAAGGCGCCGTTAAGGCAGTTCGCGCCGAGCGGCAATCGGCCGGACTTGCTCCAGCGGGCGGCGACGAGGCAGCATGGACCTTCCGAATCGGGTTTC
>Ga0182024_10026598_pt1 | contig 10160 bp, 7 predicted proteins | sample P32metaG_FD_120480 | JGI IMG/M metagenome (GOLD analysis project Ga0182024, IMG submission 120480) | Permafrost microbial communities from Stordalen Mire, Sweden - P3-2 metaG (Illumina Assembly) | ecosystem: Environmental > Terrestrial > Soil > Wetlands > Permafrost | place: Sweden: Stordalen...
GCAGACTCTGGCGCGCAATCCCCTGGGTGGAAGCATCATAACGATGGATGAGGGGCACAAAGTGGAATGGCTCGCCGCGATCAAAGGCGGTCCCAAGGCGCTGAGCAATTTCGATTACTCCGGGCCGCTGACGGAGACGATCCTGCTCGGCAACGTTGCCATCCGCGCCGGCGGCACCAAGCTCCAATGGGATGCGGCGAACATGAAGTTCCCCAACGCCCCCGAGGCAGAGAAATTCCTCAAGCGGCAGTATCGGGAGCCGTGGTCGGTCTAGGATGGGTTATGGATCGAGGCAATCACTCAACTCAACTCCCATTGCGTTCGGGATGTCGTTTCTCGAAACTCTCGATCGCGTGCTGGGCCGACGGGGGTGCCTGGCCAAACCGCGCAAGGTGATTCAGCGCTGCCAACGTAGCCGCGACAACGACCTGGTCGGGATCGTCCAGCAGCGGGATCAGCCCCTCAGTGGCGCGGGCTGCGGCGGCAGGATTTACCCGGTTGGTTTCCGTAATTCGCAGCCATAACTCCCACATGCCTTCCACGCACGCCTCGCGAACCAGCGGCGATTTGTCGCGCAGCATTGGAACCAGCAGATCGCTGGATGCGAGAGGGTCGATTTCACCCATCGCCCACACCACGCTCGAGGGTGAACTGCTCCCCGCCCACACCTCATTTGAGGGCATGCTGCGGTCGAAGGGAACGGCCCGGGCCAAAGTCGGCAGACACTGCGCGGCGTCAGGCCGCAACTCCCCAATCACATGCGCCGCCCAGAAAATTGTGTGTTGTTGATGCGCGTCCACGATTTTGATCATCGCGCGAACGACGCGCGGCCCCAGTGCCACCAGTGCGGATCGCAGTTCCTCAATATCCGACTCGTTCAAATTCAAGCAGGTAAGCGTGTGTATCAGCGCCGCCTCGATGTCGTCTGCGAATGCAGATGCACGAGATGCGGACGGATTGCGGCGTATGAGGCCAGCCGCTGCCGACCGAACGGAAAAATCCTGATCGCAGACAGCCATTTCCAGAGCTTGTGCGCCAACGGCGTCGGTCAACCAGCGATCTCCGATTCCCAGCAGCGCGTAATATCGCACCGCCCAGTCGGGATTGTGGAGGGCATCCGCCAAGACCCTCGTGGTCGTCGGCCGCGCCCGCGGCGGAGGTACGAATGGCCGGGCGCGCGACGGCTGGGTGTCTGGCGGATGGAGATCGAGCCAAGGGGGCGGCGGACCTGACGGATAGGGCAGTAGCACTGGTTCCAAGTCACTTTCGCTGCTGCCTACATAGGCGCGTGGAAGAACAAAGACCGCGGGCAGGTCCGCGTCATTGAAATGATCAAACCCGGCAAACCCAATTACAACCGAACGCCCGGCATCGGCCCCGTTCTCTATCGACGCCAGAATGGAATCGAGCGTGCTTTCAAAGGTGTTCTTTTCCTCGACGTGCACCGTTCGCAACAAAGTTCCGGCGGGCAGGTCGATATCGGGAGGTGGCCGATAGCTCGCATCAGGTTCCAGCCACAGGTGAAACACGGCGAGCGGAAGCCTTCTGTTTTCAGTCAATATGTAACGTCGGTCGAGGATATGCCCGGTCCGAATCGGGTAGTTGTAGTCGACGAAGTGGTACGCATCGAGGCAGCCGCAGAGAAGCAGCGCACCGCAGAGAAGTGGGAAGACAGATAACTTGGCGTGCGTGCGCATGATCGGTAGCACTCAATGTTAACCGAATGTCGCCTTCTCCTCTCCGTTACCTCTGTTGCCTCCTGTTAAATTTCCTGCCTTCCGCGAATTGTGTCGAAAGTTCAGAGGATTAAACAGGAGATAACAGAGGAAACAGAGAGTTTCGGCTGTGAGGGGTCTACTCGCGCGCTTGACCGTCCGAACCTTTGGCCAGCGCCCACGTCGCGATGGTTCGCCACGGCAATTGCGATGGGTGCTTGATCTCCAATGCAACGTGCCGGACGGTTTCGCCGGGCGATGCGCTGGCGACGGGCCGGCCATCGACGGTGCGGGTTTCAATTGCAATCGCGATGACCGCCACCGCCCCCAGCACAATTCCGCCGAGATGCCATAGCGTCGGCCGCAGCGTCACCCGCCAGCGGGTAATGAGGTAGTAAATCCAATAGATCGGAACGAACACATAGAGCAGTCCGCAGACGAAGCTCTCGCGAAACGGGATCACCAGCATCCACAGCCACGTCGCCAGCACGATCAGCACGCCTGTAAGAAAGAGGAACGAGTACCCTGATATGGCGACGCGAGCGGGCATGCATGCGAAACCGACGATCAGCATCACCAGCGCGATCGCAACGTACGGCCCGTTCGCGCTCTCCTGAGTACGCGGTCGCCGCAGAGGGTTGTTCGGTCGCCTGGACGCACTGAGCCTTTGCGGACGAGTCATGGAAGAATTCATCGACCGTGACTGACGGCGATGATGAATACCACCTCGTTTCCACATCCCCGCGGCGTCCCTATCGGACGTTGTGCCTGATCCAGGTATCATGACGGGCACATGGAGCCGCCCGTTCATCCATCGCGGCCGCCGGGTAGCCTCATACGAAGAACAAATTTGGAATCCTTAGACTACGCCAAGCCGGATCGCTCGCCGCGCACTCTGAAAGGAATCGCACAGATCATCACTGGCGCAGTTGTTGCGTTCCTGAGCTTCATCCGGCGGCGGATCATCAAGCCGGCCTGTGCGATCGTCGCGGTGATTCTGGTTCTGGCAGTGGCCACGTATCTGATCTGGGTGTGGCGGGCAGATCGCAAATTGAAGGACGAGATTGCGCGGCTGCACGCGGCGGGAGAGCCGATGTCGATGGAAGAGGTTCTGCCGCCGCGCCTGCCCGATTCCGAGAACGCATCACCGGACTACCAAGCCGCGGGGAAGCTGATCGACAGGGACCAGCCCTTCTGGAAGAAATGGGATGAAGCAGATGCGGCACAGCGCGAGTTTCAGCCGCCGTTCACCGCGGATGAAATTGCGACGATGAACGCGATTGTTGCCGCAGGCCAGCCGTCTCTGGAAATCGTAAAGCGGGCTCGCGGAAAGACGCCGGGAGATTGGGGCGACCAGTTCGTGCGGCCCTACATGCTCTCGAAAATTGACTATATGGCGGAAAGATCCCTCGCGGACCTGTTGAAGATAGCCGCGTTGGCAGCCCATGCCGCTGGTCGCGACGGGGAAGCGTTGGAACATATCGACGATATGCTGCGGCTGGAAGGCGCCGCGCTGAAACGGACGATGACGGTGGCGCACCGCGTCGCATTAAACATCGACAGAGCGGCCAGCGGAACGATTTGCGAGATTGCTCCGGATCTTCATGTTGGCAACGCGGGAGTTGATTCACTTGTCGTTTCCGATTTGATCCATCGGCTCGAGGACGAGCGCGCGTTGCAAGACGGCCGAGTGCTCTGCTGGCGTTCGGAACGGATCAGCATGCTCGATGCGTATATTTCCGCCAGCGACGGCACCTTTGGTGCGGCGAAGCGCTCCTGGCAGGAGTATCTCCTCAAACCTGCGTTTCTTGACGATGCCCGGCTGATGCTGATTCATCTGCGGGGAATCGAGCAAGCCTCCAGTTCACCCGATTGGCCACTGGCGGAAAGGCGCATGCCAACGGCGCTTCCCAAGGCGATCGATGCGCATCCTCACCTCTACGTGCTCTCCAGCATTACTCTCCCAAGCCTCGAGTACACGATGCTGCAGGATTACCGGGCGCTCGCCGACCGTCACCTGTCGGTGGCGGCGCTGGCAGTGCGGCTGTATGCGATCGACCACGATGGCCGGTTGCCGGCAAAGTTGGATGATCTGGTCCCGGCATATCTGCCTGCCGTGCCGGTCGATCCATTCTCGGGCCGGCCGATTCTCTATAAGTCGGATTCCGTCCGGCCGCGCATCTACAGCATTGGGGAAGATGGGGTCGACGATGGCGGTGTCGAACAGGATCCCAGCCTTGGCCGGGGAAAATTCGGGTCTAACGGGGATGTCGTAGTGAACCTCAAGATTCAGCCTCGGCCGGTGGATGTGGAAAGCAACTGAACGGTCTCCGCTGACCCGCGCACTCAACATGGGCGGGACGCCCATGCCACAGGCTTGCGCCCGATACTTCATCCCCGGCCTGCATGATGCTAAAAGACGGCGCGTCCGTTACGTTGGTTAGCCATCGAATCGCGCAACAATGGAAACTGAACTCTCGATCTCCCCGCAGGGATTTTGCATCGGCTGCGGGTATCCGTTGCGCGAATTGCGGGCTGGGGCAACGGGATATCGCTGCCCGGAGTGCGGCCGCGGGTTCGATCCGGTAAATCCGAAGACGTTCAGCAGGTTTCCCCGCGGCCGCTGCGCCCGCTGGGCGGCTCGGCCGATCGAGTGGACGGTGGTGATTCTCAGCATCGCCGCCGCCGTCGGCGTGATGTCCGTCAGCCGCTGGAAGCTGGCGAGCTTCGCCCCGTCAACGGTTGATCTGATCTATTACCTTCGTCCCTCCGCCCTCTGGCACCGCACGAGCTTGATCACTTGGCGGGATTGCGTTTTCACACTGTCGATGCTGTTGGCTGCACTCACCTCCGGTTGGTGGCTGATGCGGCTGGTGATCGGGATTTTCTCTCGATCACAAATGGAACTCCAGGAGAACGAGAAGCCGGTGCATACCGGCCGGCGGCATGCGCTGCTGGCGATCGCGTTAATCGTAACGGCCGGCGGGGCGGTGCTGGGGTGGCCGTATCGGTTGGCCCAGAACTGGGTGGGCCGCCAGCTCGCGGCAAGCGTCAATGCCGCACCGAGCGGGCAACCGACGACGCTCGCTCCACCACCGATTCACATTTCGTCAGAGGAAGCGAGAGCGATCGATCGCGCCGCCGTCATTCAGTTGCCTCGGGCCGAGTTGAGAATGGTGGGACTGAAGCTGCTGATGGAATACTCCCCGGATGCAGCGCTGCCCATTCTCAGTGAGGCGGTCGTGCGGGAATCTGATTCTCACGTGCGCGCGATGGAACTGCGCCTGATCGGCTTGCACCGAGTTACGAACACCAGCGATCTATTGTTCGGATTCATGACGCACCCTGATGCCAGCACACGAGCGGCGGCCGCAGATGCAATTGGCTTTCTACATCAGCCGACGTTTCCTTTCCCGATGTTCGGCAGGGGATTCCTCGGCAGCTCAGTTGCCGCGACCGATGGGAGCGCGCCGATCAACCTCCTTCCGTTTGTCATATTGCATCAGAAGAACCAAACCGTCTGGCCACCGCCTCCCATCGACGAGCTTGTTTCGCTTGGTGGAAACGTCCGGGACGCATTGGAACGAATGATGCTAACTGGTTCTTCCACTGAGGAGCGCGAAGCCGCGGCCCGTGCGCTGGTGGGATGGCCGCCGAAGCAGTACCAGCTTCGTGTGGCCGAATGGGGGGTGTGGATCAGTGACGATGGACAGCTCAAGCTCCTTCAATCCGTGATCGATGAGATTCCAGCCTTTGTCCATCGAACGGGAAATCCGCTCACCGAGTTCAACAGCCGGATAAATCACATCATGATGGTGACCAAACCCATCCTTCATATCACGGTCGACCGACCGATGGCTGTGGATGTGAATGTGGTGATTCGCCATGGCCGACCGTGGTTCGCATATCCATATCCGGATGATTTTGCGGTACAAGTCGATACGTTGTATCCGCGCAATCCGAATCCAGCGCCGTCGGCCTTGGAGCCCCCGGATAATCCGGCGATCGAATCCCTGCCCGACGTACGACAGGGATATCCTTGGCTTGAGCCGCACCACGTCGCCGTGGGCTCAATTTCAAGCCTGCCGGGCGGTGACAATGCACTGACGGGGCTGGGGCTTCGCTGGCAGAGTCTGATCGTCAGTCCAACACGCCTGCCCTGGATGACGCTGCCGGTTGTGGGAGGTGATCCACGGTATGCCTGGTGGACGCGGCTGCGAGGCGCGCCCAGCGGATGGATCAGCAGCCGGGGCGAGAGCGAACGGTTTCTCTATTACGATGGCCCAACGCTGGAGCCGAGTCCTGTCGCCGCCAAATTGACGAATAACCGACTGCAATTGACGCTGGAGAAGGAAAGGACCGAAGCTCTCTCGCCAAAGTACGGCTCCGCCCCCAGCACTGAGCCTCCGCCCCAAGCGGCAATTCTCATCCACCATCGCAACGGCCGACTGAGCGGCCAGTCGATCGCAATGCCCGCGACCTGGGATCCCGGACACACGACTGCGAATTACACGCTCCCGGAAGACGATCTCCAGCAGGATCAGGTCATCGCAACATTTCACCACATGCTCACTGCGGCCGGACTTACGCCCGAAGAATCCGACGGGCTGATCGCCAGTTGGCAGCCGCAGTTTTTCCACACGGACGGCACGCGACTACTGCTCATCATCTCCCGCCAGGATTATGACCGCTTTTGCCCGATCGACGTCCGGCCCAAGCCGACGGAACTGGCGCGGGTGGGGATTCTGTTGACGGAACTCAAATAGAGGGGAGCGTGTGAAGTAGGATAATCAGGCCTTGGCCTGAGAAGGCAAGGATTCTTCCTTGACTCCAACGAAATACCACTGTACTATATTGACTAGTACAGATAAGCGTTGCCATGGAATTCGCCTTCTCCATCTCGCCCGGAACCGGAAGCCCGATCTTCCGGCAGATCGTCGATCAGGTGCGACTGGCCGTCGTCTCGGGCAGACTCGCGCCGGGGACGCAGCTTCCCAGCGTGCGGGCGCTGGCCGAGCGGCTGGTCGTCAATCCCAACACCGTGGCCAAGGCCTACGGTGAACTCTCCCGCGAGGGAATCATCGACGGCCAACAAGGCCGCGGCGTCTTCATCGCCGAGCCGCGGCAAATCTACACCAACGCCGAACGATCGCGGCGACTTGCACCTTTTGTCGAAGCCCTCGCCAACGAGGGCGTTGCCCTGGGCTTTACATCCGAAGAATTGCTCGAATCACTTCGGCGGCGGCTCGCCAAAATGGACGTTCCCGCATCCTCGCGGAGGAAACCCTCATGAATGACTTCGCCATCAAAACCACCGGATTGACACGTTACTTCGGCGGCAAATGCGCCGTCGATCAGGTGAGCCTGGCTGTGCCGCGCGGCAGCGTCTTTGCGCTGCTGGGCCGCAATGGCTCGGGGAAAAGCACTCTGACGCGCATGCTCATGGGTTTGCTGGAACCGACGCGCGGATCGGCCAACGTGCTTGGAGAGGATTGCCGGCATCTTTCCCCCGCCGCACGCGGGCGCATCGGCTATGTCGCGGAAGGCCACCCGTTGATCGACTGGATGCGTGTGCGCGATCTGGAATCGTTCCAGAAGAGTTTCTACCCGAAATGGGACGGGCGGCTGTTCAAGAGTGTCGTGGATCAATTCGGCCTCCCATCGGATGCGCGGGCAGGAAGACTATCGCGCGGCCAGCGGGCCGGTTTGTCGCTGGCGCTGACACTGGCGACGCGCCCGCAACTGCTGGTCATGGACGACCCGGCGATGGGACTCGATCCGGTGGCGCGGCGAACGTTGCTGGAAGCGATGATCCTCGTCACCCGCAATGCCGGCCACACGATCTTCTTTTCGTCCCACGTGCTCGATGACGTGGAGCGGGTCGCCGACCACGTGGCGATTCTCGACAAGAGCGTGCTGCGGGTGAGCTGCCCGGTGGAATTCTTCCGCGCCCGCATCAAGCGGCTGGTGCTGACATTCGGCGGCACCCCCCCGCCGCTGCCGCCGATTCCAGGATTGCTCGAAGCGCGGCGCGATCTCACCCAACTGCGACTCACCGTCGCGAATCCAGGACCGGAACTGGAACAGCTTGTGGCGTCTCTGGGAGCCCAAGCGGTCACGGAGGTGGCGTTGTCGCTGGAAGATGCGGTCATCGCATATCTCGGTGAGCGCGGCGAAAAACCATCGCTGCTGCAAAGCGATCAACTCGAGGCGGTGGCGTCATGAAGGCAATTTTCATCAAGGAATTGCGGGAGAATGGGAAGTGGGCGGCGCTGATGCTTGTGGCAATGTCCGCCGTCCTGGCCTGGGGGTTGAGCACGAGACCCTCGCTGGTCGGCGACTTCGTCATGCCTCTGATTACCGGCTGTGGTTTCCCGGTAATCGGTTTTGCCCTGGGTTTGCTGCAGACTCTCCAGGATTCGAGTCCGGGACGATGGGGCTTCCTGACGCATCGGCCGATCACCCGCGCACAAATCCTCTCCGCCAAATTGCTCGCGGGCATCTGTCTCTATTTTCTGGTGGCTTTGATTCCGCTGGGCGTGGCCATCTATTGGGTCGCGACGCCGGGACACGTTGCTGCGCCGTTCGCGTGGCAGATGACGCTGCCGCGGCTGGCGGACGCGATCGGGGGATTGATGTGGTACGCGGCGGGGATTCTCGTGGGAGCGCGCCACGCGCGGTGGATTGGAAGCCGGCTTATGCCGGCGGGCACGGCGCTGGTCGGATCGATTGCCGCCTTGTGGTTTCCGCTCAACATGGGCGAGGCGCTGCTCATTTTTGCGATTGTCCTGGCAATCATTCTCCCGGGGGCGTGGGCCGCTTTTGCCGGCGGCGAAGACTTTGCGCGTCAGCCGATCATCGCAAGGTGGACCGCCGGGCTTTGCGTACTCATCGGACTTTTTTGCGCGCTGGGCGCACTGGCTGGGTTTTCCACCAGCATGCTCCGCTCGCTGACCGGTGTCGAGCGGGACCGCGGTTACAATGTTTACGAATTCGCGCCGGATGGCCGAATGCTGATTGCTCGCGAATCCCCGGGCATCCCCGCATCAGTCACTGATTTGCAAGGCAAGCCGCTGCCGCTGCTCGCTGAGTCGGAGCCTACCCGCGCAAACATCCTGGTCGTGAGCATGGAAGACAACGATCCCCAGCACATGTCCCGCGAAAGACGCCGCGACGAGCAGGGGTTCCAGCGGGAGGGAAAATATCTCCGAAGCATCGGCTCCAACGAGCTGGCCCATTGGTACTACGTGGTGACGCGGAACACCATCGAAGGTTTTAACGCCTATCGCCGGGAATACATCGGAAGCCTCGGGCTCGCCGGATTTGTTCGGGCAACAGGGAGCCCGCAGCCGTTTCCAGAACCGATGTATGTCAGTCAGGACGAGTATTCTAATCCGGGGATCGTTGCAAGCGCAAAAACCGCATACGAGCTTGATCTTTCCCGCCGCACCATCGTGCCGGTCTTCGACGCCGAACCGGGAGATCCCATCCTCATCGCCGACGGCCCACCGATGTTTTACGATCCGGATAAATGGAGTGTCCCTTTTACAGTGGTCGTGACGCACACGACAGTGCATGTTTTCGAATCCGGAAAGGAGCGAATTCACACGGCGCTGAAGCACGTGTTTCCAGAAACAATTTCGCTGGAGATCTGCCGCACTTCTGATGGCAGGTATGTTCTGGCTTATCAGAGCAATCACCCGGAGAAGGAACCGGCCGAGTGGGTGGACGAGTTGGATCCCCAGGGCCGACTCCTGCACGAAACAGTGCTTCCCCGTCTGCCGGTGCGAAATTCGCCTTCTCCGATCTGGACCAACACACCGATACTGTTTGTTGCGCCGCCAGCGGCGGATCTGTGGGCTCTGATATGGGCCAGGTCGCAGATGATCAGCGATCCCTCCGATTTGCCGGTGACGATCGCCCTTGCGGCCTTCGGCCTCATCACTCTTTGCGCCACGTTATTGGTTGTTCGCCAGATGGGACTGTCGCGGCGGGCACAATGGGCATGGGTGTTGTTCAACGGCCTGCTCGGATTCCCCGGACTGACGCTGCTGCTGTCACTTTTTGATCGCATCGCGAAAATCGCCTGCCCTTCCTGCGGAAAGCGCCGCCTGGTGACGCGCGAGCAATGCGAGCATTGCAATGCCCCCTTCGCGCGGCCCGCGCCCGAAGGCATTGAGGTGTTCGCATCAACCAGCGCCGGAGACAAGTGAGGCGGCCTGCCCTTCGTCGTCACGGGACTATTTGCAGGAACGAGTTGCAAAGATCCGTCATCTTTAGCCGGTGAGCTTGCTCGCCGCGTTCCCGTCGGCTCCGGCTTGGTCCTTCCAATTCCGAAATGCGCGCGAGCAAGCTCGGCGGCTACACGCGGCTACACGCGGCTAAATATCATTCTCAATTACTCCGGTCATTGAACACTTTTGAACAGGTTTGAACACTTTCACA
>Ga0182024_10026599_pt1 | contig 10160 bp, 6 predicted proteins | sample P32metaG_FD_120480 | JGI IMG/M metagenome (GOLD analysis project Ga0182024, IMG submission 120480) | Permafrost microbial communities from Stordalen Mire, Sweden - P3-2 metaG (Illumina Assembly) | ecosystem: Environmental > Terrestrial > Soil > Wetlands > Permafrost | place: Sweden: Stordalen...
GGTAGCGGTCATGGCGTTCTCCTTGGTAGTCGGGGTTCGGGTTTGCTTATTGCCTTTTGCGACTGGGTGCCATTTGCCCGGGGGGCACCTGGTTGACGTTCGAGGCTGCACCATCTCGCAGCGCGGAAGTCAGGTCGTCGGGCGGTTGAGCCTGGCCGGTCGGGCCCGCTTACCGGTGAGAGGCTGTGGGGGCTCGGCGGCGATGCTGGCAAGTGACTCAAGGACCTTGGCGAGGAGGTCCAGGAGTTGGAGGCGCTCGGCTTCGGTGAGCGAGCTCAGAGCGCTGTGCTCGATCCCGCGGATGCTCGGCAGGAGCCGGTCGGCGATGGCGCAACCTTCGGCTGTGATTTGTACCGTGGTGCTGCGGCGGTCGTCGGGGTTGGGTGAGCGCCGCACCCAATCGCGACGTTCGAGCAGGTCTAACGTGGCGGTCATGGTGGCCGACGCGATAAGGATTCGTTCGCTGATCTGGGAGGGCGTGAGCGCCTCGCCGGCGCCGTCGAGGACCGCAAGCGCGGTCGCCGCGGCCATGGGCATGTCGAAATGGGCGGCGACCGATCTCTCAAGTTCTTGCAGACAGGCCGCTCCGGCCCGAGCGAGGGTGGCGTATGCCTCGGTCGAGGTGGCGTCTCCGTCGGGGTACTCGGTATTGAAGTCCGGGTCGACCTTGACCACGCCACGCGCCGCCGCGGACGGACGCGCAGCTCTGGTCGGCTTGCGCCGGTAGGGCTCAGACAGAGGTGAATATCTCCACGCTCGGCCGCCCGTTGACGCCAGCCTGCGCCATCCCGGCCTGCAGGTCGTCGGATTGTGCGAAGGTGCTCGCCTGCTCCACAGAGGGAAAATCGTGCGTAATCAGAAGGTCATTGGCGTCCGCGGGGAGCCGCAGCACGCGCTGGGCGGTGCAGCCGTGCTGAGCTCGCAGCGGCTCGAGCCCGTCGTAGACCCTTCGCCACGCGGCGTAGTCGTTGACCTTGTGGCGGACAACCAGGGTGGCGCTCATCGTTGTCATCTCCCTTTACTGTAAGGCGGCGTTTTGCCGCCTACAGCACCGTAACACAAGATTGTCTCCGAGACAAGATATTTAATACGGAGCTATGTTAGGTTGGCCGGAGTGAAGCGTGAGGGGGCTGCGGGGACCACTGTGAGCATTCGTCAGAGGCTTTGGGGTCTTGGGCGGGGTTGGCCACCGAGGGTCCTGCTACGTACATTTAATCGGACACGTATCAGATTTTTTCTAGTATACTTGAAGCCGTGGACTATGTCCGGCCTGTCGAAGCGCTGGTTCCTGGGGTCCACGGACGTGTCCTCGGCGTGCTGGCCCGCACCGAGACCGAGATGACGATCCGCACGGTGGCGCGTCTGGCTGGCGTGAGCGCCCAACAGGCCTCGGTCGTCGTCGCGGAACTGGTGAGCCTCGGGGTAGTTGGTCGGCGCGAGGCGGGGTCGTCCGCGCTCGTGCGCCTTGAACGAGACAACGAAGCGGCGGCCCTCGTTATCGCACTCTCCTGTCTGCGAGAGCGGGTGATGGGCCGCCTGCGGGACATGGCCCGCGTTATGACGCCGGTCCCTGCCAGTCTGATCGTGTTCGGGTCTTTCGCCCGCGGGGAGACGAGCTCAACCGGTGACCTGGACGTACTCGCCGTCCGTCCCGACTCTGTTCCGGCCGACGACGCCGGTTGGGTCGATGCTCTTGGAGCCTGGGACCGGGCTGCCCGCCAGATCGTCGGGAACCCCGTGCACATGCTGGTGGTGCCAGCCAAGGAGGTTGGCGGGCTGCTACGCCGTCGAAGCGGGCCTTGGCGGGCGATCGCCAACGAGGGCATCGTCTTGGTTGGTCGCCCACTCTCAGCCCTCGCAGCGGTGGCTTGAGGTGGCGCGAAGCAGGGCCAAGACCCGCTCGGCGACCCCAGCCGACGCTAGGGCCTACCTGGCCAAGGCTAGGGAGTTCCTCCGAGCCGCTCAGGACTCCTTGCAGCTCGGCAACCGCACTGCGGCAACTGGCAACGCTGTACATGCTGGATTCGCCGCCAGTGACGCGATTGTCGCTGCCCTTGCCGGCTCGATCTCAAAAGGCGAACACGCTGACGCTCCGACGCACCTCGAAGCCATCGGAGGCGATGCGAACACGGCGGCGAGGCAGTTGCGCCAGCTGTTGCCGCTGAAGTCCTAGGCCGAGTACGACCCTGAGCCAATACCGTTGACCGCGGCGCGTAGGGCTGTAACGGCCGCCGAACGGATCGTTGCCGTTGCTGAGCGGGCCGTGGCGACGGTGCCCGAGAGCCGAAAGGCCGAGGCGTGATTGCCGCAAATCAAGAAAGCTCTGCTCCCAGGCCTCCCGGCGGCTCGGTTGGCCCCGGTCAAGCGCCTCGTCTCCCGGTCTTCGTTGGCATGCACCAGTGCCGGCGCTCCCGGACTACCGATCTGATTAGCCGCGATCACGAGCTGTCTTCATCACGGTTTTGCTCGCGTATCGGTTCGGGATCGGTCTCGACCTCTGACGTTACTACGCAGTTCAACCGAGTTGTCAGTTTGGCCTGACAGCGCCAGTCATTCTAAACTGACACCGTGGGACAAGGTGAACTGACGGCGACCCTGATGTCAGATGACCCCGAAGTCGGCCTGAGAGCGGTTGGTGCGCTGCACCGGCTGGCTGAGCAGGTCGAGGCCCACAGTGTCCTCGTCGCCCGAGAGCGCGGTTGGTCATGGGGACAGATCGGCGGTGCCCTCGGGGTCTCCCGTCAGTCGGTCCACGCCAAGTACGCAAAGCCAGAGCGGTGATGCCGGGACGGCTCATCCTCGACCCCAGGGAGCTGCTGTTGGCTGCCGCCACCGAAGAGGCGCGCCGACGAGGTGACCGCCGGCTCGGCACCGAGCACCTGGTGCTCGGGCTCCTGCACGACGGGGGATCTGAGGCGGCAAGAGCCCTCGGGGTGCCCCTGGCCGACGCCAGAGCAAAGTCGGGCGCACTTGACCTCGCCGCGCTCGCCGCAGTAGGTGTCGAGGTCGAGCCGCTCGGGCAGGGAACAGCGTCATCATCGGCTCGACGGCTCCTGCCGCTCAGCTCTGGTGCCCGCGCCGCGTTGAAGCGCGCCACCGCCGAGGCCCGAGCTTGCAGAAGCGAACGGGTCGACGCCACGCACCTCCTGCTCGCCCTGCTGGCGCGCCAACGCCCCGACCCGGCGGCCGAGCTGCTGGGAGCGCTCGGGGTCGACCCGGCCCAAGTGCGCAAGCGCCTCGCCGGCCCGCCCGGTGGCCGGCTCTCGGGCTTGGCGGCCACGCAGGACGACGCCCGTAGCCGCCTACCGGCTCATCACATCAGCCGGCCCCGCCTAACCGCCGGGTGCGTGGACGAACGGGTCGTTGTCGTCGAGGCCGCGGGCGGCTACGGCAAGTCGGTCCTCGCCGCCGAGCTGGTCGATGCCTGGGGAGCCGTGCCCGTCTGGGTGCTGCTGGAAGAGGGAGGTGTGACGGCTCGGCTGCTCGTCGCCCGCCTCCGGCTGGCGCTTCTTCGCGCCGGTCTCACCGGCGCCGCGGGCACGATGGCCTCAGTGGGCGACGACCCCCCGGGCGCGGTCGACGCCATGCTGGCGGCCATTGCGGGCGAGTCGTGCGCCGTCGTTATCGACGATGTCCACCACGCCGACCCCGCCGCCGCAGGCCTCGTCGACCGCATGGCCAGCCAGCTCGCCGCCCCCCAGCACCTGGTGGTGCTGGCCCGGCACCTGCCTTTGGGCCTGGCCCGCCTGCGCAGAGCCGGGCCGGCGCACCTGGGTGCCACCGAGCTGGCGCTCCGTCCCCACGAGACGCTCGAGCTGTGCCGCACGGGCTTTGGCCTACAGGTGTCGGAGAAGGACGCCGGCCTGCTGGACCTGGCGACGGGTGGGTGGACGGCGGCTGTCGTCCTGGCCGCGTCACGGGCCAAGCGCACGGCGGCGCCGTTGGCGGCGCTGGCCAGGGTCGGGGCCGCCCGTTCCGACGCCATGCAGTCCATCTTGGAGGAGGCGCTCTCGGCCGCCGGGGCTGACCGGGCGCTGTTCGCCCAGCTCGCCGTGCCGCCGTTGCTCGATGGCGACCTGCTGGAACAGATAACGGGCGAGGACGGCTTTTTGGAGCGGGCGCTGGCTTGGGGCCTGCCCATGACGCGCGCCGAGGGCGGGTGGTGGGAGCTGCCCGCCCCGGTGCGCGAGCACCTGGCTGCGCTCGGGCCTGCTCAACCGTCGGTGCTGCGGACGGCGGCCGCCTATTACGAGCGCCACGGTGCGTTCGGCACGGCCTTGCAGATGCTGCTGGGCGCCAGCGACGTCGAGGCGGCGGCCGCCCTGCTGGACGGGGCCGACCCGTGGGTGATCGACACCGTGGACGCCCTCGAGCTGCTGTCGGTGCTGGATGCCATCCCGGGTGCGGTGCTTGACCGCTTCCCCCGGGCGCTGTTGAGCGTGGCGCGCTGCTGCGCCGGGTCGTGGATGACGGCGCAAGCCACCCGGCTGATGGCCCGGCTGGACGCGATGCTGGGCGAGGACGGCGCCCCCGAGCTGCGCCGGGCGCTCGATGTCGAGCTGTTGGTGCAGGCGGTCAACGGCGGGGATGCGCCCCAGGCTGAGGCCGGGGCGCGGCGCGTCCTGGCCGCCGTGAGCGCCGCCGAGCAGCTCACCCGGGCGCGGGCGCTCACCGTCATGGGCCAGGCCCTGTGCCAGCGGCGCGACGACAAGGGCCGGCTCGACGCCGCGGCGCTACGCGAGGCGGCCGACTACCTGGGCCGGGCGAGCGAGATCCAGCTCAGCGTGGGCAACCGGCCGGCGGCGGCCACGATCACGATCTTCTGGGCGCTTTGGGTCGAGCTCGCGCTCGGTCGCCCCGAGAGCGCGCTCGAGGTCCTCAACAAGGGCCTGGAGCTGGCGGCCGAGCACCCCCGGCGCTTCGCTCAGATCCTGTGGTGCCGGGCGCATGTCCTGACCGAGCTCGGGCGCCAAGCCGACGTGGACGCTGATCTCGATGGTGTGGCCAGGATCGCCGGCGAGCTGGGCGATAGATGGATCGTCCCCTATGTTGCCTGGGAGCGGATGAGCGCCTCGTCGCTGCGCGGTGATGCGGAGGCGACGCTGCGCCACGCCCGCGAGGCGCAGGCCGAGGCGGGCACCGGCTACTGGTGGAAGGTGGACGGCGCAGAGTTCCTGGCCGATGCGGCCGATTGCCTGGACCGGGTCGGGGCCACGGCGCTGGCCACGGCGTTCCTGGAGCGGGCCAAGGCAGAACCACAAAAGGCCGGGCCCCAGATCGCCATGGCCGAGTGCGCCCTGCTGGCCCGCCACGGCGACCCCGAGCTGGCGGAGACGGCCCTGGTGGCAGCGCCCCTGCACGGGATAGCGCCGCGCGAGCAATGGCGCTTGACGCTGTTCGCGGCCTATGCCGCCTACCGACGCGGTGACCCCGGCTGCGGTGCACTGGCGGCGCGGGCCTTCGAGCAGGCGGCGGCCCTCGGCCAGCCCCACCTGCCGCTACTGCGTGAGCGTGAGTTGACCGAGTCCATGCTGGCGCTGGCCGTCGACACAGCGCTGCCGGCAGCCACGGCGCTGGAGCACTCCGCGCTCCCCATGGCGCTGGCCGTCTTGGGCCGCTTCGAGCTCACCTGCGGCGGCCGGACGGTCGCTCTGGGGGCCAGCCAGGAGGCCCGGCTGCTAAAGCTCGTTGCGGTCAAGGGCGGCCAGGTCCACGTCGAGCAGGCGATCGAGGCACTGTGGCCCGAGGTCAAGCCCGGCGCCGGTCGCCACCGGCTGCGGACGGTGCTCAACCGCCTGCGCCATGCCGCCACCGAAGTGGTGTCGCGCCAGGGCGAGCGCCTGGCGCTGGGAGCTGAGGTGCGCCTTGACCTGGCGCAGTTCACGAGCGAGGCGCGCGAGGCGCGGGCGCTTGCCGGGCACGACCTGAGCTCAGCGCTGGCGGTCGCCCGCTCAGCCATCACCCGCTACCGGGGCCCGCTGCTGCCACATGACCCCTACGAAGAATGGGCCGAGGAGCCGCGCGAATCGGCCCGCCGGACGATGCTCGACGTCTTGGACCTGTGCGCCGAGGCGGCCGCTCAGCGAGGGGACCTGGACGAGGCCCGCCGGATGGTCGAGCGCAGCATCGCGCTCGCTCCTTACGACGACCACCGCTACCTAGAGGTTGCTTCGATCCTGCACCGCCAGGGCCGCAAGGGTGCTGCACTGAGCGTGCTCCGCCGTGCGCGCTCGACGCTGGCGGAGCTGGGGGTGGCCCCGCCCACGCAGCTCGTCGAGCTTGAGCGCCGGGTCGCCGCCACGGCCAGCATTCGTGTTGCCGAGCCAGTGTGACGCCGGTGTCACGCCCGCCGCTTAGGCCGGCGTGAGAAAGGGTGTAGTCGGTGCTTTCGGACAAAGACATCCGACCATGAACCAGTCGATCACCGTGGTGACGGCCTCGAGCGACTGCAGCGCGATAGTCAGTGAGCCGCTTTCCGGCAGCTGCTTGATGCCCGCTCCCTTGCTCGACAGAGTGAGCTCGCGCTTCAGGAGCGCAGCGATCTGCGCTGAGGTGATCGGCGGACAACTGTGCAGCTGACCGTCACCGGGGTGCCGTCGTTGGTGACGGTGAGCTTGTGGGCGCCCGCAGTGGCCGTTTCGATTGGGCTACCCGAGGCGACCGGCGCGGTGCAGACGATGTGCTGGCCGCTCGCGGACCCCGACACGCACGACCAGGAGGCGTCGACCACGTGCCCGACGGTGTAGGTAGCACCACTGGCGGCGCGTTGATTTGCACTAGCGGAGTGATCGCCACGAACGGGGGACCTGCTACGCCCCGGCACGACCGCCCGGATATCCTCGGTCACGAACTAGAACCTCGACGTGACGAAGCTCGATCCGGGCGCGCCGCCCATCCCGACCGACCGGTAGCAACTGTTCGGGTCGTCGCGCGGCTGCACCTCGACCAGCCCGCCCGCACCACCCTCCGCCGAAGTAGCCGCCGCCGCCGGCGGACCGGGCCTGCGTCCCCACGGGCCGTTGCCGCCGTTCGGGCCGGCTCCGCTGGCGCCGCTCGCGCTGCCGGCCGTGGTGTGGTTCGTCGGCAGCACGCACCCGCTCGGGCTTCCCCCTCCGGCACCGGGGGCTCTCGCGCCGCCTCAGCGAGCCGGCGAGTCCGGCGCTATCCCGAGCGTATCGAAGCCGGGGAACACGGTGCCGCCCGGCACCCTCACCGCCGCGGGGGCACCGGGCTGACCGTAGGCATTCGCGTTCTGGCCGTAGTCGTTCCAGCGGCTTCCGCACGGCACGTTCGGCCCGCCGTCGGGGTCGCCGCCGGGCGCCGGCCGCGACGACCAACGGTGACTTCAGCGACGTGCCACCGCCAGCGCAGCTGGGAGCCGTCGCCGAACGGGTCCGAACGTCGCTCGCGCCGCCGCCTGAGCCGCTCCGGAAGGTACCACCGCCGCCCCGGCGCCGCCGCGCCCGAAGTTAGCCGGGCCGCCCGGGCTGCCGTTCGTGCCGACCTCGACGAACAGGACCTCGCAGGGCGCTACCGGCAGCCATCCGACGATGTCCGCGCCTTGGGGTGGCTCGCCGACGGCCCCGTTTCCTGCCCGCCGTCGCCGCCGAGCGCTTCGATGTTGACCTGGCGGACACCTGCCGGAACTACGTACCGCCGCTGGGCCCATGCGACCTCACCGATAACCTCGACATCGGCAGCGACAAGCTCGGCCGAGCCGCTACCACGTCGTCGACACCGAATACGACGACCGGGCCAGATGGGCGGTGGATGGGAAGAGCCGCTCGTCCCGCGGACGCAGTGCACATCGTCAGCGGACGCTCATGGTCGGAGAACCGCGCAAGCCGACCGAGTTGTCAGTCTGACTTGACAGTCGATGTCAGTCTAGACTGACATCGTGGACAAGGAGAACCGACGGCGACCTTGGTGCCAGATGACCCCGGGGCCGGCCTGAGAGCGCGTAGCTGGGGGTTGACCTGCCCGGACAGCTCGTGGAGCTCGAGCGCCAGGCCGCCGCGACGGCCAATAATCGTGCTCCCGAGCCAGTGTGACGCCAGTGTGACGCCCGCAGCTCACAATGGTCCCGGGACCACGGTCGTGGTCACCAGGGCCCTCGCCAGGGGGCCAGCACGGGCGCACGACGCCTGGGAAGGGGCACACCGCGATGGCCAACAACCATCTACCCACACCCCACGGTGGTGCCGGTGAAGTGACCCGCCCGATGCCCCCCCTAGCAAGGCCACGAGCGGCCGCGTGCCCGGGGGCGCCGTTCTGGACGGCACGCAGCGGGGCGCTGTCGGCAGATTCCAAGCCCGACAGCAGCGCGATTGGCGACGCCGTGGTCCTGCAATGATGCGCACGGTGTTGCGCGGTGCCGGGCTCGGGACGCTGTGCGTGCTGATGTTCGGGGTGGTGGTCCCGGCTAGTGTCTCCGCCTCTGGCAGCCCAGCCTCCGCCAGCCTGCCGGTGGTAGGAGGGGTCGCCGAGGTCTACCACGTCATCACCACACCCTTAGCGATGAACGCCATCAGCCCCGATGGGGAATGGGCCGTCGGCGACGCACAGAGCACGCTCTTCCAGCTCGCGGACGGCGCGATCACCGAGCAGACCGCCTTTCCGACAGGCTTTGCCGGCTTTGCCGTGAACGACGCCGGCGTTGTCGCCGGTTCGGACAACGGGATGCCAGCGATCTTGGACAGCGGTTCGGTCTTCATTCCGACCGGGCCCGCCTCCCTCGACGGCAACCCGATAACGACCCACCCCCAGGGGTACTACCGGGCGATCAATGATGCCGGCACGGCCGTCGGACAGACGGCCCGCGGCATCGTCGGCGGCGAGGCGGACTTCTCTTACCTCTCCTACTTCTACTCGACGTGCCCCCCGCCGACCAACATCTGTGACGCGGTCTCCGCGGTCGGAGTCAATGCGGGGGGCACCATCGTCGGCGTGGGTGGCTTCGCTTTCGGGCCCGTGTACTGGGCCGGTGGGGGTGTCGGTTCGGTCACCCCGTTGGCGGTGCCAGCAGGGCTCGACCAGGTCAGCTTGCAGACCAACGCGGGCGCCGACGTCCTCAACAGCGCCGGCACCACGCTCGTCGATGGCAACACCGGTGGCCAGAACCCGAATCCGGAGTCGGCTTGCTTCACGGCTGACGGGTCGGCGCTCACCCTCGTCACGAGCAACACCAACCGGGTCGACGGCGCCAACTGCGAGGGCATCAACGATGCGGGCACAGTCGTCGGCGAGATCCACCCCGCCCCGTATGTCCCCCTCCAGGCCTTCGTCTGGACAGCGGGCGGAGGTGTCTCGATGCTGAACAGCCTCGTCGGCAGCCAGGCGAGGACGATCGACCCCAACACCGCATCCGGCATCTCGAACACCGGAGTCATCGTCGGTGCGCAAGCGTCGAGCGGCGGGTACATCGCCTTCCCTGGAGACCGCATCACCGGAACGGTCACGGGCCTCGACGGCACGCCTCTGGCGGGCAGAACGGTGAGCGCCTTCTCGAGCTCGTCGAGCAGTCCGGATGCGCAGACCACCACCGACGCGAGCGGCATCTACGAGCTCGATGTCGTCCCCGGCTCCTACGAGGTCGTCCCCTCCGCGTCGGCCGACGACCCGCTCGCCGACATCGTCGACACGACATCTGGAGACGCCAGCGCCGACTTCGTCATCCCTCCGCAAGTCGTGATCGACTCGATCACGCCAGCGGGCGGGGCGCTCGGTGGCGGCAATGACATCGTCATCACCGGCTCGGGCTTCGAGCAAGCGGGACTGACCTTCAATGGCGTGAGCTTCGACCCCGTTGGTGATGTCACCGACGGCTCAGACGCGATCGAGGGGCTCGACGCCACGGTTGTCTCCGACACCGAGATCGACGTCACCGCTCCTGACGCCACAGCCGCGGCGAACGGGGCGGCGTTCCTCCAAACGACGGTGACCGCCGGCTTCAGTCTCATCTCCAATCCGGACCAGACCGACAACAGCGTGTCGGCGGCGGCGGGCGACGACGCCTATGCCTTCGGGGCACCGGTGATCGACTCGGTCGAGCCGTCGGGCGGGCCCATCGGCGGGGGTAACGACGTCGTGATCACCGGCTCGGGCTTTGAGAACCCGGACCTCACCTTTACCGGCGTCGGCTTTGACCCGGCGCCTGATGA
>Ga0182024_10026600_pt1 | contig 10160 bp, 6 predicted proteins | sample P32metaG_FD_120480 | JGI IMG/M metagenome (GOLD analysis project Ga0182024, IMG submission 120480) | Permafrost microbial communities from Stordalen Mire, Sweden - P3-2 metaG (Illumina Assembly) | ecosystem: Environmental > Terrestrial > Soil > Wetlands > Permafrost | place: Sweden: Stordalen...
GGCTTGCCGTAGGCCTTGGCTTGCAGATAGGTCACGATGGCAAGTTCGGCGACGTCGTATTTGGCGTCGCGAACGACCTGCTTGAACAGGTTGTTGGCAACCTTGACTTCGACAAAATCAAAATCGACCAGCTCCGAACTCACTGCGCCGCTCTTGAGCGCCTTGGTGTTCGGATAATTGCCCAACATCGTATGCAGCTTTAGCCTTGTTGCAGTCGCCATGAGCGAAATCCTTTTGTCACTTGGCCAGAACGGGATAAAGCGTGAGCGCGGTCCTGCCGAAAATCCAATCCTGATCCGACGCTTTGGCAAAGGAGAATGCCTTGCGCGTGGCGCCAAGGATTTCAGCGAGCGTGCCTACGGAATTCGGAAAATTCGAGCCCCAGGCGATCCGCGATGCGCCGAAAGTATCGACGATCTTGCCGAAAAACGTCTCCGGCGTTCCATTGCCCCAGCTCTTGGGAGTTACATTGACGGGCGTGATCTTCAGATATACCTGTTTGTACTTGGCCAGCTCGAGCAATTCGGCGGCCGCGCCGTAGGGCGGCCCCTCATCGAACGGCGCGCGTGCCAAATGATCGAGGATCATGGTGACCTTGGGAAAGCGATCCATGATCTGTCGAAGGAGCGGCAAGCCTTCCTGCTTCATCTGCATGCAGACCGGAATGTCCTTCGCCGCGGCATGCTCCCAGAACGGATAGGTCTTCGGGTCGACGAACCAGGTGGCCTGATCGGGCAACGTGCTGCCGGTCGTGAACAGCCGCATGCCGCTGCAACCGCGGCCAAGCCAATAATCGAAGGTTTTCACCGCGTCAGGCGCAATGACGTCGATGGAATAGACGCCGGTGAAGCGGGACGGAACAGCCGCCACCGCATCCGCCACATAACTGTTGTCGTATCCATACGCCGTCGAGGAATGGACAATCGCCGCCTTGTCGACGCCAGCGTCATCCATCGCCTTGATCAATGTCTGATACGTCGTCGGCCGCTCGCTCGACCAAGTAGATTGCGTGCCGCCGAGCGGGGCCAACGGGTAACGTTGGGTATCCGGCGAGACGATGTGCGGATGTATATCGATGACGGGCATGTGCGTTCACTCGTGTTCGAAATGGGGTCAAAGCTCAAGGGTCGATATCGACAAAGACCTGATCGAGTTGCGGGCGTGACGGTATCAGCTCCTGCTGCAGGCTATAGGTGACCAGAGCTTCGATGCTGGCACGGTTCGCCGCCATGCCGTAGGGCAGCGGATCGCTCGTCAAGGACAGGAACCTGCGGTAGCGCTTGTCCTCGGGACTATCGCCATGACCGCGTTTGAGCTCCTCGAGATAGCGCTTTTTCGCCGCCAGACCGGCACCGCCATCGTGTTTTCCTCATCCTTGTTGCACGAAGCAATGCACGTCCCGCGGGACGTCGTTTCGTGTTTCTGGCATTCCTCTTCGGCGAACATTAGCCCACAACTCAAGTGCGGCTTAAGGTCTCGACCGGCTGCTGCGCCGGTTCCGGTACCGCAGAACCGGCCAGTTTTACGTGGTAAAGCTCAAGGTTCCAGCGTTCTCGCGAGCCGGAAACTTACACTGTCAAAACGGCCATCGGCGGGGTACCCCCAGCGGGAAGCGGAGCGGATGTTGTCGGGACTGCTGACATAGGACCCGCCGCGGTCAACATGCTTGCTGCAGTCGCCGCCGTCGGTCCACGCGGAGCCATCGACCGGCGCTCCGTCATAATTGTAGTGCCAGCAATCCTGGGTCCACTCCCAGACATTGCCAACCATGTCGTAGAGACCGAATTGGTTGGAGGCGAAAGAAGCGACCGGCGCCGGTTGAATGTTGTCCAACGGTTTATTGTTCAACTGAGCTTTGCAGCCGTTGCAGTCCTCGTTGCCTTGGCCGATGTCGTCACCCCATGGATACGCCGTCTGCATTCCTGCGCGCGCCGCATATTCGTATTCAGCCTCCGTAAGCAGTCGATAGGACTTGCCGGTCATTCTGGAGAGCCATGCTGCGTATCGCTGGGCCTCGTCCCAAGTTATGCCGACGACTGGCTGCTGGCCGCGCCCAAATCCGGAGTCGCTGATCTGCGGGCAATCGCCATAATTAGTACAGGCATCCCAGTCGGCAAAGGTCAGCTCCACCTTAGAAACGGCAAACGGTTTGCCGATCGTGACGTTATGCTGCGGTCCTTCGGTCCAGTCGTAATCGTTTGCACCTTCTGGCAGCCCCATCGCGAATGACCCAGCGGGGATGACGACCATTTCCGGGCAATTCGCCGCACATTCTGTAAAGGAGTCCTTCGTTTTGAGCGCGTGCTCGGCCACCGCGGTGAGCACGTGGGGGCGTACCTGCGAATTCATGTATGGACGCGTGATTGTGTACCAGCGCCAAAGCCCGCTCAATTCATCCTGCTCCACCCAACCAATCAAACTGGCGACAACAGCAAACGCCAATGCGCCGACCAGTCCAGTCACGCGCTGCCACCGCCGTCGCGTCGCTTTGAGGCTCTGCGTAATGAACTGCCGGTCGATTTCCGGGATGTCCAAGGCCCTCTTGGCAAGCCAATTGGACGCGTTCGTGACCGCAAGCCCCATCAGCAGAGCAGCATCTCTGGAACCATCCGGCGCCGCCTGCCACGCACGACGCGCAGCTTCGAGCCCGCTCCGCCAGGCGAGGAATTCGCGCTCCGCTGCAATCCATTCGCGCAGCTTGTCCCAGCGCCGGAAGATCGTCTCGTGCGCCACCTCAGCATGGGTCTGGCCGGCCTCATGGGTAGCAATGACGAGGAGACGGTTGGGATGGTCGGCAAGCTCGCTGACGAGCTGCCATTGTGCGTCCGAGAATTCCGAGCGAAAAGCGCGTCGCCGCGTCGGTTCGCCATCCTCCCGTACGGTGGCAAGCTTCAAGGTGAGGATGCGCCGAAGCTCGTCTTCCGAATTAGGATGATTTGCAATAAACGCATCGGCGCGTACCACTAGCACATGACCGAGATCAATCGATTGTGCCGGCAGGCGCAGCACGCCGTCGCCACGCTCGACCATGCGCTGCCACATGTCGTCAAGCAGATAGGAAAGCAACGGCAGGGCACCGGCGTCCTTGGTCGATTCCTCGGCTGCCCGGCGTGCGATATTTTCGGCAAGATTATCAGTCTCGAAGCTGGCGGAGAGAAGCGTCGCCGGCCGGCTCACCACCTCGCGGAGCTCCGCTTCGCGCAGCGGAGGCACCTCGATCTGGCGGTATACCGAGTGCAGTGGTTGGTCCTTTTGCAATTCGCCCAAAAAGTCTGCCCGCAGGCTCATCAGCGTGCGCAGGCGCGGATCGGTTTGACCCTCGGCCAGGACTTCCGAAAAACGGCGCCGTTGCCGCTCTTCTGAGCGAAGGTAAAGCTCCTCGGCCTGATCAACGTAGAGAAAAAAGGCTGGCGGCACGGGTTGATCGAGTTCCTTGCGGCGGCGCTCCGTAGCATCGATCAGGTCGCGTAGCGTGGCCTTGCCGTCGCGCAAAAGGTCGATCCAGCCGTTCTGATTCTTCAGTCGATCAGGATCGGTCGCGGCAAACTGCCAAGTTTCCAGGAAACAGTCGACCAGGGCCTTCAGCGGATCAGTGCCGGGCCTGAGCGTGAGGAAAGCCCATTGGCGACTATCCTGAAATACCTGGGGCCATGGGCCCGGCGTGGCCACGTCGGTAGGCCAGGCCTGGCGTTTGAGTGCGGCAAGCACGCCCGCCTGTGCGAGCGAGGATTTGCCTACTCCCGAATTGCCAACCAGCACCGGGACACGATTGGCCGCGGCGGCAAGTGTGGAAAGCACATCAACCGTTTCGTACTTACGGCCAAAGAAATAGCCGCTGTCCCTTTCCTCCATCGCCGTGAGACCGCGATAGGGGCATGTATAGCGCCACAAGTCTCCCGGGTTGGTGTCACCTCCGATTGCCGCATCGAACAGCCGCGCAATATCCATCTCCGAGGTCGGATCGCGGGTGATGATCCAATGGTGCCGCCGTAGGAATGGCAGACCTGGCGCGGTCTGCCCCTCGAGCAACATCATAATAACTGGAAAATCCGGCGACTTGACCCGCTTGTCGAGCGCCTCGTCATACTCATAGACTTGCCAATCGCCGAGGCTGCGCTCGCCCACCAGCAGAACGAATGCTCCCGCATCCGCGATTTCCTCGGCGAGTTGCGTCGACCAGGAACGTCCCGCCCGCAGGTGCGTGGGCGCAAAGAATACGCGCGAGGCTGGGTCTTTTCGTTCTATCGCGGCTTTAAGACGCTCCGCCAGCGCCTGGTCTGGCGTGTGATAACTGAGAAACCAACGCCTTTTCACGATTGTTTCCAATGCAGTGTCCACAATCTGGCCGGGCCGCATTCGCTTGCTGGCAGCCCGGCGCCTCGCGAGCTTTCAATCAAAGGAGTTTTTCGAGTCTGGGACCTTACGTGTCACTAAGAGCGCCGCCACAGCCCCCTTCTGCCGCGGCAAGAAGATGGCATGGACGACCAAGCGTCGGCGGAGAAGCTAGACTAGAAATTCAGGGGTGACGACAGGTGACAGAGGACCAATTGTCGTTTATCCTTCGCGGTTTCCGTCCTCAACCCTCGGCCGTCCGATCGATGCCAATCTGCGAAGCCGATCCCTGGCGGTTGCAATATTTCACTCAGGTAAGGACCGCCGCTAACATTCCAACCGAGGACCCTGACGCTTGGCAGTGGAACCCAGGTTACCGTTGGGTCTACGACAAGCTTGCAGTGGCGCTCAGCCAAAACCTCGATGCCGGCCCACACGGGACGGCGCCGCCGCGCTTTCCGATATTCTCCAAGCCGATCATTAATCTCAAGGGAATGGGCGCGGGCAGCCGCGCGTTGCGCTCGGCGGACGAATACGAGACGCACTATGCGCCCGGCCACATGTGGGTGACTCTGCTCGAAGGCCGTCACGTCTCTTCCGATATCGTCGTCGTCGACGGTGAACCGCGCTGGTGGCGGCATGTTACGGGCAAGCCAGCGGGCGAGGGAACATTCGACTACTGGCTGGTGCATGCCGAGCCCGACGAGGCCATCGAAGCATACTGCGGTGAATGGGTTCGCCGGCATCTGGCGGGCTATACGGGTATGCTCAATCTTGAAACCATCGGTGGTGTTATCATTGAGGCTCATCTGCGCTTCGCAGACCAATGGCCGGATCTCTACGGCACCGGCTGGATCGACGCGCTGGTCGGGCTTTATGAGAAGGCCGAATGGAATTTCGCCGATAACGATCGGCGCGACGGATATAGCGTCGTATTGTTCGGGCCTAGCGGGCGACACTACCGCCATCCGCCGAAGCCACTGGTCGACGAGGTCGCGCACATGGGCGGGGTAACCAGCGTGCAGATCACGTTCCACGAAGATTGGGCCCCGGAACGTCATTCCATGCCGCCCGGCGGCTTCCGACTGGCCATTGTCAACGGCTTCGACCTCCCGGGCGCGCTCGCCGCGCGCAAGCGGTTCAAGGAACATTTTCTACCTGACTCGACGGACGCAAAATCATAAAAGGATCGTGATCAGAAAAACCCGATCAACCTTTCGGGTACTGTATCGTGTGGGCGATGATCCCACCGCCGCCAAGCGCCTCCCCTAACCCGATCGAAACGAGGCGGAAGTCCATGAACAACCGGACGGATGAATCCGAAGAACTAACCGCATTCAAGACCTCGCAGCAGGTTTTGCGAAGCAGCCTGGCGACAGCGAGTATAAATTCCAATGAATTCAGCAGAAACATCGAGCGCTGCTCCTTGGCTAGCTGTCGAGGGATGTGCTGTTACGACGGCGCCTCCGTCGACGAAGAGACTGCGGCTGAAATCCAGAAACTTGCCACAAAAAGGCGCTCGGAATTCGAGTTAATGGGGCTAAGTCTGCCGGCGACGGTTGTTGAAAAAAGCGAATGGAATGGTGTGGCTGGTACCAAAACCGCCGTGCGACCTTTCCCATACCGATCTTTGGTCAGAGAGTATCCGGCGCACTTCGATCAGACTGCCTGCGTATTTCTCCTCGACGATGGCCGCTGTGGATTGCAGATCCTCTCAGAGCAAGATGGGAAACATCGCTGGTACTACAAACCCTTCACATGCTGGTTGCAGCCGATCAAGTTGTCCGAAACTGCCATCAGACTGTACGACGAAACCAACGACCCCAATAGATTGCCGGGCTACGACGGGTTTGTAACCCGCACATTTTGCGGCCGAACTGAGCCCAACGGGCGCCCCGCAGTGGAGGCACTACAGGAAGAGCTTACGTTTCTGGGAAAACTTCTAGATCGTGATCTATTATCTGAAATTCAACGGCCACCTGCGGTTCCGGATCCGGCAACCTAGCTTTTTGGTTCAGCAGAGCCGCATGCACCAACCTGCGGCTCTCGAACCTGACTCAAAGCGATCTTTTTTTCACGGAAGGACGATTTCAGTGGCAGCGTACCTTGTCTAAGCAGTCGGACTGCCCTTGTGGCCGATTTCGAGGGCATCTTCACCCACAAGACCGGCTTCGTCACCAAGGCCAGCGGCACAACCCGCAGCGATCTCGGTCGCGACTGTCGTGACGCCTTCTTCGGCCTTGCCAAAACCTGCGCCAATCGAGTTCTGGGACTATCTCGGCGCAAGGCTCGCTATCCCGCACCAATCGGAAATCCCCTCCTACCAAAATCATCCGGCGCTGACGCGCCTTCAACGAACTTCTACAACAAAATCGGCCACAAGCAGACATGCATCGGCGTTCCAGCAATCGGTGAAATACCGTCGCAGACCTTCATCTTGAGTCGTGATATGTTTTCATATTGCAGCGAGCCTGATCCCGTTGGAGGTGTGGCGCTCGCGATTGCGTTCCCTGCGGAAACTAATCCAGTCGTCATGTGACGGGAAAGCGATACCCAGGGCCGCATCAACTGAGGAAAACGCGTGCCGGATTCAGAAGCGTTCGACTTTATCATCGTGGGGGCCGGCAGCGCAGGGTGCGTTCTGGCCGATCGGCTTACTGCGTCGGGTCGGCACCGCGTGCTTCTGTTGGAGGCGGGCCCCAACTACCTGCATCCGTGGCTTCATATTCCGCTGGGCTTCGGCAAACTTTTCGACGATCGCCGGTTCAATTGGTGTTACGAGACCGAGCCGCAATCTGCATGCCACGACCGCAACGTCATCGCGCCGCGGGGAAAGGTTCTCGGCGGGTCCAGTTCGATCAATGGCCTCATCTATATCCGCGGCCAGGCGGAGGACTTTAATTTTTGGCGGCAGCTCGGCAATGCCGGCTGGAGCTTCGACGACGTCCTGCCTTACTTCCGCAAGGCCGAAGACAACGCGCGCGGCGCCGATGAATTCCACGGCGCCGGCGGGCCGCTCGGGGTCTCGGACCTGCGCGACCGGCATCCGCTCGCCGTCGCCTACGTTGAAGCGGCGTTGCAATGCGGGTATCCGCGCAACGACGATTTCAACGGCGCGGCGCAGGAAGGCGCGGGCTATTACCAGACCACGATGCGCAACGGCGTGCGCTCCTCGACCGCGGCTGGCTATCTCAAGCAGGCGCGACGGCGCCCCAATCTCAAGGTGGTCCCGGAGGCGCTCGCCACGCGCATTCTCTTCGATAGCCGACGCGCGACCGGCGTCGAGTATCTTGTCGGCGCCGACAAACACAGCGCGCGCGCCAATGGCGAGGTGATCGTCGCTTCGGGAGCCTTCAATTCGCCGCAACTGCTGCAGCTTTCGGGCGTCGGACCGGCGTCGCTCCTCCAATCGCTCGGAATCGCCGCGATCGCCGATGCTCCGGGTGTCGGCGACGATCTCAATGACCATTTTTCAGGCCGCATCATTTTGCGTTGCAAGGAACCAATCACGCTCAACGATGCGGTGCGCACCTGGAGCGGGAAGCTGACGCATGGCCTCCACTACGTCCTCACGCGCCGCGGTTATCTCGCAATCCCGGCGGTCTCTTCCGCATGTTTCTTGCGCGCGCTTCCCACATCGGAAACGCCCGACTCCCAATGTTCGATTTCCCTGTTCTCGGCCCAGACCATCGGTGGCGAACTGCATCCCTTCCCCGGCGTCACCGGAAATTGCGTATTGCTGCGGCCGGAGAGCCGCGGCTACGTCAAAATCAAATCCGCCGATCCGCGGGAGGCTCCGGCAATCAACCCGAACTACCTGGCGACACAAAAGGATCGCGAGACCATTGTGGCGGGCGTCACCGCGATGCGCCGCATTTTTCAGGCGCCTGCCATGGCGCGCCATATCGCCGAAGAGATCGAGCCGGGAAATCAATGCGACAATGACGATGATTTGCTCGATTTTATTCGCCGCCGCGGCTCCACCACCTATCATCCCGTCGGCACGTGCCGTATGGGCCAAGATCACAACGCCGTGGTCGACGAAAGGCTGCGCGTGCGCGGCTTCGCGGGCCTGCGCGTGGTCGATGCGTCGATCATGCCGGCGGTCGTTTCCGGCAACACTAACGCAGCCACGATCATGATCGGCGAGAAGGGCGCCGACATGATCCTTGAGGACGCAAGGGCTGCCTGAAGCTGTTTCAGGATTTGTCCATGGCATTGTCGGCGACCAGCTCCGCGCCGTTGATATAACTCGCCGCATCCGAGGCGGCAAAGACGATGAGATTGGCGATCTCCTCGGGCCTGCCCCAGCGCGTATCACGCATGCCCTGATTGCTCGACCACAGCGATCGCTCGCGCGCGGCGTCCTCGGGACTGAGCTGGCGTTTGGCAAGTTCTCGTTCCCATTTGGCGAAGCGCTCCGGCGTATTGATGAAGCCCGGTATCACGCAGTTGACGCGGATGTTATGCGGCGCAAGCTCGTTGGCGAGCACCTTGGAGAAACGGATCTCCGCCGATTTCGCCGGTCCCGTGCAGGAAGACAGGAACGGCGGGTTCAGCGTCATGATCCCGGTCTGGCCGCTCACATTGACGATCCGGCCACCGCCTTGCGCGATCATCATCGGCACGATCCGCTGACAGATGCGGAATTGCGCAAAGAAGTTGATCGCCATGCCATCGACGAGTTCTTCATCGGTCACCTCGAGAAAGGGCTTGTAGGTGCCCGTGCCGGCATTGTTGATGAGGATATCTATACGGCCGAGCTTGTCGCGCACGATACGCGGAATCGTTTCGATCTGTTCGACTTTGGTGACGTCCAGCGACTGCGTCTCGATCTTCGCTTGCGTGGTCTGCATGACGTCGCGCGCCGCGTCCGCAAGCGCGGTCTCCCGGCGGGCACAGATCAGCACTTTCACGCCCTCCCGCGCCAGCGCGCGCGCCGTCTCAAGGCCTATGCCCTTGCTGCCGCCGGTGACGAGCGCCGTCTTGCCTGCAAGACCCAGTTCCATCGCGCTTACTCCCCTCACAATGTCCATCGCCTGAGACCCCGTGGTCCGACGCGGCGATCAGGCCTCGCACGGCGGCGAAAGATCGTGGAATAAATCCCACTCCCGTGGCCGTCCGGGAGAGGGCGCTATGCGGACCATCCAGCCGCAGCTATAATGCATCGTGGAAGTCCAAGAAACTCAACAAGCTCTGGGAGTCACTCGAAGCGCACTTTGGGAGGAAACGGAAATGTCGCTGACCCGTCGTCAAGCGTTGAAGTCCGCCGGAGCCGCGGTTGTTGCAACGGGCCTGGCCAGACCCGCGATCGCCGCAAAGGACCCCATACCGGTCGGCTATCTGCCGGCGCTCACCGGTCCGTCATCGTCTACCGGGGTCGGGATCAACCGCGGAATCCAGCTGGCCGTCAAGGAAATCAACGATGCCGGCGGCATTGACGGGCGGCAGATCGAGCTGATCACCCGCGACACCCAAAGCGATCCGACCAAGGCCGTCAACGGTGCGGCCGAGCTCACACGCGGACAGCAGGTCAGCGTCGTCTTCGGTCCGGTCAATTCCGGCGAGTCGCTCGCGGTCGTGCCGCTGCTCGCCCGCACCAACACGCCGCAGGTCCATCCCTGCTGGGTCGACAGCCTGACCGACCCGCAGAAATATCCGATGTGCTTTCGCAACGCGCCCACCAACCAGCAGATCGGCGGCGCCGCGAGCCACTACGTGGTGGACGTGCTCAAGCGCAAAAAGGTCGCGGTGATCAGCGATACCACCGGCTATGGCACCGCTTCCGTCAACGCCTATGTGCCGATGCTCACGGCCCAAAGCGCCGA
>Ga0182024_10026601_pt1 | contig 10159 bp, 11 predicted proteins | sample P32metaG_FD_120480 | JGI IMG/M metagenome (GOLD analysis project Ga0182024, IMG submission 120480) | Permafrost microbial communities from Stordalen Mire, Sweden - P3-2 metaG (Illumina Assembly) | ecosystem: Environmental > Terrestrial > Soil > Wetlands > Permafrost | place: Sweden: Stordalen...
CGTCGGAATCGGCACGGATCACACTTTGTTCGCGCTCGTAAACGGAAAGGTTCAGTTCGCTAAGAAAACCAAAGGCCGCACCTTCGTGTCGATTGTACCGATGACGGAGGCTGCGGCCGAGTAAGACGGTGGACAAAATCGAGGTCCGCCGGTCATTCAGTCGAACCGGCGGGGCCTCATAGGGCTTCGAGAGGGGGAGACGGGTGACCGGCTCCCCCTCTTCGCATTTCAGCGCAGCCCGCGTTGAAAATATGGAGCCCGTGCCATGACCCTGCTGGAGCGAATACCGAGAGAGACCTTTCACGAGGGCAGTATCCCCGTCCTCGAGACCAAGCGGCTTGCTCTGCGCGCGCCGCGCCTCGAAGACGCTAAAACGGTTGCAGCGCTCGCCAACGATCGCCGCATCGCCGAAAACACCGCGCGCATTCCGCATCCCTATAGAATGTCGGATGCCGAGAGTTTCATTACCGGCGCCAACAAAGCCGGCGGCGAGGCGGAGTTCCTGATCACGCTGCGCGACGAGACCATCGTCGGCGCCTGCGGGCTGCTCATGCAGGAGCAGACGTCGGAGCTCGGCTTCTGGCTGGGCGTGCCGCACTGGGGCCAGGGCTACGCCACCGAGGCGCTGCACGCGGTGATCGACTACGCCTTCACCGATCTGGCGCACGAGTCGCTGCAAGCCGGCGCCCGCGTCACCAATCCGGCTTCGCGCCGGGTGCTGGAGAAATGCGGCTTCCAGTGGACCGGCGTCGGCCTCTACCGCATCAGCTCGATCAAGTCGTCGGCGCCGATCGACCGCTTCCGGCTGGAACGCGGCATCTGGTCCGCGCTCAAGACCTGGGGCCGGATGAAGCGGGTGATGTGAATACGGGATGCGGCCTCCCCGCGCGGGGAGGCCGCTGGCGTCCCGCGTCGCGTTTTGCGAAACTAGCGCCCTGCCAGTCCAGGGAGGACGCTATGGCTTACGACCTCGACCAATTCATCGCCGACTGCAAAACCACGCTCACGCGCGAGCCGGGCCCGAAGGGCCGCGAACAAGTGCGCGTCAATCTCGAGAAGCTGCTCGCCAATCCCGACTTCATCCGCGCCTACACCGGCGACGACCAGCCGCGCGGCGTCAAAGTGCTGTACGAGGATCCCAAGCTCGGCTTCCAGGTGCTCGCCCATATCAACGAAAAGGCGCACGCCTCGCCGCCGCACGATCACGGCGCGTCCTGGGCGATCTACGGCCAGGCCGCCCAATACACCGACATGATCGAATGGGCGCGCGAAGATGACGGCAAGGATCCCAAGCACGCCAAGCTCAAGCCGGCGAAGAAATACCGGCTCACGCCCGGCCACGCCGGCATCTACCAGGACGGCGCCATCCACTCGATCGATTATCCCGACGCCGCGCGCTTCGTCCGCGTCACCGGCACCGATCTCGAAAAGATCAACCGCATCAAGATCGACTTGAAGACCGGCGCGGTGGAACAGATAAGCTCCCGGCAGGCGTCGTGAATCTGCACGCGCCAAGCATACGGCTCCGTCCCCTCACCGCCGCCGCCGTCAAAGCCATGCTCGGCGACGGCGGCGAATTGGCGCCGATCGACCTGCGCGAGGAGCTGATCTTCTCGCGCAGTCATTTGTTATGGGCGCGCAATGTGCCGCTGAGCCGGCTCGAGCTGCGCTTCGCACGCCTGGTGCCGCGCCGCACAACCCGCATCGTGCTAATCGACGATAATGACGGGCTTTGCGCGTGCGCCGCCGAAATCCTCGCCGGCGCCGGCTATTCCGACCTGGCCTATCTCGCCGGCGGCACCGCCGCCTGGGAAGTCGCCGGCTTCGAGCTGTTCTCCGGCGTGCACGTGCCAAGCAAGGCGTTCGGCGAATTCATCGAGCATGCGAGCCACACGCCCTCGATCAGCGCCGACGAACTCAACGCGCACATGCGCGCCGGCACCAACATGGTGGTACTCGACAGCCGTCCCTACGACGAATATTCGCGCGTCTCGATTCCGACCGGCGTCAATGTGCCGGGCGCGGAACTGGTGCTGCGCGTGCACGACATCGCGCCCTCGCCCGAGACGCTGATCGTGGTCAATTGCGCCGGCCGCACCCGCAGCATCATCGGCGCGCAGTCGCTGATCAATGCCGGCGTGCCGAACAAAGTGGTGGCGCTGCGCAACGGCACCATGGGCTGGCATTTGGCCGGACTCACTTGCGATCACGGCAAGAACAATCGGGCGCCGACAGCCTCCGGCTCGGGCGTTGCCTGGGCAAAATCAAAGACCGACGAGGTCGCGCGCCGTTTCGGCATCGCGCGTATCGACCGCGCCGGGCTCGAACGCTGGCGCGCCGACACCACGCGCACGCTCTATGTCTTCGACGTGCGCGATCCGGCCGAATACCAAGCCGGCCATTTCCCCGGCGCGCTCTCCGCGCCGGGTGGCCAGCTGGTGCAAGCTACCGACCTGTACGCCGGAACGCTCGGCGCGCGCATCGTGCTCTCGGATAACAATGAAGTACGCGCGGTGATGACCGCTTCCTGGCTCAAGCAGATGGGCTGGCAGGAGGTCGCCGTGCTGCCGGAAGCGGGCGCCGAAAAAGGCAGGCCGCCCGACAGCGTGCTCGGCGCCGCGCCGGCCGATTCCGCGATCGAATTCTCCGACGTGCTGGCGACCGACAACGTGAACGTCATCGACCTGTCGAGCAGCCCGAACTATCGCCGCGGCCATATCCCCGGCGCCTGGTTCGCCATCCGCGGACGGATCGACCGCGCGCTGCCGAACATACCGTTGCGCAGCATGATCGTGCTCACCTCGGAAGACGGCGTGCTCGCCGGCCTCGCGGTGGAGGAGGCGCGCGCGCTCACCAAATTGCCGGTGCGCTGGCTCAAGGGCGGCAACGCGGCCTGGGCCGCTGCCGGTTTCCCACTCTCGACCGACGCCAAACTGGCGGACGACCCGCTCGATGTCTGGCTCAAGCCCTACGAGCGGCCGGGCGACCCGAAAGCCGCCATGAACGAGTATCTGTCCTGGGAAATCGACCTGCTGACGCGCATCGAACGCGACGGCACCACGCATTTCACGGTGCCATAACTTACTGCTTCAGCGCCGCCTCGAATTTCTCGCCGAACTCGCTGAGTTCGTCGGCACTGATGTCGTGACCGCCCACAGATTGATGCCGTTCTCGCTCCAGCGCCGCAAGTTGTAACCTTGCAGGCTCTCCATGGTCGCGGCGCGATTGCCGGAGCCCGGCGCCGGCGCGCAGAACAGATTGATGATGTGCACGCGGCGTCGATAGACGATGGCCGCCACCGGCTTGGCATTGATATAATCGAGCCGTCGTCGAGCTTGGCCTGGCCGATGATCTTCTCGGCGTCGGCGAATTCGGATTCTCTGGAGAGATGCGTGATGTCGCCGGTGTGGATCATGAAAGCCGGCGTGGCCGGCAACGCCTTGATGCGGCCGATCGCCTCCTCCAGTGTGCCCTTGGCGTTCGGATTGGCCGGCTTGTCGAAACCCATATGGCTGTCGCTGATCTGCAGGAAGGTGAAGCCTTTCTGCTCGGCGCCCAGCGCCTGATCGACCAGGCCGAGCGAATGCGGCACCCGAAATCGCCCACAGCACCCCGGTGCCGGTCCAGGTCATGCATTCCAGCACCTTGCGTCTGGTCGGGCCGTCCCCGCCGTCATGATCGCGCGTCGTCATGGCCATTCTCGCTGCGAATGCCTACTTCACAGGGACTAGATCGGACCCAGGCCAGATTTATTCCTGCAATTCCGCCGCAAACCGCGATATACGCTAACGCCATGAAATTCCTCGACGAAGCCAAGGTCTATGTGCAGTCCGGCGCGGGCGGCAACGGCTGCATCGCGTTCCGGCGCGAGAAGTTCATCGAGTTCGGCGGCCCGAGCGGCGGCGACGGCGGCAAAGGCGGCGACGTCATCATCGAGGCGGTCGACGGCCTCAACACCCTGATCGACTACCGCTACCAGCAGCACTTCAAGGCCAAGTCCGGCGGCAACGGCATGGGCAAGGACTGCCACGGCGCCAACGGCAAGGATGCGGTGCTCAAGGTGCCGGTCGGCACCCAGGTCTACGAAGAGGACGGCGAGACGCTGCTGGCCGATTTCACGCGCGCCGGAGAGCGCGTCACGCTGATGAAGGGCGGCAATGGCGGCTTCGGCAATGCCTATTTCAAATCCGCGACCAACCAATCGCCGCGCCGCACCAATCCCGGCCAGCCCGGCGAGGAGCGCACCATCCGGCTGCGGCTGAAACTGATCGCCGATGCCGGCATCATCGGCCTGCCCAATGCCGGCAAGTCGACCTTCCTCGCCACCGTGAGCGCGGCCAAGCCCAAGATCGCCGATTATCCGTTCACCACATTGCATCCGCAGCTCGGCGTGTTCGAAGTCGATGGCCGCGAATTCGTCATGGCCGATCTGCCGGGCCTGATCGAGGGCGCGCATGAAGGCGTCGGCCTCGGCGACAAATTCCTCGGCCACACCGAACGCTGCCGCGTGCTGCTGCACTTGATCGACGGCACCGGCGAGGACGCCGGCGCCGATTACAAAATCGTGCGCGCCGAACTGGAAGCCTACGGCCAGGGCCTCACCGACAAGCCGAAGATCGTGGTGCTGTCGAAAGCCGACGCGCTGACGCCGGAGGCGATCAAGGCGCAGACCGCGAAGCTCAAGAAGGCGTGCAAGAAGACGCCGCTGGTGCTGTCGTCGGCGTCCGGCCAGGGCGTCAAGGAAGTCCTGCGCGCGCTGTTCAAGGTGATCGACGCCGCGCGCGAAAGCGCCACCGACCAACCGAAATCAAAAGAAGCGGCCTGGCAGCCGTAATACTTTCCGGGAGGACATCCATGCAAACTCGCGCCGCGGTAGCCTGGCAGGCCGGCGAGCCGCTCACCGTCGAGTTGATCGACATCGAAGGCCCGAAGGCCGGCGAGGTGTTGGTCGAGATCATGGCGTCCGGCGTCTGCCATACCGACGCCTACACATTATCGGGCGCCGATCCGGAAGGCATCTTCCCGGCTATCCTCGGCCACGAGGGCGCCGGCGTGGTGCGCGACGTCGGCGCCGGCGTGACCACGCTGAAAGCCGGCGACCACGTCATCCCGCTTTACACGCCGGAATGCCGGCAATGCAAAACTTGTCTGTCGCGTAGATCAAACCTGTGCACCGCGATCCGCGCCACGCAAGGCAAAGGCGTCATGCCGGACGGCACCAGCCGCTTCCGCTGCGACGGCGATGCGGTGTTCCACTACATGGGCTGCTCGACCTTCGCCAATTTCACCGTGCTGCCGGAAATCGCGCTCGCCAAAGTGCGCGAGGACGCAGCCTTCGACAAGATCTGCTACATCGGCTGCGGCGTCACCACCGGCATCGGCGCCGTCATCAACACCGCCAAGGTCTGGCCCGGCGCCAATGTCGCGGTGTTCGGCCTCGGCGGCATCGGGCTCAACGTCATTCAAGGCGCGCGCATGGTGGGCGCCGACAAGATCGTCGGCATTGACACCAATCCCTCGAAACGCGCCATCGCCGAGAAATTCGGCATGACGCATTTCGTCAATCCGGACGAAGTAGGCCGCGACAAGGTCGTGCAGGCGATCGTCGATCTCACGGGCGGCGGCGCCGACTTCACGTTCGAATGCATCGGCAATGTGAACGTGATGCGCCAGGCGCTGGAATGCTGCCACCGCGGCTGGGGCGAAAGCATCATCATCGGCGTTGCCGGATCGGGCCAGGAGATCGCCACGCGGCCGTTCCAGCTGGTCACCGGCCGGGTCTGGAAGGGCACCGCCTTCGGCGGCGCGCGCGGCCGCACCGACGTGCCGAAAATCGTCGACTGGTACATGGACGGCAAGATCAATATCGACGACCTGATCACCCACACCATGCCGCTCGACAAGATCAACGACGCCTTCGAACTGATGCACGAAGGCAAATCGATCCGCAGCGTGGTGGTCTATTGAAGCAAAGCGGCGCACTTGGCCGTCAAGGCCAACGCCCGTAGCCTCTTTCGATCATGATCAAGCCGCGCGGCGGGCGCGGCGCGCCGTCAGAGCCGTCACCGTCGTCTACATCCAATTCCGAATCTCTCAAGCGCGGCGGCGCGCGCCTGTCGGCGCCGGGATCGGAATAGCGCGCGTCGCGGTCGAGCCGCGACGCTTCCCGCCGCGGCCCGCGCTCGGCCGAGCGTTGCTGTGCGGCAGGCGGCGCGGCGCAAAGGCGCCGCGGGCCTTCGTAGGGCTGAAAGGTGCAATCCGATTCGCGGAACGAAGTGTAAGCGCCGGCGCAGGCGGCGACGTCGCACTGGAGCTTCGCCATTACGCTGGCCTTTTCCGCCAGGGAGGCGTTGGCAATTGCTTGCGGCTGCGCAGCAGCGGCCGGCGGCGGATCGCCGGCGTTGGCTTGCTCGGCCTCCTGCGGGCGCGCCGGCGGCATCGGGACTTCCGCCACGGCGGGAGCGGTTGCCGCCTTCGGAGCCTCGGCGTTCATCTCAATCGCTGGCGGCGTGTCGGCCTGTTTCGGATAGACCGGGTCTCGTTCGGCATTCGGCCGATCCACTTTGGCGACGACGCGCCGGACCGCAGCGGAAGGCGGCGCGCTCATCGCGTGCATAGCGGGCTTGGCATCCAGTTTTGGCTGGGTCAGCCAATTGAGCTCGAGCAGGATACCGCTGATCGAGACGAGCAGAATCGCAACATAAGCCAGAAAAGCCATCGCTTCGCCTCAGCTATGAAGCCCCCGCGGGCAAACGCGAGCCGGCGGGGCGCGGTTCCGGATTGTTATTGGCACCAATGCTGTCGCAGCGGCCTTGCCGCAGCTCCAATTATTTTAGTCTCATTCGTTCGTTTCCGTTCATTGCCGAAAGACGGAACTATGGTTCCTTCGCCTTTCTTCCGCCTGCATGCGATCCGTAAAATTGTCTCGATTTCCTCGCATAGCGGCTTCATCGAAGGGGCTTTCTTTTTCCATCCATCTAGCGCGGCGTCGCCCGTGACGAGACCGAGGACCGAACGAAATGCGGCATCTGTTCGTGCCCGCCTGCTTGTGCCTGGCGACATTGTCCGGGCCGGTCGGTCCCGATACGAAATTACCGCTAGCGGATTTTTCCACAGCCTCGATCGCCAAGGAAAAAGCCTTCCCCGAACCCGCGCCGGGCGACGGCGGCGAAAGCACGCGCGCGAAAGACCAGCCGGGCGACAGCCCGGAGGTCGCGATGTTCTCGCCCGATGCGCCGCGCGCCGACGGTACGGCGGTTGAGCTGTCGCAATCCCCGCTGCCGCCGATCCCGAAGCCGGTGGTGCATCGTTCGCGCGAGGAAATCTGCGATACCTTGACGGAAGCCGCGCAAGCGAACGACGTTCCGGTGCCTTTCTTCATCCGGTTGATTTTCCAGGAAAGCGGCTTCAGGCCCGACGTCGTCAGCCCGGCCGGCGCGGAGGGCATCGCGCAATTCATGCCGGAGACTTCGGCCGACATGGGCCTCGACAATCCGTTCGATCCGCTGCAGGCGATCCGCGCTTCCGCCCGTCTGCTGCGCGGCCTGGCGCATCAATTCGGCAATCTCGGTCTCGCCGCCGCCGCCTACAACGCAGGCCCCAAGCGCATCGAGAACTGGCTCGCCAAGAAGGGCAAGCTGCCGCAAGAGACGATCGGCTATGTCCAATCCATCACCGGCCGGGCGGCGGAAAACTGGATCGTCGCCGAAGCCGGCAGCCCGGCGGTGAAGCTGCCGCGCCGCGCCCCCTGCCAGGAAGCCGCCGGCCTGCTGGCCTGGAACGGCCCCGAGCACATTCCGCTGCCGCCGACGCGGATGCGCGCCCGCGACACGATGACGGCAACGCGCGCCAAGATCGCGCACGCCGCCAAGCGCACGGCGGCTACGGTATCGGCCGATAAGCCGGTGAAGGCCGCTGCGGCGGCGAAGGCGGAAAAGCCGGCCGTCCAACTCGCGGCGAGCAAGCCGGAGCACCGCAAGCTGCAGATCTCGCAGCGCTGACAAAAATCGCCGGCGACCTATGGCGGCGGCCGGCCTTTGGTGCACAGGCGCCGCACGCCGGGGCTCGGCATATAAGTGCAATCCGACGCCTGGAACGAACGATAGGCCGCGGTGCAGGCAGCCACGTCGCATAGCGGCCGCGGCACTTCGGCCGCAACCGGCGCCTCCTGCGCGTGCATTGGAACGGCGGCCTTCGCAGGTTGCGGGGCCGCAACCGCAACCGGCGGACTTGCCGCGGCCGGCGGCACGGCGGCCTCGCTCGCTGCCGGCCTGACAACCGGCCGTTCGCTCACCCAACTCATCTCGAACACGACATCGCAGAGCGCGATCGCCGCGACCACGCCAGCGACCAGGAAAACCTTTTTTCGATGCGACAGCGGCTGGAACATGTTGCAATCCCAACCGCGGGATTATACGGCAGGTTCCGCACCAAAGCGAAAGGCCGCCCGGCCTAGCGATGCACCGGCGAGATCAAGACGTTGTGCTTGGCGGCCGTACTGATGCAGTCCAGCAAGTCCGTTTCGCTGAACGGCTTGGTCAAATAGCCCGTCACGCCGGCGCTGAGCGCGCGGGCACGTATGTCGTCGTCCGGGTAGGCCGTGATCAGGATGGTCGGGATCGGCGCGCCGCTGGCGACAAGATGGCCGTAGAGCGCCAGCCCGCTCATGTTCGGCATCTGCACGTCCGCGATCAGGCAGGACGTGATGCGGATAGGGTTGGATTTGAGAAACTCGTCGGCCGACGCAAAGCCTTTGGCGATGAAGCCATGCGACCGCAGCAGGCCGATGGTGGCTTCACGGACCGAATCGTCGTCCTCGACGACGGCAATCGACGGCTTGATGGACATGACGGAGGTATCCGACCATTCGCGCAAACAACGGACGCGCACGCTATTCAGCGAACCTCGCCCCCGATGATTGGGTAGCGGAAATCGGCCGGGGCGGCAACCACACCTCAGGTCTGGTCGGCTACGCCGTCATGCCGTGACGCCGGCAGCCGCTCACGTTTCCATGCCCGCCGGCAAAACGAATTGAAAGACCGCGCCTCTCGGCGAATTCGGGCTCGCCCAGATCCGGCCGCCATGAGCCTCGACGATCGAACGGCTGATCGCAAGCCCCATGCCCATGCCTTCGGGCTTGGCGGTGTAGAAGGCGCTGAAGATACGGTCGAGATTGTCCGGCGCGAGCCCGGCGCCGGTATCCGCGACCGTCACCAGCGCACCTTTCGATTCGTTGCGTGCGGCGCTCACCGTCAGCACGCGCCGGCCGTCGGGCGCCCGGTTCATCGCTTCGATGCTGTTGAGAACGAGATTGAGGATGACCTGCTGCAACTGCACGCGGTCGCCCTGCACCAGCGGCACGTCGTCGGCGAGATCGGTGCGCAGCGTGACGTCGTTGTGCACAATCTCGCTGTCGATCAGGCTGACGGTCGCCAGGATAATGTCGTTGATGACGAGCCAGTCCTTCTCGTGCGGCGAGACCTTGGTGAGCGCGCGCACCTGCGCGATGATCTCGCTCGCCCGGTTGGCGTCCTTGACCAGACGCGTGACCGCCTGCCGTGCCTCGTCGAGATTGGGCGGCTCGTCCGCCAGCCAGCGCAGACAGGCATTACCGTTGATCGCCGTCGCGGCGAGCGGCTGATTGACCTCGTGCGCGATCGAGGCGGTCAGTTCGCCGAGCGTCGTGACGCGGCCGACATGGGCGAGCTGCGAGCGCGCCTCGTAGGCCGCCGCCTTTTCCGATTCGATCTTGAGCGAGAGATAGGTCGTGGTGGCGATCGCCAAGAGGCTGATCGCAGTATTGATGACGCCGACCCCGGTCGAACCGCTGGCCGCCGTCAGCAAGTCACTCAGCAGCGTCAGGCCGACGCAGCCGGCGCCGACCAGCGCGACGCCGCGACGCCCGCAGAAGCGGACCGACATCAGCACAACGGCGGTGTAGAACGCCGGAAAGGCGATTGCCAAATCGGCAACGGTGTCGGCGATGAAAATGGCAGCCGCGAGCGCGACCGTCGCGGCGGGAAAAAGCCACGGCGCGGTGAAGGCGCGGAGATTTTGCAGTTTCATTCGAGCGGCCCCCGGTCGGCTTCAAATGGCCCAGCAAGCTCGCCAATATTGGCGGCGAAGACAAGGGTAGGAGGTGCGGGACGAATTAAACTCC
>Ga0182024_10026602_pt1 | contig 10159 bp, 7 predicted proteins | sample P32metaG_FD_120480 | JGI IMG/M metagenome (GOLD analysis project Ga0182024, IMG submission 120480) | Permafrost microbial communities from Stordalen Mire, Sweden - P3-2 metaG (Illumina Assembly) | ecosystem: Environmental > Terrestrial > Soil > Wetlands > Permafrost | place: Sweden: Stordalen...
ACATCCTTGTCAACCAGGGATATCTCGAGCGTGGCCCCGACCCCGACGACCGCCGACGGGTTGCCCTCAAGCTGACCGAACGGGGAGAGCAAGCGGTCGAGGCATCGGTGCGTGCGGTAGAGGAGGTCGACCACCTGCTGTCGCAGCGGGTGGCGCCCGAGCAAGTCGCCGCAATGCGGGCGGCGCTCATTGCCCTGTCCGAGATCAAAGTCGAGGCAGCTGCGGCCGGGACAACCAGGCGCCACCCGCCGGGTCGGCTCCTGCGTTTCAGCCCCATTTTCCCTGTGCGCGACCTTGCCGCGGCACTAGCCCACTACGGAGCGCTGGGCTTCACGACCCTCGCCTACGAGAGCGGGACTGACTACGGCTTCGCCAACCGTGACAGCGTAAGCCTGCACCTGGTTGCTGATCACGACCACGATGACCACGACCACGACCACGATCACGATCATGGGCACCCGGCATCGGCCTATCTCTACGTGCGCGACGCGGATGCCCTCTACGAGCAGTGGAGCAGGCCCGGCATTGCCGGCCGCACCCACCCGGTCATGCCGACCCCTTATGGGATGCGCGAGGGCTCACACGTCGACCCCGATGGCAACCTGATCCGTTTCGGGTCACCGGTCGGTGATTGACACCGCCGATATCGACGGGCCGGCAGGCGACCGGCGACGTCTGAGAGCGCTACGCATCTCTGTCTGTTGAGGCCGGCGTGAATGGTGCGGAGGTGCTGAGAGCGCTAACATTCCGAGCGACAAAGGGGGTGAGCACCGCGCTGGGGGGCCTGGGCTCGTCAGGCTCAGTACCTAAATAAAACCGCTCTCAAAACCGTCCCGTCCGTGCCTTGCGGAGTGAGGTGCAGGACGCCAGGCGAGCGTTCGTCCAGGTACGGGTGCTCCCCCAGCGTCGCCTCCGACCGGGTGGCGTTCCGGGAGCTCAGAAGGCTGTTTTGCGCTGCGCCTAAGTGTGGGAATAGAGGCGAACGTTCGTTCAGCACGGGGAGCCCCCGGCACCGATTGATGGTGTCGGTCTACCGAGAAAGTACCCCGTGTAAGCCGGACAGCGAAAGGAGGCGGACCTTGTCTTGGAAGTCCCGGGTTGGTAGCTTCGCCGTCCTGGCCGCCCTCCTGTCGGTACCAGCCTCCTCGATGGCCGTCGCCTCGGCTGTGCCGGCCAACCCAGTGCCGTCTTACGTTTTCATCCACGACCCGAGCATGATCCGCGAGGGGACCACCTGGTACCTGTTTTCAACAGGCGATCCAAAGGGTGGCGTCACCGACGGCGACATCCAGATCCGCGAGTCCACCGACCTGCGGGCCTGGCGCCTCGTGGGCACGGTCTTCGCCAAGATCCCGAGCTGGATAACCACCCAAGTACCGGGGGTTGTGAACCTGTGGGCTCCGGACATCTCGTTTTTCGACGGGCTTTACCACCTGTATTACGCCGCATCCACCTTCGGCTCCAATAGCTCGGTCATCGCCCTCGCTACGAACCGCACCCTCGACCCTGCGAGCCGCAAGTACCACTGGTCCGATGACGGGCTGGTGTTTTCCTCTAGTTCTGACGACGATTACAACGCCATCGACCCCGCTCTTGTGGCGGGGCCAGGGGGCTCGAAATGGCTCCTGTTCGGGTCGTTTTGGGGCGGGGTACAACTGATCGCCCTGAACCCTTCCACGGGCAAGTACTCGACCGCGCACCCCACCGTCTACTCGCTGTCTTCGGCCCCGTCGCCGGACCCCGAAGAAGGTTCCTACATGGTCCATCACGGCGGCTTTTATTACCTTTTCGTGTCGTACGGGGACTGTTGTAAGGGCGTGGGCAGCACCTACGAAATCCTTGTCGGACGGTCGCAGTCCGTAACTGGGCCGTTCCTCGACCCCAACGGGACCGCTATGTCCAATGGCGGAGGCATGGAGCTCCAGGGCAGCACAGACGGGATGATCGGGCCAGGGAGCCCATCGGTCGCCTTGCACGGTAGTACCTACCTGATCGACTACCACTACTATGACGCCTGGGCCCAGGGCCGGCCCTGGTTGCAGGTGCGCAAGCTTTATTGGGCCGACGGCGGCTGGCCGGTAACCGGCGCAGCCCTGGTCCCAGTCCCGGGCGCGCCTGGCGGTAGCTGAAAGCTCTAGGCCGCCACCCGGGCGTGTCAAGCGCTATATGGCCTCGCCAGATTCAATATCGAAAAAGCGCATTCCGTGCATTTGGACGGCGAATGTCGCCCTATCGCCCGAGCGGATGGCTGTCAGCGGGTCAAGACGAGCGATGCCGGACCCAAAGCCAGGGGCGGTGCTCCCGTCCAGCAGCTCTGCCGCGACATGGCGGGAAGCCTTCGAGCCCTCTTGGGCGAGAGGGGCGTCAATCGAGAAGTGCGCCAATTCTTCGCTGCCGAGGGCTTCAACGAGGTCGACGTTGGCAACCAGCGTCGTACCCGGCTCGGGTGGGCGGGCGCCAGTTGCCGGGTCGGTGAGGTGCTCGGGGCGCAAGCCGACGATGAGCTTGCGGCCCAGGTAGGCGTTGAGTGAGGGGTGCTCGGCCAGGAACGACGCCGGCAGCAAGAGCCTCTGGCTACCGAGCACGACGGCTACCCCGTCGTCGATGCGTTCCAGCGCCCCCTGGTAGACGTTCATAGACGGTGACCCGATGAAGGTCGCCACGAATAGGTTGTTAGGGGCCTGGTAAAGCTCGCGAGGGGCTGCGTTCTGCTGGAGCACCCCGTCACGCAGGACCACGACGCGGTCGCCCATCGTCATGGCCTCGGTCTGGTCGTGGGTCACGTACAGCGTGGCTACGCCCAGGCGGCGGTGGACCCTCAAAACCTCGGACCGCATCTGTACCCGCAACTTGGCGTCGAGGTTGGATAAGGGCTCGTCCATCAAGAACACCGATGGCTCCCGGACGATGGCCCGGCCCATTGCGACGCGCTGGCGCTGACCGCCCGAAAGCTGGCGCGGCTTACGGTCGAGCATCTCGGTCAAACCGAGGGCTTCGGCGGCGTCACGGACCTTTGCATCGCGGTCCGCCTTGGGCACCCTGCGCATCTCCAGCGAAAAGCCGATGTTGTCATAGACACTGAGGTGAGGGTAGAGCGCGTAGTTCTGGAAGACCATCGCCGCATCGCGGTCCTTGGGCGACACGTCGTTGACCACCCGGTCCCCGAAGAGCAACCTGCCCGAGGTGATCTCCTCGAGCCCGGCGATCATGCGCAGAGCCGTCGTCTTGCCGCAGCCCGACGGGCCGACAAGCACGACGAACTCCCCGTCGTCGACGTGAAGGTCGAGCCCACGGACGGCCACCACGCCGTTGGCGTAGACCTTTGTCAGCTGCTCCAGTGTGACGTCGGCCATGTTTTTCTCCTATGCCTCAGTTCGCGATGCTGCCGAGGAGGGCGCCGCTGCGCCAATACCGCTGGAGGACGAGGAACAGCAGGATCGACGGGATGATCGTGACGAGCCCACCGATCACGAGCAGCGGGTAGATCTGGGCGTCCCCACTTGTAGAAGCGTGCTGCGCCCACAGGCCGAGGCCCTCCGTGAGCGGGTAAAGAGTGTTTTCCGAGAAGATCACGAGGGGCAGGAAGTAGTTGTTCCAGATTCCGACAACGCTTAACAACAGCACTGTCATAAGCCCTGGCACCATGAGGGGGAGGGCGAGCCGGTAAAAGATCCTCAGTTCCCCGGCGCCGTCCATGCGGGCGGCGTCCATGAGCTCCTGGGGCACTGATGCGTCGATGAAGACTTTCATGAGATAGACCCCGACGGGGCTCACCATGCTTGGCAATACCATCCCCCAGATGCTGTTGATCAGGCCGACCTTGGCGTAGACGAAGTAGAGCGGCAAGGTGATGGCCGCTATCGGGACCAGCAGAGCGGCAATCACGAAGTAGAACAAGGCTTTCGAGCCCCGGAAGTGGAAGCGGGCGAACCCGTAACCGGCGAAGGTAGAGAGCGCGGTGGCCCCGATACCGCCCAGCCCTGCGTACAGCGCCGTGTTGCCGAGCCACTGGATGTAAGTGCCGTCGCCGTCGACGTCTTGGAACAGCAGGGAGAAGTTGTGGAAGAACTCGAAGGGAGAGGCGAACCAGAACCCGAAAGACTCGAAGATGTTGGACTGCGTTTTGGTCGAGTTGATGACGATCCAGGCGATCGGGATCAGTGTGAACACAGCGAACAACACGCACAACAAGGTGACTAGCGTTACCGTCCCCTTCCTCAGGCCGTAGATACGGACAGGGATCATTTCCGCCTCGCGGTCCTGGCGACGCTGCTGGCGCTTCAGCGCGCGCTTCGACGGCGGTGCCACAGCGACGTCGTGGACGTCGATCCCAACACTGGTTGCGGTCACCTCAACTCCCCTCTTCGACGCCGGACGATAAGCGACCCGACCGAGATCACGACGATGATGATGCCAAACAGCACGGCACCAGCCGCGGCCAGGTTGTACTGCTGCCCGCCTATGGCGGTGTTGTAGAGATAAAGCACCGGCGTGTAGTAGTTCGAGATGGACTCTGGTGCGTAGTACTGCAGGATGATCGGCTCGGTGAACAGTTGCAGCGCGCCGATGACGTTCAAAAAGGCGAGCAGGACTATGGCTGGCCGCACCATGGGCAGCTTTACCTTGAGCACTATCTTCCACATCGGCGTCCGGTCGAGCACCGCCGCCTCGATGAGCTCGCGAGGCACCGATTTGAGCGCGGTGTACAGGATCACCATGTTGTAGCCGGTCCACTCCCAGATCACGATCACTATGAGAACGGGGAAGATCAAGTTCGGCCCTAAGAAGTTCGTGTTGGGAAAGCCGAGCACGTTCGCCAGGTGGGTGAACGGGCCGAACTGTGGTTCCAGCAGGAACGACCACATCACCGAAGCCACGACCGCCGGCACGGCGAAGGGGATGAAGAAGATGACGCGGAAAAACCCGCCCGCCTTGGCCACACCGAGATCGAACATGGTGGCGAAGAAAAAGGCAATTACGAGCATGACGGGGATCTGGATGGCCCCGAAGATGACGACACGCAGCAGCCCGGACCAGAACTCGCCCGTATCGAACGTCGAAGTGTAGTTGGCCAAGCCCGAATAGCTGGTCCCGCCGATGAGCTTGCTTGTGTACAGGCTCGTGTAGATGGCGTAGCCGAGCGGTGCGATGCTGAAAAGCAGGAAGGCCAAAATGAAGGGCACGACAAAGACCACACCGCGCCGGTCGCGCCGGTGGATCCACGCCGAATGGCCGCGACGGCGGGGTTCGGCCGACTGCACTAATAGGCTCGCGGCGGGGGAGCGCTGGGGCGCGCGGGCCTCGATGTCGGTCACGACCGTGGTCGGTGCCTCATGGGCCTGGCTCCTTTCTTCGTGCAGATAGTCGTACCACTCCGATGGGGGCCGGGGACGGCGGACCATGGAGCCCGCCATCCCCGGTTCGCTCGGCCGGGCGCGAATGCCCCGCCGATGGGCGATGGGATGCTAGGTGTTGACCTTGAAGCCTTCGCTCTGGGCGTACTTCACGAGCTGGCCTTGGAAGGCCTTGAACGCTGCTTGCAGCGTTCCCGTGCCGTTGAGCACGGGGGCAAACGTCGTCGCCGATAGCGTGAGCGCCTCGGTCATGAACGGCGGCCAGTCGACGGGAGCAGCCGTCTTGCCCGCGGCCGCGAAGGCGACATAGGGGTGGGAGCTGCCGGAGACGGGGACCGTGATGTTCGTGAACGACGGGCTGTCGAGCAACGGCTTGTACGTTGGGAACAGAGACGACGGCGCCGTCTTGATGATGTTCCACGAGGCGTTGGTGCCGTTCATCCACTCGGAGAACTCAGCTGCCTGAGCCGGGACCTTGCTCGTCGAGAACACGGGGTAAGTCGAGCCGCCCCAGTTGGCGGCGACATCGGCCCCAGCGGTCCACTGCGGTATCTGAGCGGCGCGCCAGTCGCCCAGTGTTTTTTTCACATCGGGGGCGAAGTACGATGGTCCCCAGGCGGAGCTGATCCAGCTGGCGTCGGTCCCCGCGTCCATGTCTCCGAACGAGACATTCGAGACGTCAGACGTGCCATTTAGCTCGTGAGCGCTCAGCATCTTCTGCCAGTAGGCCGCAAACGCTTCCTGCTTCGGGCCGGTGAAGTCAATGGTCACGCTGCTGCCTCCGGTGTAGACGAACGGGAAGGCATTGTCCTGGCTCATAAGGCTGAGCACCCACTGGAGGTCCGTGGCGGAGAAGTTCGTCAGGTAGGCCGACGCGTCGTCCTTGTGCAGCGTCGCCGCGTCAGCTGCGAAGTCTGCCCAAGTCGACGGGGGCGTGATGTTGTACTTAGCTAACTGGACGGAGTTGTAGTAAAAGCCCATCGGCCCGGCGTCGCCAGGCATGGCGTAGACGGCTGAACCCTGGCTCACCTCGTCCCAGGCCCACGTGGCGAAATCCTTCTTGTACGCGTTAGCGCCGTACTTGGCGAGGTTGTCGACGTTATGGGTTACTTCGAACGACGGGAGCTCGTCAAACTCGACCTCGGCCACGTCTGGGGCCCCCGTGCCCGACTTCAGGGCTTCGGCGAGCTTGACGTACTCGGGGTTGCCTGCGCCGACGTCGTCCAGCTTGACGCAGATGCCACGGTGGCTGGCGTTGAACGCTGTGACGGCACGGTCGAGCCCGGGCACCCAGGCCCAGAACACGACCGGGGTGCACGAACTCGCGGCTGCTGTCCTGGCCAGCGTGGTCGCCGAGGCGGCTCCTCCGGACAGCATGGCTGCGGCGACGGCCCCTGCCATGGCCGCGGCGGCATACCTTGTGCCGGAGCCCCTAAATGCGGTGGATATTGTCCTTGCCTTCATATCTAGTTATTCCTTTCTCGCTTAGATCACGGGATGACTAGCATTTTCGTAACATACACGCGAAACCCTGCTTGCACTTTGCTCTCGGTATTCCCTATTTTGCTCTGTTCTCGCTGTAGCGGCGATATCCGCAGTCCCCTCCTCCTTCTGTTAGCGCGATATTGAAACCCACTGTGTTCGCTTAGCCAGCGGCGATCGGCACTTCTATGACCGTGAAGGAGCTGGCCGGCACCGTCACGTGGAGGGTTTCGCCTTTGGGCTCCTCCGACCCGTCCTCGACCGTGACACCTTCGATATCAGGGGCCGGTCTGTTGGCGTGACTTTTGCCCTCCCCTCTAATAGCCCTGACCCGCGCTTGGCCCTTGAACACGCCGTCACGCAGAGTTATCTCGACTTCGTCGCTTGTCGTCGGATCTCGGTTCACGATGGTGATAGCCAGCTTGCCCCGTGCCGTGTCGGCAGTAGCCGACGAGTCGATTGTTGAGAAGGGCCTTAAGTCTCCGATGCGATATTTCCACCGGTCACCGGGCACCGGCTGCGGGCTTTCTACCGTCGGCGAGCTTACGTGCACGTCGACGGCCTCGTCGAGCGCCGCCGTCGAGTGCAACAAGAACGGGTAATAGATTGGCTGCACGAAGGCGCCCTCTGTCGTCGTCACGACCGGCGCGATGGCGTTGACCATTTGAGCGAGGTTGGCCATTTTGACCCAGTTACAGTTGCGAACGAAAATGTTCAGGTATGTAGCAACTGCTAGCGCGTCGGCGAACGAGTAACGCTCTTCCAGTGCCCCGTCGTCAGTGCGGTACCAAACGTTCCATTCGTCATAGGTGATCCGCGGGGCGCGGCTGAGGCGCTGCACATAAGCGGTGCGGGACAAGCAGGTGCTGGCGTAACCGATAGCTCTTTCGGCCTGGTGCGGGCTTAGGACATTGTTCCAGTAGTCGGCAGAACCGGTGTAAATGTGCAGCGAATGAAGATCGACGAGAGACGAGAGGCCTTCGATAACCACTCGGTCCCAATCGTTCCAGCCGTTCATCCCGCAGCTGACAAGCTTGATTTCGGGGTCCAGGCGACGGAGCGCCCTTGCCCAACGCGACGCCACCCTCACGTACTCGTCGGCTGATAACTGCCCGACCTGCCACTCGCCGTACATTTCGTTGCCGAGGCCCCAGTACGGGACTCGATAGGGCTCGTCCCTACCGTTTTGGCGCCGACGGTCGGCCCATTGGGTGTGGGCGGCCGAGTTGCAATATTCGACCCAGGCCAACGCCTCGGAAAGGGTCCCGGTCCCCATGTTCAAACAGATGTAGGGAGTAACGCCCAGCTCGGCGCAGTACGCCAAGAACTCGTCAGTGCCGAAATCATTGGGTTCCTCGGCTCCCCAGGCCAGCTCGAGGCGACGCGGACGCGCCGAGCGCGGCCCGATCCCGTCGGTCCACAGGTAGTTGCTCACGAAATTGCCACCAGGCCAGCGCAGGACGCTGAGCTTGAGGGCCCGCAGCAGCTCTAGTACATCGGTCCTGAAGCCGCGCGCGTCGCTCAAGGGGGAACCTTCCTCGAACAGCCCCCCATCGATGCAGCGCCCCAGGTGCTCGACAAACCCGCCGAAGACGTCGCGGTCGAGCTGGCCAAGGCTGCGACCCGGGTCCACCGTTATCCTGCTCACCATTTCCTCCTTCATCACCTGACTTGAACTGCCCCGGCGGGTGAGTGGTCGGACGGCCCGACCACTCCGCACGAAGCCCGCACGATTAGCTCCACCGGGAGCAATGAAGATTCCGCCGACAACTCTTCGCCGTTTATCCGCTTGATCAGGACGTCCACGGCCCGGGCGCCGGTCTCCGCGAAGGGGATGCGTACCGAGGTCAACGGCGGCGTCATGAACTGGGCGAAGGGGATGTCGTCACAACTGACGACGGCCAAATCCTCCGGGATGCCCCGTCCGGTGGCCGCTGCGGCGCTGTAAACGCCGATGGCCATCACGTCGCTGTGTACGAATATCGCCGTGAGCTCTGGGCGGCGTTCGAAGAGCAGCCGAGTCGCTGATGCCGCCCCCGCCGGGGTCCAGTCGCCCTCGACCACCAGATCTTCGCCCGGCTCGATCGAAGCCTGACGGAGTGCGTCTTCGAAGCCACGCAGGCGAGACCGCACCACCAAGCGCCGGAACGGGCCAGTGACGGTGCCGATGCAAGAGTGGCCAAGGGCCAGCAGGTGCTCGGTGCACATGCGGCCCAGGTCGCGGTGGTTGGAGCCGACCGTCGGGATCCCGCCCCCAGGGACGTGGTGGAGGCTCACCACGGACACGTACCGGCGTAGCAACTCGGCCACGGCGGTGTCCTCTTCGAGCTGGGGAGCGGCGGCGATGATCCCGTCGACGCGCCGCTCGATCAGGGTGTTCACGACTTCGGACCCGTCCTCCTCGTCCCCGGCCAGGGTCCCCACCAAAACGGCATGCCCGATGCGGCGAGCCGCCCGTTCGGCGCCGACCACGAACTGGGAGAGGGCCAAGTCGGTGAGGTCTCCCGCCACTATGCCGATGGTGGAGCTCGCCCGTTGGACAAGGCTCCGGGCGATCGTATTGGGGGAGTAACCGAGCTCGCGTGCTGCCGAAGTGATCCGTTCGGCCGTCTCGGGCGAGACGCGGACTTGGCCACCGTTCAAGAACTTGCTAGCCGTCTGGAAGCTGACGCCAGCTCGCGCTGCGACCTCCTTAAGTGACGGATAGGGCCCCTTGACCACTCGCCTCTCCCCCCTCTGGCGTCGCTAAGCGAACGTTCGTCCAGATGTTAGGCACGCTCACGGAGGCTGTCAAGGCGTCGCGTCGCGAAAGATCATTTTCCATCGGGGAACCGATCTTGCCTGTTGCCTGGAGTACTGGGCTCGGGAGACGACAGCAAAGGTTTTCGCTGATGGGCCTCGCGGCCCCTGAGCGAGCGATCGCTCACGGGATCATACGTCTTGGTCCCAGCTACCTGTCACACGCCTCGGTCCTCACCGGTCATTAGGGGTGACAACCCAGACGACGTAAAAGGAGACCGACATGAAAGCTCGGATGAGCAACCCGGCGATAAGCGTGCCCGGGGCCATGAACGCCCTCCAGGCGTTGAGCAAGGCGGCGAGCCACAGCGCCCTGCCCAAGGCAACCATCGGCCTTGTGACCCTACGGGCCAGCCAGATCAACGGTTGCAGTGTCTGCGTAGAGATGCACACACGCGAACTCAAGGCAGAGGGTGAGACCGACGAGCGGATTTTTACGGTCGTCGCCTGGCGGGATTCGCCCTATTTCGACGAAGCGGAGCGCGCTGCGCTGGCTCTCAGCGAGGCGGCAACTCGGCTTGCCG
>Ga0182024_10026603_pt1 | contig 10159 bp, 9 predicted proteins | sample P32metaG_FD_120480 | JGI IMG/M metagenome (GOLD analysis project Ga0182024, IMG submission 120480) | Permafrost microbial communities from Stordalen Mire, Sweden - P3-2 metaG (Illumina Assembly) | ecosystem: Environmental > Terrestrial > Soil > Wetlands > Permafrost | place: Sweden: Stordalen...
GCAGGGCGTTTTTGAATCGGACGCCGTTTCGCTCGGCGCCGCGCGCCTGAAGATTATCGACATTGAGGGTGGCGATCAGCCCATCATCTCCGAAGACGGCGACACAGTAATCGTCTTCAACGGCGAGATCTACAATCACCTGGAATTGCGGCGGGAGCTGGAGCAGCGCGGCCATCGCTTCCGAACCCGCAGCGACACGGAAACGGTTCTGAATGCGTTCCTCGAATGGGACACGGAATGTTTCTCGCGGTTGCGCGGGATGTTCGGAGTGGCGCTGTGGAGCGAGAGCGGACGACGCCTGGTGCTGGCTCGCGACCGCATGGGGATCAAGCCGCTGTACATTGCCCGGCACGGCGACGATTTGTATTTTGGGTCGGAGCTGAAGGCCATCCTGGTTCATCCAGAGATTGAGCGTTGGTTGAGCGCCGATGGCCTGGATTGTTATTTATCGTTGAACTACGTGCCTGCGCCGTGGACGTTGGTGGAGGGCATTGAGAAGCTACTGCCGGGGCAATGGATGGAGTGGCGGCGCGGGGCCATTCGTACGGAGCGGTATTGGCGGCTGCCTCAGGGCAAGGAAGAGCGCTGGACAACCGAAGAAGCCGAAGAGGAGTTGGATCGGCTATTGAAGCAATCGGTGCGAGAGCACCTGTTGTCCGACGTTCCGTTGGGCGTGTGGCTGAGCGGCGGATTGGATTCCTCCAGCCTGGTGCATTACGCCGCCGAAGCCTCGGGCTCGCGTCTGAAGACTTTTTCCATCACGTTTCGTGGCCGCAGCTTTGATGAGGCGAACTACGCCCGTCAGGTGGCGGACAGCTATGGCACCGAACATACCGAGCTGGATCTGAATCCAGAACAAGACCTGCTGGGCGCAATCGAGGAGCTGGCTTATTACTGCGATGAGCCGAACGCGGATTCAGGCGCGCTGCCGGTGTGGTTCCTTTCCAAGCTGACCAAAGCGAACGCGACAGTGGCGCTGAGCGGGGAAGGGGCCGATGAATTGTTCGGCGGATACCTGATGCAACGCGCCAGCTTGCTTGCGGGCACCGCTCGGCGCTTGCCTCAACCTGTGTTGCGGGCGCTGTTGGCGATGGCGCAAGCCTGGCCGGTATCGAACGACAAGATCGGATTCGAATATAAGCTAAAGCGGTTCCTGGAAGGCTGCCGCATGCCGGCCGCGCGCGCTCATGTGTATTGGAGCGGAACATTTGACGATCGGGAGAGGCGTTCGCTGGTGCAGCAGGAATTGCCACCGGCGCTCGATTCCGTATTGAGCGATCTAGCTGGCGAACATTTGCAGGATTTCCTTGCGTTTGACCAACAATACTTTCTTCCCGACAATATCCTGACTAAGGTGGATCACACCAGCATGGCGCATGCGGTTGAGGTGCGTCCCCCATTTCTGGATCATCGCATTGTGGAATTCGCGAACTCGCTGCCGCCGAATATGAAGATCCAAGGTTCGCGGCAAAAGGTGATTTTGCGAAACCTGATGCGCGGCAAACTTGCACCGGCGATTCTCAACAGATCGAAAATCGGGTTTGACATTCCGACGCACGATTGGTTCCGAGGGCCGCTACGGCCTTTGCTGGAAGAAGCTGTGGCGTTCGCGTCCTCTGAACATGCTGATTTTTTCCGGGTGTCGAAGATCGAAGCGGATGTGCGAGCGCATATGGACCGGCGCGCCAATCTGGGTTATCACCTGTGGGGATTGATGACACTGTTCTTTTGGATGAAAAAATGGGGAATCCAGACCAGAGCGTCGGCAACGCGGGCACGCCGGGTGATGGAAAACGTTTTCACAGCTACCTTATAGTTCTGATTGTGGCCGCCGCGGTTTATGCCGGCTGCATGATTTCGCCACCATCTTTAATGGATGACGTGGACGCCGTGCAGGCGCAAATAGCGCGCAATATGCTGGCGTCCGGCGATTATGTCACTGCCCGCTTGGATGGCATCCCGTATTTAGAAAAAGCGCCGCTCATTTACTGGCTAATCGCGGGATCGTTCCATGTTTTTGGGGCGACGGATTGGGCCGCGCGTATTCCCATGGTGCTCGCTGCTTTAGCTCTGGCATGGCTGACCACGGCTTTCGGGATGTGGGCTTTCGGTCGTCAAGCAGGCTTGTACGCGGGCCTCTGCATATCTACCTGTTTCGGACTTTTTCTTTTCACGCGCATCCTGATTCCGGACGTGATGCTTACCGCCAGCATCGCGCTTTCCATGTGGGCCTTTCTGAGGGCCATCGATGAAGAAGAGCCGCACCAGCGCTGGTGGGCTTTCGTTCTGGCGGCAAGTTTGGGAACCAGTTTGTTGTTCAAGAGCCTGGTGGGCGTGGTGTTCCCGGTAGCCGCGGCGCTTGTTTACCTGGGCGTCACCGGGCAGTTGCTGCAAGCCAAAGTTTGGAAGGCTCTGCATCCGCTCAGCGGTTTTATCGTCGCGCTGCTGATTGCCGCGCCGTGGCACGTTCTGGCGACGCTGCGAAATCCGCCCTATTTTGAATTCACCATGCGCAGCGCGCCGGGCGAGTATCACGGCTTCCTGTGGTTCTATTTCATCAACGAGCAACTGCTCCGGTTTTTGAATATGCGCTATCCGCGCGACTACGACACGGTGCCTCGGCTTTACTTCTGGGGATTCCATCTGCTGTGGCTGTTTCCCTGGAGTGTCTATTTGCCGGCAGTGTCGAAATTGAGTTTCAAGCCGCTGGATCGGGCCGGGAAGGCGCGGCTGCTGGCTTTATGCTGGACCGGTTTTATCTTGGTGTTCTTCACATTTTCGACGACGCAGGAATACTATTCGATGCCATGTTATCCGGCGCTGGCGCTGCTGATCGGCTCGGCGATGGCCGCCGGCGGCAACTGGATCCGATACGGGACGCGCGTTCTGTGCGGAATATTCATCGCGGCGGCGGCGGCCGTGCTCACGCTGTATTTTCTGGCGTGGAATCTTCCGACGCCCGGCGATATCTCATCGGCGCTCAGCTCCAATCCGGGCGCGTACAAGCTTTCGCTCGGCCATATGGAGGATCTGACCATCGCCTCTTTCGCGTATCTGCGAATCCCGCTGGTTCTGGCGGCGATTGCGTTTCTGGTGGGAGCGGCGGGCACTTTCAAGGCGCGAGGACAGCGGGCGTTCCTGGCGATTTCCCTGATGGCCATTCTGTTTTTCCAGGCCGCACGCATCGCCATGGCGGCGTTCGATCCTTATCTTTCGTCGCGGCCACTAGCGGAAAAGCTAGAGAGCTCGCCGCCCGGAAAACTGATTGTCGATCATCACTACTACACGTTCTCGTCGATCTTCTTCTACACCAACCGCGACGCGCTGCTGCTGAACGGCCGATTTAACAATCTTGTGTATGGTTCCTATGCGCCTGGCGCGCCGAATGTCTTCATCGATGATGCCCAGTGGAGAAGCATGTGGCTGGCGCCGGCGCGCTGCTATCTGGTGATCACCGATACCGCGGTTGAGCGCTTGAAGAAACTGGTTGACCCCGGCGTCCTCATGGTGGTGGCGCACAGCGGAGGCAAGCTGCTGCTGACGAATCATCCGGTGGTCGAGTAGGCTGGAAAGATGCCGCGCCCGAGTGAAATATTCCTTGCGATTGCGGCCATACCTTTCATTTACTATCTCATCGCGATCTATAGTTCGTGGCGGTATTTCCGTCAAACCGCCGCGGCGAGCTCGCCGGATGGGACGTTCATGCCGCCGGTCAGCATCCTGAAACCGATTCGTGGACTCGATCCGGATGCCGGCGAAAACCTGGCCAGCTTTTGCCGGTTGGATTATCCGGAATACGAAGTCGTTTTCTGCGTCGATCCGGACGATGCAGCCGTGCTCGCGGTGTTGGCGAAACTCACAGCCGATTTTCCAAAGTGCAATATCCGCATCCTGTATGGCTCAGGGCGCGTGGCCACGAACGACAAAGTCGCCAAGCTGGCGCGTTTGGTGAGCGATGCTGCGCATGAGGTGGTGGTCATCAGCGATAGCGATGTACGCGTGCGTCCCGATTATCTTCAACAGGTAGTAGCTCCGCTGCGCGACCCGCGGGTGGGAGCCGTGACGCCATTCTATGTTCCAACCGAACTGACAACTTTGACCGACCATTTGCAGAGCGTAGGCATGATGTCCGATTTCTATGCGGGCGTCTTAGTGGCGTGGCAACTGGACGGAGTGAAGTTCGCGCTGGGGCCGACCATCGCCACCACGCGCGCGCGCTTGGATGGGTTCGGCGGCTATCCGGAGTTGGAAAATCGCCCGGCGGACGACTTACTGGTGGGCCGGCTTATCGCCGAACAAGGCTTCGAAGTGGTGCTGCTGCGCTATTCGATCGAGACGGTTTGCGATTACGGATCGATTGGCGATCTGCTGCATAAACGCCTGCGATGGATCGTGGTGATGCGGCACATGCGCCCATGGGGACATTTTGGATTGCTACTGACGCAAGGGTTGCCATGGTCGCTCGCCGCGGTTGCCGTGCATCCGTCGGCGGCTGTCGCCATCGGCTACTTAGGCGGCTATTTTGCGTTGCGTATGGCGATGACCTGGATCATCGGAATCCATGGCTTGCATCAGCGCGGACTGTGGAAACAAATGCCGCTGATTCCGGTTTGGGATGGTGTGGCTTTCGCCATCTGGCTGGCCAGTTTCGGGCGCAACAGCATCCGATGGCGCGGCGCGGATTATCACATTCGGGATGGGCGGCTGGTTCCGGTAGCATCGGTGCGGTCAGGCGATTGAGCCTATTTATCCGCGTCGGGATTGGACGAGCCCAGGAATAACTTTCGGCCGTCCGAAAGCGTGACATCCCGGCCGTTGGCTTTATTCTCGCCGTCCTTGGCCAGATAGCCGTCTACGTTGATCTCGGTACCCACCGGTAGCGAATCCTTGGTGAGGCCACGGCGGAACATGGTGTTCGGGCTGCCGCACTCGATGGCCCAGTTCACCACTTTGCCGTCGTCTCCCTTCACGTCGATGTGGATCCAGGAGTGAGGATTGATCCATTCCATCTTGGTGACCACGCCGTGCAACTTGATGGGCTTGGTCGCATCGAATTCGGCGGCAAAAGAATGGTGCGCCCAGGCGGGCAGGCCGGCTAACGCCAGAGTAATGCAAGCGGTCGCAAAAGTTGTTTTTTTCATGTCGTTACTTATTTCCAGTCGCGGGCTCGGCCGCCTTCTTCTCGTCGGCCTTGGCGGCAACGATGATGTCCTTCATCCCGATGTTGCCTTCGTGGCATGCGTATTCATACAGCAGGCCGTCCGTTTTGGCCATGGGGATCTCGCCGCTCCATGGTTTAGTGAACGCCGTTGGATCGTCCACGGTGAACTGGTATAGCAGCGTGTCGGGGCCTACGCGCGTGAAGCGCTCGGTAAGGTGCAGGTTTTCGTCAGCGCCGCGAAGCCTGGTCTCGCCCATGAAGTTGGTGCTATCCACTACCAGCGTGTCGCCGTCCCAGTGCCCGCGCGGATCGCCTGTCCACTCGCGAACGGTGGGGGGCAAGTGCGCGCTTCCGTCAGTTGGAATGCGGCGGACTTCATGCACCATCTCGGTGTCGATAGCCACAACGCCCGGGCCTTGCACGATCTGATAATCGTTGTTGTAGGCGCTAGGAAGCATCGGCACCACGGTTCCAAACGAGATGCAGCGCGTCATCAAATCCAGATCTTCGGCCTTGTCGGCGGGACCAGGCTGGCCGCCGTTGGTGATCGCGCAGCCGGGGCGCTGGCACCGAACCTTGACCGCTTCGGCAGCCTCTTGCAACTGTGCTTGCCGGTGCGCCGTGAGCGGAGGGATTCTGCCGTTAGGCGGATCGGTGATGATGGAAGTCCGCATGTTCCGGAGCACCTTGGTTCCCGAGTCCCACCAGAAGGCGTTGTAGGCGTTCAGCACGTCGCGCACGCCGCCACCGCGCTTGTCCTTATCATTGCGATCGAGAGTGGAGGTCGTAAAGGCTTTAGCTTCTTCGGGCGTGAAGAAGGCTTTGTCGCCGAGCGCGACCGGGCGTTCCAATGGCGTGATGGTTTTATTGGTCCAGATGCCTTGTAAATCGGGATGGCCGTCCGGGGTGCGCGGCATCGTCCACGATTTTTCGTCCTTCGCCGCGCTTTGGCCGAAGGCCGGCGTCGTTCCTAAAATAGCCACGCCCAACAGCGCAATAGAAAACCATCGATCAGTCATAAAAAGCCTCATCTTTCGTACAGCACATCCTCTGAGAAGGGAATGCACTTGAATTCCATCAATTGCGCGTTCTTTTCGATATGCCGGTAAAGAGGCATGCTGATTTTCCAGGGCCTCGAAAATATTTTCGGATCTTCGATGGTGGCTTCGTACATCAGGATATTCGCGTCCACCGGCGTGTAGCGCTCCACCACGTGCAGCGCGTCGCTGTGGAAATCGCCGGCGCGATCGAACCACGTCTGGTCGTTCTGGCTGGTGACATCCACTACCAAGGTATCGCCTTCCCAATGCCCGATGGACCATCCCATCCAGCTGTCGGCCGGCGCTGGCCCCGGGTTGGTCATGTAGATCATTCGAACGGCGTCGGCGAACTCGTAGGAGATCATGATGTTGTCCGTTCCTTGGATGATCTGGAATGGGTAAGGCATGTAGTTGGCGCGGGGCACGCCAGGCATGTAGCATTTGATCTCAGGGTCGGCGGTCCAGCGGTTTTTGTGATTCTGTTGGCGCTGCGCCGCGGCAGCCGGTAGGTAAGGGATTTCGCCGCCTTCCACTATGCCCGGTCCGGGAGCGATAGCGCCGATCGCACCAACGCCGGGGTCATGTCCTGCTTCAGCGCCGTGCGCCTGCAGGTCCCAATTGGCCGTGTTCAAAGCCTGCCAAACGCCGCTGAAATCGGGATGATTGCCTGTGCGCGGGATTTTCGCCGGAACTTGGCCTTGGGCCGCAAGCGCGCCAAACGTCGCGCAAATCATCGAGCACTCGAGCGCGAGCAGCGATGCTCGAAACAACTGCTTCATTGATGAATACCGCCTCCAATGACGTTAGCGTATTGAGAATAGCGGCCCGCTGTCAAGATTGGAGACGACGGTGGTCTTACTCAGAGCGTAACGAATCAATCGGATTCACCTGCGTGGCACGGTGGGCGGGGATGTAAGTAGCGAGCAGAGCGGCGAGTATCAATATTATTGATACAGCGCTGAGAATAATTTGGATCTTGAGGCGCGACGCCATAGTACGGAGCAGCGGGATTTTCGTAACGGAGTTAATCTTTGGCGGCCCGCAGAATTGCTGCCACGCTCAGATCCACGTCTTCTTCGCGCGTGGCCCATGAGGATACGCTGATGCGCATCGCTGTGCGGCCTTGCCACTCGGTGGGTCCGCACCAACACGTGCCGTCTTTTTGTACCCGCTCGATTACCTGCCGGGTTCTGGCGGGGTCGCCGAAGGAAACCAAGACCTGGTTGAGCACCACTTCATTGAGAATTTCACAGCCGCTGCGTTTCAATTTGACCGCGAAACGATGGGCGAAGCGGCAGTTCCGTTCGATGAGATCGCTCAGCCCGGTACAGCCCAGGGAACGTAGCGCGGCCCAGACTTCGACGCCCCGCGCGCGCCTGGACAGCTCCGGCGTATATTGCGAGGGCTCGCGATGCTCACCTTGCGGAAGATAGGCGGCAGTGAGCGCCATGGCCCGCTTGAGCGCCATCGCGTCGCGGACAAACGCCAGGCCGCTATCGTAAGGCACGTTGAGCCATTTGTGGGCGTCGGTGGCCCAGGAATCGGCTTGCGCCACGCCCTCCACCAAGTGCTTATAACTCGGACTCGCAGCGGCCCACAAGCCGAAGGCACCGTCGACGTGTACCCATGCTCCAGCCTGGTGGGCGTGCGCGCAGATTTCCACGGCGGGGTCGAATGCGCCTGTGTTGACGTTGCCGGCTTGCAGGCACACGATGGCCGGACCCTTTAGCGGCGGCACTTCGGCGGCCCGCATGCGTCCCTGGTTGTCCACGGGCACACGGAGCACTCGTGAGCGTCCCAATCCAAGCATCCCGAGCGTCTTGATGAGCGATGGATGCACCTCGTCGCCCACCACCACCGTTACCGGCGGCGCACCGAACAGCCCGTCCGCTTCCACATCCCGTCCGACGCGATCTAAAACGAAATGCCGTGCGGCGGCGAGTGCGGTGAAGTTAGCCATGTTTGCGCCTGTGACGAAGGCCGCTCCTGATTCGGACGGAAGGTGCAGCACGTCCAACAGCCAGCGCATCGAGACTTCCTCGAGCGTAGTCCCGATCGGCGATGCGGCGAAGATGCCCGGGCACTGGTCCCATGCGCCTGCCAGCCAATTCGCGGCCAGCGTCGCCGGCAGCGATCCTCCCGTGACGAAGCCGAAGAATCGACGCCCTGCCACGGCCGTGGTGGCTGGCGAGCCGATGCGATCGAGCATCTCAAGGACGGCGGCGGGGTTCTGCGGGGCATCCTGCAGAGGTTGATCCAGTTCCGCCAGGCCGGCTAGAGCCTCGGACGTTGCCGCTACTCCACGTTGATCCAAAGTTTCCAGGTAGCGCGCGGCGATCTGGGCCGCTTGGTTCAGCAATTCTCGCATTTGATTCGATGCTAGCAATCGCCGCAGCCCATAGCTTCCGCCGGTGACATCCGCTACGATCGCAGTATGAGACAGTTCGCAGGTTGCCGGCTTGGCCGCAAGATGGTGCGTTCCTAATGGCTACGGGACGCGAGATTCGCTGCTACGATTACGTCAATCATCCTTATCCGCAGGTTCGCGATGTGCTGAGCAAAGACGCGCCTGGGATATTCCAGGCGGCGACGAAGGCCGCCAATTCGCGGGCGCAATTGATTGCCTCTGAGCTGCGCGTGGACTTAGGCGGAATCGCGGTGGATGCCGACATCGTCATATCCATTCACAAAATCGAAGAACAGAATCCCGAAATGGGGGACGCGGTCACCCGCTTACAGCTGGAATGGCAAGCGGCAAAACTGCCCAGCCTATTCCCGCTGATGAAAGCGGAGCTGTCGATCTATCCTTTGACTGCCAGCGAAACGCAGCTGGACTTCTCGGGACATTATGAACCGCCATTCGGAGCCGTGGGAAAAGCCATCAACGCCATTGCGGGCTACCGTATCGCGGAGGTATCGGTGCATCGGTTTGTCAGCGACGTGGCGGCGTATCTCCGGCAGGCGCTTAAGAAATAGCGCCCCAAAGCTCCTTTAAACAACAATTTTCGGTTCTCGTGTAACGTAAGCGCCGAGCAGGGCTCTAACCTCCGAGGAGAAGAATCGAATGAAAAAACTTATATTTGTGTCTCTGTTGACCGTAGGCGCTATGTTCGCGCAATCCGACCAGCAGTCTACGACTCAGACCACCAACACCGAATCGAAGGACCACGGCAAGAAACAGAAGACGAACACAACCACCACATCAAGTGCCACCAATGGCGAGGGCGACACTAACACCACTACCAGCCAGACCGCCAGCAAATCCAAGAAGAAGCACGGGAAGGCGAAGGGAACCACGACCACCAACACCACGACAACCGACACGCAGCACTAGCCCGCGAGCTTTGTAGTTTATCCGCCGGATGGTGCCCCGGCACGGCGGTGTTCTAGTCGCCCAATACCGCCAACGGAGCTAGCGAGGGAGCGTCAACGTCCTTGAACACTGCCGTGCTGTCCGATGTTTCCGCCATCACCGGGAACCGGAATCCACACTTCGGACAAGGGTCTGCCAGCGCTTGCTGCTCGTGATGAAGGTCATAAGCCTTGTCCGTGATCAAGGCACAACACGGACACACCCGGATCAGGCGTGTGTTCTTCAGCTCAAAGTTGGTGATGATGTCTTCCATGATGGCGCCACTGCGAACAGCCCATTCCTTGGCCGCCTTGTGGTAAGTATTCATGTGCCAGTCTTTGAGGGCTTCAAAGCCGGTCCAAAGACTGATTTCGTTGTACCAGGATGGATCCTTGGGATGGACCCACCAGGTGAGGTGCAAGAACCCCGGCAGCGTCTTTAGCTGGTTGCGTGTTTCCCCGAACAGCAACTTAAACTTCTCGTAGCCGTCGGGGCTTGAGAATCGTACTCTTTGCATGCTCTGATAAATGACCACCCCATCTCCTTTGCTGTCAAAAGTGGATTGTGCAACTCTCTCTCAAAAATCCATACGGAGCGCCAACTGGC
>Ga0182024_10026604_pt1 | contig 10159 bp, 7 predicted proteins | sample P32metaG_FD_120480 | JGI IMG/M metagenome (GOLD analysis project Ga0182024, IMG submission 120480) | Permafrost microbial communities from Stordalen Mire, Sweden - P3-2 metaG (Illumina Assembly) | ecosystem: Environmental > Terrestrial > Soil > Wetlands > Permafrost | place: Sweden: Stordalen...
CGAGATCGGCGATCTCTGCCTTCTTGGCCCGCGCCAGGTTCTTCAGATTGACCGCCGGCTCTTCCTCGATATCGACAACCCCGTCGGGCAGCCCACCGCCGACCGCGATCTTTTCCATGTAGACATCGGGCGCGTTGAGAAACCCGCCGGAATCGGCCATAGCCAGCGTCGCCAGCGCGTTGCCGCCGCCCTTGGCGGTGATCGTCGTGCCTTCCAGCGGGTCGAGCGCGATATCGATCTTTGGCCCTTCCCCGGTGCCGACCTTCTCGCCGATATAGAGCATCGGAGCCTCGTCGCGCTCCCCCTCGCCGATGACGACTGTGCCGTCGATCGTCAGGCCGTTCAACGCCTGGCGCATCGCGTCGACCGCCGCCTGGTCGGCCGCCTTCTCATCGCCGCGACCCATTTGTCGCGACGCGCTGAGGGCGGCGATCTCAGTTACCCGAACCGCTTCAAGCGCAAGATTGCGGTCCATTTTCATTATCTCGGGCAACGGCCCCCCTCCCTTGATCTCCAATGATCACTCAAACATCCGACACCAAAGACGAACACAGGTGTCGGAGGTGCTGCGGACGTTTTCAATCTGAGCCAAATATGGCCACTTACTCTGATGCGTTTAAGTCGGAACTCCGTTCCGTTGCTACCCGAACTCCATTATCCCTTATCACCACCCCGACGCCGTGCTCTACGGTTACTCAAAAGCGCATTGATCGTCACTCTATTCAGATAGGACGGAACCGCGTCTGGGTTAGTTCCATCTGTAATCACCGTAATGTCACGGTATTTTGCAAATTGTTCTTGCGGTCTTCCCGAGATATTACGAAATTTTGTATGCTCCCCCACAACAAAAACGAGACCGGGATCAGCATTCTCTACAAACGCAATCTTAATATCCTTTTCAGCAGGTCCAGCGCCACACCCGTCGAGTGTAAACGAGGTAGTTCCAAGAAACGCAACGACGCGACGCTTTGGGATCTGTGCTCTTGTATCCTTCATCACGGTTCGCAAACTCTCTACTGCCAAGGGTCCACAAGCGACACGAGTATCTTCCCTAACATCGCCGGCAAGTTGCTTCATTTTGAAAATGTCTTGCAGCTTAACATCTGCCCCGTAGTCGGCTATCCGGTAGGAATTCGTTATAATGAGGACATTTTTGAGATCACGTCGGCCGAGCGCTCTTTGGCGCAAGACATCGTAAATAGCCTGAGTTGTAGTGCCGCCGTCGATAAGCAAAACGTCGCCGCTGCGAATAATTTCACTGGCACAAACGGTCGCGATTGTCGTCTTCGAATCGACATTAGCATACTGAAGCGCCGTCTTTGGCATCTCAACGGCAATTACCCTTTCGCCACCCACCAGATTCAAAAGGTATTGCGTGTTCAAAAAGCCCGCCTTAGGTACAATTTCTTCGCGCACATGTTTTTCATCGCAGCGAAGCTTACTCGCCAAATCAGAGATCAAAAGCATTTTTTCCGGTGCGGTGCTGACATATTCAATCGCGTCCAAGACCTCGATTTGGGCTTCTGATCTTAGCTCGCGCGCAGATCGTATTGGAGCCAACACAACATTACCTCTTGTTGGAAAATGTTCAATCATAGATTTCACATCTCCACTTTCATTAATATTTCTCACCTGTTCTTGAGTTTCATTTTTTTGTTCTTTAGGAGAAGGACTTAGGTCGTGGCTTGAATTTAGATAATCTCTATCAAGCTTAGCCACAGCAGCTTTCGGTTGCATTACTAAATTGTCGAGGCGAACCGCCGACTGCCTCGGTATCCTTGCTTCTAAACCACCACAATCGCGTACAAGGCGGTTAAGGAGCTCGTAAAGAGACGAGTGGTCGTTTTCCACGACTGGGTAAAAGAGAACGCGGACATGGAAATTATCCTCAAGATTGGCTCGCCGGTCTTCGATTTCGCGGGCGTCCGGCTTGGAGCCGTCATTCCTCAAAAACCACGGTAAAATTGCAAAGTGGCGCGGTGCTGGATTTGCGTTAGCAAGAACCGCCATTAGTTCGTTGACCGTGGGTGTAATCTTCATATCAGTTAGGCTGCAGCCCACGAACACGAATGTCTTGGTAAGAAGAAGTTCCTTGAGCGCATCGCGAGACAAATGCTGCGGATCATATTCGTGAAAATCGCGGGTGGTTAGGACTACTGTCTCTGGGTGCTCCCACGAGCCGTGGACGCAATATATGCCACTATCTTCTGTAAATATATCGCCCGTACGCAAACGTTGGACCCAGTATCGATCTTGCCAAGTTCCTACTCCAATACTTAAAGAATTAGGCCGAAGTTCTAAGCGTGCAAATTGCAGCGCAGGATCGAAATCAACGGTAAGATAAAGACGGAATGGTAAGTGAAGTAGCTCAGAGTGAATAGGCGTATAGCGTTTCCCCTGGGCATCAGATTTGGGGCCGAAAGTTTGCCTAAGAAATTGGCGATAATACGAATCGCCGATTCTACGGACAATGATATCAATACGTTCTTGTTCAGTATAAGTGTTGTCCTTCTTCCAATATTTTGCCTCCTCTGGTTGCATTTTACCCACGCTGACGGCGTATTTGACAAGTAACTCGATACACTCGCCCATCAACGGGTACAGCCCCGCCGACGCGCCTGAGCCGACGAAGGCTATTGCACTTGTGCTCGCTTTGAGGAAATCTTTGAGCGCCTCATAGTAAGGATGGTTTCCCAGGCATTTAGTTATATCATCTTGCATGGGAGTATCGACCACCTTCGCCGGACGAGCACATCGTCCCAGATTGCCGGCTGACCCGACCATTCGTCGCGAGTTACTATAACCGCGTTTGGAACAGCCGTGCGAGAGCGTTGTTGCTCGCCCAACAAGCGCTTATCAACGCCGGCGTCTTTCAGGGCCGCCGCCTCAATCTAAGCGGTCCCCGCTAGGCCACTAGAAATCCTCGATGCGGATCATTCGCGGCGGTTCAAGCACGCTCGCGAACCCACCGATCGCGTCGAGCGCGCGCCGCATCGCCGCCTCGATCGTAATATGGGTGGTCAACACCACCGGCACCGCCTCGCTCTCGGAACGGCCGCGCTGAATCATCGATTCCAGCGAAACCTCCTGGTCGCGCAGCGCCGCCGCGACATCGGCGATGACCCCGGGCTGATCGACCACCATCAGCCGAATGTAATACGCGCCCTGGTGCCGCTCCATCGGCGCGCCGGGCAGGCGTTCGAGCATCGCGGTCGGGACGCCGAACGGCGCCACGCGGCGGCCGGTCGCGATGTCGACGAGATCGGCGACCACCGCCGACGCGGTCGGCCCGGCCCCGGCGCCGCGCCCTTCGAGCACCACCCGGCCGACGAAATCGCCCTCGGCGACAACGCCGTTGAACACGCCCTCGACCGCGGCGATCGGCGTCTCGCGCCGCACCATGCACGGGTGGACGCGCTGCTCGAGCCCATGATCGGTCAGCCGCGCGATGCCGAGCAGCTTGATCCGGTAGCCGAGCTCCTCGGCGAAATCGATGTCGAGGCGCGAGACGTGGCGGATGCCCTCGCAATAGACGCCGGCGAGGTCGACCGGCCGGCCGAAGGCGACGCTGGCGAGGATCGCCAGTTTGTGCGAGGCGTCGACGCCGTCGATGTCGAAGCTCGGATCGGCCTCGGCGTAGCCGAGCTTCTGCGCCTCGGCCAGCACCTCGGCGAAATCGCGGCCGCTCGCGCGCATCGTCGTCAAGATGTAGTTGGTCGTGCCGTTGAGGATACCGTAGACGCGGCTCAGGTGGTTGCCGACCAGCCCCTCGCGCAGCGTCTTGATGATCGGGATGCCGCCGGCGACCGCCGCCTCGAAGGCGAGCGAAACCCCCGCCGCCTCGGCCTGTTGGCCAAGCTCGGTGCCGTGCTCGGCCATCAGCGCCTTGTTGGCGGTGACGACGTGCTTCTGGTGCGCGAGCGCGGTTTCGACGACTTGGCGGCCGACGCCGTCCGCCCCGCCGATCAGCTCGACCACGACATCGATCTCGGGATCGGCGGCCAGCGCCACCGCGTCGTCATACCAGCGCGCCGCCGACAGATCGACGCCGCGATCGCGCCGCCGGTCGCGCGCGCAGACCGCGACGACGACAAGCGGCCGCCCGGCGCGCAGAGCAAGGTGCTCCCCCTGGCGCTGGAGCAGCTGCAGGGTCCCGGCACCGACTGTGCCGAGCCCGGCGACGGCGATCTTGAGCGGCGCTGTCAACGACATCCTCCGGCGGTCATCACGGCAATAGCTGGACCTCGACCCGCCCGGCGGGCGCGCTGGCGCTCGATGGCGCCGCCTCGCTCTGGATCTTGTTGGCGGGGATGCCCGAATCGGTCAGCTCCTTGGCGACGATCTGGGCGCGGTCGAGCGCGGAGCGGAAGCTGTTGAGCTGCTCCGCTCCGCCGGTCGCCGCCGCGGCATAGGAGACGACGCGCACGGTGCGCGGCTTTTGCTGATATTGCGCGACGACATCGGCGAGCCGCGAGTGGGTGTCGGCGGGGAGCGCGGCCGCGCCGGGCGCGACCTCGAGCGAGGCGACGGTCATCGGCACGGGCGGCAACTTCGGCGGCGGGCGCGCCACGACCTCGGGGGGCGGCTTGACCTCGGGCAGCGCCGCCACGGGGGGCGTCGGCACCGGGTTGCCCGACTGCACCGTCGCCGCCGGCAGGTCCGAAGGCACTGGCTGCGGCATCGCCGCAGGCTGTCCCGGCGACGGCGGGGCATGCGACGCCGCGAAGCCGGGCGGATTGGCGATCGCCGGCGTCTGCAGCGTCGACGTGGGCGGCACCGGCGGCGGCGGCTCGTCCGTCGGGCGCAGCGGCGGAAGCGGCGTCCGCGGCAGCGGAGCGGGCGGCAAGTCGGCGATTTCGGGCGCCGCGATCGAGGCCGGAATCTCCGGCGGCGGCGGCACCGGCCCGGCCGCCGCCGTGCCGCCGTTCGCCTGGGCGTTGGCGCGCACGCCGGTCAGGTTCGCGGTGAGTGTCTGCCGCTCGGCCACGGTCGAGGCGACGATCGGCGGGGACGGCACGCTCGCGAGGTTCGGATAGGTGCCGGTCTCCGCCTTGTCGAGATTGGCGGTGAAGGGCGCGGTGGCCGGGTCGGGATCGTTCTTGTTGATCCCGGTAATCGAGCGGTACGCCTCGACCGGCCCATTGCAGCCCAACAGCCCGGCGGCCAACAACAGCCCACCGAGCCGCGCTACCGCCCCGCCGGCGTGACGGCGGGCTCTGCGCAATGCCATCAGCGAGACCCCAACCCGGCGGCCGCGACACCGCCCGCGCGCATCGAGCGCGGCACGGCGGCAAGCGGGCCGCGGCTACACATTCGATGCGCTGGTGTATTAGATCGCGGCGCGCGCGTCACTACATTTGATCCTGACATTCGACCCTGCGCTGAGCGATGCCGCGGCGCGGAAGCAACGAGGAAAACGCGATGAACGATGCGACGGGCGGCAAACCGAGCGACGGGGGCACGGGCGTGGCGCCCGACCCGACCGAGCTGTCGCGCCGGCTGGCCGAGATCGCCGCGCGAAGCCAGCTGCTGGTCGCCGATTTCCTCAACCGGCAATCGAGCCAGTCCGATGTCGGCATGGCCGATCCGCAGGCGATCGGCGCCGCGTTCTTCGAGCTGACCGCGCGGATGATGGCCGACCCGACGCGCCTCATCGAGGCGCAGATGGCGCTGTGGAACGATTACCTGACGCTGTGGCAACGCACGACCGAGCGGCTGATGGGGGGGACGGCCGAGCCGGTCGTCGCGGCGGCCTCCGACGACCGCCGGTTCCGCGATCGCGCGTGGAGCGACAACGCGATCTTCGACTACATCAAGCAGAGCTACCTGTTGAGCGCGCGCTATATCCAGGGCGCGGTCAAGGAGGTGGGCGGGCTCGACGACAAGACCGGGCGCAAGGTCGATTTCTACACCCGCCAATTCGTCGACGCGATGGCGCCGTCGAACTATGTGCTGAGCAACCCCGAAGTGCTGCGCGCGACGGTCGAAAGCGGCGGCGAGAACCTGGTCAACGGGCTGCAAAACCTGCTCGACGATTTGGAGCGCGGCAAGGGACACCTGGCGATCAGCATGACCGACATGGCCGCCTTCAAGATCGGCGGCAATATCGCGACGACACCGGGCAAGGTGGTCTACCAGAACGATCTGATCCAGCTGATCCAGTACGCGCCGACCACCGAGACCGTGCACCGGCGGCCGCTGCTGATCATGCCGCCGTGGATCAACAAGTTCTACATCCTCGACCTTCGGCCGCAGAATTCGTTCATCCGCTGGGCGGTCGCTCAGGGCCACACGGTGTTCGTGGTCTCCTGGGCCAATCCGGATGAACGGCTTAGCACCAAGAGTTTCGAGAATTACATGAAGGAAGGGCCGCTCGCCGCGCTCGACGCGATGGCGGCGGCGACCGGCGAGAAGGAAGCCAATGTCATCGGCTATTGCCTTGGCGGCACCCTGCTGTCGGCGACGCTCGCCTATATGACCGCGAAGCGCGACCGGCGCATCAAGACCGCGACGTTTTTCGTAACCATGGTCGATTTCGCCGAGGCCGGCGACCTCTCGGTCTTTATCGACGAGGAGCAGATTTCCGCGCTCGAGCAGCGGATGAGCAAGACCGGCTACCTCGAGGCGCGCGACATGCACCAGACCTTCAACATGCTGCGCGCCAACGATCTGATCTGGTCGTTCGTCGTCAACAACTACCTGCTCGGCAAGCAGCCGTTCCCGTTCGACCTCCTCTACTGGAACGCCGATTCAACGCGCATGCCGGCGGCGATGCACAGCTTCTACCTGCGCCGGATGTACCAGGAGAATTTGCTAGCGCAGCCGGGCGGGATCACCCTGGACGGGGTGAAGATCGATCTGCGCAAGGTCAAGACGCCTTCCTTCATCCTGTCGACGCGCGAGGACCATATCGCGCCGTGGCGCTCGACCTATGCCGCGACGCAGCTTTACGCCGGCCCGACCAAATTCGTGCTGTCGGCCTCGGGCCATGTCGCCGGGGTGGTCAACCCGCCGCCGGGCAGCAAATACGGCCATTGGCAGAACGCCAAGAACCCACCCTCGCCCGACGACTGGCTCGCCGGCGCTACCCAGCACAACGGGTCATGGTGGCCGGTATGGGAGGAGTGGGTCGCGCACCATTCCGGCGGCGAGGTTCCGGCGCGGGTGCCCGGCGACGGCAAGCTGACCCCGATCGAAGACGCCCCCGGCAGCTACGTGAAGGTTAGGGCAGAGGAATAATGTCGCGGGGCCGCGGTGCCCGAAAGCCTAGAACAGGCCAAACGTCGGATATTCGCGAGGCCGCGTTTCGCCGATTGAACGACGAGCGCTTAATTGAAAAGCCCCTCGTATCCCGATCCCAAAAGCGGAGCCCGCACGGCATCTTCGCCCTCGGTCTCAACTCGCACCATGAAAGGCAAGGGCCGAGCCTCATTGTCAAATGCCGGGGGAGTTTGCCGATACTTGGTGACTTTGAACCTTTTGCCGTCCTGATCTCTTTCGTAGGCGCGAATCGCCTCCTCGCACCATTCGCTAGTGGCAACACACTCGCGCCAGCCGTCGGATTCGGCCTCAATAGCAACGCTCTTCATTCTCGATCCTTCGATTATCGTACCTAGATATTGTGTGCCATCAGACAAATGAGGCAACATCTGGGCAGCATCTGGGTTTGTATTCCTCCGCCAGTCGCCGGTAATGCCCCGGCACCCAGCGCATGTAGTCGAGCTCCTCGGGTTTCAGCGCGCGCGAGTAGCGCGCTGGGGTGCCGGCCCACAGCTCGCCAGCCCTCACCACCTTCCTCGGCGTCACCACCGCGCCGGCGGCGACCATCGCGCCGCTCTCCACCACCGCGCGGTCCATCACGCAGGCCTTCATGCCGACAAAGACGCCGGGTTCGAGCGTGCAACCATGCAGCAGCGCCATATGGCCGATCGCGACGCCCTCGCCGATGATGCACGGGATGTGCTCGCCCTGGTCCAAGATCACATGCACCACCGTGCCGTCCTGGATATTGGCGCCAGGGCCGACGCGGATCGGCGCGTCGTCGCCGCGCAGCACGACATTGAACCAGATATTGGCATGCGCGCCGATCTCGACGTCGCCGATCACCACCACACCCGGCGCGACAAAGGCGGTCGGGTGGATGCGCGGCACAACGTTGCGGTAGGGAAGGATCATAGGTCCGCTCACGAGAACTCCCCTCTGGCACCCCGACCATCGCGTTTGGGGATGGCAACATAGCGATTTTCGCGGGAATCAACGATTTCCGTCGTTGGGCTTTCTGCGCTATCGTTTCCTCAAGCGATTCTGCTGCACGCGGCCAAGGGAGCGGGAAACGATGAGCGGAAACTTTGCGCCTCTGCAATGCCTGGCTGGTGTCCGGGTTGTCGACCTGACCCAGTTCGAGGCGGGTCCGACCTGCACCGAGGCGCTCGCCTGGCTCGGCGCCGAAGTCGTCAAGATCGAGAACCCGAGCCGCGGCGATCCCGGCCGCCGCATCGCCAGCACCGACGCCAAGGCCAGCGATTCGTTCTATTTCAAGATTCTCAACGCCAACAAGAAATCGGCGACGGTCGACCTCAAATCGCCGAAGGGCGTCGAGCTCGTCAAGGAGCTGGTCAAGACCGCCGACGTCTTCGCCGAAAACCTCGCCCCCGGCACGATCGAGCGCCTCGGCCTCGGCTACGACGTGCTCAAGGCGATCAACCCCGGCATCATCTACTGCCAGGTCAAGGGCTTCGGCGAAGGCAGTCCGTACGAGAAATCGCTCGCCTTCGACATGATCGCGCAGGCCGCGGGCGGCACGATGAGCGTCACCGGCGAGCCCGGCCAGCCGCCGGTCAAGCCCGGTTGCACCATCGGCGACACCGGCACCGGCATGCTGATGGCGATCAGCGTCCTCGGCGCGCTCTACGAGAAGAAATCGACCGGCAAGGGCCGCCGCCTGCAGCTCGCGATGCAGGATTCGGTGATGCACTACATCCGCACCTCGTTCGCGGTGATGTCGCAGGGCGGCAACCAGAAGGCGGCGCCGCGGATGGGCGCGCAGTCGACCTCCGGCGCGCCTGCGCCGTGCGGCATCTACCCGTGCAAGCCGGGCGGCTACAACGATTATGTCTATGTCTTCTGCAGCCGCGCCAACCCCGAGCATTGGACCCGCCTGCTCAAGGTCATCGGCCGTGAGGAGCTGATCGACGACCCACGCTTCGAGACCAACGAATCGCGCAACAAGAACGAAGGTTTCATCAACGAGATCATCGCCGAGTGGACCAAGAACCACACCAAGGAAGAGGCGATGCAGATCATCGGCGCCGCTGGGGTGCCGGCCGGCGCCGTCCACGACACGCTCGAGCTGTTCAACGACCCGAGCTTCGAGAAGCGCGGCATCATGCAGGTGATGAAGCACCCCGACGGCGACTGGAAATGCGAGAGCTGGCCGGTGCGCTTCGACGGCAAGCCGCCCGAGTTGAAGCCCTCGCCGAAGCTCGGCCAGCACACCGACGAGGTGTTCCAGACCTGGCTCAAGATGTCGAACGGCGACATCCAGTCGCTGCGCGAGCAGAAGGTCATCGGCAACTAGCAACCAAAATCAAGCGGCGCCCTGGGGGCGCCGCTTTTGTTTGGGAGCGTGTCCCGGCGAAAGCTGGGATCCATGTCGGCAGCTGTTCGAGCGCGCGCATGCATGGATCCCGGCCTGCGCCGGGATGACGACCAAAGGAAGGAGACCCCCATGGCGGAACTGACCGGTTCGGAAATCCTAGCGAAATGCCTCAAGGCCGAAGGCGTCGAGGATGTGTTCTACATCATGGGCGGGCCAATGCTGCTCGCCGAATCCAAATGCATCGAGGAAGGCATCCGGATGATCGATGTCCGCCACGAGCAGGCGGCGGCGTTCTCAGCGCAGGCCTATAGCCGGCTGCGCCAGAAGCCGGGCATCTGCATGGCGGCCTCCGGACCGGCGGCGATCAACCTCTCGACCGGCCTGGCCAACGCGCTCGTCGATTGCTGCCCGGTGATCGGCTTTGGCGGCGCCAGCCCGATCAGCCAGTTCGGCCGTCAGGTCTTCCAGGAAATCGACCAGATGGCGATCCTCAAGGGCTGCGTCAAATACGCCGACCGCATCCACAACATCAAACGCATCCCGCAGCAGATCAATTTCGCG
>Ga0182024_10026605_pt1 | contig 10158 bp, 6 predicted proteins | sample P32metaG_FD_120480 | JGI IMG/M metagenome (GOLD analysis project Ga0182024, IMG submission 120480) | Permafrost microbial communities from Stordalen Mire, Sweden - P3-2 metaG (Illumina Assembly) | ecosystem: Environmental > Terrestrial > Soil > Wetlands > Permafrost | place: Sweden: Stordalen...
GAATTTGCGATCAAGGCAGCCTCGATCGAACGCGGCTCAGATCCTCGGTTCCTCTACGCACCCGGTTCTCGACCGAGAATATTTCGCGTACCGGGCGCCGACGTTACTAGGCCACTGGCTCTTGTCCCGCCGGACGAAATTCGCCTCGCCATCCTTTACGTAGTCGAAGACCAATTTGGTTGCATGCGTGAGGCGTTGCCACGGGCGGTTGCTGCACTCTTCGCAGTCGAACGGGTACGCGAGGGTGTTGCGGAACTCGTCGGCAGCGTCGTCGACGAGCTGATAGACGAAGGCACCCTTCGTGTGAGCGGCCTGCATGTATACCTTGCGTGATTCAGGTTCCCGCTTCGCAGTTTTCCCGTGAAGCCACGGCTGGGCGGCAATCCGGCCGAGAAACGCCTCTCAGTCAATCGCTCCCACACCCGCGCGCGCAGGGGATCCCGGATAAGCGATACGCCTGAACCCGCGCGATCGCGGCACTGGCCCTTCCGGTCGCAACGTCACTTCGGCGTTGCCCGCCGCCCAAAACCTCAGCATTGCTTGACAGCCGCGAGCCTTCGACGTGAGCATGCCGGCCGACTAGCCCGCACAACGCGCCGGATCTACAGTTCGCTGCGCGTAAAATGCGACAATGGACCAAAAGGTAATTTCTTGACTTTGGCTGAATTTGGGCCGCGAAAGTGGGTGGGACCCTCAGCCGTACGCGATAGTCAATGAAGCGTGAAAGCGGCGAGAAGCTTGCGCGCTTAGACACCGCAAGACACCATGCTTTTGCGTGAGTAGCCCCGAGCGCCAAGAGAAGTCGTCCCTCAGGCTTAAGGTTTTATCTGACAGTAGAATCGGCCTCGGTAAAGATTGTCTCTAGCTACGGGATTGCTTAGCTGTTGAAGCACCAACTGAGCGACGGGCATGCCAGGCCCCAGTTCGAGCGGGACAGTTCCGGCATTGGCCAACTCGAGAACGATCACGCCGTGGAAACCTGGTGCGACTTGGGTAGCCGTCGCGACGATGAGTCCTGCCCTCCCGAGTCTTGAGCGCCCTTCTACGAAGGCCATAACATCATTCGGTAGACCCACGAATTCGAGGGTGACGCCAAGAACCAAATCGCCCGGATGGATTAAGAATGTCTTGCCATGCGCAACGAACGCTTCTTCGCGGCCCAAAGTAGCGAGGAGTTGTTCCTGAGGCACTGACCCAAGTTGAACCGATCGCAGTCTGGTTCGGCGCGACGAGACAAACCAGTTTCCGAGACGCAGGTCCAACGATGCGGCCTGCACTGAAGCTGGATGGGTTGGAATTATTGCCAGGTACCGCTCATCATCGACATCGAAAGAAATCCGCGCCACTATTGAATCCCTATCTAAGACCCCGGACCGTACTGAGCGCTTCATCGAGCGCCTTTGACGTTCGAATCCGCGTGAGGCCGCCGCGTGCGGTATAAGCTCAATCGCCTTCGATACGAGGCGACAAGTCTCATCGTATTCTTCGATTCTCTCTCCCAGATTATCCTGGTTGTTCTCGATTTCTTCTCCTGAGAGCATTTGGTACGCCCAAGAAGCGGCCATTATCTCACCAAACGAAGACTGTTCTTCGCAATCGAGCGAAGGCGGCAGCTTTTGCTGAAGCTGCTTGATCCGGTCGAAGAACCTCAGAGACAAGCACGAACAGTTCTTATCCGGTATAGTATCTCTTGCCACCCGCTTCAGGCTGGTCAGCGAACTTGTGACTGCCTTCTCAAGGAGTCGCCATAGGCGTTCCTCTACTGAGGTAGCAGCTGAATACGGGGTACTGACATTGAGACGACGCCTCCAACCATCGATAAACCTAATAAGGGCATCGGCCGTGGCGGGCGCGGCTTTTCGGTTCTCGCGTAAGAAGGAATTGATGTTCCCGTGATATCTCTCCTCTAACAGTTGTTCCAACATCACCGAAAGCCGAAATCGGATGCCGGGGTACCCTGACGACTCTACGATGCGACCTGGCCATCGAAGGAGTGTCTTGAGGAATTCAGCCTGCGCGACAAAGAAGCCGAAGCCCATCATGCGCACTGCAAGTAAATCCGCCAGAACCTCTCTAAGGCAAATAAAGGTTCGCTGTACCAGATCGTTGTGGCGGTTAGATAGCTCCAAACCGTCGACGGCGGAGGTCGTTCCACTCTCTAATATCGCGCGTACCTCGTCTTCATCTATCTTGGAAGCTTTTCGTACGCTTGCCTTCAAATGCAGAGGTTCGTCGAAGCTGTAATCGATGAAGTGTCCCAGTTCGTGCGCTAGGAGCACATATAGCAAACAGTCCGAGGTATCTAGACCAGCAAACGATAATACCGCCAGCTGCTTCGGAAAGGGGCCCTTATTCTTCGCATCAGCCCACTTTTGCCATACGCGCTCGAGAAACTCATCTGGTGTCTGCGCACCAAGCGTACCGGACGGATCAAGTACCGAAGGGGAGACAATCTCTCGTAGATAATGCGTTAGCGGAACGTAGGTCAAGTTGTATTTCCATTGCGGTCGCACCAAGCAAACCGGCTTCCCATTCTTTTTTGGAAAATGCGCATCCGTGAGTTGCACCAACGCTAGCTGAAGACCGGGCGGAGATTGAAGCGGAAGGCTGGCACGAAGGTATCTGAGATACGGATAGAGCTGGTGAATCACCCTGGACAATTCTCTCGCGCGCAGAAGCACCGAATCTGCGGCCGAACTCTTTCCTTTGTGTTGCTTCAGAATTGTCCACAGTTCGCTCTGAACATACTCAGCTATAGATTGGAGTACATCTCTTATTTGAAGTGCCTGCGGTGGGTATTCTGTATCGTTGATTCTTTCGAGTTCGGAAATCATTCCACTGACTTGATACGTCATCGCGCTGATCGACGGTAATGAAATGAGCTTGTCTATCTGCGTTTTTGGCGATGCGGACATGATCTTCATCCGAAAAAAAAGGCACTCCTGCGTGGAGTGCCTTCTCTGCGAGAATTCATCTCAGAAGAAACGCGTCTGATTCTGGGACATCTGGAAATGGCCGGACGTGTCATACGCCTCGGCCTCGCCGACATCTTTTAAGCAGATAAAAAATTCTCGCAATAAATTAGCAGTCTGTACCTCAGCTGCTGTCAAATTTCCGGGCATCGCTAGCCGCTTGACTAGAGTGCTATATTGGTTGAGGCGTTGTCCGATCTCTGTCCTCGAATGCGTACCATCAGCACAGCGACTCACCAAATTGGCAGCTATCGCATACGCATTAACACTTGCCGGCGGATTTTTCGGAACCGCTTTTCCGGCCGCCTCGGTCACTAGGTTAAAGAAGCGAACCGCGTCATTGTACACTCCTTGCGGAACGTCGAGGGCTTTGACCTTTCTGCGCTTAGCCATAGATGCCAGACTATCAGCCATAACCGACGCCATATAGGCCCAATGGCTCGGCCCTACGACTTCTACTGAGGTTGTTAGTGACATTAATCTAGCCCTCCTCTCCTCTCTTGTATCCCCTCAGTTCCTGTAGCTACCTCGATTCCAAATAATCAGTCCCACTAGTCTCACCAAGTAATACGACAGTTGTTCGTTCACTGTCCTAAGACTCGAATGCCCAACCGGCGAAGTCTGAATTCAAGCATCCAAGGTTCCACGAAGAACGCTTCGCAGAGTCCACGGGACTCGTGGCGAATATCAAAGACTTTTCTATCACCGATAAGCTCTTTAAGCTCGCTGAGCGGCATGAGGAACGAGCTGGCGTAAGCATTCGCTTGGAATTCTGCGGGCGTCCGATCCCCCGAGCTACAGTAAATCGGCTTGTCGATTTCGTGGTTCATTATCGCCGTTGGCTTCCAGTGAAATTGAAAGTGACCTATCTCATGTAAAACATGGAAAACCTTCGTCTTGTCTGAAACCTCTCCTTTGCTGTTACCCCTGACGGCTGAAGTGGTGACCACGATCGCTGAAGGAGTACCTCGGTATTCGTACGCTCCAGGGAAGAGGCCTGCGAACACTCGGCGATTGGCGGCACCCAGCAAAATCTGATCTTCTATCACGTCCAACCCACAGAGGACTCGCGCGATCAGGTTCCGATCCGATGGAAAGCGCAACCTACTCCTTCCCACTTTCTGGAGAAAAGTCATCCGGTCTCTGTTAGCACGCGCCTCTAGCGTTTCCATCGGTATGAAGGCTGGCGCTTTGGCGATCGGAGTCGATGACAATCTCTGCTCTTCTACCGAGCGAAGAACCTCCTCACGGCGCATCCCAAGGAAGTCCGCGAGCAACTGGGTCCGATCGGCGCTAGGCGTACGCTCTCCTTCCTCGATGCGGTACAGATAGGAGGCCGTCATGCCAAATTGGGCCGCGAGTTGCCTAAGCGACAACCCCAGTTCTTCGCGTCTTGACCGCATCAACTCTCCTAGTCGCAACGTGGCTCCCTTCCTTAAACGAACACGTTAACGTGGCGTTGCCTAATCTGTCAACAGCAACCTGTTATGCGAATCCACAGCCAAAGAAAGGCAACAGCGCACGGCTGCAACCTTGCCCACTGTTGCAAGGGCCCGTCAATCGAGGAAGGCTCGAAGCGTGCCTTTCCGCAGACGCCACCCTCTACCCCTCCTCAGGAACATTGCGACCTTTCTTCGTTCACGAGATACCTCTGGATAACTTTTAGGCGTCTGGTCAAAAAGCTGGAACGCTTTCTGTTCCGTCGATTCTTTTGTACCTAAGCCAGGAAGCCTGATCCCAAAATCCTCGTCCAGCCTAGACACCAATCGTTGAGGCAGTGGCGACACCTTGAGCTTTTGCCAAGTGTCAGGCTCGCCAAGTTCGTCGTACGCTGCCTCGACGGAGCTTGCTTCTCCTTCGATGAAACGCCGAAATTCAGAAGAGCGTCTATCGTAGAGGTAGGTAAAGTCTTCAAGGTAGACCCCTTCTCGTACGCTCGCTGGCTTCTCAGCGTCCAGGCTGAAGAACTCTGAACGAATCGAATGATCTGTATGTAAGTAACCACCGTATTTGGTCCAGTCTTTGCCAGCCAGTCGACGATCGGGGTTCGAGAAAGGGCACTCAAGTTTCTCTGCGACCGGCCGCCCATCCGAGAGAGGTAACAGCCAAGTAGCTCGGCCGTACTTTGTCTCTGCCGCCTCTTGGATTGTTCCCATCGCGTGTTTGACCATCCACTCGGTTTGATTCGGACGATCCTCGTACCACTCTCGGTACCGGGCCATATGACCGACTGAATTCGCGGTGAAAAGAATCCCGCCCGGACACCGGTGATCGTGCCACCACCTGCCGTCCCCGGCCGCGGCAAAAAAATCTAAACTAAATCTGTACTTGACGCACTTCGAACCTGTAGGGCGTCGCAGGTAGAGACTTTCCCAATGCATCCGTCCAGACGTTTCATTTGTGCCCTTACATCCCCACAGCTCTCGAATTCTTAGAGCAAGGGCTTTGAGAGAGGCATCTGGTGCGGCCCTCGAAATTCGCGAACCGACGACGGCAAGAACGAATCCATGTGCAGGTTGTCCAAAACTCCGCAGTGCGCCTGGAGGCGGCAGCGATCTTCGCTTCCAGTCGATCAGATGGCTGCGGATTAGTGCACGAATCTCGCGTTCTCCAGTACCCAAGATATCGTCCTCACTCAGAACACAATAGTGCAGGCGTCCGGTTGCCGCAGCTGCTCGCCCAAAGACGCAGGGCTGATTTTTCTGAAGCCAGTTCGACAGTTGCTCTGCCCGCTCCGAGCTGGAGGCAAATGGGTTCAACAGTACGCCGTCCGCTATCGCTACGTCCCTTGAGAACGGGTTCAACCTTCGCCACTTGTCTTCGTTCAGTGCCAGGTAGAGCTCCTTGAGGCTCGGCTTTGTCCGCTGCTTACCCACAAAACTTTTTGTTTTCCGATTCTCGCGTTTCGCGCGACTAGCAGAGTTTGAGCGGGTTACGTCTGATTTCGGTGACTTCGCCATAATTGGGGATTTGGCCCCGAGCGCGGGAAATGTCAAGCTCGAGATGCTGAATATCAGCATCAGACACGTCCGCCATCATTCAACGTAGCCGACATCGGCTGATGTGAAGTATCGGCTGGTCGCGATATCGTCTCTGGCGGATCCCGCCAGACGGCGGCGGTCACGAGATGCCGAAGACTGACACCGCAGGCCTTCCGGTTCGTCAAATCCAGCTGTGCGATCGTCGTGCGGAGGCTGTCATTGCCCGCGAACGAGAGCGCGGATTCGAGATTTTCGATCGCCCAGATTGCCGCTAGCGCGCGTAACTGCCTGAAGGTGGAAGTATCGAAAAGGGCGGACTCGTCAATGGCATTAGGGGCAATTCCTCGCCGGCCGGAAACCCGCCGCTTGCGCCGCTGCAGCGTTCTCGAAATCGACGCGATTGTGCGGCGAGATCGCATCGTACGTTGGGCATCCTGGCCATTGATAGATGTGCTTTTTCGAGTTGCCGCGGACGTGGTCGTTACCAGGACCGCCGGCGATGCGATGGCCGTTGCTTTCGAATTGAAGGGCGCTCGCGGTGCCATGCCGAAAATCCCAAGGCGGGATAGGGTGCGCGTCAGACCATAGGCCGAGGTGCGCGCCGCGCGCCGCATCTTCCGCGTCGGCATAGCTTTCTCGATCGGCCGCAGTCTGCTCGTCCTCAAACTGCTTGTAGTGCCAGGCCATTCCGGCCTTGACCTGCTCGAGGCAGACGTCGCGATCATCGGGCAGCACCTTGCAGACCAGCCGGCCGTAGCTCTCTTCTTTACCACATTGGAGCGTCACGCTTTTGCCGAATACTGCTTGCGAAAGCGCCTGCTTTGAGCGTTGGCCAAACGCCTGCGATTTTTCCGGCGCGTCGATTCCAGAAAGCCGAATGACGTGTGTCGTGTTGCGCGCGTCAAGAACGGTCAGCGTGTCGCCATCATCGATTCCGACAACACGTCCGTTGAGGCTCTCAGCGCGAGTGCGAGGTACTGCGACGCAAAGGCACACAATTACGAGCGCGGGCACCAGAACACCGGATCCACTCTTGGTGAACACTACGCGAGAATATCCGCATCTCCCACTCCCGGCAACGGCGCAAGCGCGCGCATGCGGAAAGCAGGATCCACGCGGCTAGTCGGCGCCAAACGGCCCGCCTGATCTGGCGCCCTGCCTCTCCGGGAGAGGCGGCGGCTCTTTCACCACGATCCCCTGCCTCGTGAAGTAGCCAATTATCTTTTTGCGGAGTTCAGCGATCGTAAGTTCGACCGTGTGGACGATATCGCGAATGTCTGCCGGATCGAGATTGATCACCGTTCCCAAGTTGAATTCCTTTCGGACCTCCACGTGCCGGAGTTGCAGAGTTCCGCCGGGTTCGAGCTGAACCGGCGCGATAGCGTCATGCGGTACAATGCTTTCACGGCTACCGTCGCTCGTGACCACGATTTCGAACCTAGTGAACAGCAGAACGAGCTTCTCCGGAACGTGTTCAGACTCTGTACAATCAGGAGGCGATACAAACCCGGATCGATGGCTGAGACAATTCCGGGCCTTGTTCAAAGATGCAATGAATGGGCGCTCGGGAATTGCAACACTGAAATCTCTTTCAAGGATTTCGAGCTTCCGATCAACTCCGGCATAATTGAACTCGCGCGCTTCCTTCCTCGATGCAATGCGTTGCTGAGTCTTCTGTCTTGCCAAGCAGCACACCTGAAAGGCTCTGTTGAGGGAAACCTCAAGCCCTATCACAATCTCACGGAACGCATTGCCCAATATCCACGCTCGAAAATCCTGCTTGTACTGCGCCAACACCTCGGCCGAGACCGAAAACGGCACCGGCGACCTTTTGAACAGAAGAGGCAAATGAAAGTCTTGAATGTCCGGGTGATCTGAAGCGTTCACTCCGAATCCCGCAAACACGTAGCCGCGACGGAGCGCAGTCATTGCAGGTATCCAGAGGTCGTCCAGATTGATCTTCACCGAACAGATTGCCTCGTGGCTATGATAGGCGATGGCGGCGAAGCAGCCGACCAGAATCACTAATTTGTATCCACAGCCGCGGCGTCACGCCTTCAGCGGTCTACATTAGCTTGCGCGTTCGGCGTCCGCGATGAGCGCGGACAGCTCTTTCCGAGCGCTCGCGCGACTCGCTCGGCAACGTCGGTGCTCGGCTTGCGCAGGCGCTGCCGCGCCGCTCTGAACTTGCCATCCGCTGCGCCTAAAATCGAGTAAGTAAATCGACGGATATTCAGCGACTTGCCTCAACTTGGACCGTTCGCCACGCGAGTGCATAAGCGGATTCCGTCGCAAGCCATTTTTTTCTACAAACAGAGGTGTCGTGATATTTCGGGAGGGAGGAGTCAGTTCTCCGACGCTACGAATTGCGAGGGAAGCATTAAGGTCAGGGCGGATCTGTTATACGCTTTCATTCTGGGGTACGGACCGGACATACCTTTTCTTCTGAATGACCGTCTGGATTTATGGCAGATACAGACACGAAAGAAACTTTAAGGAAACTCTTTGATGAAGCTGGTGCCGGAGGTGGGGTCGAATACATTTACACACTTGTCCGTGTGACTGGTATTACGCGTGAGCGGGATTCTCTCCTCGTGTTGCGCGATAGGCTCGCGGAGCCGCATACGGAGTTGCAGGATCCCGATGCCTTAGCTCGCTACTGCTCTCTTGCGACGATTGAGGAACCGCTCTGCCTTGTGACAAATCTCCTACTCTGTAAACAGGGCAAGCCATACGATGCGTTTCCATTTTCAGCACTCTACTCGGGTCAGCTTGCGAAACGGGTCAAGCCGAGCACGTTCCAGATTGTGCAGCAAGTTACAAAAATGGCCACAGAGACCGGAGAGTTAGCACTGACGGCGATCATAAATGATGCGTATCCAGCGGAAGTTCTGCAAAGCTGCCGGCCCGACGGTCCGCTGCCAGTCGCTCACGCAAGTGTTCAAGGTGCGCTCGCAAAGCTTCACGCGTTTCTCGCCTGCCTCCTGGAGATATACTTCGAAGAGCGGCTGAAATTTCGTGAAGGCCCTCGTCTTGCCAAACTCGCGGGCTTTGAAGTAATCGAGTGCCTCGTTGATGAGGAGTTCGGCTTGCACGGGTTCCGTATGCATTTTTCTACCGGGAGCTCGGCAACCTTTGACCGAACCGCTGATTCGACCACCTGCATCGGTATCAATCCGCGAACCCCTATTTCCTTCTATGTTGGTGAGCTTGAGAAACGTCGGCCGGAATGGCGGATCGGTGAAAAGCGGTTATACGAGGTCGGTCTGCCTGGACGGTACAATGCACCCGGCGAGTGGAAGCCGCTGATCTACCCCGGTGAGTCTCAGGCACTGCAGAAAGACGCGCACGCTCTTTCAGTTGACCCGGACGTACAGGGCGCTCTGTTCTATATGATGTGCACTGGGCACCGCGCGATTGAGTTCGTGGTGCGAACAAACATCGATGTCCCGCTAGATGAGTTCAGCTTCGGCGAGCATCTCCACCTATTTAAATGCCCGCCGCTGGACGCTGATTCGCCACGGTTAGGAAATTACCGGCTGTACGATGGTACCTACGAGCTCGCTTCCGTTGATACAACCTCGATCGCGTTCGCGATCGCAATGATTGGCATTGGCGTCAACAGGATGGCGTTCGCCTATGGCGGTATTGCTACCTGGCGGCTTAAATATCCGCCAACGATTGAGGGCCTAGGAGTGGCGACTCCCACCAAGGATGACTTGCAGGTTCTTGATTCGTTGCTCCGAAATTTCCCAGAAAGGAGTGACGCAATAATCCTTGATTATGCCATCGACTGGTACAATCGGGGACTGTCAGAACGTTCCGTTTTCACGCGGTTTCTCTGTTTCTATATCGCGCTTGAGAGCGTTGCCGTCGCAGTCACAGAAGGCGATGCGGACCTTGGTCTGGCGTTTTCATCGCGAACGAAAGAGGAACAAGCTGAGCTGCGTAGTCGGTGCATCGCAGAAAAATATAACGAGCTATATGCGGCCAATCCGGAGAGATTTGTCAGAGAGGCTTACTTTGATTGTGTCATAGGTCTTAATAGAAGGACGCGTCAGATTGTAGAACTTGTGTTTGGCACGAGTCATGACTACCTGGACGCTCTCTTCAGAAAACGCGACGGCCATTCGCTGAGCGAGATTCGAGGCATGCTGGCGCATGGGCGATTGACGTTACTTGACCGGGATGATGAAAAGCTGGTC
>Ga0182024_10026607_pt1 | contig 10158 bp, 12 predicted proteins | sample P32metaG_FD_120480 | JGI IMG/M metagenome (GOLD analysis project Ga0182024, IMG submission 120480) | Permafrost microbial communities from Stordalen Mire, Sweden - P3-2 metaG (Illumina Assembly) | ecosystem: Environmental > Terrestrial > Soil > Wetlands > Permafrost | place: Sweden: Stordalen...
GCCGTGACCAGCCGCCACCATTCACCCTGCATCATCAGCGGACCGAATTTCGCGCCGAATTCCAGCAGAGTGCGTCCGTCGAAATCGAACGACATCCCCTGCGCCGCCGCCTGCGTGTGCAGCACCATGGCGACGTACAGACCGGTGTTGATCAGCATGATCAGCATGGTGGTAAACCGGGCGTGCGGAATCAAACCCCCCAGTGCGTCGGCGGACGTGCGGCGGTCCACCGCCTTCGGCCCCACGGTAAACTGACAGTAAGGACAGACTTTGTCGTCTGTCGTGATGAAGGCCCGGCAGTTGGGGCACATGCGGCGTTTATCCATGTTTATCAATCGCGTTAACAACCATCGCTGACTTCCTCGGCTTTCATTGTAGCGAGGTCCCTCCTGCTTCTTCATCCTGCGGTACAATCAAAGGTCCGAATGTCGAAGACCGTGCAGCAGCTTCGTGACGACATCATCCGGGTCGGGCGCCTGATGTTCGACAAAGGATGGATTGCGGCCAACGACGGCAACATCACCATCCGGCTGGAGGAAAACCTCATCCTGGCCACGCCCACCGGTGTTTCCAAGGGCATGATGAGTCCCGAGGATCTCATCCTGTGCGACCTGGCGGGAAACAAAATCGCCGGCGAGCGGGAACGCACTTCGGAGATGGCGATGCACTTGACGATCTACCGCCTGCGCCCCGATATTCGCGGTATCGTCCACGCCCATCCGCCCGTCGCAACAGGATTCGCAACCGCGGGCCGTGCGCTGAATCTTGGCTTGCTCCCGGAAATCGTGATCCGCCTGGGCTCCGTGCCCCTCACCGATTATGGATTGCCCGGCACGCCCGCCCTCACTGAAGGCATGTTGCCGTACATTCCAAAATACGAAGCCCTGCTGATGGCCAACCATGGTGTCGTATCCTATGGAACCGACGTTTTCGACGCATACTTCAAGATGGAAACGGTCGAGCATTTCGCGCGCATCGCGCTTGTCGCCGAGATGCTTGGTGGGCCGAAAGTATTGCCGCGCGCTGAAATTCAGAAGCTCTTCGATTCCCGCAAGCGTTATTGCGTCGATTCGAATAATGGCTTCGACCAGGGCGCTCCGCTCGCGGCGGAGGATATGCCGGAACCGAGCGAGAAGATCGAAATTACGCGGGAGCAGCTACTGGCCGTGATCGACGAAGCTCTCAAGGTTCGCGGCGTTTACTAAATTGGTTCACGACAGGAGACCGATGGGTGAAGCTCTAGGCATGATCGAGACTCGTGGGATGGTCGCCATGATTGAGGCCGCCGACGCCATGGTGAAAGCCGCGAATGTGCAGATCGTCGGTTGGGAGAAAATCGGATCGGGATACGTCACGGTGCTGGTCCGCGGCGATGTCGCCTCCGTTCGCGCGGCCACCGATGCCGGAGCCGCCGCCGCCCGTCGCGTCGGGGAACTGATCTCAGTGCACGTAATCCCGCGCCCGCACTCCAGCCTGGAAGACGTACTTCCCATCGGCAAGGCCGCGAAATAGCGAGATCCATGCGGACCGCTCTACCGAGCCGCGACCACAGGAAGCGGCACTCCACACTCGGTATCCCCCACAACACTCCTCCAAAGAGCCGTGACCACAGGGAGCGGTTTCAATGACCCTCGGCCGCGTGGTCGGCACCATTGTCGCCACGCGCAAAGACCCTCGCCTCGAGGGCGCAAAACTCCTGATCGTCAAGCCCGTCTCTCCCGACGGCAAGGAGGAATCGAGCTATCTCATCGCGATCGATACCGTGCAAGCCGGCCCCGGCGCGCTCGTTCTCCTCGTCTCCGGCAGCTCCGCTCGCTTGGCTGAAGGATGCAAGGATAAACCTGTTGACGCGTCTATCGTAGGCATCGTCGATACCGTCAGTCTCGATGCCGATCGTAACAGAGGATAACCATGCAGATCGGCAAAATCGTGGGATGCGTGGTAGCGACCATGAAAAATCCCGGACTCGCGGCGCAAAGGCTGCTCATCGTCCAGCCGCTGACGCCCGAGCTGACCATCGCCGGCAAACAGCTCATCTGTACCGATTCGACCGGCGCAGGCGCGGGTGAACTGGTCTATTGGTGCAAAGGCAAAGAGGCGAGCTTTCCTTTCCTTCCCGCCCAGGTTCCCACCGACGCCACCGTTGTAGGGATCGTCGACAAAATCACCTTGCGCCGCGGGCACAAAAACGAATGACGATTGGACGAGTGATCGGCGAAGTCGTCGCCACCGAGAAACACGCGAGCCACGATGGCCGCAAGGCTCTCCTCGTTCAGCCACTCACACTCGATGGCGCCGATCGAGGCACCGCCGTTGTGGCTCTCGATGCAGTCGATGCCGGTGTCGGCGACCGGGTCCTGCTGATCATGGAGGGGTTTAGTGCGATGACGTCAGTCGGACGCCCGGACTCGCCGATTGATATGGCCGTGATCGGGGTTATCGATCGCCTCGATCTCATGCCGCCCGTTGCGCTTCCGCGAAATTCGGAAAGCGAATAAATAGCTGGCGAGAATGCCGCCTACGACCAGCTTCAGCACTTCCGTCACCACCAACATCTCATAGAGGAGCGATGCGCGGATCATGTTGCTGGACGTTGTGCTGCCCGGCGGAAAATCCGTCTCGCGCCCGCGGTAGGCCATCTCCGGCGTGATCGCCCAGAATTGGAAAAGCACCAGCGACAGCATGATCCCGCACAAAACCAGGGAGAGCATCCGCTTCTGCGTGGCGAAATACAGGCATCCCCCCATCACCAGGCCGAGCACGATTTGCGCCTGCTGCCAGACATAAATGATGTTGCGATTTTGTTCCGCGGCCTGATGATGCAGCAGCAGCACCATCTGGTCCGGCCCCAGCAACTTGATCATGCTCGCCACAGGCGCGGCGGGAGAGCTCATTAGTGAGGCTGCGGAATGGAGATTCTGCAGGACCACGAATGCCATGAAGAAGCTGCATCCCATCCAGCCGCCCAGCAGGAACGTCGAAACTCTCCGCGTGTGCACTGGTTATTAATATGCCACATCACTCCTGCCTGAGGGCGGCCAGCGGATCGATCTTCATCGCGCGTCGCGCCGGCAGATAGCTCGCCGCCATCGCGACCACTGCGAGCAGCACGGCAACTCCCAGGTACGTCACCGGATCACCCGGCTTCACCTCGAACAAAAACGACGTCAGCAACCGGGTCGCCGCAACCGCGCCCGCCAGGCCCAGCACCACTCCCGCGCCCGCCAGCGCGAGCCCCTGCTTCAATACCATTCCGAGGACATCCCCCTGACTCGCTCCCAGCGCCATCCGCAGCCCGATCTCGTTCACCCTCTGCCCGACCACGTAGGCCATCACGCCATAAACCCCAGCCATCGCCAGACACACCGCGAGCCCCGCGAACACCACGAACAGCAGTGTGCGGAATCGAGGCGCGGCGACGTTCTCCGCGAGCGACGCCTCCATCGTTGTGAACTTCAAAGGCGCCTCCGCCGACCGCTCCTGAACTTTCTTCCGCAGGACCTCTGAAAGCGATCCCGGCTCTCCATTCGTCCGCACCATGACGGTCAAGTAGGCGCTGGGCAGCGGGTGTTGTTCGTAAGGCATGAACATTTCGGGCCCCGGAGCCGTCGACGGTCCATACTGCCGCACATCGCCCACCACCCCGACAATCGTCATCGGGTTCGGCGAATCGAAGCCGCAATAAAGGATGTGTCCGAGCGGATCCCCCCCTGGAAACGCCTTCTTCGCCAGCGATTCATTGATAATCACGGTGAACGGCGCGTCGTACATGTCGCTATCGTTAAAATCGCGCCCCCGCAGAACAGGCACGCCAAGAGTCGAAAATGCCCGCGGCGTCACCACCGAGAAAACCGCATCGTGATCAAGGTCGATCGCCGGATGGCTCGGCAGTCCGTCGATAAAATAAGTTCCGTTCGACCCCACGCGGCCCGGAGGAATTCTAGTCGCGCCGACTGCCGTCACGCCGGGAATCTGTGCGACGTCCTGGAGCAATCTTTTATAGAATCGCGTTCCCGCTCTCGCTCTTTCGAGAGACGATGACGGCACTTCCGCCGACATCAGCAGCAAATGATCCGGCCGGAACCCGAGCGTGACGCTGTTCAAAGCCACAAAACTCTTCATCAGCAGTCCCGCGCCGATCAGCAGCACCACGGAAAGCGCGATCTCCGCCACCACCAGCGCGTTCCGCATCTTTCCCGCTCCTCCGCCCACCACCGCTCGCGCCGCCCCCAGCTTCAGTGCGTCGTTCAAGTCGATCCGCGAAGCCGTCAACGCCGGCGCGAGGCCAAACAACAGACTCGCCCCCACCGAGATCGCGATCGTAAACGCCAGCACCCATTTGTCGATGATTTCCGTCTCTCCAAGCCGCGGCACATTCGACGGAGCGAGCGCCACCAGCGCGTTCGCGCCCCATAATGCCAGGATCAATCCCGCCGCGCCCGCTACCAGCGCCAGCACCACGCTTTCCGTGATCAACTGCCGGATGATTCGCCCACGTCCCGCGCCCACCGCCGCTCGAATCGCGATCTCCCTGGTGCGCGACGTCGCTTTCGCCAGCAGCAGATTCGCCATGTTCGCGCAGGAAATCAGCAGCACCATTCCCACCGCCCCCAGCAACAGGTACAACGTCGTCCGCACATCGCGAACCAGCAGGTCCCGCATCCCCGTCACCGCGACGTTCTTGTTCGCATTGCTATCCGGATACTGCATCGACAGCCGGTCGCCGATCAACGTCATCTGGGCCTGCGCCTGCGCGATACTCACACCCGGTTTCAGCAGCCCGACCACCAGATAATTGTGACCCGAACGGTGCTCATTCTCGTCTTGTTTCGCAAACCAGAGCTCGGTCTTCTCGGGAAAGCTGAACCCCGCCGCCATTACCCCGACAATCAAAAATGTCCGGTCAACCACGCGAACAGTTTTGCCCAATGCATCGGGATTCCCTCCGAAATGCTTCTCCCAATACGCGTGGCTGATCACCGCCGCTCCGGTCTTCTTCCACTCCTCCGGAGTAAATAACCGCCCCGCTACCGGCTCCGCTCCGAACACTTTGAAAAATTCCGGCGATACCTCCGCGACCACCGCATATTCCGCCACAGGACCCGCCATTACCGCCGTTGGTTCCGAATCGTAATACGCCATCGCCTCGAACGCCGTCGATTGATCGTGCCAGTCATGAAAGTCGGGAGCCGACGAAGTATTCCCGACTCTCCCCGTCTTCTTCCACAACGGCGCGAGCGTCACAATCCTCTCCGGATTCTTATATGCGAGAGGCCGCAGCAGCACCGCATTCACGACGCTGAATACCGCCGTATTGGCCCCGATACCCAGCGCCATCACGATTACCGCGAGCACCGAAAATCCAGGATTCTTGAGAAGCGACCGCAAAGCGTATTTCAGATCCATAAGACACTCTACTCGTTCCCGGGAAAAAGGTTCCTGCAAAAACGAGAGGGGAGCCGTTAAGCTCCCCCTCGTCGCGTCGAACATGTTTGACTTCTGGATCGTGACTTCTTGGTCCCCTTCGAATCGGGGTGTTTTCATCTTAACACCGGCGCCTGGCGCCCGGCGCCTAGACCGCAATCCACCCCTGCCCCGGCAGCGTCCCCGCTACCAGCCCGTCTCTCTTCACCACCACCCGAAACATCTTTCCCGACCTCAACGTCTTCATCTCCACAATCCGCCCCCTGGCAACTTCCGCCGGCACCACTCCCGTCTCAAACTCGACCTCAAACAAATCCCCATCCGCCCCATCCAACCGAATATATAGATTCAAGTCATCCCACCCATAGAACAACTCCGAAGCCCCCGCCGACCCTCCATGCATCGCCCCCGACCGAGGATCCGGCCGATACCGCCCCGCCCCCAGCCACTCAAAGTGCGAAGTCACCTCGCCATCCATCACCGCATGAATAGGATTCGCCGGCGCCTCATGATGCTCACCCTCTCCGAACCCCTTTAAAATCGGCCGGGAAAGCTCCGCCGGAGGCTCCAGCGCCAACGCCCGATATACGTTCTTCAAATGATCTCGATACAACTCATCGAACTCCGGCCGATTCTCCGACCCATGCTCCGGCCCATACCACCAATTCCAATCGCTCCCCTCCGCGATCAGCAATTCCTCATAAGCCAGCGCGCGCCTCTCCTCCGGCACGTCCTTCGCATCGTCGTAAGCCCGCCGGGCCCTCAACAAATATTCCCAAGCGAGATTATCTTCCTCAGCCCCGATCCACACATCGAAATTCGCATTGATCCACGACCCCGGAAATATCCCCTGCAGCGGCTCCGCCTTAAATTTATCGAGAGCCTCCGACACCGTCAGCGCCTCGATCTTCGGATCTTCCGAGATCCGCCCATACAGCTCCCGCAAAAATGGACGCCCATTCGCCTCATACCACTCCCACGCATTCTCCCCGTCCAGAATGATCGGAACCAGCCCCTCCGTCCCCGCCGCATTCTGCCGGATCAGATTCAGAAAATGTTCCGCCGCCTCCGGCGCTCCCATGCGCGAATAAGTGAACCCGATCAAATCGCTCAAGTAATGATCGCGAAACAGCATCCGCATCTCATGCCCGCTCTGCCTCCACACATAAGCCCGATAGGTCTCGTAAGACCCCGCGTGGTGCCCCAGCGTTCGCGCCAGCACTCCGTTATCTGTCCCCGACCACGTGAACCCGCACTCCGCCGCAAGCGCCAGAGTCTCATCCGACACCGACCCCTCGCTTGGCCACAACCCCTTAGGACTCACACCGAACTTCTCTTCGATATACGATCGCGCCCGCTCCAATTGCACCCGCGCGTCGACCTTATATTGGAACCTCGACGGCAGACGCACACCCGGATGAGGAATCCGCGCAATATCGGAATCGCACAACAGCGGCAAAATCGGATGATAGAAAGGAGTGGTAGAAATCTCGATCTGCCCCTTCGCCGCATACTCGCGATAGACCGGCAGCACGCGCTTCAACGCTTCGCTCTCTTTACGCGCCATCGTCGCCTGATCCGCAAGCGAAAAATTCCGCCCTTTCGCGATCAGCGCCAGCACCTCTTCATCGCGAGCCAATAAATCCTCGTCAAACCACGCAACCTGACTGAGAATCTGCAAATCCCGCAGCTCCTGAATAGAAAACCGCGACTCGCGTTTTTCGTACAACTCCCGATACCGCGGATAGCGATAAATCAAGCGCTCCACCTGCGTCTGAAAAAAGTACTTCGCGATAAAGCTCCGCTCAGCTTCCGTCAACTGCTCGGCAGGCGCCACTGCACAATGAAGAAACGGATCGGAAGCCGCCCCCTCCGCATACTCCTCAATCTGCGCCACCATCGAAGGCACCAGATTGAACGTCTGATGGATGCGCGGAAACTCGCCAAGAATTTCCACCATCCCGGCATAATCTTTCAGCGCATGCAGCCGGGTCCAGGGAAGCTTATATTCGCCCGTCCACAAATCCTTGTAGAACGGCTGATGCATGTGCCACAGGAAACAAAGAGTAGTCATTCAGGAAGCGAAGGCATGTCTGCAGCTAGTCTTAAAAATAGCACTCGCCCGCGCCGCGCCGCCAGTCTACCTCAAGGTTCTTTCAAGACGTTAGACTGAAATGGGAATGGCCGCAAAAACGGTTTTCGAGACCGCAACTAACGCGTACACCGCTGAGAAGAGCATCGGTCACCATCCATGTTGCCGTGAAATCGCTGCAAACCGGAAACGTGCGTCGCTTCACCCTGTGGTGGCTCCTGACATTCGTCCTGGGAGCAATCTTCCTCGCGGGCACAGCTCAGGAATGGCATCACTTGATTTACGACGAAGGCCTCACTATCCAAACGAATCTATTCGGTACAACTTACTACTCACTGGTCGGTCTTCACGCGTTTCATGTAACGGTGGGTCTGCTTGCTCTTGCCATCGTGTCGCTGTTCACGATTCTTGGACACATCAGACAAGAACATGCCGAACGTGCCGCAGTGTTGTCGATGTACTGGCACTTCGTGGACGTCGTGTGGGTGGTGGTTTTTATAGTCGTATACATCGTGGACGCTAAGGAAAGGAATCGTATGGCTGACGAGTTCAACCCAAACGGTGCGGCCCAACCCAATACCGTCCAGATGCCTGCGCCAACGGCGTGGCCCATTGTCCTTGCGTTCGGAATCGCCCTACTGTTCGGGGGATTAGTCACCAGCGAAGCCGTCAGCATGTTGGGAGCGATCCTTTCCCTGGTAGCCGCCGTTGGCTGGTTTCGGGACGTTCTGCGCACGAGGCGCATGAATCCGTGCAGGTAACGCGGCAGGTTCCTGGTGTCATGACGAAGCGCCGGGAAGTAGCCCGAGTGGCCGTCGCGTACGAACTGCAACGCGCCTATCTGCCTCTGGAGATCTATCCGATATCGGCGGGAATCAAGGGCGGTCTGGCTGGAAGCGTAGCCATGGCGGCGCTGGCGATGCTATACGGTTTGGTGAGCCAATATAGCATCTGGTATCCGATCAATCTGCTGGCTGCGGGCTTCATGCCGGCCAAGAAGACGGAGACCACGGCTGAGCTTGCCGCATTTCACCTGGGTGTCTTCCTGATCGCCGTTCCGATCCATCTGATCACGTCGCTGCTCGTCGGATTGCTCTACGGCGCGATGCTGCCGATGCTTCCGCGGCGGCCGGTCCTGCTGGGAGGCTTCATCGCCCATCTTATGGACCGGTCTGATTCACAGCATTCTAGGCATTGCAAATCCGGTGCTGAATCCGCGCATTCACTGGCCCTGGTTCGTGCTCTCGCAGATGGGATTCGGGATTGTCGCAGGCATTGTCGTTTCCCGTCAGGAGCGCATTCGTACCTGGCAGCATCTCCCGTTCGCCCTCCGCGCGGGCCTGGAAGGCGGGATGACGCGCGAAAACCATGAAGAGGACGAAAAGCAATGAAGCGGGGCGCCGCGCTTCTGGCAGCCCTGGCGATCACGACGGCTTGTGGCACTCGCGAACCTCTCGCCGATACACCGGTCATCCCACCCTCCAGAATTATGGACTTCTCTTTCCTGTACGCCAGAAACTGCGCCGGATGTCACGGTCTGGATGGAAAGGGCGGCGCGGCCATCGGACTGGGGGATCCCGTCTACCTCGCGGTCGCCGACAATGCCACCATTACTCGCTTAGCCGCCGACGGAGTTCCCGGAACCGCGATGCCGGCCTTCGCGCAACATTCCGGCGGAATGCTGACTGACGATCAGATCGATGTCATCGCCAAGGGAATTCGCGCAACCGGGGCCAAAGCGGATGCCTTGCACGATCCGGATCCTCCGCCCTATGCCGCGCAAAGTCCCGGAGATCCGGCCCGAGGAGCCGCCGTCTCTAACGGCTGCTGCGCGTCGTGTCACGGCCATCTGGCCGTGGAGGAACTCGCGCGAGTTCCCTCGTCGACCCTTCGTACCTCGCTCTCGTCAGCGACCAGAACCTTCGCACGACTGTCATAGCCGGACGGCCCGAACTGGGTGCTCCCGATTGGCGCGGCAATGTTCCCGGAAAACCGATGTCGCCGCAGGTTGTCTCCGATGTCGTGGCCTGGCTTTCCTCGCAGCGGCCGCAGTCCTCGGCACTTCCGAAACTGCAAGGAGAAATTCGATGAATCATCAGGACGGACTTTCGCGACGTCGGACATTGATGAAGCTCGGACTCCTTTTTAATGGCACCGACGGTACGATCCTTGCCGTGCCCATCGTCCGCTATCTCCTTTCTCCCGTGATTCGCGAGCGCAGATCAAGGTCGGAATCCTGGCTCTCCCTTGGAGCGCTCGATCAGTTTCCAGCCGGCCAGACGCGCCTTGCCACTTATCGAAACCCGGTCGCGAATTCAGCGGATGGAGAAACCGCGAATATTCCCTGTTGGGTCCGCAACGTGGATGGAGAGAAATTCCAGGTTTTTGCGATCAATTGCGCGCATCTCGGGTGCCCTGTCCGTTGGTTCCCGTAGTCCGGACTATTTATGTGCCCGTGCCACGGGGGCGCGTATTATTCGGACGGTTCCCGCGCCTCCGGACCTCCCGAGCGTGGCCTGTTCGAGTATTCGTACAAGCTCGATCAAGGAAAATTGCTCATCAAAGCGGGTGCCCTGCCTACTCCAGGCGCCCCTAGCCTCACGAACATTTCCGTCGAAAGGCCGCCATGCGCTTGATCGAGA
>Ga0182024_10026609_pt1 | contig 10157 bp, 7 predicted proteins | sample P32metaG_FD_120480 | JGI IMG/M metagenome (GOLD analysis project Ga0182024, IMG submission 120480) | Permafrost microbial communities from Stordalen Mire, Sweden - P3-2 metaG (Illumina Assembly) | ecosystem: Environmental > Terrestrial > Soil > Wetlands > Permafrost | place: Sweden: Stordalen...
GGCCTTGCCGGCCACGTCTTGCCCAATCGCGCAGCTCCGCCCCGAGCGCCACTTGCAGACCGGCGTGATCGTAGGTCGGACTCACTTTTTGCAGCGCCCGACCGCACACCCATTCCGTTTCCGGCTGCGTCTCCGGCAACACGATTTCGCGCAACGACATCCCACGCAAGTCTATCACGCGCCCGGACGGGAAAAGCAATACCTCACCAGGTGTCGCCATGCGCGAGCGGCAAGTCGTGCGCGCCGTGTTCGCGGAACCTTCGACGACGCTCGCCGGTCGCAAGATCGGAGTGACCGCGCTCCTCACCTTCATCACGGCGGTGTCGTGTGCCAGCACGACGTACGCGCAATCGGGCGGTGCGACGCCGGCTCCCTCACCATCGGCAAGCGCGGCGCCGACACAGCGACCGGGTACGATTCGCTGGTCAGGCGATGTTCACGCGACGTTCATCACGCAGGGCACGAACGGCCCGGGAATTCGGCCGCCCGAAGCGGCCGGTTTCGCGGCCGGCGATCCCTTGTCGCCCGAGACGCCGTACGACGTCTTCTCGAGCGCGCCGCTCGTACCGGGGAACGCCGGTGAATCCGCGTTGCTGCTGCGACCGCGTTATGCGGCGCGCACCTTCGATGCGGAGTTCACGCTGGGCGCGGGGTTCGCCGGCGGGAGCGTCACCAACGCCGCGTATTGGGGCGAATCACTCGTGCCGACGCTCAACCCGCACGCCGGTGCGCAGATGCTCCCGTATCGCATCGTGTTTCCGACCCATGCGGGCCAAGACGACGGCAGCGGGTTCGTCGCGTCGGTGCTCGGCGGCAGCATCGCGACCAAGGACGGCAGCGTGCGGTTGCGCGGCGGCTGGTTCGATCTGAAGCAGACGTTATCGTTCGTGTTCGTCCAACCGTCGGTCACCAACGCGCCGCCCGCGATCGGGATCGCGACGCCGGAAACGCTCGGCGACGGCCCGCCGCAACTTGACGCATGGCAAGCACCGGCGACGACGCTTCCGCTGCACGGCCTCGACCTGGTCGTGAAAAACGGACTGGCGACCGTTGAAGCCGCCGACGCCGCATTGCCGGCGTTACCGGGGACGCCGGCGCGTATGCGCACCGTCTCGATCGTCGTCGATCATCAGGACGGCACGCGCTACGGCGCGCAGTTCCTCGCCGTGTCGACCGGCGGCACACCGGTCGCGACGACGGTGCTGTTCGGCGCCGATCCGCGGCTCGAGGTCACGCCGCAAGGCCTCCTGCCGGAGAGCACGATCGGCGGCCAGCGTCAACGCATCATCGGGTTCGACGCCGCATTCCACGCGACCAAGGCACTCGACGCCGTTGTGGAACTCGGCCGTTCGACGTATGCCGCGGACGGCGTCGCCGAACCCGGCACCGGCACACCCGGCGATTACTACCACGTCGGGCTCTCCCACGCCCAGGGTCGCGCGACCGCCGCGATCGACCTGTACCGGAACGAGGCGTCGTACGCGAACGCGCTGCTGCCGTACGGCGCGCCGGAGAACGTGTGGAGCGTCGCCTGGTCGTGGCCGGGCCAGTGGCTCAAGTCGAACTATCAGCTCATCAACGACTTCCCGGTCAACATCAACCGCCAAGGGTATCGCATCAAGTACGCCGTCAAGGGCGGCAACAGTCCGCTCGACGTGCGCCTGTCGTATGCGAACTTCGCACAGATCGCGCCGATCACGCAGGCGAACGCGCTGCAAACCGGCTTCATCGACGGCTTTTTTCTGCCGCAGGCGAACGATGCGGCGACGCTCGGGCGCCAGCACCAGTATGCGCTCTTCGTCGGCTATCACCCGAGCTGGGGCGACCTCACTTTCGACTACGCCGAGGACACGATGCGCCGTCCCGCGGTGCCCGCGCATCCTGAAGACACGGTCTCCTACGACAACCCCGAGGCGGTCCTGACCATCGCGCGTCATTTCGGTCCGACGCTGATCGCGTCGGCCGGCCTCGCGCGCTATGGCATGCGCGGCAGCTTCAGCGCGACGTTCACCAACGTCGACTACGCACAGCGCACGGTTTTCGTCGGCGTCGAACTGCGCGAATCAACCCACGCGGCGTCGTTGCTCACATTGCGCCGCGCGGCGTTCGGCGGCATCCCGACGCAACCCGGCGGTCCGCCGCCGGACTTCACCGGAACGCTGCTGGTCTTCGAGCAGCGCTACCACTTCTAACGCCGATCCATACGGCACAATCCCAGCCGGCGCTCCGCGCCGGCGCCTTTAGACGGCAAAGATCGCGTCGCAACGCGAACTTTGACGGATAAAGGCTAGACTTCCATGACGACCGGGATGACGATCGGGCGGCGGCGGGACTTCTCGAATACCGCCTTGGACAGTCCGGAACGAATGTGCTCCTTGACGTTGCCGATGTCGCGGATCCCTTCGACGCTGCAATCGTCGAGGATCGCGGTGAGCTTCGCCTTGAGCTCGTCGACCAGTTCGCCGGATTCGGGGAGATAGTAGACGCCGCGCGAGATCAAATCCGGCCCGGCGACGACGCGCGCTTCTTCGGCGTCGACCGTCACTACGACCATCATGATGCCGTCACCGGCCAGATGCTTGCGGTCGCGCAGCACGGCTTCACCGACGTCGCCGACACCCGACCCGTCGACCATCACGTTGCCGCCGTACGTGCGGCCGATCTTTTCGGCGCCCTCGCGGGTGAACTCGAGCACGTCGCCGTTCTCAGCGACGAACACGTTGTCGCCCGCGACCCCGGTCTGCTGCGCCAGCCGGCCGTGCGTCACCAGCATCCGGTACTCGCCGTGGATCGGGATGAAGTACTTCGGCCGCACGAGGTTGAGCATCAGCAGCAGCTCCTCTTGCGACGCGTGTCCGGAAACGTGCGCGTTGCCGGAGCTGCCGTGGATCACGTGCGCGCCCAGCCGGTAGAGATTGTTGATCGTCTTCGAGACGGCTTTCTCGTTGCCGGGGATGGGCGTCGCGGCGATCACGACCGTATCGCCGGGAACGATCTTGAACTGCTTGTGATCGCGCACCGAGAGCCGCGTGAGCGCCGACATCGGCTCGCCCTGCGAGCCGGTCGTCATGATGCAGACCTTATCGGGTTGCTGCTCCTCGACGTCCTCGAGCCGGATGACCAGCCCTTCGGGGATGTCGAGGTACCCGAGTTGGCGCGCGAACTGCACGACGTTTTGCAGCGAGCGCCCGAGGAACGCGACCTTGCGGCCGTAGCGCTTGGACTGATCGACGACCTGCTGGATGCGCGGCACGTTCGAGGCGAACGAGGTGACGATGATGCGCCCTTGCGCGCGCGCAAAGATGTTCGAGAAGGCCTCGCCGACGATCCGTTCGGAGAGCGTGTGGCCGGGGCGCTCGGCGTTCGTCGAGTCGGAGAGCATCACCATGACGCCCTCGTCACCGACCCGCGCGATCGAGGCGAAGTCGGCCGGGTCGCCGTCGATCGGCGTCTGATCGAACTTGAAATCGCCGGTGTGGAATACGGTTCCGACCGGCGTGCGAATCGCCAGCGCACACGCGCCCGCCAGCGAGTGGTTGATGTGGATGAATTGCGTCTCGATGTTGCCGTACGCAACGCGGTCGCCGGGCTCGACCTCGCGCGCGTTGAGGTCGCCGGGTTTGTGCTCCTTGAGCTTGGCGCGGATCAGTGCCAGCGAGAGCGGCGTGCCGACGACCGGAATCTTCGGAAAGTCGCGCAGCAAGTACGGAATCCCGCCGATATGGTCTTCGTGGCCGTGCGTGACGAGCAGCGCCCGAAACTTGTCGGCCCGCTCGCGCAGATAGGTGAAGTCGTTGATGACGATGTCGACCCCGAACATCTCCTCGTCGGGGAACATCAAGCCGCAGTCGACCACGACCAGATCGTCGTTGGTCTCGATCACCGTCATGTTGCGGCCGATCTCGCCGCAGCCGCCGAGCGGGACGATGCGCAGGTAGGGGTCGCTCGGCGGAGCCGGGACGACAAAGGTGTCGGGTTGCAAGAAGTATCCTAGTCGCGTGGTGAGCCGGTGGGATGGACCGGCATGAAACGCACGCTCGTCGCCGGCGCGCTGCTGGTGCTCTTGGGTTCGACGCTCGCGACCGCGGCCGCGCCGCCCTCGGCTCCCCTTCGGCGGACGGCCTCTCGGTCCAGCCCTCGGCCGGCCGCCTCGCCGCAGGCGCTCACGTCATCCCTCTATTCACGCCGTTCGCGCCGGCTCGTCCAGTCCTATTTGCGGCTCAAGCTGTGGGAGATGCGCGAAGCCGACCTCGAGCGCGCTCGGAAGGTCGTCGAGCGCAAACTCGGGATCGGACACCTGCTCGGCGAAACACCTGGACCACACGCCTGGTAGGTACGGGCGTCTATCGCTCGTTCACGGGAGAGAGCCTTTGAGCATGTCCGCCCCGGCCACCAATCGCCGCAACGGCTTGACCACCGTCATCGACATGATCGTCTCGCCGTCCACGGCGTTCGCTAACCTTCGGGAGGGACCAACCTGGGGTTGGGCGTTCCTCATCGCCGCCGTGCTGGGGATCATCGGCTCGCTGATGACCGCGCCGACGGTCGCGCACGTCATGCAGACGACGATGCCGGCCCAGCTCGCCGCGAATCCGTCGATCGCGAAGCTGCCTCCCGACCAGCAGCAGGCAATGATCAATAATACGCTGGCGATCAGCAAGATCGTCGCGCAGTTCAGCTTCGTGTTCATCGTCGCGGCGATTTTGATCGCCGGCCTGGTCCAAGGCCTGATCATGATGATCGCCAACGCGATCGGACACGGCGACGGCAGCTTCAAGAAGTATTTCGCGCTGAGCGTCAACGTCTCGGTCATCGGTCTCGGTCTGGCCTCGGTCGTGATCGGCATCATCGTGCTGGTGCGCGGACCCGACTCCTTCGATAGCACGAGCGCCGTACAAAGCGCCGTGCCGAGCTTGGCGCTGCTCGTACCCGGGGCGAAGGGGGCGCTGGCCGGCTTTCTCGGCACGTTCCAAATTTTCGCGCTGTGGGGCACCGCGCTCTTGGCGCTGGGGATGACCGGCGTCGGTCGAATCCCGCGCGGCGCCGCCTGGGTAACGGCGATCGCGATGCTGTTGCTCTACGCGTGCTTCGGCGCCTGGGGCGGCGCGCAGAACCGCTGATCGTGACACGTCTCGTCGCCGGCGTCGCGCTCGCCGCGTGCGCCTTGTTCGTCGCGCCGGTGCAAACGCCGGCGGCGCCGGCACCGCTCGATCTTCATGCCGCGGTGAAGTACGCGCTGGATCACGATCCGGTGGTGCTCAGGAGCCGGGCCACCTTGGCCCAAGATGAGGCGACCTTCGCGCGCGATCACGCGAACGAGTTTCCCAGCTTGGCCGGCCAGTTGCAGAACCAGATCGCGAAGACCAACGGCAACACCGCCGGTTCGTTCTCCGAGTTCGGCCTGTCGCAGGCGCAAGTGTTCTCGCAGAACGTCGCGCAGATCACGTCGACCTGGAACCTCTATACCGGCTCCGCGGCGCAGATTCAAGCCCAGCAGGCAAAACGACAAGTCGAAGGCGCCCGCGGCGATCTCAAGCGCGCCGAGCAACAGCTGGCCAGCGATGTTGCGGCGGCGTGGTACAACGTCGTGCAACAGCGCGAGTCGGTGCGACTCTCCGCCGGGGACCGCGCGTACCAGCAGCAGTTGCTCGACGCGGCGCGCGCGCAAGAGGCCGTCGGACGCGCCGCCGGCGTGGACGTGCTGCGCGCGCAGGTCAACGAGCTCCGCAGCGAAGCGACCTTGACCACGGCCAACGCGAGCGAGGCGAACGCGCACGAAGCCCTCGCGCAGCGCATCGGCGCGCCGCCCGACACGCCGTTCGCCCTGCCGGCGACGCTGCCCGAACCGCCGCTGCCACAGGCGCCGCTCGACGCGCTCGTCGCGGCCGCCCTCGGCGCAAGATCCGACGTTGCAAGCGCGCGCGCACAGGTGGCCGTCGCAAGGCTCACCGACGCGGCGATCGAGTCCGACCGGCGTCCGCAGATCCAGCTCACCGGTGCGTTCGGCAACGCCGAGATTCCGACCACGGTCGCCACCCCGACACAGATCATCCCGGGCTTCGGCGTGATACCGGGAACGTCGATCAACCGGCCCGGATTCTGGCAGCTCGGCGTGACCTCGACCTGGACGGTGCCGTTCATCGAGTACGGCGCTCGCAAGGCCGCCCACCGCGCGGCACACGCGCAGCTCGATGCGGCCCAAGCGACGCTCTCGTCGACCGAAGGCCAAGTCGAAGTCGACGTTCGGCAAGCGCTGCGCGGCGTGCAGACCGCCCACGCCAACCTCATCACGCAGCGGGAAGCCGACCGCCTCGGCGCCGAGTCTGCACGCATCGCTCAACTGCAATATGCGAACGGCTTAATCTCGCTGACCGATGCCACGCAGGCCGAACAGAGCGCGCTCTCCTCGGCCAACGATCTGGTCGTCGCGCGCGTCAACTACCTCAACGCGTTGGTCCATCTCAGAACGGCGGTCGGCGTCGCCGATCCGCTGACCGTCGTCGAACCGGGGGTCCCGTGATATCCGATCTCGAGCCGAGCCGTCCCGTCAAGAGCCATCGTCGTCGAAACATCATCATCTTGATCGCCGGCGTGCTGGTCACCGTCGTGCTCGGTGCGTTCTTCGCGCGGCCGCATGACGACGCGATGACCGTGCAGGTCACCAAGGCCGCGTACACGCGTTTTCAGACGAAGCTGCCCGAGACGGGCATCGTCCAGCGACCGCAAACGCAAACGATGGCGGCGCTTGTGTCCGGCAACCTCGGCCAGATCTACGTTCGAGCGGGACAGCACGTCAGTTCCGGGCAGTTGCTGGCGACAATCTCGAATCCGCAGCTGATCGACGCGGCCACTACCGCGCAACAAACGTATCTCGCAGCTCAAGGGCGTGCGCGCACGGCCGCCTCGACGAATTCGACGCTGCCGGCGCAGAACCGCTCGAGCATCGTTCAAGCTGAAGCTAACCTCGAAACCGCACGCTTCAACTTGAATCAGGCGATCCAAGATCAGCGCGCCGGCACGCAATCGGGACTCGGCTACGGCGGAACGTCGGCGGCGCAGCAGCGCGCTGCGGCCGATACCACCGTCGTCCAGCGCGCGACGGACTTGCGCGAAGCCAAACGCATCGCCGATGCCGATCAAGCGCTGTACAATCAGAAGGCGATCGCGCGCAACACGGTCGACCAGGACGTAGCTAAACTTCAACAGGCCCAGGTCGCCTACGATCAAGCCAAGCGCGATCGCGACGAGACGTATGCGCAGATCGCCCGGCAGTCGCCGGTCTTATCCGATCGCGTGCGCGCCGACCACGATGCCGTTACGCAGGCGGAAGCCGCGCTCGCATCCGCGCGAGCGACCGCGTCGCAGGACAAGAGCGGCGACGTGACCGCCGCGAATGCCGATGCGCAAAAAGCTTATGAGGACTGGCGCTATGCGAGCGACCAAGTCGCGCGCATGCGAATCGTCGCGCCGTTTGCCGGGATCGTTCAAACGGTCGCGACCCAGACCGGCGACACGCTGCGGCAACTGCAGCCCGGCGACGCGGTGACCGCGGGCGGGGCGATCGTCACCATCTCGGCCGACGCCGGCTTCGTCGTCCGCGCCAAGGTGGACGAACAGGATATTTCCAGCGTGCGCAGCGGACAGCGCGCGATCGTTTCGGGTGAAGACCTCGGTACGAAGACCCTGGCGGGCCACGTCGCCGCCATCGGGGCCGTAGCCCAAAAGAGCGATGATCCGTCGAACACGTCGCGCCAAGTGATCGCGACGATTTCGCTCGACCAGACCGTGCCGTACCTGCGCGACGGCATGACCGTCGACGTTGACATCGTCACCGTCGACCGGCCACACGTGCTGGCGGTGCCGACCGACGCGATCCGGCACGACACCGGCACCAATAAGGCCTACGTGTTGCTGGTGAAGAACGGCCGAACCGCACGGCGCGACGTGCGGGTGGGAACGGCGAACGACTCGCAGACGACGATCGCGGGCGGGCTCGTTCCGGGCGACACCATCGTCGCGGAGCGCAATACCGGGATCATCGCCGCCATGCGCGTGAAACCGACGACTGCCCCGACCGCCGCCGCATCAGCCTCACCGCATCCATGACGCGGCTCGGCGCATATCTGGCCGAAGCGCTGGCCGCGATCTGGCGCAATCGCACGCGCTCGATCCTGACGATGCTCGGCATGATCATCGGCAGCTCGTCGATCATTGCGGTGCTCGGCGTCAGCCGCGCGGCGTCGGGCGGGATCAAGAATACGATCGGCTCGTTCGGCAGCATCGGCATCATCGTCCAGACCGATCCGAATCAAGACGATCCGCCGCGGGCGCAAATCCAGTTCCGCGACCTTCCGCGGCTCGCCGAGCTGACCTCGGGGACGATCGCACACCTCGTCCCCAATATGAGCGACACGTACAAGCTTCGGGCGAACGGCATCTCGTACGACACGACAGTCGACTCCCAGTCCGACTTCGCGACCGATAACCTGAAGACCATCGAAGGCCGGCGCATGGATCACGACGACATCGCGTCGGCGACGCACGTAGCGCTGCTCACGCACCCCCTGGCGCAGCGCTTCTTCGGCGATGCGCCCGCGGTCGGTCAGATCGTGCGCGTCGGCGGTTCGCGCTTTACGATCATCGGCGTCTACGCCGATGCCCAGAGCAGCTTTGGCTCGCTGCTGGGCGGGTCGGACTACATCGAGATCCCATACTCGGTGTTCCATGAGATCAAGCCCGGACCGATGGATGTTCTCCAAGCATTCTCGCGACCCGGCGTTTCGTTCGAAGACGCTCGCGACAGCGTTCAAAGCGCACTGCAAGCGATCCACGGAAGCCGTGCGCGCTATATCATCCAGGACGCGGACGCGAACATCGGAACGTTCAACAGCGTGCTCTCGACGCTCGGGACCGCGCTCACCGCGATCGGTGCGGTGGCGCTTATCGTCGCCGGAATCGGGATCATGAACATCATGCTCGTCTCGGTCGCCGAGCGCACGCGCGAGATCGGACTCCGCAAGTCGATCGGCGCGAGCCGGCGTGACATTCTGTTGCAGTTCCTGCTCGAAGCGATCGTGTTGTCGCTGCTCGGCGGAACGATCGGAATGCTCTTGGGCATCGGCGCGGTGCTGCTCGCCTACGGACCGATCTCCGCCTTCGTCGGGGCCGCCCCTATTCCGTATCTTTTGATCGTTTCGGTCGGGGTTGGATTCTCGATGCTCGTCGGCTCGGTGTTCGGCACCTATCCGGCGTTTCGCGCCTCGCGCCTCGACCCGGTTGTGGCGTTGCGCTCGTGATCGCATACGTCCTCGAAGCGCTCGCGGTTCTCGCGGGCAACCGGACACGAACGATTCTGACCCTCGTCGGACTGGTCATTGGCGTCACGGCCGTGATCGCCATTGAAGTCGCCGGCGCCGGCCTTGCGACCGCGGTGCAAGGGAGCCTCGGGTCGATCAGCGACCATTCCTTCACGATTCTTCCGAACACTCGCCAAGGCGATTTTCTGCGCGCGCGCATCAAGTACGAAGACGTGGTTGCCGCGACGCGTTCCGTCGCCGGTCTGGCTGAAGGAATCCCGTTCGGCTCGAGCTCGCGGCTGGTGCGCGTCGGGCGTGCCCGCGGTCGATTCCAGGTCACGGCGGGCGTCGACGACCGCTTCGCGACGACGCCGCTGCGCTACGGCCGCGCCATTTCACCCGACGACGTATCGAGCGTCGCGCACGTTTGCGTTCTGACCGATCGCGCGTATACGCGCCTGTTTCCCGGCGGTGGCGATCCGACGGGGGCCAGCGCCCGGGTCGGCGACCGTCGCTTCGTCGTCATCGGCTCGTTCGCCAAGCCGAACGGCAACGTTCAGGTCAATCTCGGCCGCGGCGACGTCCTGATCCCGGCGACGACGTTCGGACGCGACTTCGCCCGCAGCTCGTTCTTGCTCGGCGCAACGTTCTACGTCGAAGACGCCACGCAACTTGCCGCGGCGGAATCGACGACGACCGCCTGGTTTCAGACCCTCAAGAAAGGTCGGGTCGAGTATACCGCGATCGACCGGCGAACGCTCTCGCAAGGGATCGGCGGAATCTTGGGTGTGGTTACGTTGATCGTCGCGATCATCGGCGCGGTCTCGCTGGTCGTCGCGGGAATCGGCATCCTCAACATCA
>Ga0182024_10026610_pt1 | contig 10156 bp, 13 predicted proteins | sample P32metaG_FD_120480 | JGI IMG/M metagenome (GOLD analysis project Ga0182024, IMG submission 120480) | Permafrost microbial communities from Stordalen Mire, Sweden - P3-2 metaG (Illumina Assembly) | ecosystem: Environmental > Terrestrial > Soil > Wetlands > Permafrost | place: Sweden: Stordalen...
CGAAGTCACTAGTCCCGAAGTGCTTCGGACCCCAGGGCTTCGCTGCTATGTCGGTGAGGTGAGGGGCAAACCGGTAACCACCGCCCTCAGCGTGACGACCGGCGATTGCGTCGGCATCTTCAGAGTCGCAACTCTTCCCGATCACCGACGGCGTGGCTACGGCGCGGCCGTGACGGCACGGGCGGTCCGCGATGGCTTCGACGGGGGCGCACGATGGGCGTGGCTGTCGGCAAGCGACGCCGGCTACACCGTCTACCGAGGCATGGGCTTCGTCACTCTCGAGCAACTGGACTTCTGGGAGCGGTCCAGAAGCTGAGCAAGCGACCTGCCCCCTACCCACAGGTCGGAGTCCAGGTGCGACCGTCTCCGAACGCCGGGTCGAGGGGACCGGATCGCTTTGAGTGGAATCGCTGTTGGTGGACGCAGGTCGGGTGTGATGCCGTCGCGGGTAGTCCCCGTGGCTTGCCTACTTCGGGAGGTCTCGGGGAACGGTCAGGGAGGCCACGTGAGCCGTCCCGGGAGTCAGGTCTGACCAGGCATCGCAGTCGGCGACGACTTCGGCGATCGCTCCGGTGGGGAACTTCTCCCGTAGCTGCGTGACTACCTCGGGATCGTCACCGGCTAGCTCGAGCGCGAGGTCCTGGAGGCCTGGGTTATGACCGATCACCAACACCGAGGTCACCTCCTGATCCAACGTCCGCAGGCGGCCGAGTAGCTGTTCGGCTGTTGCTGCGTAGAGGCCGGACTCGACTTGGGTCCGGTTCTCTAACTGCATCGCGTCCGAGATCGGCGCGAGTGTCTGTTGAGCTCGGGCCGCCGAAGAGCACAAGACCAGCTGGGGTTGCATCGCCGCCCGACGGAAGTGCTTGGCCAGGCGCCGGGCGGTTTTCCGGCCCCGGGGGGCGAGCGGCCGGTCATGGTCCTCGAGTGTCGGATCGTCCCAGCTCGACTTGGCGTGACGCAGAAGGTAGAGGAATCTGGCGATGGATGCGATTCAATCAGTTCGGTCCGGGCACCGGCTGCAGCGAGGAATCGCATCCCCAAAACGCTCGTCCGAACCGTCCCAGAATCCCGCGTCCGGAACGACCCGTCACGCTGCCGGCTCGGCGGCTCGCGTGGACGCGTTCACAGATCGAGGATGAATCGGAGGGCCTGATCGACGGCATGGACCTCGCCGACCCCGGCCATTCCTCTTCTGGCGACGACGCGTTCCGTGGAGATGACCCGAATCTGGTCGCAGCGTGCGTATGACCGGTGGTCGAGACCGCTTTCTCCCTGCTCGATCTCGACGTGACTTCGCAGGCCGTATGACGTCGAGCCGACAGGCACGATCACCACGAGGTTGCCGGCGCCGTTGTTCAGGACGTCCGCGGACACCACAATCGCTGGGCGGGTGAAGGCCGCCTCGTGCCCGACAGGGTGTCCCAGGTCGACGTCGTAGATCCCGCCTCGCCAGATCAACTAATCGAGTCCCACTCCTGACGTTCTTCGATGAACGCCTGCCATTTGGCGGGGTCCTCGCGGAGCCGGCGATAGTCATCATTCAAACCGCGCACGAACTCCTGTCGTTCGAGGGCGTCGATCGCTTCATGTAGGACATCTATGACGGTCGTCTTCCGAGTCTTGGCGAGGGACTGCAATCGCTCGGAGTCGGGTCGGCGGACCCGGACCGTGGTCGTGTCCCCAGAAGCCATGACTCTATTGTAGACGAAATGTAGACGGAAGTGACGAGGTCCCCTGCGCGGCTACTTCAACTGGGCGGCGTCGGTCGGGCCCCTCGTGCTCGAGGGGACCCGACCCCATATCGAGCTGTATCGGGGCTGGCTCGAGGACCGAGGACCGGCTGCTTCGAGCGTGAGGACGCGGTCTTGATGCGGCTCGGCGCGACTGAGCGCACCGACCTCGATGAGGGTTGCGGAGCTACTCGACTCCGCATGGCACTACGTGACCGGACGCTGATCGCGCACCGCACTCCGAACGCGCGCTCCATATCGCGGCCCGCCGTATGAGTGCGAGGGGGATGCGGCAACGCGATAGTTGAAACCGAACCTCGGGATCCCAAGATCATCTTTACGCGCGCCCATCGGGGCGCTCGAGGTCGGTCGCCTGAGTTCTCGTCGGCGGTACTCCACCTCCTCATTCGTTCAACCAACGGTTGACCGGTCCTGTGCGATGCGATAGGAAGTTGTCGTCTTCGAGGAGGGGGAGGTCACAGGTGTCGTGGAACCTGAAGGGAAGCTACGTCGAGACATGCTCGTGTGAGCTGATGTGCCCGTGCAATCTGTCCTTCGACCACGGTGCGACGTACGATTTCTGTCGGGTGTGTCTGGTGTTCAACATCCGCGACGGTGAGATCGCGGGCACCCAGATTGGCGGTCGTAGGGTGGCGATGATCGCCGACACACCTAAGGTGATGACTGACGGAAACTGGCGCCTCGGTGTGTTTATTGACGACGATGCGACGGATGAGCAGTTCGAGAAGCTGGTCCAGGTCTTCAGTGGTCAGCTCGGTGGACCAATGGCGGCACTCGCGCCGCTGGTCGGCGAGATGCTCGGCATCGAGCGCGCGGTGATCGAGGTTCAAGACGACGGGCTGCGACACAGCGTCCGCGTCGGGGACGCGATCGACTTCGAGATCGAGGACATAGTGCCATTCGGCGTCGAGACCGGTGAGCCAGTGCGCTTCTCCGGCATGTTCCATCCCGTCGGGTCGAACCTGACGATGGCCGAGGCGAAAAGATCGCGGATCAACGCCTTTGGTATCCAGTACGAGGGCAAGACCGGTCTGTCGACCTCGGAGTTCTCCTGGGCGGCCTGATCCAGTGGTAGCCAGAGCCCAGGAGCGCATCCCCGGCGGTGAAGGTCTGTCTCCGGCGTTCGCTGCGATACGGGCGCGCCTCGCCTTGGTCATCCTGCTCCTCACGCTCGCTGCCATCGGCTGGGCGTGGTCTGCCAACCAGATGCGGGGGATGGACAACGGCCCGTGGACAGGTCTAGGAGCTGCTAGCTGGTTTCTCGGTGTATGGGTAACGATGATGACCGCGATGATGTTCCCATCGGTCGCGCCCACCATCGCTCTGTACTCCCGCATGACCGGGAGGCGCTCACCGATGTCGCCTCTTCTGTTCGCGACGGGATATCTGGTCGTTTGGGCTGTCGCCGGGGTATTAGCGTTTGGTATAGGTGAGGGAGTCGCGCGGATCTCAGGCAATCCACTGGCGTGGGACCACGCAGGTCACGCTGCCGCAGGCGCCACTCTCATCGTAGCTGCCCTCTACGAATTGACACCGCTAAAAGACATGTGCCTCGGAAAGTGCCGCAGCCCACTCGGCATGCTTCTCGGCTCTTGGCGCGATGGCAGGTCGGGCGCCTTGCGGATGGGCGCCAAGAACGGCGCATGGTGCTTCGGCTGCTGCTGGGCTCTGATGGCGTCCCTTTTCGCGTTGGGTGTCATGAGCGTCGCCTGGATGGCCTTCATCACCGCGTTGATAGCGATCGAGAAGACGGTCCCATGGCGCCGGCCGGCAACCTATGGGACGGCAGTGGTACTCCTCGCTCTCGGCGTGCTCCTCCTCGCGGCGCCCGATGCAATCCCCTTGCTCACCATCCCGCACGGTCACCCCATGGGTCCCGTGCCGTCCATGCGCTCGTAGATCGAACAGTCGCCATGCGTCGAAGGTGAACACACTCTTCGTGCTGAGGCGCCGGTCATCCTGCTGCGAAACGGCCAGTCATTCCTGACCATGTGAGAGTCGCCCTCGCCCGGCGACGGTGTCACGGTGGTGACTCCATCGATCAAGGGAGGTCAGTGTGTTCTACGTTGGCTTGGATGTTCACCGTCGTCGCACGCAGGTAGCGGTGATCGACGACGAAGGTCACGAGCTGTTCAACCGGAACGTCGTGAACGACCCCGAACGATTGGGATCGCTCCTCAGCGGCCTCGAACCAAGAAGCCCCGTTGTCCTCGAAGCCGCCTATGGATCAGCGAGTCGGCAGTACGCCATGGTTCGGGCTGTCGTCGTGCTGCCATCGGGAAGGGTGAAGCTGTAGTTGAACCGGGCGAACACTGAGTCACCCTCGGTCACCAGCTCCAGGTCGTCGATCCGCACGTCCTTCATCACGGAAGTCATGGCGGGACCATCGCCTTGAAGGCAGCGAGATCGGCGTCTCCCATGGCGACGTTGACGTAGTCCGGTGCAAGCAGTTCGTCGATCAGATCAGGGTCGGTGTCGCGACGGTCGCCTCGCGGCTTGGCGCGACCAGTCGCCAACCAGGTGGTCTGCATCACCCGACGAGGTGCTTTTGCCTCACCCGATCGGGGCGAGGTCCCGGTCAACGTCCACCTGAACGGGTCGGATCTTTCACTCCAGTCCCTGATGACATCCACGGAGAGTCGGGAGATAGTGGACCCATGGCTTCGACGAGTTCAGATTGGAGCGTCTCCCGCGGTCGTAAGGCGCCGATCGCCATCTACCCGACAGCAACGAGCAGGTGGTGAGCTCGAGATTCACCTTGACGACGACGCCGAACTCTCCGGGCGGCGCGCCAGTCCACGCCAGCCAAGAACAACTTCGGGTTTAACAATGACAAGCAGTCCGCCTTGGGACCGCATCGCAGAGTGGATCCCGCATGTTGTCTGGGTGACCGACGCACAGGGCTTGACCGAATATTTCAACAGGCGTGGGTACGAGCTCGTTGGGCTGACGCCGGCGGAAACGTCGGGTTGGGGCTGGCTGCGAGTGGTGCACCCAGACGACGCCCCCCGAGCTCGGGACGCCTGGGAGCGCGCCATCCGCGACAGCACCCCCTGTGAAGTGGAATACCGAGTACGCACGACCGGCGGCGACTACCGCTGGATGGTCGCTCGGGCACTGCCCGTTCGTGGGCCTGACGGCCAGGTCATCCGGTGGGCGGGCACATGGACCGATGTGGACGACCTCAAGTGCCTGCAAGATCAGCTGGGTGGCGCCCAAAGCGGCGTTGCCGCGTCACTGGCCATCTTGGAGGCTCTCGAGGCCACAGCCCCCGTCGGGATCGGGTTCGTCGACCGCGAGCTCCGGATCGTCCACATGAACGAGCTGTTGGCCGGGCTCAGCGGTCTCTCGCCCGACGAGGCCAAGGGAAGAAGCCTGGCCGAGGTAATGGGGTCGATCTGGCCCCGGGTCGAGCCCTTCTACCGGCAGGTGCTGGAAACCGGTCAGGCCGTCGCCAACGTCGAGGTGCCCAGGTGGACCACCGAGGGCCTGCCCAGCCACTGGCTCAACAGCTACTTCCCCGTGCGGGTCGCGACCGAAATGATTGGCGTCGGAGTGGTCGGGATAGACGTCACCGAACGCAAGCATGATCAAGAGTTCAACACCGTCGTGATGGACAACATGGCCGAGGGCCTCTACGCGCTCGATTCCGAGGGACTCCTGACCTACCTGAACACGGCCGCATCCAAGATGCTGGGCTGGACCCCCGAGGAGCTACTCGGCGAGCCGATGCACGAAATGGTCCATTTCCAACGGGAGGACGGCACGCCCGTGCCCGCCACCGAGTGCCCACTACTCACGGTCCGCACCCTTGGGCAGACCATGCGAGTCACCACTGAAGCCTTCACGCGTAAGGATGGCTCCATCTTCCCCGTCTCGTACTCATCGGCACCGCTGCGCAGCGGACAGACGGTCGAAGGCGTCGTCGTGGTCTTCCGCGACATCACTCACGAACGAGACGAACTCGGCCGCGTACAGCGCGACCTGGCCACGCTCAGCTGGCTGGGGCGCATCCGCGACGCCCTCGACGAAGACCGGATGGTCCTCTACTCCCAGCCCATCATCTCCGCCAGCGGCGGGACACCTGGCGAGGAGCTTCTCCTGCGCATGGTCAGCCGCACCGGCGAGATCATCTCACCAGGCACCTTTCTCCCCGTCGCCGAAAAGTACGGCCTCATCACCGAGATCGACCGTTGGGTCACCACGCAGGCCATTCGTCTCGCCGCCGCTGGGCGCCACGTCGAAGTCAACCTCTCAGCCGCCACCATCGGCGCCCTGGACATCCTTCCCCTGATTGAGAGCGAACTGAGCGCCACCGGAGCTGATCCTGCCAACGTGATCTTCGAAATCACCGAGACTGCCCTAATGCGCGACATCGACGCCGGCGAAGCGTTCGCCAACGGCCTGACCGATCTGGGATGCGGCCTCGCCCTCGACGACTTCGGCACCGGCTTCGGCAGCTTCACCTACCTGAAGAGACTCCCGATCGGATATCTCAAGATCGACATCGAGTTCGTACGCGACCTGGTCGGAAACCCCGCCAACCAACACCTGGTCCGGGCCATCATCAGCCTCGCCAAGGCCTTCGACCTCCAGACCGTCGCCGAAGGCGTCGAGGACCAACCGACCTGGGACTTTCTCCGCCAAGAAGGAGCTGACTACGGACAAGGCTTCCACCTCGGCATGCCCGCGCCCATCGACTGACGATGACCGACCGGCTGCTACAGACTGGATGGGCATGCGGGCGGAGAGGGGCCAACGCGCCAGGCGGCAAGCTAAGTTGACCCGCTCATGGACACTCGCAGCGGGGCCGGCGTGCGTTAACCGGCCCAGGTGGTCCAGCTTGCACGCTGGCACCGGCACCGGGCTCGTATTGAGACCGCTTGGTCGGCGCCCTCGCCAGGCGGTCTACCCCTGGCCCGAGGCGTCCGTTCCGGGTAATGGGTGCGGATGGACAGGGTCGCGCGGGAAAGACGCATGAGCCGGGGAGAGAGGCCATCGTTGCAGGAGTCCGTCGTCCTCCCCAGCGGCGGCGAAGCGCTTAAGGAACAGGAGCACTCACGGCCGTTCAGCGTGCCGGGGAGCGATTCCATACCTGTGGTACTTGCCGACCTCGAAGAGATGTTTCTCGACAGTCTTCGCCGAGCGCTGCAGGTTGAGCCTGGCATCGATGTAGTCGGAACAGCAACGTCGTGGGCTTCGGCCGTACAGCTCGCCGAACAGCTGCGGCCGAGGATCATCATTCTCGACTATCAGCTAGTGGCCAGTGACTCCGCTGTCAGCGGAACAACAATTTCCTGCCTGAGTGGGCATCCGAGTGTCATTCTGTTAACGGCACGCGGTGACGCCCTCGTCTTGACCTTCGCAGTGGAGACGGGATGCGCCGGAGTGGTGACGAAACACCAGACTGTTCAGGAACTACTGTCAGCTATCCGCCTCATCGATGCTGGAGAGGCCTACCTGTCGCCGCAAGTCATCGCCTCGCTCTTGCCGCGTATGGACCGCCGTTTTCGGCGTATCGAATCAGATCTGACAGTCCGCGAGTTGCAGGTGCTCCAGTTAGCCGCCGCCGGCTTGGCCAACAAGCAGATCGCCAGCCATCTCAACCTCAGCCTCCACACGGTCCGCAACCATGTCCAGAGCATGCTGGTCAAGCTGGGGGCGCATTCCAAGCTGGAGGCCGTCGCTGTTGCCGAACGCGAGGGTCTTCTTCGACGCCCTGAGTGACTTGGCGTTTGCGTGGAGACTTCGCTTTTGCCCGGGTCTGAATCGGAGTATGCGAGCCTTGTCGTGACTAGGTCAAGTGTGCCGTTGACGACGTGTGATCCATCGTGCCCAGAGCGTGAGACATCCCGCGAAGTGGTTGGGGATTTGAAGCTGATCCCCAGACGATCAGTCCGCCGAGACGAGCTCGGGAAACTGAACGGAACCCTGCGCCGGGTGGAGCGAAGCTATGTCGGCAGCCTCGGTAACCACGGCGCCTGTCGCGCAATGAGGGAATCGAGTTGGTGGGCGGCCATGGGGCGAGCAAAGTAAAAACCCTGACAGAAGTCGCATCTGATGCGCTGTAGCAGTCGGTGTTGTTCGGCCGTCTCCACACCTGCAGCTACGACCGTCATACCTACAGCCTGCGACAATTGGATGATGGCAGAGACAACCGCGAGACTGGTTGTGTCGCGGCTGAGATGGGCTATAAGTGCACGATCAATCTTGACCACATCCAACGGGAAGTGTAGGAGATAATCTAGCGGCGAGTTGCCGGCGCCGAAATTGTCGAGGGCAAGCCTCACTCCCATGTCCTTTAGATCGGTGAGTACCAGGAGGGCTCGTTCCCTGTCGCGCAGCAAGGCCGTCTCAGTCACTTCTAAGGTCAGCATCTGGGAGCTGTTGTGAGCAGCTTGGAGCACAGAGCCGATAGTGTCAGTGAACCCCGGCGACATGAGCTGCCGCGCTGACACGTTCAACGAGATGGCCAAGTCATCAATCTCGTATACACTCCGCCAGTTGTTCTGTTCCGAGGAAGCCTGCTCGAGAGTCCAGCGTCCGATGGCGGTGATCAGCCGATACTTCTCGGCGAGCGGCACAAGCACGTTTGGGGACACCAACCCCCGCCTCGGATGCGCCCACCGCAGGAGGGCCTCGACGCCTGACAAGTACCCGTTGGACGTAGTGACGATCGGCTGGTATTCAAGGTACAACTCCTGGCGGACGAGGACGCCCAGCAACTCGCGTCCGAGACACCATTGCTCGTCAGAGAGGTGATCGCTTGGGTCGACGAGGCAGTGACGGGCGCCCCCGGCGTGCTTGGCCCTGTACATCGCTGTGTCTGCGATATCAAGGATGTCCTCCGGAGAGTCTTCGCTCTGTCCGGTGAAAGCGACGCCGACGCTCGCGGTGATGTCCACCTCTATTCCGGACAAGACAAAAGTTTCGCCGAGGGCTCTCCCGAGCCGCTCGACGATCTTTTCGGCGTTGGCCGGAGTGTCGAGGTCCTCGCACAGCATGACAAACTCGTCGCCAGACACCCGGGCCAAGGTGTCGCCCGGGCGAAGCACTGCGCTCAGGCGCTCCCCAACGGCCACAAGCAACTGGTCACCAGCCTTGTGACCCAAAGTGTCGTTAATATCCTTGAAACGGTCGAGATCCAAGAAGAACACGCCTGAGATCGAACCAGAGCGACGGCTCCTGAGCAGAGCATGCTCGAGGCGCTCCAACATAAGGGAGCGGTTCGCTAGCCCTGTCAGCCCGTCGTGGAGGGCGGCCACCCGGGAAAGATCAGAGGCCTCTTGGAGGTCAGCGCGGCTCTGGGCGTTGACGATGTAGGCGGTGACGACCTCGGCCAGGGTCCGAGCGGCCGAAATCGCGTCGGGAGAAAGCAAGCCGGGAGTGTTCCTGTACAAGTCGAGAGCGCCGAGCTGGTGGTCGCCATGGTGCAGCGGAAACGTGAACACAGCTGCTAGCCCGGCCTGTAGAGCTCGAGACACAAAGGTTGGGAAGCGATCCTCCTCATTGAGATCGTGCACTGAGACGGCCTCACCACTTTCGAACGCGGCAACGCAGGGACCTTCGCCGAGTTCGGTTTGAAGTTTCTCGAACGCCAAGGCGTCGCTGTTCGACGCGGCGACGTAGCGCGGATGCGCGCCGGGCGAGATCAGGGTCACCCCGGCGGCCGTGATCGGCATGATGTCAACAATGCGCAGCACGAGATGATCCAGGATTTTCTGAATCGGGAAATCGGTGACCATTGTCCGGGCGAACTCGCTCAACACAGCTGACAGCTGTTGCTCGTCTGGCATGTTCTCCTCACGAGGCGTAGGAACACCCACAGGACAACGGACGCGACTGGAGGCCAGCCCCATCCAGCACGTCGAGTTCTTCCTTCGTTAAATCAGACTCTGTCGGGGGAGCTAAAGCTTGGCGGATTGCATTTCGGGGATCTAAGGCGTTAGTGTACCGCGTGAAAACGGCAACGTTGTCTCATCTTGGGAAGTTGTATCAGATAACGCTACATGTAGTTCTTTTGCACTAGAGAGGCCTAGGCCCCTTTACCCAGGAGGCAGTCCTTTCTTGCCATCTCAGCTCGTGCTCTGACCCCGCGTGTAGCCCTTTTGCTGATAGCAATAAAGTCGCTTACATTGTTGTGTGTTGGCCCATCGGGAACCCTGGAGGTCTTGCCCAGTCCCCTTGACCAGGGGCGACGGCCCGGCGCGCGGACCGGCGATCCAAAGCGTGAGTTCTGGCCGTCACGGGTGTGGCGGGCTGCTGGCTCGACGATCTGCTTTGGGGGCTCTAGATCCACCCTTTTCGAGTGGCCGTGAGCGCGGCCTCGACTCGATTGCCAACGTCGAGTTTGCGAAAGATCTCCTGTACGTGCGACTTGACCGTGTTTTGGCTGAGGTGAA
>Ga0182024_10026611_pt1 | contig 10156 bp, 10 predicted proteins | sample P32metaG_FD_120480 | JGI IMG/M metagenome (GOLD analysis project Ga0182024, IMG submission 120480) | Permafrost microbial communities from Stordalen Mire, Sweden - P3-2 metaG (Illumina Assembly) | ecosystem: Environmental > Terrestrial > Soil > Wetlands > Permafrost | place: Sweden: Stordalen...
CTCGTAGGTCGACAAGCCGCTCCGGACCAGACTCCAGAAGCGACGCCGCGTCTCGCGGTTCGGTGGATAGTTCATGCAACGCTCCCTTGGATCAAGCGTTGCAACGACCCCTTGAACCCGCGAAGTCACCGGGGAGCTCGTTGGCGCAATTCGGGCATATGGCCACATAACGAGTCTCGCTGAAAGAGGGCGTCCGCGTGTCGCAGTCGAACGAATGACAACGAGCGAGGTCACAGGGCACGTTCTTCTGCCTGGATGCCCTTCCAGCCCGGCGGAAGGACGGCATGAGGCCACGAGCCTCGCCTAGCATCCTCAGGTGCCGATGGCCAAGAAGATACCGCGCTCTGTTGCGGCTCGCGTCGCCATGGGGGTCGTGGCCGGACCCCTATTCGCCAGTTCGTTCTCGGCGATCGGAGCGCGAACGACTGGGTACGACTGGCGACGCCATGCGGTCAGCTCGCTCGCGAACGGTCGCCTTGGTTGGATGCAGCGTGCAAACTTCATCGTCACCGGCGCGTTGTACGTCGGCGCCGCTTCGGGTCTCGCGACCTGCCCGCGCCGGATCGTCGGATCGCGCGCGATCCCGGCACTGGTCGGCGCGGCCGGATTGGGTCTGGTTGGCTCGGGCGTGTTCGTGACCGATCCCGTCGGAGGGTTCCCTCCTGCTGCGACCGAGGATCACGCACGTGACACCGCACCGTCCGCAATGCCGCAGCTGACTCGGACGGGCATGGTTCACAACGTTTGTGCCTTGCCAATCTTCCTCGGCATCCCCGTGGCGGGCCTGATCGGGGCGGCCTCCTTCGCGAGGAGCCGGGAATACTTCTGGGCTGGTTACTCGGCCGCGTCGAGTGTGGGGATGATAGGCGGGTTCGTGTTATTTGGTGCAGCCTTCCGCCACGCTGCGCACGCCGCCGGTGTCTTTCAGCGACTCTCGATAGCGGCAGGGTTTGGATGGCTCAGCGCCCTGTCGCTCCGTGCTCTGATCTCACTTCGCCGAGGTTGCTAGCCGCCGATCTCGGAGCGCCGTCCACAGGTCATGAATGTGAGGAGACTGCGATGGACAACAAACGCATAGCGTTGATAACCGGAGCCAATCAAGGAGTCGGTCTTCAGGTCGCAAAAGAACTCGTGGCCAACGGTCTCACTGTGTTCGTCGGTTCACGCGTGCTTGACCGCGGTGCGGCGGCTGCAAAGGAGATCGGCGCCGGAGCCATCGCGGTCCAGCTCGACGTGACAGACAGCGCCTCAATAGAAGCAGCGGCCACGCACATCCGCCAGGAGTTTGGACGTCTCGACCTGCTGATCAACAACGCTGGTATATCGAACACGTCGAAAGGCACGTTGTCGCTTGAGGAGTACGCCAAGGTGACGAGAGCGAGCACAGCGTCCCTCGATGAAGTGCGCGCCGTTTGGGAGACGAACGTGTTCGGCACGCTTGCCGTGTATCAGGCGATGCTGCCCCTCTTGCGTGAATCGTCGGACGCTCGCATCGTCAACGTGTCCAGCGGCGTTGGCTCGCTGACGACGAATGCCGACCCGGCCTATGGCTATCGTGCAATGTTCGGCCCCATCTATCCGGCGTCCAAGGCGGCCGAGAACGCGATCACGCTCGCCATGATGATCGAACTGGAGTCGACCAACATCAAGATAACTTGGTCTCCCCGGGGTTCACCAGGACGAACCTCAACGGATACGCGGGCGTCGAGTCTGTCGAGAACGGCTCCCGCGAGGTGGTACGCGTTGCACTCCTTGGTCCGGATGGCCCGACCGGAACGTTCACCAGGTGGGAGAACGCGACGATCCCGTGGTGACCAAATCTCAGGGGAATCTCTGACGTGCCCCATCGATCCGCGCGTGGTGCCGCGCTGACCATGTTCTTTGTCAATGGTGCGGTCCTGGCAACTTCGTCGCGCGGGCTCGCCGACTACGACGTCCTCAACGCCCTGACCACAGCACCCGGCGAGCGCATGCAGGTCGGCGCCCTGGCGGCCCGGATCGGGTGGGAGCGGAGTCGCCTGTCTCACCACGCCAAGCGAATGCAAAGCCGGGGAATGGTCCAGTGCGACCTCGCTGCATCGGATCGGCGGGCGACGGAGATCAGGTTGACTCCCGGGGGTCGGCGAGCGATCGTCGAAGCCGCCGCTGGCCACGTCGACCTGATCCGACACCTGTTCTTCGAAGGCCTGCCCAAAGAGCAACTCGCCCCACTGACCGAGGCACTCGAAGCGATCTACGACCATGTCGTCCAGCACGGGACGCTTCCGGCCCCGGCGTCCGAACCGTAGGCGCCATGAGTCAGTCCGTCGTCGACGACACCGCCGAGGAACAATTCGCCGTGTCCATGGACGGGACCGTGGCGAGGCTCAAGTACAAGCTACACGGCGATCGCTTGCACCTTTTGCACACCGAAGTCCCCGAAGCGTTTCGCGGCCAAGGCGTCGGCGGCCGATTGGTCGAAGCGGCGCTTGCCAAAGCCCGGGCCGACCACCTGACGATCGTGCCCTGGTGCCCCTACGCGCGCAGCTGGCTGAAGGAGCACCCCGACCAAATCAGCAACGTCAGCTTGGACTTCAAAGCGAGACCTTCCAGGAAGTAGGGATCCCCCGCGCTGGCAACTGTTCTCAGTCGTGTGCGTTCGACGCGTTAGGTAACCTTTTGGAAGGGGTGCGGTTAAACCGTGAGATGCAACCCAGAAACCAACACCACCGTCGTGGGTTGATCGCCGCCCTGCCCTCGGCCTTACTTATGGCCGCTTGTGGGGCCGGCGCATTGCCAAGCTCCCATTCCCGGCACACTCCAACCCAAGTACCCAGTGCCGCCACGACCGCAACCCCCATAGCGACACCGACCATAGTCCCGACCCCCAGCCCGACCGCGGTCCCCACCCCGCTCCCCGAGCCTCCCCTGGCCGTCCTCTCCCAGGGGCAGGAGGTGGAAGTAGTAAACGGGCAGGGTGTGGAACAGTGGAGACTGACCAACGCCCAAGAGGGACAGTTTTTTGGATTGACCGCCCAGCAAGCCAACAGCCCCGACTTCGAGGTCAACGCTAAGGAGGGGGGTACCGACCTCTTCCTCTTCTATCAGAAGCTCAATACAACCATCACCAAAGTGGCCGTAGTCTCCCGAACCGGAAAACTGCTCGGGATGGTTACTCTGCCTAGCCTGCCGTACTACGCCTTTGTCGTTTCGCCCACAGGGGCCGAATGGGCTTGGAGCCTCGATCAAACCCCGACTCTGGAAACCAAGCATTACGGCGTGGTTCAAGTGGGTGGCCTCGGTGAGGCCAACCGAACCGTGTACCACTGGGTCGCGCCCGTCGGCTTTTATGAGCAGATGGCCGGTTGGACCAATAGCGGAATCATCATGCAGCGGTACGAATACGGGGGCTGCGGCATCTTTGACCCGGCCGCCGCCTGGTTTACGATCAACCCCAGCACTGGAGATCTCACCGAACTCTTCACGGGGAATGACCAATTTCTGGGCGCAAGCAGCGGCGTGACTGTCGCCGCTCTGATCAATGATGCCCACGCAGTACTAATCAACGGAGTGGACTATTCAGAGAGTAAGTCCACGATCGTGGGCGCCATCATCAGCCCCGACGGAGCCAACGTTGCCGTGTCGCGCATCAGTGACTACGGTGGCTGCGCCGGCTACACCCCCAAGAACACCGTCGAGATGGTGACCCTTGCCAACCAAAGCCATGTCGATCTACAAAACCTGACCGCCGTCGGCTGGTGGGGCGATGACCAGTTCATCGCCAATACCCTCAGTGGGAATACCTGGCTGTACACCCTGCAAGGCAAGACGGTGAGTGAAATCTGTGCAGCGAGTTCGCCCTGGACCTTTGCGGGAGTCCTGACCGGCTAGGTGGCGAGGGGATGAACCGCGTCCTGCGGTCCGTCGACCTAGGCGTCTGAGGAGCTGGAGGAGCGCTTCAATTCCAGGACCGGGATCGTCCGGATCCCGGCAGTGCGCTGCGCGTAGTCGGCGAAGCCCGGGTACCGGCGCGCCTGCTCGTCGTAGATGCGGTCGCGCTTGTCGCCCTGAAGCTCGCGTACGGTTACGGAGTACGTCTCGGTGCCGCGTTCAACGGTGCCCGCGCCGGTGGCGGTGAGGTTGTGGTACCAGTCGGGATTCGACGGTGCCCCGGCCTTGGTTGCGAACACGTAGATCGTATCGTTGTCGGCCTCGTCGGGCAGGTACATCGTCGGGTTGACATACTCGCGTCCGCTTTTGCGGCCGTGATGATGCACGAGCACGAGGGGCGCGCCTTCGAAGTTGCCGCCGACGCGGCCGCGGTTCGCACGGAACTCCGCGATGGTTCTCTCGTTCCAGTCGTTCGCATCAGGCATGCCAGCCTCCTCGAGGGTCTTTGGTCCTGCGGACACCTTCAGTCTCCATCGTGGCGGATGGCCGCAGCAATTGGCATCAGGGAAACCCACAGTCCGGCGCCCATCGGCCCGAACTAGGGGTTTCATAGATGCCATCCGGCTGCCCGGCAAATCACGATCGTGATCCGAGGCGGCGGGAGCTGCAAAGACCGCTCTCCTGCGCACGTGTGAACGCCAGGTCCACTGGACTCAAGACTGGAGAAGAGCCGATGAGCAAGCAACAGCAAACTGACCTCGACGCGATGCTCCGCAACACGCCGCTCGATACGGCGGCCGACGTCCCGACCTTACGGGCCGGCTTCGAGGAAGTGATGCGGCAGGTCCCTGTGGCTCCCGATGTCCGAAAGACACCGATGACAGTCGGGGGCATCGGTGCAATCGAAGTCACTATCGACGGGACGGACTCGGCGGACGTGATTCTGTACTTCCACGGAGGCGTCTACGTGATCGGGTCGGCAGCAGCGTCGGTGCCGCTGGTGGCCGACCTCGCCAGACGGACCGCCACCAAGGTCATCACCGTTGATTACCGCCTGGCTCCAGAGAATCCGTATCCGGCCGCACTCCAGGATGCGCGCGCCGCGTACGAGGGACTTCTCCAGCAAGGCATGGACCCGAGCCGGATCGCACTTGCCGGCGAGTCGGCTGGAGCTGGGCTCGCGGTAGCAACGCTCCTGGCGTTCAGAGACGACGGCAAGACGCTGCCGGCATCGGCCTTCTTGATGTCTCCGTACGCCGATCTGACGTTGTCCGGGGAAAGTGTCGTCGACAAGGAGCCGCTCGACCCGCTCCTTACGCCGGACGGCCTCAGACGGCGCGTGACCGACTACGTGGCGGACGCCGACGCTTCTGACCCGTACATCAGCCCCGTACACGGTGATCTCGCCGGGCTGCCCCCGCTGCTCATCCAGGTGGGTTCCCACGAGATCCTCCTCAGTGACGCGATCCGTCTGGCCGCACGCGCAGCCACCGCGGACGTCGCCGTGACCCTCGACGTTGTTCCCGGGGTTCCGCACGTCTTCCAGGCGTACGCGGCCGTGCTCGACGAGGGGGATGCGGCTCTTGATCGAGCGGCCGCCTTCATCACTGCGAACTTTGCGGCTCCTCACGCGAGGCGCGCTACCTGAGCCTGCGCGACGCCGGCGGTCGCGTCAGGAAGCGCGAGCGTCGGGCTCGAGCATCCGACGAGCCAGCTGTGTCCGCGACCTGACCTCCAGCTTGCGGAACACCTTGTGCAGGTGGTACTCGACCGTGCTCGGGCTGATGAACAGCTGGCTCGCGATCTCGGCGTTCGTGTCACCCAGCCCCACCAGCTGTGCGACCCGGGTCTCCTGCGGCGTGAGGTCGCTGTTCGTGTCCGGGGTCCTCTTGCGCGCGTGCTCCCCGCTGGCGCGCAGTTCGATCCGGGCGCGTTCCGCGTAGCCGTCCGCGCCGAACTCGGTGAACAGCTGGTGCGCCGCGCGCAGCTGTTCGCGCGCCGCCGCAGGGCGGTGCTCGCGCCGCAGCCATTCGCCGAAGACGAGGTGGGTGCGGGCGAGGTCGAAGCGCAGCGCAGTCGGTGCGAGCCGATCGAGAGCGTCGCGGTACAGGGTCTCGGCAGCGCTTCCCTCGCTGAGGAGTGCGCGGGAGCGATACTCGATGGCGCGCGCCCACGCCGTTCCGCTCGCCGAGGTGCCCATCACGAGCCGCTCGAGCGCCGGCTCGGCTGCAGCCGCTCGGCCCGTGCGACTGGCCGCCTCGATCAGCTCGACGGTCGCCCAGGGCGAGAACCACAGCTCACCCGGGTTCTCGAGTGCCTCCGAGGCGGCCGCGAACGCTTCGTCGTAGCGGGCGAGCCCGTTGCAGAGTGCGGCAGCAGCCCATTGCGCGAGGCTCACGCCCATGCCTTCTCCCCTGGAGGTGAAGTCCTTGGTGGCGGCGTCGATCAGCTGGCGGGCTTCGTTCGCGTGGCCCTGAAAGGCAGCCACGGCAAGGGCGGCGTAGCGTGCGGTTCGCGCATCGGTTGCGTCCGCCACCGCCTCAACCTGCTCGACCAGCGACGCCGCTATCGCGAGGTCACCCGCGAACAGTCGCACGCCGGCGGTCGTGCTGAGGGTCAGGGGCAGCACGGCGAGCGCACCGGCATCGCGCGCGACCTGGACCTGGCGCGCGGTCAGGAGATCCCAGCTGTCGTAGTCCCAGATGAAGGCCGCCGCGCGTGCCGCCAGCCAGGACCAGCGCAGGCGTTCCTCCACGCTGACGTCCTCGCCGCGGAACGCGTCCAGAGCCTCCCTCAGGACGCCGGTGCCGGCGGCAGGACCCTCGGCGATCAGCAGCGCGAGACCCTCGAGCAATAGATCGGAGGCGCGTGGAGGGCCCGGCGGCCGCCGGCCGGCGAGTGCGGACGTCGCCACATCCCGAGCCCTGGCCTCGTGGGCGAGCCGGCCGGCGAACACCGCTGCCGTGATGGCGTCGAGATACGTCTCGCGCGCTCGCCTGACGTCGTGGAGCTCCAGCTGCTGGGCAGCCTTGAGCAGGAGGCGCGGAGCCTCGTTGCCGCGTTCGGAAGCGAACGAGATCCGGCCGCGAACCACGTCCAATTCCGCGCGCTGCACATCGTCCAACGGTCCGCGCTCGGCGAGGGTGGCGAGCGCAAGGGCCGCTTCCAGCGCGCCGGCCTGCCGTTTCGCCTCGGCAGCGATGAGGGCCCTCCCGGCCCGCAGCTTTGGGTCGACGGTCAGCTCGGCCGATCTCTCCATGAACGCGGCGGCAGCCGCCAGGCCGCCGCGTGACTGCGCGCGGCCGGCCGACAGCTCCAGCTCGCGGGCGACCGCTTCGTCGGGTCGGACGGTCGCCTGCGAGCGGTGCCAGGCGTGGCGGTCCGGATCGATCTCCGCGTCCGTCGCATCGGCGAGCGCGTCGTGAGCCTTGCGCCGTTCCTCCGGTGGCGCCGCCTGGTAGACGGCAGAACGAATCAGGGGGTGACGGAACACGACGCGCGGCCGCAGTTCAAGAAGACCTTCGGCTTCGAGCGCGGCCGCAGCTGAATCGTCGATCCCCAAGCGCTCGGCGGCGCGCCACAGGAGTGCCGGATCGCCCGTCGGCTCCGCGGCAGCGATGAGCAGCAGGCGCCGAGAGGCTGGCGGGAGTTTGACGATCCGACGTCGAAAGCTCGCCTCGATTCGACTAGGAATCGGCACCGACACCGGGAGGGCGAACCCTCCGGCCAGCTGCGCGGGCGTCAACCCTCTCGGCAGCTCGAGCAGGGCGAGCGGGTTGCCATGGGTCTCGGCGACGATCCGTTCCAGGACGGCCTCATCCATCCGGTCGGGGAGCGCTGAGCGAAGCAGGGTGAGCGCGGCCGGCTGGTCCAGGCCTTCCACGCGCAGATCTGCAAGTCCGTCCAGCTCGCTGGGGATGCTCCGAGCTCCGAACACCGCAGCGACGCGTTCCGTCGCCAAACGTCGAGCAGCGAATGCGACCGCCTGCGCCGACTCCCGGTCGAGCCACTGCGCGTCGTCGACGACGCACAGGACCGGCCGTTCGCCGGCGAGTTGTGACAGCAGGTTGAGCACCGCAAGGCCCACCACCAGGCGATCCGGCGCGGGGCCGGCCGTCAGCGCGAATGCGACACCGAGCGCATCGCGTTGCGGCGCAGGGAGCTGCTCGAGACCGACGAGCCTCGGGGCACACAGCTGATGCAGCGCTGCAAAGGGGACCTCCATCTCCGCTTCGCTGCCCACGGTGCGCAGCACGTGGAACCCCGTGGCGCCGGCCATCGCATGGTCCAGCAACGCGGACTTGCCGATCCCCGGCTCCCCGTGCACGACGATGCCCCCGCCGTTGCCGCTGCGCGCCGACTGCAGGAGCTGGTCAAGTGCCACGGACTCGGCCTGCCTGCCGAGGAGCATCCCTGGTCCTCCCCTGATCTGAGGCCGCCCACGGTAGACGAGTCGGCGGCCGCCCCGCCGCACAAGACTGTGGGTTTCCTGGACGCCACGCACTGCGGTCGGTCGCCAAGCTGCATCGCATGACAAGTGAGCCCATCCGCGACCCCGACAGCGACGACCTGCTGACGCCCCGGAACGCTGCGCTGGTCGTCATCGACTACCAGCCGAGCCAGGTCCAGACCGTCCGGTCCATCGACCACGACGTCCTGGTCGACAACATCGTCTCGGTCGCCCGCCTCGCCGAGACCTTCCACCTGCCCGTCGTGCTGTCGACCGTCAATGTCGCCAACGGCCAGGGGCCGACCATCCCTGAGCTGAAGGCAGTGCTCTCCGGGCACCAGGAGATCGACAGAACCACGATCAACTCGTGGGAAGACGTCGAGTTCCGGCGCGCCGTCGAGGCAACCGGCCGAAGGAAGCTGATCATGACGGCGCTCTGGACTGAGGTGTGCCTGGCTTTTCCGACGCTCGATGCCCTGCGCGCAGGGTTCGAGGTCTATCCGGTCGTCGATGCGGTCGGCGGCACATCCCCGGAGGCGCACCGCGTGGGTTTGGAGCGGATCGTCCAGGCCGGTGCGAAGCCGATCAGCTGGGTGTCGCTGGCATGTGAGCTGCAGCGCGACTGGGCCCGCGTCGAGACGGTTCCCGACGTCGTCGACATCGTGCTCACAACTCGTCTCCTCAAGACCGCCTGATCTCAGGGCACCTTACGCAGACTTTACCGACAAAGGAGAAAACGAATGAGCATCTCAGATGTGGCGACACCCACCGACACCATGCCCGACTACGCGCCGGTTCCCGCCACGGCACTCGGACCCGCCCTCAACGAGCAGGGCTACCACGTCGGACGCGTGGAGCGGAACCTCTACTGGGTCACCGACGGTGTCTACCAGGCGGCGTTCCTGACCACCCGCGACGGCGTCGTCCTCCTCGACGCTCCGGCCACAATCGGCCACAACCTGCAACGCGCCATCGACGAGATCGCAGCGGCCAACGGCGTGAGCAACAAGGTCACCCACCTCATCTACTCGCACCATCACGCCGACCACGCCGGCGCGTCGTCCCTCTTCGACAAGAGCGTTGTGCGCATCGGCCACGAGGAGACGCGGCGTCTCTTGCTGCGCGACGACGACCCGGCCCGGCCCGCCAACGAGGAAACGTTTCAGGATCGGCGCACGCTGGAGATCGGCGGCGAGCGGATCGAGCTGGCGTGGCACGGCGCCAGTCACGCGCCCGATATGACCTTCATCCACCTCCCCGAGCACGACACGCTGATGATGGTCGACATCGTCAACGCCGGCTGGGTGCCGGTGTACACGAGCAACCTCACCCAGGACATCCCGGGCTACCTCGAAGCGCCCGCCCATGCGCTCACCTATGCCTGGACGCACCTGGTCAGTGGCCACCTCGGCAGGCTGGGGACCCGGGATGACGTAATCCTGCACCAGCAGTACATGAGCGATATCGTAGAAAACGTCAAGATGGCGCTGGCGACCACCGACCCCACGCCGTACTTCGTGAGGTACGGCGCCAATGCTTGGGCCGGAGTGAAGGGATACCTCGACGCCGTGACCAACAACGCGGCGAAGCCGGTGATCGACAAGTACACGGGCGTCCTCGCCGCGGCCGACGTGTTCACCCCCAGCACAACCTTCTGGGTCATGGAGTCGGTGCGCCTCGACAATGGGGTCGGCTCACAGGTGCATCCGTGAGCGTTGCCGCAGCCTTGGCCGACCCCGCGGCGGTCGCGTATCTTCGCAAGGCCGACCCGGTGATGGCGAAGCTCATCGACGCGCGGCCGGATTTCCGGCCGCGCTCGTGGTTGCAGGAGCTTCC
>Ga0182024_10026612_pt1 | contig 10155 bp, 14 predicted proteins | sample P32metaG_FD_120480 | JGI IMG/M metagenome (GOLD analysis project Ga0182024, IMG submission 120480) | Permafrost microbial communities from Stordalen Mire, Sweden - P3-2 metaG (Illumina Assembly) | ecosystem: Environmental > Terrestrial > Soil > Wetlands > Permafrost | place: Sweden: Stordalen...
TCCCCGCGAGATCGCCTTTGACATCGGCAGCAAACACCGCGGTTCCGGCCCGCGAAAACCCTTCCGCGAGAACCTGCAAACTCGCGGTCTTATGTTTTAGCCACAAATACCTTCAATATCAACTATGTTTTTGCGGTAAACCTCCTATAAAATGCTCATAAAATAGACCGGCCCTTTCGACCGATTTTCGGCCCGGCCCGGCGGCATGGGAAAGGTTGGGCGCTGTCGCCGATCTTGTCGCAGTATTCGGACATCGAGGATTTCGCGGGCGTCAGCCCGCGCAGTCCCGCCGCAAACGGGCTCATGGGCTTAGGGAAGCCGGGAGACTTCTCACAGACAGGTGGTAGATCAAACGCAATTCGATTTCGATTTTCCCAACCCCTTTTGCTTTGGGGTTCAAGAACGCGCACCGCAAATAATTATGCCCGACCTATCTTCCCCTCGCGTTGCCGGTATCGGCGCCCGCCGCGTCGTTATGTGCGACCTCCGCCAGTTCAGAAAGTCGTGCGCCACGGTCTTCGTGTCGTTTTTCATGCGCGCGCCCTTTCGTCGGCTGGGCCGTTCTGAGCGGCGATCCAGGCCTTGCAGGCAGGAATAACCGTCAACTTTGGCCGCTCCGGTCGCTCGACGGGCTCAGGCGCCACATGGAAAGGGCCAAGGTTTATGTCCTGTCTCGCGCAGAACCATTTCCAATCAGCATCCGAGATTACGTCGGTGTGGGCGCAAGCCTCTGGGGTTCTCTTGAAATCGGCGGCCCAATAGCGTTCCTCCGCCGCGTCATCCGGGCGCCCCTTTCGATCAGCCCATGCGGCGCGCACCATGCGCAAAAATATCAGTGTCGATGTCCTCGGCGCGAGCTTTAGTCGCCACAAGGTCTTCGCCAGGGGCTTCGCCAAACCGCTCACGGAAGGCGTAGGCGGCCCAACGGGTGTCGATAGCCCTGATCGATACAGCGGCCAAGAGTTCACTGTATAGGTGCTGCTTTGTGGCGTTATCGGTCGCCTGCGCCTTCGCCTTAAATGCCAACACCGTCATACTGCCCTCCCATTTGCTACCGCCTTGATCGCTTCCCAATTTTCGTCAACCCATGCCCTATCGCCCTTCATTGGCTTCCATTCGTCCGATGTTACGACAACCACCTTCGCGCCCGTGGGCACGTTGTCGTTTCCAGCAATGACAGCGGCACTTGGCGCGGCAGGAGAGCATGGGGTGACGTGAATAGCCTGCGCCTCGACAACCGCAATGGCGTTTGGAGCGGAAGGCGCAGCAACACCATCCTTCCCATGCCCTACTGTCTTCGCCCCGGATGAGACTTCGTTGTCTGCCACGAGGCTCCGGCTCGGGACGTCTTTTTTGGACCCTGTATGTATAACTACAGGGAGGGGGCGCGGTGCGGCAAACGGCAACTTTTTTTCTTGTCTCATTGTCTCATCGCTGGGCGAGGGGGCGCGGTGCGGCAACTTTTCGATTTGGGGTTTTGTCTCATCGCTGGGCGAGCCCACGGACCCCGGACATTTCGCCAATTGGCGAGAAGTCTCATCGGCAGCGGCAGCGGATTTTGATTGGTCGCGGTGCCATGTTGCCTTGCTCACTTCTGTTCCGTCCTGCCTGAAATACCGCTTCACCGTCGGCTTGCGCGGCCCGGCGGCGGCAGCTTCGGCCTCGGCGGCCTTACGCTCCGCTTCCTCGGCGACCCTGCGCTCGTGCCGCCGCTCTTGCTCTGAAACAAACTTCTGCCGGCGGTGGTCGTCCCATGTTTCAATTTCCGGGTTTGCCATCACCTTCGCCCGGCGCCATCGCTTAGTCCGCTCGCTGGCCTTTTTCCCGACTCGCGAAGCTGCAATGGCGTCCTTTCCCGCCTTCTCCTTCGCGCGGGCATCGAGATATTCAGCAAGAGATTTTGCACCTTTCTTGCGGCGGCGATCAGCGCGGCCATCGTTCCGCTTGGCGCGGCTGGCCTTCTCCATGTCCGCATCGCTCATGTCGATTGGCGGCATGCTGTAGGCTTTGTGCTCTTTCCGCAGTTCAGCGGTGAGGCCACGAAGCCCACCGATCCATCGCGGCGAAGCCGCGCAGTAAGACCGATCTATGATCTTCATCGCGAGGTCGACGAGGACGGCGGCGGACGCGCCAGTGAGATAGATGTCCTTGTGCTTCGCGATCTTGCGCCCGAGCGCAGCGGTGTTGCGCGGCCCGGCCCATTCCAGCGGGCGCCTTCCGACCCAATATCGCCCAGCGGGCAGCGCGGCTTGGACGATTGCGACGATAAGGCACGTGGCCGTATGCCGGTATTCCACGGCGCCGCCGTCCTTAATTCCGCAAATCTCGAGCAAGTCCTCGGGGATTTCGTCGCCAAACATCATCGGCACGTCGCGGAGCTTGAGCAAATCGGCGATCATCACGTTGCCGGATTGCGGGCTGAACGGCGCTTGTTTGTCGGCGGAAGGCTGGTCCTGGCCTTTGTCTGGGTCGCCCGGACGTGCGAATTTCTTGGACAGCATAGCCGTCTCAAGAACCTCGAGTGTTCCGGCGCTCCGGTGTTTCAGCCAGTTGAAGTCCTCGACCGAAACCCTGCCGTACAATTTGAGCTTGTCGGCGAGGATGGAAAGGCACCGCATATCCTGATCCGTCATCGGGCCGGTATCGACGGGCTTAAATTCGCGCGCATCTCGCTCGGCGCGGTGGCTCTCGGACTTCCTGATCTCGTCGTCGAGGAAGTCGCCAGCGGTAAATCCGGTGTGGGAAAAGTCAGAGTTTTGGTTGACGTTTTCGTTGGAAAAGCTATTATCCATGATGTCTTCTTTGGTTCCCTGAGGTTTGCGGCCTCGGTCTTGAGGAAATCCCTTAAGTGGGTGGAAAGGGTCGCTTCGGCGGCCCTTTTGCTATTTGAGCGTCGTTCTTTATCTGTTCATGGTCAAGGACAAGACGCTGATTATTCAGTGGGAATCCCCATTGTGGATTGCAGGGATTGCAGGGATTGCGCTGACGGCCGGGGCGAAGTCACAGAATGCGCCGGGTGTGGCAAGGTGTTCCAGGGTGACGACCAGCTCGATGACGACGGCGTAATCTCTGACTCTTGGGGCGCGTTTGCGATCTGGTTGCCCAAAGGCCATGTCGAGGGCGACCACCTTCCTGCGGTGGCTCCCGCGCTAGCCGACGCGTTCCCTCAGCTCGGAATGAAGCAGGCAGGGCGCGCGTGAGAAACATCTGCACAGTCCCGAATTGCGGGCGATTCGTGAAGGCCCGGGGCGTCTGTGACGCCCATTACAGGCGCCTACTCGCCCACGGGGACGCCTGCGCCGCTGACCCTATCCACGTCGCACAGCGCGGCTGCGCCGCGCCTGGGTGCACGAGGCCGGGAAAGACCACGCGTGGGCTGTGTTGGTATCACCAAAGGCGAGTCCGCGCCGGCAAGCCGCTGGACGGCGGGAGAACCTACAAACCGCGCCGAGGCGCAAAGGCGGCCACATACCAGATATTGTGCCATCGCGGGTCTCGCCAACAAGATGTTGATTCGGGCGCGACGCCGCCGCGCAGATCGTTGCGGAATGCGATCACAATCCCGAGGCTATGATTCTGGTCAAGGCTTAAACACCCTTGCTCTTCCTGACCGGCTCATCAGAACACCGCGACGATTACAGCTGCCAAGGCGCCGAGGGCAGAGCTTGCAAGTGCTATTTGCGTGAGGAAAAGCGTTGTCTTGAGCATTGCGGAAGTCTCGTTTGCTTGTTGCCGGTAATGCTCTAAGATAGGAGTATTAGCAGCTAATATATACATAAAATAGGCAACACAATGACAATGACTTTGGAGCAATGCAAGGCCGCGAGGGCGATTATCGGCATGTCCAGAGAGAGGCTTGCCGAGGTCGCCAAGGTCAGTTTTCGGACGATCACAGACTTTGAGGGGGGCAAGCGCACGCCCTTACGCGCGACGGTCATCGCCTTACGTAAGGCACTAGAAGATCACGGCGTCGTTTTTATCGATGAGAACGGCGGCGGCGCGGGCGTCCGGCTGAAAACGGAGCCGCGTAGGTAAAACGCGCGCTCGCAAAAGAGCTCGGGATCACACGCACCGCCGTCAGTCTCATCGTGACCAATAAGACGTGGAAATAGCCGAATCGGCTGAGGCGATTTGGGCTTGGGGCCAATTAGCGGCGGGGCATCAATTCGGCCCCAAACTCTGGGAAATGTCTGATATGGTGAAGGCGCTAGAGGATTGAGAATCGTCCCGGATACGCCGCATGAACAACGCTCTAATACTACGGGGACAATCTTGCGGTTCTTAGGGAGAGCATCGCGAGCGAGAGCGTTGATCTGATTTATCTCGACCCGCCCTTCAATTCCAACGCCTCTTACAACGTCCTATTCAAGGCACCTTCTGGCGAAGGATCGCAAGCGCAAATCGAGGCTTTTGAGGATACATGGCACTGGAACGAATCAGCCGAGCGCGCCTTCGATGAAGTAGTTACAGGACCGCATTCCGATGCTGCAATCATGCTCCGTGCCATGCGCTCGGCGTTGTGTGAGAACGACATGATGGCGTATCTTGCCATGATGGCTGTGCGGCTGATTGAATTGCATCGTGTTCTTAAACCAACTGGCTCACTCTATCTGCACTGTGATCCAACTGCGAGCCATTTCTTAAGATTCTTTTGGATGGTATATTTGGCGCGGCAAAATATAGGAATGAAATAGTCTGGGATTACTCTTTCCGGTTGATGGACTTGCCGAAGTTTTTCAATAGGAAACATGACATAATTCTATTTTATGCAAACTCCGATCACAACGTTTTTCATATGCCAAAAACAGAGTGGACACGCGAAGATATTATCAAGACACGGAAACAGGAAATTCACGTCGATGAAAGTGGTGTTGAATGGATATGGATGCCGGGGGGCAAGGGGCACAGCAAGAACAAATTAAAGAAGATTGAAGATATTATTAAAGAAGGAAAGGCAGTTTCCGACGTTTGGCAAATTCCAATAATTTCTTCTTCGTCAAAGGAGCGACTTGGTTATCCTACTCAAAAACCGCTCGCGCTTCTTGAGCGCATCATCGCCGCATCATCTAACGAAGGCGACGTTGTGCTCGATCCTTTCTGCGGTTGCGGCACAACCGTCCATGCTGCGCAAAAGCTCAATCGCCAATGGATCGGGATTGACATAACGCATCTTGCCATCGCGCTAATTGAACGCCGATTAAGAGAGGCGTTTCCGGGCATCAAATATGAAGTTCACGGCGTTCCAAAGGACTATGCCGGGGCGCGTGACCTTGCCCTACGTGATAAGCACGAATTTCAGAAATGGATCGCGGCGGCAATTGGGGCGCAACCGTATAAGGAGGGTAAGAAGGGTATGGATCGTGGCATTGATGGCTATTTGCATTTTCGCGACGCCGACAAGAAGGCACAGTTTGCCATCGTGTCGGTCAAGGGCGGCGAGAACATCAACTCGGGGATGGTGCGTGACTTGAAGGGCACTATGGAGCGCGAGAAAGCGGCCATGGGCCTATTCCTCACACTGACCCCCCCCCGACACGCGAGATGGAACGCGAAGCGGCCTCAGCGGGGTTTTATGAGACGGGAAGTATGAAGTTTCCACGGCTCCAAATTCTAACGGCTGCGGAAATCCTTGATAACCGTCGCCCGCAAGTTCCATTTGGCCACACCGAGGGATTCAGGAAAGCGGCGCGTGAGGATGCAAAAGGCCAAGATCGATTGCTTTAGGCTTGGGATTTTCTGCCCAACCGCAAATCCTGTTTCATGGATTGGCGAGGAACCCAAGCACGATTTGAGGGTCTTATTAAAAGCCACCCGATACCGTGCTACCGACCTTTAATTGATATGCGGTGATTCCCATCTCGCCGACGTTCCGGCAAGGTGATTTGATCGAGAATCAAGGAGATCACCATGTCCCATGCCTCTGACCGTCTAATCGCAAAAGCGCCAGCTTCCACCAAAGCCAGGATTGTCACCAGCACGCAGCGCGGGCCACACGGCACCGTCGCGGCCCCAAGGTCATTCCGGCCACGAAAAAGAAAGCCGCCAAGCCTGTCGCTCCCGGAGGCCCGGCAAACAGACAGCGCCTTCGCCGCGACGCCAAGCGCGTCTAAGCGCGTCTAAGCGGTCGGCAGCGAGATCACTACGCCAAGCTCTCCGACGGCCTCTCTGGCAAGCTCCCCGGCGTCCTTAAAGCCGTGCGTCCCGAGCAACCGCACCATGTCCTTCATCGCGATATCGGCCAGCTGCGGCCCGTCCTCGAGCATCTCCCGCAATATCCTGATCGCGATCTTGAGCCTGCGCGTGTGATCGTCCTTCACGCCCTTCATCTCATCTCCCATTGCTTCGCGAGCTTCATTTCCGCACGTTCTTTGAGGATTTCCCTGCGCTTCGCTTGCCGGGCCATGCGCTTTTTGTCGGCTGCGGTGATCGTCCCGGAGGCTTCGGCCTCGGCGGCAATGCGGGCTTTGACCCTATCCCAAACCAAATTTGGGCGCGGCGTGACGGTCCAGCGGCCACTTTCGTGCAGGTAATTTTCGGGAAGGGCGTCGTATTCGGCGCCGTCCGCGAGGGCTTTGTGGTCTTGCTCGGTAAGTGGCGGGACGGTTGTGCCCCACGGCGCCAGCCGCTTCTCAAGCTCGGCGGAGGTCTGGGCGCACCGCATTGGAGTGTCGGGCATGATGCGATCAGGGGCGAATATGACCGCGGCGGCGTGCTCTGACATGGCTTTGTGCAGGAGATACGCCGCGAAGTCGGTAATGCCCGGATACGACTCACGGCAGTAAAACCACCGGAAAGCCTGAACCGCGACCCGGTTGTTCCAGTCGATGCGTCTGAAAAGCGCGCTCATTGGGCCTCCGCCAAAAGCTTCCGGGCTTGCTCGCCTGCGATCCGCGACCGTTCTTGCTGGGCCTCGGACGCGCGTGGCAGGTCGAAGTTATTATGCTCGATGGTCTGCCCGGCACCGTTCATCCCCGTGCCTCCTGCCTCGGATAGCTCGCGAGAGGCCATAATCTTGAATTGCTGCAACCGGATATCGCACGTTTCGGCGGTCTGCCGGTCTTGACCAAGGAGCTCCAGCAGCCGGAACGCCTCTTGCGTGGTCAATGTCGCGGGGTTGGCCCCGTCGAGCCATGCCTCAAACAGCTGGCGGGCTTTCAGGTGCACGCGCCGATGATCTGCACCAAGGGCGTAAGTCTCTTGTGGCCCAGGGTGCGCCTCGTAGGTAATATCGTGACCGGTGATCTCGTAATGCTGCAATACCGGCTGCATATCGGGTTTGATGAGCGCATTGTCCCACGCGCCATCCTTGCGCCAGCGTCCGATCAAGGTGCTGGTCCTGGCAAGACCATCTTGCCCAAAACCTGGGCTTCCGATTTTCTTTAAAAAACACAAGGCTTTCCGTGACATAAGCCTGTTTTTCCGGCCTACCGAAAACACGGAACGAAACGCGAAAACACGCCCAGAGCACGAACATGCACGCGCAAAATCCGCGCACCAGGTGGCGCCATGAGCGCGCGCACCTTCAACGATTTCGCCGCTATCCCGCGCAGGCAGTACGGCGCGATCCGTGCGGATTGCCCATGGTATTTTAAGTGTTTTGGAGCGAAAGGCACCGGGCGGGGAGCTTTCTCGCATTACGATCTAATGAGCGATGACGAGCTGCGCGCGCTACCGCTTGGCGACATAGCCGCCAAGAATTGTATGCTCTGGCTTTGGGTGCCGATTCCGCTTCGCCAGCTTGGAATGGAACTGATTAGCCTTTGGGGGTTCCGCTTCGCGACGGTGGGCTTCACATGGATCAAGCCCATAAAAGGCAAGCCGAGCCCGCACGTCGTTGAGAAATGGGGCGCCGCGACCGCAGGCTTCCGAATCTGCAATGGCTATTATACGCGCGCCAATCCGGAAGAGTGCATCCTCGCCGTGCGCGGCAAGCCAAGGATTCTGCGCCACGATATCCCACAACTGATCGTCGAACCCTTGCGGGAACATAGCCGCAAGCCGGATGCAGCTCGCGAGCGCATCGCCCTCCTTACGGCCGGGCCTTTCATCGAATTGTTCGCGCGCGAGACCGCTCCAGGATGGGATTGCTGGGGCGATCAGGCGGGGCTTTTTGATAATGGGCATGTCGAGACCAGGCGGCAGCGTTCGACCCTCACAGGGGTTCCACGATGAGCGCGCGCGGGCACGTCGAGGGCAGGCGTGTCACGACGCCGGACGCCAAAATCACCGATCGCGAGATCCAGGTCGAGGACGCGCGTCATATGACGCGGAACGCGCGGGCTTGCCTCGCCCTGCTTGCAGATCTGACCCGCGAGCACGGCACCCAGAAAATCACAAGGAAGAGGATCCGATGAAAGAAGATATTCGAGCTTTAGTCCACAATCTCGCCGACGTTCCCGATTGGGAAAAAGGCATCGAGGACGATCGAGATGACGGAGATGAAATCGATGATACCGATGTCGATCCGGCGGACGCCATTTCGCACCAAATGCTGATCGAGATCGCGGCAATCACCGGGCTGCGGGAAGTCCTTCGGAATCGCGTCAGCGAGCTGCTGGCGAAGCATGACGACATGCAAGACCTCATCACCGATTTGGACTTTGTAAGGAACGAGGTCAGCGGTGATCTGCAGCGCGTGCTTCATGGAAGTGACCTTGGCAAGCAATGCCAAGCCGATGAAATGGAATTGTCGCGCAGCATTGAAGCCTTACGAAAGGAAAATCCATGAAACCGAAGCAAACACCGCTAACGCTCGTCGAAGCGGAGCATGAGTTTGGCAAGGTGGCGCGCGCCTTCGATGCATATGTCGAGAAGACTGCGCATCTTGGGTTGAACATCGCCCTTGTCGCGAACATCGGCGAGGATATGTACGCTCGCTCGCAAGATCCCGATGTCCCGTGGGTTCCTTTTCTTTATGCCACCGCGAACTTGATGTCGCGCGACGATTGCAGCCCGGAAGAAATCAAGAAGACCTTCGGCGATTTTATCGAGATGGTGGTCATGAAGCAGGCCGCCGGCCACGCCCCGCCTAACCCCGCACACCCTTTCGAGGTGATGCGCACCGTCATGGTGGCGACCATCGACGAGCTAATGCCGGCCCTCCGGCCAATGCATGAATTTGACGCGATCATCGCGCGCGCCGGCGGCGAAGACGCTCTGAAAATGCACTTGGTGCATGCCTTCTATAAGGCGCTCCAGGGGGTCCTTAGTGACACTACCGACGCTTGCCCCGGTTGCGGGCAAAGGCCGTGCATCGGCGCCGGCTGCTCGCTAGGGGCCGCGCTGCAATGAAAACCAGAGCTAAGGATCTCAAGCGCGGCGACGTGTTCCGCATGCATGTCTACGGCGAAGTTATGCTCGCCGAGCCGATTGCTGGTGGTAAGCGCATTAAGGTTCGCATCGCCTTGGAAGACCAAGGTTGGCGGGCAAACGGCGGCCCTCGTACCGGCAACCCCAGAGCCGGAGATGTCGAGTTTACCGACGAGGGCTCTGTCCTCGAATTTCTCTGCAAGCCGGGCCGGGCATTTCACATCATCGAAGGCGACGATGATGACAACGATGGAGACGGCGAGCCAGTCGATGATTCACCATCCCCGAGTATATTGGAACCAGTTTGATCGTCCTCGCCTCGCGGCGATCCTTTCCAATAAGCGAGGCCCAAGGAGAAGTAGCAAATGACTATGAAATACACGGCGAAGGTCACCCTATCGCGCGAGCAGGTTGCGGAGATTTTAGGTCGCATCGAGGACATCCTTACGGTATCGCACCGCGTCCTTGCCATGGGCAAGAGCGAGATGGTGGCAGTTTTTTGGCGTGAGGCACAGAAGCTTGCGGCCAAGAAGCCGGCCATCAAAGGTCATGCCGGACCATTTCGTTTTAGGCGACCATGTGTTGCCACTCATTTGGCCATAGGAAGCTTATGAGCTTGAGCCAAAACCCTGCCTTGCTCGCGTCCCCAGCGGAGCATTTCACCGGCGGCCGATAGTCGATCCACACAGCCTCGACGTACTGCGCGATGGCGAACCGTGCTTCAAGGCGCCTGTGGCGGCGAGGCGGTCATCAAGCCGGCGCGTCACGTTGTGGCGGCGAGGCGATCGGTGAATCCGCAGTTCCCTAAGCTGAAGTGACGCCGGCTGGCCTCAGCTATTTCGCCAA
>Ga0182024_10026613_pt1 | contig 10155 bp, 11 predicted proteins | sample P32metaG_FD_120480 | JGI IMG/M metagenome (GOLD analysis project Ga0182024, IMG submission 120480) | Permafrost microbial communities from Stordalen Mire, Sweden - P3-2 metaG (Illumina Assembly) | ecosystem: Environmental > Terrestrial > Soil > Wetlands > Permafrost | place: Sweden: Stordalen...
CTGCCCGATCTCTTCCGGGAGATGACGGATAAAGACGCCATCCGTCGGCGGTTGTTCCACGACCCCGACGGCCACATGGCCCGGCTGGTCATCCCGGACGACGCCAACGAGGAGCAGATGTTGTTCGTGTACCAGGCGATGACGGTCCTGGCGCGGCTGATGTGGGAACGGCCCTACGACCCCAAGCTGGCGTCGCGGCTGCACCGCATTCAGTGCCCGACGCTGCTCCTGTGGGGCGACCACGACCGGCTCGTGCCGCCGGCCTACGGCGAGGCGTACAAAAGGTATATTCCACAGGCAGAATTGAGGGTGATCCCGGACTGCGGCCACATGGGCATGTTCGAGAAGGAAGCGGAGTTTGTGGAGGCGGTGACGCGATTTTGCCAGTCGCGAAGCACGGGCGAGCGGGGGGCGTCAGCCCCCTGATTTTGCATCCTATCGCCGACCGCATGAAGAATCAGGGGGCTGACGCCCCCCGCTCGCCCGTGCTTGTCACGCCACCTGTTCGTCGATCCCCGTGGCGAGGACCCACAGCATGTAGGTCACGCGCTCGCGGAGCACCCGGTCGCGGAGCCGTTTTTCGCGCCGGTAGACGTACCAGGCGTAGTACACGGCGGTCACCATCAACGTCGGTAAGGTCGAGAGCATGGGATTCACCATTAACGTCCTTGTTCCAAAGAGGCCGCGGTCGCGCGATCAGGGGAGCGGTCGCGCGGGACGACGCCGGCCTGTGCCCTGGGAAAAACCCATCAGGCGACGTTGCCTAGACAGTAAGGGGGAATGATCGACGCGAGACGGGAAGAAGCGCGTCTATCTTTATCTAGCTCGCGCCACCGGGGATGTCAAATGGCCGGGAGGGGCTTTTCGGCTTGCGACGCACGTGTCGTCGGCCCCGAACTTGCATATCCGCAGCTAACCTGATAGTCAGGGGAAGGATGACCACCGGCCGCCGTCACGGAGCCGTCATGCGTTCCTTCGCCAACCGCGTCGCGCTAATCACCGGGGCCGCCAGCGGCATCGGGCGCCAACTCGCCCTTCTCCTGAGCCGGGAAGGCGCCCGCATCGCCGCGCTCGACCTGGCCGCCGCCGGTCTCGCGTCCCTGGAAGCCGAGCTGAAAAGCGCGGGCGGCCGGTGCGCGACGGCCGTGGCCGACGTGACGGACGCCGCGGCCGTGCGCGACGCCGTGAGCGCTTTGGAAAGCCAGGTCGGCCCAACGGAGCTACTGATCGCCAGCGCCGGCGTCGGCCGGGAAACGTCCGCGGACGCCTTCTCCGCCGAGGACTTCGCCCAGACGGTGCGGGTCAACCTGATCGGCGTCGCCAACAGCGTCGCCGCCGTGCTGCCCGGAATGCGCCAACGCCGGCGCGGCCACTTGGCCGTCCTGTCGAGCTTGGCGTCGTATCACGGCATCCCGCGCATGGCCGCCTACAGCGCCAGTAAGGCCGGGGTCAACGCCCTCATGGACGCCCTGCGCGTCGAACTGCGGGACTCCGGGATCGCCTGCACCACCATTTGCCCCGGATGGATTCGGACGCCGATGACGGCCCAGCACAACTTGCCGGGCGTGCGTATGCTGGAGGTGGAGGACGCCGCCCGGCGTATCCTGACGGCGCTGCACCGCCGCCGGAGGTTTGTCGTCTTCCCGGCGGGCGACGTGTGGCAAGTGCGCCTGTTGCGTTACCTGCCGCGGCCGGCCGCCGACTGGCTGGCCTACCACCTGCTGCGGCGGTCCAACCGGACCTGAGTTGTTTTCCCCCGGCGCGCCGGCCGGGGGCGGATTGAAACATGGAATCGCTCTTCCGCTACGTCGCCGCGCCCAGCGCCTGTGGCTACTTGCCGGACCAGCAATGGAGCCTGGAATACGAGTACGTCGGCGCTTTGACGCCCGGCGAGTACCTGCAACGGCTGACCGAGGGCTGGCGCCGTTTCGGCTGCATGTTGTTCCGGCCGGCCTGCCGCTCCTGCGCCGCCTGCCGTTCGCTCCGCGTCCCCGTTGATCGCTTCCGCCCCGACCGCAGCCAGAAGCGGGCGCGTCGGGTCAACGACGGCGTCGTCGAGCTGCGCGTCGGCCGGCCGTCGATCACCCGGACCAAGCTGGACCTCTACGACCGTTACCACAGCTTCCAGGCCGACCACAAGGGCTGGCCGCGGCACCCCGCCAAGGACGCCGCCAGCTACGGCGATTCCTTCGTCCGCCACCCGTTCCCCGTGGAAGAATGGTGCTACTACCTCGACGGCCGGCTCGTCGGCGTCGGTTACGTCGATGTGCTGGGCGAGGAGCCTCCCGGCGCGCCGGCCGAAGGGGCGTCGGAACGGGGGCTGTCCGCCATTTACTTCTTTTACGATCCGCTGGAGCGTCAGCGGTCGCTGGGCACCTATAACGTGCTGTGCGTGATCGACGCCGCGAGGCGGCGCGGGCTGCCCTACGCCTACCTCGGCTACTACGTCGAGGGCGGCGCGTCCATGACCTACAAGACGCACTTCACGCCGAACCAGCTGCGCGGCACGGACGGCGTGTGGCGGGACTTCCGGGGGTGACGGGGCGCTTATCGTCATCCTTAAGTTCATCCAGCGGGCGAGATGGGACGGGTTTACAGTTCGCAGGTGTTGGAGAGGGCCGGAGTGCCGCCAAATGCCATCCCCTAGCCCGGTCCACCGGGAATCTTGGCTGCGATGCCGCCGCTCTTTTGAACGATGGCTCGCCCACAGCCCATTGTTCACGACCCCGCTACAGGTGATCGACTGGGCGGTTGCTTACGGCTTTGCCGACCGACTGCACGCCAGTATGTCCCTGGATCACCTCGTGATCTCGGACAGACCGCCACGAGCCGAACACGCTAACAAGCTGGTGGTGATACCCAAGCCGGATTCGGTCGAACTACGGTTGTACCGCGATGCCGGCCTCGCCGAAATGGTTGAGATCGACCGATCCCGTCTGCACGAGGAACTCGACCGCTTGGTGTCGGAGTTCCGTTAAGCGAATAGCCTGTAAGCCGGAGCCAGATTGGCGACGGCGCCCCGCCACTACCGCACCTTCGCCTGGAACCGCAGCACGCCCGTCTGCCCCGGCAACAGCCGGTCGCCGACCTCCCAGCGCAGCACCACAGAGCCTGCCTCGTTCTGCTCCGTCGTGAACACCGCGTCGCGGTCAGACTGGGCGCTGACCGCCATGTATACCAGCCGCGCCGGCGGGCCGTCTGAGACCGGCACGTTGGTCAGCGGTTGGCCGTCGCTGGAGAGAAAAAATGACACCGCATGGGAGGAAATGCTTGCCTCCCTTCTCATGACCCATTAAAATCCATATCCATCGGATCGACGCCCACACGCAGCCGTACACGAGCCGATCGAAACCAGCGGACTCTCGGAATCCCTCCCCATGAAAATTAGTTGCCCGCATTGCGATTCCTCCTGGAGCGTTTCCGACGAACTCGAAGGCAAGCGGATCCGGTGTCGGAAGTGCGACAAGCCATTCGTCATCGCGGCCCCGGAGCCGCCCGAAGAAGAGGAGGAACAGGAGGAAGAAACACCACGGCCGGCCCGCCGCGATAAAAGGCGCTCCCCGAAGCGCCGTTCGGCCAAGGCAGGAATCGCTGTATGGGTCTGGATCGGGATCGGCGGGGCGTTTCTTCTCCTGGTACTGATTGGCGGCGCGGCGACCGCGGCGATTTTACTTTGGCGCCCGAGCGCCGCCTCGCCTCCTGGCGGCCCCACGGCCTCCACCCCCGGAGGCGGCGCGCCCGCCGCCGGAAGCGATGTGTCCGCCCCCGGAGGGGGTGCGCCCGTCGGCGGAGGCAGTGTAACCTTGGCCAACATCCAAAAGTTGCGCAAAGGCATGTCCGAAGCCGAGGTGACGGCGTTGCTGGGGCCGCCTACTGAATTCGTGAAGCCGACTCCGGTCGGTGACGCCCAGGCCGACCGCAAGATGCTTTGGAGATCGGCTCGTGACCCCTCGCTTTTTCTTGCGGTGCTCCTCCAAAACGGCGCTGTTTTGGGCGCTTACGGAAAGGTAGACGGCCGCGATGTTTTCCTTTCTTTAGAAACACCACCGGGCATGGCGCCAACCATCCGATGAGCCAGAGCAACTTCTGCATAACCGAGAACGGCATGACCCAGGCTCAGACACGGCCGGCCTACGAGCCGCGAAAATAAGGGAGCGTGAAGGTTCGGCGCTTTTGCGCCGCCTTACTGGCACGGGTCGGCTCGCCCCCGACATTGTTTTCGAGCGAGCAAAACCGCTTCTTAGCGCACCTTCGCCTGGAAGCGCAACACGCCGGTCTGTCCCGGCAACAGCCGGCCGCCGACCTCCCAGCGCAGCACCAGCGAACCCGCCTCGTTCTGCTCCGTCGTGAACACCGCTTCGCGATCCGACTGGGCGCTGCCCGCCACGTACTCCAGCCGCGCCGACAGGCTGTCCGATACGGCCACGTCCGTCAGCGGCCGGCCGCCGTGGTTGCTGTAGCGCAAAAAGAACGTCACCACGTCGCCAGGTTGGGCCGAGTCCCGATCCGCGACCTTGGTCAACAGCAGCGGCCGATCCGGCGGCAACGGGTGCGCCCCTTCGCAAGTCACGGTGAAGTCGCGCGTCTCCAGCACGCCGCTCACCACCTCCGTATGCCCCTCCACGCGGGCCAGCGCCGCCGTGCCCGTCACCTGCTCGAAGCCGCCCACGCCCAGCGTCCGACTCAACGACAGGGCGAACTCCGCCCGCCGCACGAAGCGCGTCCGCTCGTCCTCCGTCAGTCGTTGTGGGGCCGACCGGCCGAGGAACTGCATTAACCCCAGGTCGATGTCGCGCGCCTCCAGCACCTCCACGCGCACCAGGCCGCCCGGCGTCTGCATGGCCTGCGCGCCGCTCGGCCGCTCCTTGCTCAAAATCGACTTCAGCTCCTCGAATTGGCGATTTTGCAGACTCGGCGTGCGCTGCGAGACCTGCGTCTGCTCCCTCACCCCGCGCGTGTCCAGCAGGCCGACGGCGGACTCGTAGCTCCCCAGCGGCAGCTCGCCGCGGAGGACGGCGAAGCGCGGCGAACAGAGGCAAATGCGGTTGGAGGCGACGACGCGCCGCTGGCCGTCCGCGCCGGTGTACTCGCCCACGGTGTCCTCGGCGTCCAGCCCGGCCAGCCGGCCGTCCGGGCCGACGCCGGCCCGCGGGCCGCGGTCGCCGCCGTCGTGAAGGCATTCCTCCGTCGGCGGACGCGGGCCGAGGATGGGGTCGTAGAACAGGCAGCCCGTCCACGGCAGGGCCGGCCCGACGCGCGGCGGGGCCAGCGAACGCTCGCCGGGGTGGAGGATGGTGTTAGGGACCGAGTCGGCCGCCAGTTCCTCCGGCGGCGGCACGCGGCCGCCGAAGCGCACCACCAGCATCGGCCGGCCGAAGCCGCGGGCCTCGTCCAGCGGGTCGCGGCTCGGCGGCACGTCCGTCTCCGAAGTCGCCGAACCGGGAGCGGCCTTATCCGGATCTTCGAGGTAGATCACCTTGGTCACCAGCGTTCCGGCCACGGCGGCGCGCAGGTCGGCGTCCGTGACGACGACCGGGGCGGGGAAGGCCGACGCGCGGACGTGCGACGTGAGGCTAAGGCTGCCGCGCACCTCCAGCGTCGGGTAGACGGCCACGCCGGGCCGGTCGGCGAACCCTGCCAGTTGGATGCGGTAGAGGTAGCCGGGGCGCAGGCCGACCACGACGGGGGCGTCGAACGCGCGGCCCTCCGGCCGGCCCTGGTAGAAGGTGGCTCGCATTCCCGCCGGCCCGGCAAAGCGGACGTAGAGGAGCGGCGACGGCCCACGTTCCGGCAGCGGCGGCGGCTGGGCGGCGGCCGCTCCCAGCAACGCGGCCCACGCCAGCAAGGCGGCCGTGACGGCGCATGGGGTTTTCATGGCTTGCGGCCCTCGGGCGGGATGGCCCCGAACCTTACCGGCGAGCGGGGGGCGTAAGCCCCCTGATTTAGGATCGGGCAGGTAATCGCAGTCTAAATCAGGGGGCTTACGCCCCCCGCTCGCCATTTCACTTAACACGATCCGGTTAGTTGATGGGTCCGGTCAACCCCGTCGGGCCGGGCACGGGCGGCGGCGTGAACGCCGCCGGCCGAGGCGCGTCGGGCAGCATCGTGCCGACCGGCGTCGCCGATTTCGTCGCCTTGCCCACCGGGCCGGCCGGCGCGGCCGCCGCGGGCGGGGCCGGCGCCGCCGGGGGCGCCGGCACGGCCTCGGGCAGCTTCGGCAGCGGCGTCGAACCCAGCGGCGGCCGGCTCGGCAGCAGCGATTCCGGGATCACGGCGGGCACCGGCGGCAGCTGCGGCGGCTGGGCCGCCGGGACGCCCGGCACGAACGGGCGATTCTGGACGCCGGGCGGATACGGGCCGGGCGGCGTCGGAATGGGCTGCGGGAACGCCGGCGGCTGCGGGGCGTAGGGGCTGGGCGCGTTCATGGCCGGCGTGTTCGGCGCCTCCAGGTCGATGTTGCCCAGCCGCACCACCAGCAGGATGCTGCCGCGGCGGTGCGCCTCGGCGATCGGATCGACGCCCGGTTCCAACCGCGACGAGATCACCTCATCGGTCCCCGTGGACGCCAGGTCCTGGAATTGCGGGTCCGGCAAGTAGATCACCTTGACGAGGTAGTTGCCGGCCGCCACCTGATTGAAGTCCTCCTCCGTGAAGGTCACCGGTACGGCGCTGTGGGCCAGGAACGTGGCCGTCTTGGCGTTGCCCGGCACCACTTCCAGCGTCGGGTACAACTCGACGCCGGGGCGGTTCGGGATGTCGCTCAATTTGAGCCGGTAGATGGCGGCCTGGAGGAAGTTATACCGGCCGGGGGCTTCGAGGTACTGCGTGCCGAAGCCGGCCTTGCCGTCGGGCGTCGGCGCGAACCAGGCGATGCGCATCCCGTTGGGGCCGGTGAAGCGCACTTCGGTTCGCTGCGTGGGCACGGGGAACGGGGCCGGGCCGCCGGTCAAGGCGCCGAGGGCGTTCACGACGCCGGGCGGGCCGTGTCCGGGCACGAACGGGTTGCCGCCGGCGCCGATCGGGGGGAATCCGGGGCCGGGGAAGCCGGGCGCGGGCATTCCGGGGCCGGGGAAACCGGGACCGGGCATTCCGAGGCCGGGCGCCCCAGGCAAGCCGGGGGCCGGGGGCGTTCCGGGCAGTCCGGGCGGCGCCAGCGTGGGCGGCGGGACAACGCCCTGGGCCTGGAGGATGCCGGACTTGCCGTCCGGGTCGAAGCCGGCCTGCTGCACGAGGTCCAGCGGCACACTCTGCCGCACCATCGAGCGGGCGAGGTCGGCGCCGGTGGGCGGATGCACCGAGTACGGGGCGGCCACGGGCACCGGCTGGCCGTAAGGCCCTTGGAAGCCCGGCACGCCCGTCGCGCACATGGGCGAACCGGACATGCAGCCCGTGTTGCCGTGGTCGAAGGCGTGGCTCATGTACTGGCCGCCGGGGCTTTCGCCGCCGGGGTCCGAGGACATGCAGCCGCCCACGGCGGCCAGCAGCACCATCGCACCCACTGTTCGCTTCATACCTTCCCCCTGCCTTCGGCGTTCAGCCTTCGGCCGATTTCCCTTCCCGCCCAGACTCCGCCTTCCGCGACGGCGGGGCTTGATTCCCCCGATTCCCAGGAAGGGCCGTGTTCGTCGGATGAGTTCTTCCGCCCCTGATAATTGTCGGCCCGTCGGGGAGGCGATCTTTCGTCAAACCCGGAAGACTTTACCCGGCCGGCGCCCTCGGCGCGTCCGGCGCCTCCGGTTGTCGGCCGGCGCGGGGGGTGTATGCTGACCACGGGATCGACCTTGCTTCCGATGGAGGAACCGATGAACGCGCTGACATGGACGCTCGCGGCGGTTTGCCTGCTGGCCCCGGCGGCCGACGGCCCCGACGACGCGACGAAGAAGGACCAGGAGAAGCTCCAGGGCGCCTGGAAAATGCTGAGTCTCCGCCGCGACGGGACGGACGCCCCGGCCGAATTCGTCGCCGACCGTTCGATGACGTTCGACGGCGACAAGGTTTTGATCGACGCGGGGCAGGCGACCTTCAAGCTGGACGCCTCGAAGAAGCCGCCGACCATCGACTTCGTCAACGCCGACAAGAAGAAACCCGACATCCACGGCATCTACAAGCTGGACGGCGACACGCTGACCATCGCGTTCGCCAAGCCGGGCAACGACCGGCCGACGGAGTTCGTGTCCAAGGCCGATTCCGGCGTGATCCTCGCGGTGTACCAGCGCGAGAAGAAGTGACGGCCGCCGCCCTGTCGTTGCGCCAATGCTGGAGCCGGTGCCCGGATTCATCGGGGGTGATGCGCGGCAGCGTGGCAAGAGAAGAGGAATCGGGAGACGGCGGTCCCCCCTTGGGTCTTCACTCGCCACTCACCACTTGCCACTATAAACGAGCACAAGGAGTCCGTTGGCAAGAACGGCATCGACGCACCGGCAATCCCGGTAGGGTGGCGGCCCATGAGCATCTTGGTGATTAACGCCGGTTCCAGCAGTCTCAAATTCGGGTTGTTCGACGCCGAAGCGATGGAACCCCTGGCCTCCGGCTTGATCGACTGGACCGCCCAATCGGGTCAGGCGGAGCTGGTCGTTCGGGCGCCGCATTCGGAAGAAATCCGGTCTCGGGTGGACGTGTCGGACCATCGCGTCGCCGTCGCCCAGGCTCTACGTTGTTTGGCCCGGACGCAGGACGGGGCCGCGAGCCGTGGGTCCACTGTCGCAGTCGTCGGGCACCGGGTCGTTCACGGGGGGGCGGTCTTCCGCGACAGCGTCCGGATCGACCAGGGCGTAAAGGCCGCCATCGGCCGCCTGGCCGAACTGGCGCCGCTGCACAATCCACCCGCCCTGGAGGCGATCGAAGCGGCGGAGGCGGCGCTGCCGGGCGCGCCCCACGTCGCGGTTTTTGACACCGCCTTCTTCGCCTCCCTCCGGCCGGACGCCTACGTCTACCCCTTGCCCTACGAATGGTACACGGACTGGGGGGTGCGTCGCTTCGGCTTCCACGGGATCAGCCACGCTTACTGCGCCGGCCGTGCGGCGGAGCTGCTGGGCCGTGATCCCGCCACGCTTCGCCTGGTGATTTGCCACCTGGGCAACGGCTGTTCGGCGGCGGCCGTGCGTGGGGGTGTCGCCCTCGACACCACGATGGGTTTCACGCCGATGGAGGGGCTGATGATGGGCGCGCGGTCGGGGTCGGTGGACCCCGGCGTTCTGCTGCACGTCCAGCGGCGGCACGGACTCGACGCGGAGCGGCTCGACGACGCGCTGAACCACCGTTCGGGCCTGCTGGGCGTGTCCGGGTCCTCATCGGATTTTCGCCGGGTGGAGGCGGCCGCGGGGCAGGGAAATGAAAGGGCGCGGCTGGCGTTGGATATTTTTGCCAGGCGCGTTCGGTCGGCCGTGGGCGGACTGGCGGTCGGCATGGGCGGGATCGACGCCCTGGTCTTCACGGCCGGCGTCGGCGAGCATTCGGCCGCCCTGCGAACCGCCGCCTGCGAGGGTCTGGAATGTCTTGGGCTTCGGCTCGACGCCGGGCGAAACGCGGCCTGCCTACCCGACGGCGACGTCGCCCACCCGGACTCGGCCGCCCGCATTCTGGTGATCCAAACCCGCGAGGAGTTGATGATCGCCCGCGAAGCGTGGCGGCTGGTCGGTCGCGGCGGGCGGGCCGGTCCCCGGCCGCCGGCGCCAGTCCTCGCGACATGACAAGAGTAAATGAATCTTGTTAATCACCATCGGGTCAACCATTGTCCCCGGCGGCGTCGGCCGGCCGCCTTTCGCCGGGCCGGCGTTCCGCGTCACGACCATTTCGGATCTCTTTAACATGTCGGAGGTCCTATCGATGCGGCGGCCGCCGCGCGGCCCGGCGCCGGCGATCGCCACCAACGCGGGCGGCCCCGGCGTCATGGCCGTGGACGACCTGATGACGCGCGGCGGCCAGCTCGCCCCGCCGACGATCCGCGGCGCCTATCGGGTAAAGAAAGCGCGCCAGGAGGGAGGGCTTGCGCGAATTCCGGAAGCGCTTCGGCGCCGTGCGGAACGTGGTATTCCCCGCAACCGGGCGAGAAGCTAAAATCCCACCCACTGGATGCGCCTGCCGCGCGGACGGCGCCTTGCGGGGAACAACGCCGCCCCGGAGGCGAACGCGCATTTTTCTGGAGAGGGACCTCCA
>Ga0182024_10026614_pt1 | contig 10155 bp, 5 predicted proteins | sample P32metaG_FD_120480 | JGI IMG/M metagenome (GOLD analysis project Ga0182024, IMG submission 120480) | Permafrost microbial communities from Stordalen Mire, Sweden - P3-2 metaG (Illumina Assembly) | ecosystem: Environmental > Terrestrial > Soil > Wetlands > Permafrost | place: Sweden: Stordalen...
GCGCCCGCGCCGGCGCGGGCGCCGGCCCAAGACCTATGCAGCCGTCCTGCTGGCCACCACCCGCCTGCTCGAGGAGGTCCCCCTGGCCGAGCTCAGCGTGGCCCAGATCCTCGCCGCCGCGGGGGTTGGACGCACCAGCTTCTACGAGCATTTCGCGTCCAAGGAGGACGTTGTGGTCAAGCTCGTGCGCGGTGTCAGCGCCGAGGTGGCGGAGGAGATCGAGCCCATGTTCGATCGCGGCGAGCGATCCGTGGTGCAAGCCTTCACCGACGGCCTGGCGAACTGGATGCGGATCGGCGCGCGCTACGGCCCACTTCTGGTCGCCGCGACCGAGGAGTGGCCCGCGGTGCCCGAGCTGCGCCGGATCTGGTTCAGGATGCTGGGCACCCTGACCGTGAGGCTGGCCGAGCTGATCGACAACGACCGGGCCGCCGGCCTGGCAGCGCCCGGAGCCGACAGCGAGGCGCTGGCGGCGTCACTGATCTGGGGCACCGAGCGGATCTTCCACATCGCGATGACCGGCCATCACCCCACTCTCACCCGCAACAGGCTTCTGGAGCCCCTGGTACAGCTCTACGTCTGGACGATCTACGGCCGGCCCGAGGACCAGGAAATGCCACATCTGTACTAGTTTGGACCCTGTTGTTGTCGTGAAACCTCCATCAGGCCGATGCTCGCGCGATGGTGGTTCCAGCTAGATCCGACGTGCCCGAGACGCTCACGCCGCTCGAGTCCCTGCTCGAGCTCGCTCGGTGCGCCGGCGAGGAGTCGCTGCGGGTCGTCCTCACGACGGTCGCCCAGACGATCCGCGCCGTCGCCGGCTTCGATGCCGTGGTCGTCAACATCTACCGCCCGGCGTGGGACGACTACGAGGTCCTGTTCGTGCTCGGCTCGGAGGAGAGCCGGGCCGCGCTGGAGGGTACGTGCGCTCCCAGCGAGACCTGGAACCGGCTGTTCTCCTGCCAGGAGCAGCGCCTCCCGGGAGTCTTCTTCCTCACGCAGGAATCCGAGTTCTGGGACGACCTGGACAACGTCTACACGCCGGACATCCCGCGTAGCGACGATCCCGACGGGTGGCAGCCCGACGATGGCCTGCTGGTGTTCCTGCGTGACGCGAGCGGGAGCCCGCTGGGCTTTTTGTCCATGGACGAGCCGGCCAGTGGTCGCCGTCCCGACGACGAAGATCTGCGGCTGCTGCGCGCCATCTGCTCGCACGCCGAGCAGGCGCTGGTGAGCGCTCGACGCAACGAGCGCGCGACTGAGAATGAGCGCATGCTCTCGCAGCTGCTCGGCATCTCCCCAACCCTCTCGGCGTGCTCGACCGCCTCCGAGCTGCTTGAAGCGGCGTGCGACACGGTGGTGCCTCACCTCGGCTTCGAGCGCGTGTCCGCCTACGGCGTCAGGGATGCCGGCACCCTCGGACTCGTGGTCACCCGGGGATGGGACTCTCCGGAGCTGCTCGCCGGCACCCTTGACCTCCAGCGCCTGGAAGGCTTGCTGGCACCAGAGCGCGAGCACGCCGGTTGCTGGCTGCTGAAAGCCGATGAGCTGTTCTTTCCCGCGGTGGCCCTGCCCCCGGAGCGCTCGCTGCGCAACGGCCGTGGGCGCTCGGGCTGGAACGACGACTGCCTGGTGATCCCCTGCCGGGGGGACAGCGGCCGCCTGCGCGGCCTGGTGGTGATCGAGGATCCCGCCGACCGGATGGTCCCGAGCGATGACCGCCGACGCGCCGTGCGCCTGTTGATCGACCAAGTGGCGGCGGCTCAGAACGGGATCGAGCACCGCCAGCAGCTCAACCACCTTGCCACCCACGATCCGCTCACCGGTGTTCGCAACCGCCGCGGCCTGGACGAGCTGCTGGCCCAGCAGGCCAATGCCGCGCTCCTGGTGTGCGACCTGGACCACTTCAAGCGGGTCAACGATCGCTACGGCCACGATGTGGGCGACCGCGTGCTCGAGCGCTTCGGCGAGCTGTTGCGCGAGCTCTCGCGCGAGCAGGACGTGCCCATGCGGCTCGGCGGGGAAGAGTTCTGCATCCTGCTTCCGGACACCGACCGGGCCGGCGCGATCAGGGCGGCGGAACGCCTGCGTGCGGAGACCTCGCGGCGGATGGGCGGGCTGGTCCCCGAGGGCATCACTGTCTCGATCGGCGTGGCCATGAACGCCAACGGGAAGCTGGACGGGCGCACGCTGCTGGCCGCCGCTGACCGGGGCCTCTACGCCGCCAAGCAGGCGGGGCGCGACCGCAGCTTCGAAGGCGGCGAGGTCTGATCCCGCCGGGCTGGTCTCAGCCGGCCGGGATCAACGCCTCCGCGTCGCTGTAGATCTCGCCTCGCTCGGCCTTCTCCACCAGCGACGCCGGCGGCGTGAAGCGCTCGCCGTAGCGCTCGCTGAGCTCCCGCGCTCGGGCGACGAATCCGCGCAGACCGCGTTTGCCGGGGTCCTCGGCGGGATCCCCATAGCCGTTGATGTACTGGAGCACGCCGCCCGACCAGCCGGGGAAACCGATCCCGAAGATCGAGCCGATGTTCGCGTCTGCGACTGACTCGATCACACCCTCGTCGAGACACTTCACGGACTCGATCGCCTCGATCATCAGCATCCGCTCCTCGAGGTCCTTGAGCTCGATCGAGGAGGGGTCGTCAACCGGCGGGAAGGCGTCCTTCAGGCCCGGCCAGAGCCCGGCGCGCTTGCCGTCCTCATAGCTGTAGAAACCGGCACCCTCCAGGCGTCCGGGGCGCCCCTCATCGAGCATCCGGTCGATCACCGCCTCCGACGGGTGGCCGTCCCAGGGGCCACCGTCGTTCTTGGCGGCGGCCTTCGCGGCATCCCGGATCTTGCGCATCAGTTTCAGATTCAGCTCGTCGGAGAGCTGGAGCACCGGGGCCGGGTAGCCGGCCTGCGAGGAGGCCTGCTCGATCGTCGGCGCCGGAATGCCTTCGAGGAGCATGGCGATGCTCTCGTTGAGGAAGGTCCCGATCACGCGGCTGGTGAAGAAGCCACGGCTGTCATTGACGACGATCGGGGTCTTCTTGATCAGCTTGGCGACGTCGAGCGCGCGGTACAGGGTTTCGTCGCTGGTGACCTCGCCCCTGATGATCTCCAGCAGCGGCATCTTGTCCACCGGGCTGAAGAAGTGAAGCCCGATGAAGTCGGCCGGGCGCGAGACACCCTCGGCCAGGTCGGTGATGGGCAGCGTCGAGGTGTTGGAGCCGAGCAGGGCGTCGGGTGCCAGATGAGGCTCGATTTCCGCGAACACCTGGGCCTTGACCGCCGGGTCCTCGAACACCGCCTCGATCACCAGCTCGGCGCCGGCCGCGTCGGCCGGATCGGCGGTCGGCGTGATCCGCGCGAGCAGCTCATCCGCCTGCTCCTGCGTCGAGCGCCCTCGCTCGACGGCCTTGTCGACGAGCTTCTTGGAATAGCTCTTGCCCTTCTCGGCTGCTTGAAGCGACACGTCCTTGAGCACGACCGCGATCCCGGCCTTGGCGGACACGTAGGCGATGGCCGCGCCCATCATGCCCGCACCCAGGACAACCATCTTGGAGGGCTTGAAGGTCTCGATCTCCGCCGGGCGCCCGCGATCTCCGGTCGCGCGCTGGAGGTCGAAGAAGAACGCCTGGATCATGTTCTTGGCCACCTGGCTGGTGACCAGGTCGACGAAATAGCGTCCTTCGATCTCGCTGGCATTGTCGAAGTCCACCTGGGCTCCCTCGACCGCCGCGGCCATGATGTGGTGCGGCGCAGGGTAGTTGGCCCCCTTGAGCTGCTTGCGCAGATTGGCCGGGAAGGCCGGCAGGTTCTGCGCCAGCGCCGGGGTGCTGGGGGTGCCGCCCGGGATCTTGTAACCCTTGACATCCCAGGGCTGCTGGACGGGCTCGCCGCCGGCCTTGGTGTCGATCCACCGCTTGGCCGCCGGGATCAGCTCCTCGGGGGTGGCCGCCAGCTCGTCGACGATCCCGATCTCCTTGCCCTTCTGGGGACGGACCCGCTGACCCTGGAGCAGCAGCTGCATCAGGGCGTTGACGATCCCCATCATCCGCACGGTGCGGGTGACGCCACCTGCCCCCGGGAGCAGTCCGAGCTGAACCTCGGGAAAGCCGAGCTGGATCTTGGGGTCATCGACCACGATCCGGTGATGGCAGGCCAGAGCGATCTCCAGACCGCCGCCGAGCGCCGAGCCGTTGACGGCCGCGACGACGGGAATGCCGAGCGTCTCTAGGCGCCGCAACACCGCCTTGCCGTCGTGGACGAACTTGGCGATGCCGGCAGAATCCTCCCTGGTCGCGGACTTGAGATCGTGCAGGTCCCCGCCCGCGAAGAAGGTCTTCTTGGCGGAGGTGATGATCACGCCCTTGATCTGGTCGCGCTCGGCCTCGAGCCTGTCGACGGTCGCCAGGATCGACGCCGCGTAGGCGGCGTTCATCGTGTTGGCGGACTGGTTGGGATCGTCGAGCGTGAGGATCACCACGCCGTCGTCGTCCCGGTCCCAGCGGATCGTGCTGCTCTCACTCATGCTCGTCTCGTTTCTGTCAAGGAGGGGTGGGGGGCCTGGGAGGCGGCCGGTCAGACGCGCTCGACGACGGTGGCGATACCCATGCCGCCGCCGACGCAGAGCGTTGCCAGGCCATAGCGCTTGTCCTGGCGCTCGAGCTCGTCGATCAGCGTGCCGAGGATCATCGCGCCGGTCGCCCCCAGCGGGTGACCCATCGCGATCGCCCCTCCGTTGACGTTGACCTTGTCGAGGTCAAGGCCCATGTCCCTGACGAACCGCAGCACAACAGCGGCGAAGGCCTCGTTGATCTCCACAAGGTCGAGATCGTCCACCGTCAGCCCCGCCTTGCCCAGCGCCTTGCGGCTGGCCGGTGCGGGTCCGGTCAGCATGATCGTCGGGTCCGCGCCCGAGACCGCAGTGGCCAGGACCCGGGCGCGGGCCCGGAGGCCGAGCTCGGCGCCGGTCTTCTCGTTGCCGATCGCCACCAGCGAAGCGCCGTCGACGATGCCCGAGGAGTTGCCGGGAGTGTGGACGTGGTTGATCTTCTCGATCCAGTGGTACTTCTGCAGCGCCACGGCGTCGAAGCCGCCCATCTCGCCCATTGCCGCAAATGACGGCTTGAGCTTCCCCAGCGTGTCGACCGTCGTGCCCGGCCGGATGAACTCGTCACGGTCGAGCACCACGTGCTCGTTGATGTCCTGCACGGGGATCACCGAGGAGGCAAAGCGGCCCTCGGCCTGTGCGGTGGCGGCCCGCTCCTGTGAGCGTGCGGCGTAGGCGTCGACGTCGTCGCGGCTGAACTCCTCGACCGTCGCGATCAGGTCCGCGCCGATCCCCTGGGGGATGAACGAGGTGTCGTAGTTCGTCTCGGGGTCCATCGCCCAGGCGCCGCCGTCGGAGCCCATGGGCACGCGCGACATCGACTCGACGCCGCCCGCGAGCACCAGGTCCTCCCAGCCCGAGGCCACCTTTTGAGCGGCGATGTTGACCGCCTCCAGGCCGGAGGCGCAGAACCGGTTCAGCTGAACTCCGGACACCGTGTCCGGAAGGCCCGCCTTGATCGCCGCTGTCTTGGCGATGTCCGCACCCTGGTCGCCGATCGGCGACACACAGCCGAGCACCACGTCATCCACGCGCGCGGGGTCCAGATCGGCGTTGCGGCTGAGCATCTCGTGCATGAGTCCCACGACCAGGTCCACGGGCTTGGTGCTGTGAAGCGACCCGTTGACCTTGCCCTTTCCCCGCGGAGTGCGGATCGCATCAAAGACAAGCGGTTCAGTGGCTGGCATGGTCGGCTCCTTGCTTTTTAAGCGCACACGATGTTCGGAAAATCGTTAACTGGATTCTAGCGTCGCCGGGCCGTCCAGCGGGCCCTTGCAGAGTCAGCGATCGCCGCCGGGGAGCCGTTCTAACCTGGTCGTCGGTGACCGCCGCCGACATCCCGATGGACTCGCAGGAACCGGGCGAAGGGAGCGAGGCCTCCGGGCCCCTGGCCGGTCGAACGGCGTGGGCGCGCAACCTCGAGGCCCCCCTGCGCGGTTTCCTGCGCACGCAGTCCGGAAGCGCCGCGATGCTGCTGCTCGCCACCGTGGCCGCGCTGGTGTGGGTGAACGCTGACTCAGCCTCCTACGAGAGCGTTTGGAGAACCGCGCTTTCGATCCGGATCGGAGGCTCGGGGATCACCCAGGACCTGCGCCGCTGGGTCAACGACGGCCTGATGACGCTGTTCTTCTTCGTCGTCGGGCTCGAGGCTCGGCGTGAGTTCGACCTCGGCGAGCTTCGTGACCGCCGCCGGTTGGCGCTGCCGGTGCTGGCCGGGCTCGGGGGGATGCTGCTCCCGATCGCCATCTACCTGGCGTTCAACGCATCACACTCCTCGCGCAGCGGCTGGGGGGCCGCGATGTCCAGTGATACGGCGTTCGCGTTGGGGATGCTGGCCATCGTGGGTCACCGATACCCCAACAGCCTGCGGGCATTCATCCTCACCGTGGCCGTCGTCGACGACCTGGTGGCGCTGGTGGTGATCGCGATCGTGTTCACCACCGCGGTGGAAGCGGTGGCGCTCGGAGTCGCTCTGGCCGCGTTCGCGGTGATGCTGATCATCCGCGCGCAGCACGTCCACAACGGCGCGGTCTACGGTCTGCTCGGGGTGACGGCCTGGGTGGCGCTTCAGCAGTCGGGTGTCGACCCGGTGGTCGTGGGTCTGGCGATGGGGCTGCTGACGATCGCCTATCCGGCTTCGCGGGCCGATCTCGAACGGGCGACCGACCTGTTTCGCGTGTTCCGCGAGCAGCCCACCTCCGAGCTCGCGCAATCCGCCCGCGCGGGCCTGCGGTCGGCGATCTCGCCGAACGAGCGCTACCAGCAGCTCTATCACCCCTTCACCAGCTACGTGATCGTTCCGTTGTTCGCGCTCGCCAACGCCGGGATCATGGTCAGCGGCGGCTTTCTGTCCCGCGCCTACGCCTCGCCGATCACGCTCGGGATCATCGTCGCCTACCTGGTCGGCAAGCCGGTCGGCATCACCGGAGTGGCCGTCCTGGTGACTCGGGTCAGCCACGGCAGGATCCGGCCCCCGGTCGGCTGGGGGTCGGTCATCGGTGGGGGCGCGATCGCCGGGATCGGCTTCACCGTCTCGCTGCTGATCGCCACGCTCGCCTTCCACGGTCAGGAGCTCGCCGAGGCCAAGCTCGGGGTGCTCACCACGCTGATCGGCGCCCCGATCATCAGCGGCCTCGTGCTTGCCGTGACCCGCCGGCTGCCGAAGGCCATGGCGCTACGGGCGATCATCGGCCGCTCGGACGTGATCGTCGACCTCGCGGTCCCGGTCGACTCCGAGCGTGACCACCTCCGCGGCCCCGATGACGCCGCCGTGACGCTGGTCGAGTACGGCGACCTCGAATGCCCGTTCTGCGGACAGGCTGAGGGGGTGATCCGGGAGCTGCTGTCGGACTTCGGAGACCTGCGCTACGTCTGGCGCCACCTGCCCCTCAACGATGTCCATCCCCATGCGCAGCTGGCGGCCGAGGCGGCCGAGGCCGCCGCGGCGCAGGGACGATTCTGGGAGATGCACGACTCGCTGCTGTCTCACCAGGATGCGCTCACCCTGCGTGACCTCGTGGCCGAGGCGGAGGCGCTGGGGCTGGACATCGAGCGCTTCAGGACCCACCTGCGCAAGCGAAAGGGCGCGGCGCGGATCGCCGAGGACGTCGACTCGGCCGACGCCAGCGGCGTCTCGGGGACACCCACGTTCTTCATCAACGGCCATCGTCACCAGGGCGCCTACGACATCGACACTCTCTCCAAGGCGGTTCGGCTGGCGCGGGCGCGGTCCGTGGTCAGCTCCTGAGCGGGCGCCCGGTCCGCCGTTGGTTGCCTGGGCCGGACGGCTAGGTGGCTCGCTGCGAGCGATTCAGCTCTCGCCTGACGGCGTCGATCACCGACTGTCGAGAGCGGCCCGAGAGCTCATACAGCTCGACTGCCCCCAGCTCGGCCACCGTCGCGCCGGTGATCCGGTCGATGACGTCGTCGGCCTTCATCTCGCGGTATCCGTCCCACGGCTCGGCCACGTGAACCTCGGCGCCGGCACCGTCCTTTGCCCCGGACTCCGCCACTGTCTCGACGATCTCCGCGTCTTCGGAGACGTGGACCGGGCCGTCCAGCGGCGGCAGGGGGGCGTCCACAGGGGGCGTGTCCACAGGGGGCGTGTCCACAGGGAGGGCGTCCACGGGTACCGGGGTCGCAGGCGCCGGCGGGGCATCGACGGGCACGGGCGTCGCATCGTGGTAGGTCGCGTCGTGCTGGTGTTCGGCCCCGTCGAGGTCGACGTCCGGTGAATCGGGCCTGATGATGGAGCCGGCCACGGACCCCGCGAGCCCAAGCGCCCGCTCGGTCACGGCATACGTGCCGCGCAGGGCCAGGCCGGCACAGCGGACGCCCACGCGGACCGGCAGGGTGATCAGGGAACCCGGCATAGCCTCGGTATTACCCACTCGGGCGCTAATCAAGCGAGCGCTGAAGTGGGCGCTTGTTGCGCGCACTCGCACCCCGATCGCATAATGTGCCGTTCGCTGTGAGGAGAACGTCATCGTAGAACTGGATCTCAAGGGGCTGCTCGGCGCGCCGCTGAAGCTCGCCGAGCGCTTCGGCGACGAGGCCTATTTCGTGGCCGTGTGCGTCCGCAGCGGCCTGGTCCGCCCGGAGCTTCCGCACCGGCTCGCCCAGATGCTGCTCGCGTTCGAGCGCTACGGGATGCTCGCCGGCGCGGTCACGATCGGCGCAATCCGCAACGGCGACCGCGTGGCGATCCGCGACGAGCGCGGGGATGTCACCTACAAGGAGCTCGACAAGCGCTCAAATGCGCTCGCCAACGAATGGCGCCAGGAAGGACTCAAACCGCGCGACGGGGTCGCGATCCTGGTCCGCAACCACCGCGGCTTTCTGGATGCCGTGTTCGCCGCCGCCAAGTGCGGCGCCCGGATCGTGCTCTTGAACACGTCCTTTGCCGGTCCCCAGATCCGGGAGGTGGCTGACCGCGAGGGCACCGATCTGCTGGTTTACGACGACGAGTACGGAGCCACGCTCGAGGGCGTCGCGCCGCCTCACGGCCGCTGGCGGGCCTGGACCGACGACGATGAGTTCGATGCCGACGACACGATCGAGTCCCTGATCAAGCGTGGCTCGACTGACGCGCCGCCGAAACCGGGGACCGACCCGAAGATCGTGATCCTCACCAGTGGCACCACCGGAACGCCCAAGGGCGCTCCCCGTGGTGCGCCACGCTCGCTGTCAATGATCGGCGGTCTCCTCGACAAGGTTCCGTTCCGGGCTCGCGAGACCACTGAGCTGTGCGTGCCGATGTTCCACGCGCTCGGATTCGCCCACATGGCGCTCGGTCTGGCGCTCGGCTCCACCCTGGTGGTGCACCGTCGCTTCGACCCCGAGGACACGTTGGAAAGCCTCGAGCGCAACGAGGTGACAGCGCTGATCGTCGTGCCGGTGATGCTCCAGCGGATCCTCGATCTCGGCGAGGACGTCATCAAGGACCGCGACACCTCGGCGCTCAAGATCATCTTCGTCGGCGGATCGCAGTTCGGCGCCGAGCTCTGCAAGCGGGCGATGAAGGCGTTCGGCCCCGTGGTCTACAACCTCTACGGCTCCACTGAGATCGCCTACGCGACGATCGCCACCCCCGACGACCTCGCCGAGGAGCCCGGCACCGTGGGCGGCGTCGTACGCGGCTCGGTCGTCAAGCTGTTCGACGAGGATGGCAACGAGGTGAAGGACGACGGCACGACGGGCAGGATCTTCGTCGGCAACTCCGGCCAGTTCGAGGGCTACACCGGCGGCGAGACCAAGGAGCAGATCAAGGGCCTGATGTCCTCGGGTGACGTCGGCCACTTCGACGACAAGGGACGCCTGTTCATCGACGGCCGTGACGACGAGATGATCGTCTCCGGCGGCGAGAACGTGTTTCCCGGGGAGATCGAGGAGCTGCTCGCCGGTCACGAGGCTATCGAGGAGGTTGCCGCGCTGGGGGTCGACGACGAGAAATTCGGCCAGCGGCTCAAGGTGTTCGTCGTGCTGCGCGACGGCCAGCAGCTGACCGAGGACGATGTCAAGGACCATGTCCGCGAGAACCTCGCCAACTACAAGGCGCC
>Ga0182024_10026615_pt1 | contig 10155 bp, 9 predicted proteins | sample P32metaG_FD_120480 | JGI IMG/M metagenome (GOLD analysis project Ga0182024, IMG submission 120480) | Permafrost microbial communities from Stordalen Mire, Sweden - P3-2 metaG (Illumina Assembly) | ecosystem: Environmental > Terrestrial > Soil > Wetlands > Permafrost | place: Sweden: Stordalen...
CATGACCGATTTATCCAGTCATCTGAGCCAATCGAATCCCGCACTGCAGTCAATGATTAAGGGCGCGTCGAGCGCCCTGCAAGCCCACGGTGCCAGCGCGGCTGGGGCCACTCGGCAGGCTTACGCCCTGATCCAGGGCACGGTAGAGCGCCAGGCCGCAATGCTGTCGTATATCGATTGTTTCCGGTTTCTCGGAGTGGCGATTCTGGCGATGGTCCCGATGGTTTTCCTGATGAAAAAATCCAAGCCGGGCGGCGGAATCGCAGTACACTGAATCTCGCCATGTTCCGTCTGATCACCATCGAGCGTGAGTACGGATGCGGCGCCGCTGCCATCGCCGCTCAACTGGCCGACCGCTTGGGCTGGAAGCTGTGGGACCAATTGCTCACGGAAGAAATCGCCCGCCTTGCCAGCGTCGACCAAGCGGCCGTACGGCGCTGCGATGAGCGTATGGACAGCCGCCTGCACCGCCTTGCGAAATCCTTCTGGCGCGGCAGTTACGAACGCAATTCCGCCGCGCTGGGCATCCAGATGTTCGATGCCGACTGCATGTTGCCGATGATGCAAGAGGCCATGAACAAAATTGGGCAGGAAGGGAATGCGGTCGTGGTCGGCCGCGGCGCGCCCTATCTCCTGCGTGAGAACCCTGACGCGTTCCACGTTTTTCTCTACGCTCCGCGCTCTGAGAAGATCCGGCGCACTATGGCAGAAGGGCACAGCGAAGAAGATGCCGCGGAAATGGTCGACTCCGTCGATCGCGAGCGCATCGCGTACGTGAAGCACTACTTCAACGCCGACTGGCCCACGCGTTCGCTCTATCACGTCATGCTCAACACGGCCGTGGGGAACGAACCGGTTGTCCAGACGATTCTGGACACAATGCATCTCGTCGAGGGCCATCCCAAAGCCACAACCTACGAGCATCCCAACGTGCCGGCGTCCTCTCGATAAGGGATTGCAGTTTGGGGTCTACGCGCCTCGCGGCCTTCCTGTCGCCGCCTGCGGGCGCACCGGCCGCTGCGGTGCAGGACAGCAATTTTCTTCGCAAACATCCTGCCGCGGTCCCAGCGAACCTAAAGCACGCCGCTCAGTCCCAGGATTCGTGCGCTCAAGGATTAGCTCACGAATCATTGCGATGAACTTGGGATGAACGCCCACCGTCTTAGCCCGCACCATCGGCAGCGGCAGGGTATCGCATAGCTGCCGCGCTTCGATGTCCAGGTCATACAGCACTTCCATGTGATCGGAAATAAAGCTGATGGGAGCTAGCACGACGGCGCTCGCCAAATTCTGCGCCTTTACTTCCCGCAGGTAATCCAGAATGTCCGGCTCCAACCACGGCTGCCCCGGCGCACCGCTGCGGCTCTGATATACGAGCGCATCATTGGCGACGCCCAGCCTCGCCGAGACCAACTTCCTTACTTCTTCCAACTGCTGAACGTAACCGCACGTGTTCGCCATCGACAGCGGGATGCTGTGTGCAATGTAGACGATCTGAATGTTCTGCCGTGCGTCCGCCGGAACTTGGGCTAGCGCATCGCGCAGCCGGTCCTCGGTCGCCTCAACGTATCCCGGATGGTTGAAAAACGCGCGGACTTTGTCGATCTGCAGCGAGTCTGCACCAACTTCGTTCTGCGCGCGAACGATGTCTTCGCGGTACTGCCGGCATCCGGAATACGAACTGTAAGCCGACGTCACGAAGGCTAGCGCCCCCCGAATGCCGTCCTGCTTCATCTGCTGCAAAGTCTCCGCCAACATCGGATGCCAGTTGCGATTTCCCCAATAAACGGGCAGCTTCGGACCATGCTCCGCCAGTTCCTTCTCCAGTGCCGCGATCAATTCCCGAATCTGCTGGTTGATCGGACTCTTGCCGCCGAAATGGTAGTAATGTTCAGCGACTGTCAGCATGCGTTCGCGCGGAACATTTCTTCCACGCAGCACGTTTTCGAGGAACGGGATCACATCGTCTGGGGACTCAGGCCCGCCGAACGAGACAACAAGGATGGCGTCATAGTTCATTACTTTTGCTCAGATCTTCAAGGATGACATGCGGATAGGCAAGGGCGCTACTTCCCTCCCGCCGATGCGGCGGAAGGTCGAATCACAGCAGCGGTATTCAGCGACACAGGACGATCGAAAGAGATATCCATCTCTGTAAACCGGGGCAGAACCACATCGCGCCCGCGACGAGTTGCCATGTACAAGCCCGACACGCAGCCGGAGATAATTCGAGCCGTCCCGGCGGTGGATGCATCCGTTGCAGTCGAAACAATGGTCTCGATAACAAGTTGGACTCCGTCGTCGACCTCTTTTGAGATCCCCGCCGTCATCCCAAGATTGATGGCCATCCATACCTTCCCCGGCCGTTCTCCGTGCAACCGGCCCTCCGCATCCATCCTCGTGTGCGATCTTTCATCCAACTCCGCTCCCGCGAGAGAAGCCGCGATTGGAACACGCTTGCCCTCGAGCAACGTAAGCTCGGTGAAGGTCAGGTACAGAGATCCAGCGCGGCTTAACCGCCGTGGCGGAGTTTTCTTTACGACTTTGCCCTCCATTAGAGTGCCCGCGGGTAGGATGACCTGCGTATTCACCAGCACCGGTTCGAGCAGGCGCGCTCGCACGGTATCTCCAGGCTTGCTCTTTGATGCGCTCACACTGCCCAGAAGGAGAATCTTGCAATGCGTTCCCGCTGGGAGCGTATCGGGCCGTGGTGAATCCGGCTCCGGCGAGTCTGTCTCGTTCTTTTCGTATGCGCGCGAAGCAGCGTCATCGATCCCAGAGGCCTCCAGCACCAGCGTAGGCGTTGCATGTTTCTTCGCATTCGACTGGCTGACTTTGACAGCGCCGTTTTCTCCACTGGGTTGCTGTCCCGATTTGTCTTTTCTCGCGGTCGCGTGAACCTCGCGCATACGGCTCACGGAGATCAGTGAAACCTGCAGCGAACTCTCGACTGTGTCCTGGGCAACAGTGGCCGCTTTGAATACTGGATAGTTCTCTTTGCGGGGTGTGAAGGCCTGAACCACCCATGGCCAATGATCATTCGGCGTGCGCTTTCTTTTTTCTAGATGGTCAACCGTCAATCGGATGCTGCTGCCAGAGGCAAACAGCTTGCGGTCCGTCGCGTACACGTCCGTCGAGAGGCTCCCATCGACCACATCGCCCGGTTTTAACTTCGACATTCGGACAGGATGCGAAAGGAGCACTTTGATGTAGAGTCCGGAGTCAGCTGCGGGTTGCAGAGACTTGACGGCCGGATCGTCGGCGGCACAGCAAAACGTAGGGCCCGCGGCTACACATCCCGCAAGCAGCAAAAGTGCCACCGGCTTGATCCACTGCAGCCCATTACGCATTGTGCTTCCCCCGCTCATCAACTCTTCTGCTACAGACACTAGTATGTGGATGGCAGCGATCGTAACTGCTCAGGCGGCTGCCCGGCGGTACATCGGGGGAAATGGTGCGCCCGGAGAGATTCGAACTCCCGACCTGTTGCTCCGGAGGCAACCGCTCTATCCAGCTGAGCTACGGGCGCGCACGGGTGTCTACAGTCTACATGGGCAAGGGAAGCGGCATCAACGTGAACATTCCGCAAAAGCAGATGAAGCACGCAAAAGTTACGTTAGGTTGCGAGCGCGTATGGCGAAGAGGTCGCATCGCGCAAGATTCACCGCGCCTGTTAGGATCGCAGCCTCACGGGCGGGATGGAGATGAGATTTTCCTGGGATTGTCCTTCTTTAGTAACGGTCGCGCCGCCCGCCACCACCGCCGCCTCGGCCACCGCGATCTCCGCGGTCGCGTCCGCCACCGCCTCCACCGCCACCCGTACGTTCAGTCTTGGGACGCGCTTCGTTGACGTTGATCGTCCGTCCGCCGACAGACGAGCCATTCAAAGCCGTGATCGCCTTCTCGCCATCTTCGTTACTGGTCATCTCCACGAAACCGAAACCACGGGATCGCCCCGTGTCACGGTCCGTCATGATGCTCACGCGATCCACCTGTCCGAACGGTTCAAACAGCTGCCGCAGTTCGTCTTCGGCTGTGTTGAAGCTCAAGTTCCCTACGAAAATATTCTTCACGCGTCTGCCTCTGCATTGAGCTGTCGGAAGTGCGAGCAATTCGGCGGACTTGGCAGGTCGGGAGGGCCGTTCCTGAAAATCGATACCGGAGCTGGCGAACAGTCGAATGCGCCGAGCAGTATAGCAGGTTTCCCAAAATCAGCTTGTCAAATCGATCTCAAAAAATGAGAGCGCCAGATGTGGACGGGGACGAGCTAGCACTCGTCCACCTTCCAGTATCCCTCAGCGTGAAATCCCATCTGCAGCAGCCGGTTCTTGGGATCGTGCCTCTTGCCGCAACCGGGACACACGAGATAGCGGCCCCACGCCGTGCCTTGATGATCGTAGTTCTCCGCCACGGCAAACGTCGTTCCACAACTGCAGGGCACCAGGAACATGCGCAGAGGCGGCTTCTCTTTTGTGCTCTTCTCGGACTTGCGTCGCGGTTTCACGACTCTTCGACAGTGGCGTACGATTTTTTCTTGCGTTGGTTCGACTGCAGCGTCTTCTTGCGCAGCCGCAGCGATTTGGGTGTGATTTCCACAAACTCATCGTCGGCGATAAATTCAATCGCCTGCTCAAGATTCAACGGCCGGAACGGCACCAGGCGAATTGCCTCATCCGCCGTCGAGGCGCGCATGTTCGTCAACTTCTTTTCGCGCACGGCGTTCACATCGAGATCAGTGTCCTTGGCGTTCTCGCCGATGATCATGCCTTCGTACAAGTCAACGCCGGGACCGAGAAAAAGTTCTCCGCGCTCCTGCAATCCCCACAGTGCGTATGCCGTTGAGACTCCGCCGCGATCCGCGATCAGCGCTCCTGTGAGCCGGTGCGGAATGTCGCCCTGCCACTCCGTATATCCGTCGAACAGCGCGTTCATCACGATGGTTCCGCGTGTGTCCGTGAGCAGTTGGCCGCGCAGGCCAATCAAGCCGCGGCTGGGCACACGGAACTCGATCCGCACCCGTCCGTAGCCGTGATTGTGCATGTTGGTGACTTCGCCCTTGCGCGATCCGAGTTGCTCCATCACGACGCCGACAAAATCCTCCGGCACGTCCACAGTCAGATGCTCGACCGGTTCCATCAGCTTGCCGTCGATGCGCTTGGTGACGATCTCCGGCTTGCCCACCATGAGTTCGTATCCCTCGCGCCGCATCATCTCAATCAGGATGGAAAGCTGCAGCTCGCCGCGGCCTAGCACCTTGAATGAATCCGTGGTACCTGTGTCCTCCACCCGCAGAGAGACGTTGGTCAGGAGTTCCTTCTCCAGGCGCTCTCGCAGATTGCGTGATGTGACGTACTGGCCATCTTTGCCCGCGAAGGGCGAGGTGTTGACCGTAAACAGCATGGCGATCGTCGGTTCGTCGATCGCGATGTGCGGCAGCGGGGCTGGGTTCTCGGCCTCGGTAATGGTCTCGCCGATCGTGATGCCTTCCACGCCGGCGACCGCGATGATGTCTCCCAATTCCGTTTCCGTGATGTCCGTCCGCTTCAGCCCCGAAAACGAAAACAGCTTCGTGATCTTCGTTTTGTGCAGCGTCCCGTCGAGCTTGGCGATAGCGACTTCCTCACCCGTATGCATCTTTCCGTTGAACACGCGCGCAATCGCGAGCCTCCCCAGATAGTCGCTGTAGTCAAGGTTCGCCACCAGGATTTGCAGAGGCCCCGACGCATCCCCCTTAGGATGAGGAATCGTCTTGATGATCGCGTCAAACAGCGGCCGTAAGTCGGTGCCGCCGCCCGTGATGTCGGTAGTCGCCGTGCCCGTCTTGGCGTTCGTGTAGAGGACAGGGAAATCGATCTGCTCTTCTTTCGCGTCGAGATCAATAAACAGGTCGTAGATTTCGTTTAATACTTCCTGGGGCCGCGCGTCGGAGCGATCAATCTTATTAATGACCACAATTGGCGGTAGATGTGCTTCCAGAGCTTTGCTCAGCACGTAGCGCGTCTGCGGCAGCGGACCTTCGCTGGCATCCACCAGCAGCATGACGCCGTCGACCATCTTGAGTGCGCGCTCAACCTCGCCGCCGAAGTCGCTGTGGCCGGGCGTATCCACGATGTTGATCTTCACGTCGTGATAGAAAATCGCAGTGTTCTTGGCGAGAATGGTGATGCCGCGCTCCCGCTCCAGTTCGTTCGAGTCCATGACCCGTTCGACGTGGTGCTCATTAGAGCGAAAAGTGCCGCTTTGCTGCAGCATGGCGTCAACCAGCGTGGTTTTGCCGTGGTCGACGTGCGCGATGATTGCGATGTTGCGAATGCCTGAACTCAAAAAGGATCCTCACAGAAGGTCTCTTCCACTCTACTAGACCGCGGATGGAATTGTCATGCCGGAGGTGCGGCAATTGCGAGTTTTGTCGGCCGGTCGAACCCTGCCGGGAACGAACGAATGCGGTAGAGTCTGAAGTTCGCGTTCTCGTATACCAAGTCGAAACTTCCCGCACTGCTCTGCACGAAACTGACCAGAAACCCTTGATCGTCATTGAAAGCGTTCGTGGTGAGCAAGTATCTGGCATGGATGCTCCTTACCCACTGCCAGAGTTCCGCCTGGCTGCCACGATAGTTGGGCGCAGACGCGGGCCGCCCGGTATAGAGCGACAAGGCTCGGGCCCGAATGTAGATGATTGGATCCTGTGGGCCCGTGTTATCGCGCACCGCCTGACACAGTTGGTTGAACTCAGGAAGGCCAGTCGTCTCACGAATGGGTCCGAAGTTACCCTTCCGATAAAACTGCCCATAGGAAATCGCAATCAGCAGAATCAAAGCCCAAACTGCGCCCGGAGAGTAGCGTGGAGCTAGTTTTTCCACCACGCTTTTGAGTCCGTAGATCGCGTGATATCCGATCCACGGAACGACAGGAAAAACCATCCGAACACCTCCCGGAAAGGGGAAAAGAGCAATAACCGTGAGGTAGGGGATGAGGGCGGCCTCCACGAAAGTGAAACCACGGTTCCACCGAACGAGGAATCCTTTTATAGCCAGTGACAGAAATACCACCAGGACGGCGTAGGCGAAAAGGTTGCGTATCGATCCCACCCAGAACGACGCGGCTACGCGCGTATAGGTGGCAACGTTGCTGGCAATGGAGTGTAACGTGGGGTGTTCGGTGGCGGCATAACCGCCGAGGCCGATTCCTATGATGTAGCGCTGCAGCGCCAGACACGCGCCGCATACCGTGATCGTAACCACTGTCGACCGTGAGACGGTACGGAGTCTCAGGACATCGTACAAAACCAGACCTGCGGCGAGCGCGATACCAACAGTACGTGTGCCGATGGCAAGGTAAATCACGAACCCGATCACCACGGCCCGTCGCCGCCACCCAGTGCTATCGCGGTGACTGCTGCGCACCAGAACTGCGGTCAAATAAAAGAAAAATACAAAAAGTATGTCCGACAGCACGTTGTCTTTCGCAGTCCAAAAAGCGGGAGCGAAACCCAGAATCGCGACCAGCGCCAGTATGTATCCCGAGCCCAGATCGCGCCTCCAATAGGCGTAAATCACAAGCAGCGAAAGAAGAAGGAATACGACCTGCTCCAGTTTCATCGGAATCAGATTCAGTCCGGAGACGCGATAAATAGGTGCGAGCAGGATTGGGAAAATCGGCGGGTAGTATTTCGGTCCGACCACGACGGATGCGAAGATGTACCCGGTATCGGCGTAGGAGCGGCCCTCAACAATGTTCTGTGCGTGATGTACGTACATTGCAAAGTCATCTGCCCAGAGGTGTCCCTGCCTCACCGTGGTGGTGTGAAACGTGCCAACAGCAACAAGAAGAGCACCGATATAGATTTTTTCGCGCATGAAAAGAGCGATTTGCTCTCCTCTAAGTGTAGGTGGGTAAGTGGCGGCCGAACGCACGGAAATTTTGGTTCGCTACCGTTTTGGGAATTCTTCGGGGTGGCGATGGGCAGGGAGGTAGGCTACCGCTCGCCGGCGGTCTCGAGGAGTCCCGCTGCGACCTCGGGAGTTTCCTCGGCCCTGACACGCAGCCGGTACCAGACCACGATCGTCGCCAGTGAGAACACAAAGATAATGGTCGAGACCGCATTGATCTCCGGCGTGATCCCGCGCCGCAGCCTTCCCCAAATTTCAAGCGGCAAAGTGTTGTCCCGACCGATCAGGAAAAAGCTGACCGCAATCTCGTCCATCGAAAGTGTGAAAATCAGCAGCGCCGCGCCGATGATCGGCAATTTCAAGTTCGGCACCGTCACGCGCCAGAACGTTTGCCAGTAGTTCGCTCCCAGATCGAGCGACGCCTCTTCCTGCGCGCGATCGAGCTTTTGCAGCCCGGCGAAGACTTCAGTAGTCGCGACCGAAATCAAAGCGGTGCCGTGTCCCAGGATGATCGTCATCAGGCTAAGCTTCGCGCCCATCAGGTTGAACAGCACAAGCAGCGAAAGCCCCGTGATAATGCCCGGCAGGATCAGCGGCAGCAGCACCAACCGCCGGAACAGCGCCTTGCCGGGAAATTGCGCCCGGTCGAGAGCCAGCGCTGCCGGAATCCCAAACGCCAGCGAGATCGCCATCGCCGCGAACGCCACCTGCAGGCTGTTCAGCACCGAATCCCAGATCGGCCCGTCCGCGAACAAGATGCGATACCAATCGAGCGTGAGGTGATGCGGTGGAAATCCGCCTACGCCCTGTCCATTGAACGAATAGAGAATGAGAACCGCAATCGGCAGATAAAGGAACGCAAACACTGCCGCCGCATGCGCCAGCAGCCACCGCGAGCGCGGGGCATTGCCCGTGTCACCGCTCACGAGAAACTCCATTTCTTTTCCAGTCGCTCCGAAAGGAAGAGCAGGCCTACCACGATCACGAGCATGCCCAGCGAAATCGCCGCGCCTAGAGGCCATTGGTAAGCGGCGCCGAACAAGCTCACCACAACGTTCGAAATCATGATGCCGCTCGGCCCACCCAGCAGCAGTGGAGCCAGGAAATCACCCAGGCTCAAGACGAAGGCGAAAGTAGCCCCTGCCACAACACCCGGAATCGACAGCGGAAAGATAACCTTCCAGAACGTTTGCGCCGGGGTGGCGCCCAGATCATGCGACGCCTCTACTAGATTCCGCGGAATATGCTCCAGTGCCGCATAAATCGGCAGGAACGTGAACGGCGTATAGATGTGCGTGAGCGTCAGCACAACGGCAAAGGGACTGTAGAGCAGAAAGTCGAGGGGATGCTGGGTCAGATGTACGTACTGCAACAAGGTGTTGAGCACGCCGTCAGAGCCGAGTATCGTCTTCCACGCATACGCTCGCACCAGATAACTGACCCACAGCGGAATGATCACCATCTGATACAGCAGATCTTTTCGCTTGCCTGCATAGAACGACAGAAAATACGCCAGCGGATATCCCAGCAGCAGAGAAAACAACATCACACGCGCCGCAATCCACATTGAGCGCAGCAGCGTCTGCCAGTATACGGTCTTCTGCAGCAATTCTTTGTAGTTATCAAGATTCCACGAATGCACGATGATTTGCGACGGCGAAACCGACCAAAAGCTGTAGCAGAACATGAGCAGATACGGCACCAGCAGAAACACCGACACCCACAGTAGCGGTGGCACCGTCACGACCGTCTTGTAGGCCCGTGAGAACATCAGTTCCTTTCAGGCGATTCCCGCACCAGCACGGCATCGGCAGCGGAGAACTCAAGCTCAACTTCGTTGTGCACACTGCCGCCACTAGCGGTCCGCGCGACCAGCACAAGCCCGTCTGCACACTCCACGCGAATCAATTCCGTCGCCCCATGAAACGCCTGATGCACCACCCGACCTCGAACGCGCACTACGCCGCTCGCCGTTGCCCCGGGGGCAGCCAGCCGAACATGTTCCGGTCGCAAAGAGAAAAGCACCGGCCCATCGGGAAGGGAAGCCGGCCATGCCAGCAACGCACACCGCATCACGCCGCCGCGCACTTCGCCCTTCAGCAAATTCGTATGCCCAATAAACTGCGCCACATATGCCGTCGCCGGACGGCTGTAAATCTCTCGCGGCGTCGCCACCTGCTCCAGTTCGCCCGATCGCAGCAGCGCGATGCGGTCCGACATCACCATCGCCTCTTCCTGATCGTGCGTCACGAAGACAAACGCGATA
>Ga0182024_10026616_pt1 | contig 10155 bp, 3 predicted proteins | sample P32metaG_FD_120480 | JGI IMG/M metagenome (GOLD analysis project Ga0182024, IMG submission 120480) | Permafrost microbial communities from Stordalen Mire, Sweden - P3-2 metaG (Illumina Assembly) | ecosystem: Environmental > Terrestrial > Soil > Wetlands > Permafrost | place: Sweden: Stordalen...
GATGTCTTCTGGTTTCTTGTAGTCCGCCAGCAACTTGTCGATCAGTTTGAGGTCAATGGCCATCGGGTCTCCTTAGTGTGATCCTTTCGATGACCGTTTACACAGTTCAATTTATACCCTCCACCCGTGTGGAAAACTAGGTGATGCTCCGTCTTGAACTCGCCGCGTTTCTCCCGGTGTCGAGAATTCCCAAGATCGTCCAAAGCCTCCACCACGAACTTCTGAAGCTTGACGACCCTTCGACTCCGCTTCGCTTCGCATCGTATGAATTCCCAGCCGGACGGAGACATCTGGATTCGTCCGCCGCTCCACGTATCACGCAACCAGTCGATATCGCTCCACTTGCGCGCCAAGTATTCACTGGGCCTCATTCCAGTGGTCAAGGCCAGTGCCAACAGTACGTACCATTTCGGATTCCTCGCGACCGTTAAGAATCGCCTTCCGCGAGGCCGACTCGTGCGCCCAGGTCCGGTAAACGCTACGCTGTTTATATATTGCCTGTCCACGTTCCCAGCACAGGCGGTCTACTTGCCGGCTCGTGGGATTTCAGAATCCGTAGCACTGCGAGTATTGTGTTCCAACTTCGCGTTGTCGCCGGCGCCCCAAAGAGCCTGTCGATCTGGCCGAGATAGCCAATCGTTTTCATGTGGCGGCGCTACACCCCGTACACCAGACGATTCCTCGAGCCAATGATTCGCACCAGCCACTCCCCACCTTCGGGAAGAGCAATCGGGAGAGAAACTTTGCGGCGTCCAGCCTTCGACAGGATGCTGACAAATTGAACAACATCTGCGGACGCTGGCTCGGTTCCAAACGGATTGTCCATCTCTAGTCGACTCAGATCGCTGCCGTCGCAGAAAGCGATGGTTGCTTCAAACGGCAGCTTCCCGCGCAATTCGGCCAGGAACTTTGCGCGCAACCCAGGTTTGCGAACAACCAGCGTGCCTGCGGCGCCCACGTTCACCGCGGCGTTGGTCGAGTTCGGAGCCAGCGTAACACCCAACATTCACCAGATCGCGAATAACTTTGTGGATCTGGATAATTTCTACGACACCGCGGAAGTCAGCTATGACGGCTGGTCCTGGTCCACCAGCGCCATGGCGCCCGATATCGTCATTCGCCAGACCGCGGTCAATTATTGCTTCCGCGCCGGCGTGGCTTACGAATCGGAAGGCGACCTGCGCGGAATCAACCTGAACTATCGCCCGGCCACGCTGGCCGCCAACGTGCTGCCCGGCACCGTGGATACCGATGCTCCCGACGGTCCCGGTAATCAACTAAACAGTGGGTACATCTGGAGCACGGCAATGCGTTCCGGCTTGTCGGTTCGCGAGTACGGCGCCGATGGCGACGCCATCGGTTCGGCCATACCATGGCCCAGCAGCATTGGCGTCCAGCAGACGAATCCTTCCTTCGCGGTACTGAACAACAGCACGAATTATGACGTCGACTTTCGCGCGTACGACCTCATCGAGGACGACACCTACCGCTACGAAGAGTGGAACTACGATGTCTTCACGCGCTTGGGTGGCAACCTGCCCGCGCTCAGCATCGTGCGCTTCCCGAAAGATCATACGGGCAGCTACAGCACCAACCCGGACACAGTGAACTACACGCCCGAGGCGGAGGTCGCCGACAATGACTACGCAGTCGGCAAGCTCATCCAGGACATCGCCAACAGCCAGTACAAGTCCAACACCCTGATCTTTGTCGTCGAGGACGATGCCCACGGCGGCGATCACGTCGACGCTCACCGCAGCGTTGCGTTTATCGTGGGCCCCTACGTCAAACAGGGTGCTGTGGTTTCCACGCAGTACAACACGATCAATTTTATCCGCACCATCGAACGGGTTTTAGGCTTGAGCCCCAACCACATCACCGACGCGCTTGCCCAGCCGATGGCCGACGTATTTGACATCACCCAGAACCCGAACAACTGGTCATTCACTGCGACAGCGGCGCCCATCCTTTACACCACGGAATTGACGCCGCTCTTGCCTCCCGCGCCGGCCGCCATGGTCGTCCCGAAACCGCTTCAGGGCGGGCAGTATTGGGCGAGGGTGACGAAAGGCTTTGACTTTACCAAAGCCGACAACGTCGATCCCGCCGCCTACAACCGGATCCTTTGGCGCGGTCTCAAAGGCGACGTGAAGTACCCCGGAGACGCCGATCTTGCGGAAACCCGCCGGCGCTACAAAGAGGCGCTGAAAAAGGGCAGAGAGGCGTCGGAAGAGACCGAGTAGCCAAACGCAGAGTCTGCAACGCGGCCGGCGTCGAAAAGCGCCGGCCCTTTTTTGTCGGCCGATGAGGAAAACGCACTTTAATCCCACGAACAGCCGCCAGTGCAATCGAAGGCAAGCTACTGTTGAACACATGAGGGGCAAGGGAACTCGCAACGTGCGTCTGATTCTCGCGACCGCGGTGTGCTGTTCGGTGGCGTTCGCACAAGTGGAACGCACGGCCATCACCGGAACCGTGGCCGACGAATGATCTCCCGTTTGGTGGTCCAGTCTGCATCGCTCAACTGGTTCTGCACGTGGGCTCGAAATTTCGGTAAGACTCCTAACCGATCGTAAGTCTGCCTGCCGGCCTTCATCCGAGGTTTGAGCGTCGATCTCCGCTATACGATCTTTCGTTCGATTCATTCGAGCTGTGAATTGGTCTTTTTCGATCAGCCCTTCGGCGAGGCTGTCGATCAGGTAATCCATCCCGTGCTGCAGCTTCTGCCGCTGCGCCATCAGGGAATTGTTCTGCTGTACACCACTGCGGTCGGTACTGTCCTTATCCTCCAGCTCCAGAATGCCCGGATTCTTTAGAATCGTTATCCAGCCTATCGGCACGGCTTTGGACGGTGAATGCGGAATTACTCACCCCGGGCATGAGATGGCCGGCACGCGGGATCAAGCGAGGCTCGGAACCTAGAACGTAAATCGTGCGGAAAACTGAAACACGCGGGGAAGGCCGTTCGGGCTGATTTCCTGCAGCGCTCCGAAATTGCCCGAACCCGAGTTCGGCACCAGATAGCAGGTCTGGTTCAACGTCATCCCGTCCCCGCAGTTGGTTCCGATGGGGTTGTATTGCAGCTGGTTGATCCCATCGCCGTTCTGCACATAGAAGTTGGCATGGTTGAACAGATTGAAGACCTGCGCTTGAATTTGCAAGTGCATGCCTTCGCCGAGCGAAAAATTTCGGGCCAGCCCAAGGTCGACCCTCTCCAGCCACGGACCGTAAAACGAATTCAGGCCAATTCCCGGCGTGGGACCGGCTCCATTGATGCCCGCCGCAGTGTTCGCGGTGTCTTGGTTGAAGGCGGTATCGTTCAGGTTGTCGTTGCCTGTGACGCCGCAATTGCTGAATGACAGGGTGGAACTGGTGCAGGCGGGGCTCAACAAACCGGCGTACGGACGACCGGAAGAGAACTCCATGACGCTGCTCAGCCTCCAGCCCGAGAGCAACGCGCGGCCAGTTTTGGAGTTGGTCAGTTTTTCCAGCCCGGGCTGGTAGACGGCGGCGAAGCTAATTCGATGCCGCTGGTCTAACAGCGACGGAGCTTGGGTATTGCTGAAGTCGAATTGATCATTGAAGTCCATGCCATCCAGCATGGTGCTCTTGGCGAGCGTATACGACAATTGCAAAGAAAGGCCGTGCGACAGGCGATGCTGTACTTGCACGAAGAGGGATTTGTAATAGCTTTGCCCGGGGCTGATCAGTTCGTTGATCTGGCCCAGGTTGGGGTTAATGCGGCCTTCGGTCAGTAGACCGTTATCCATGTTTGGCAGAACGATGGTCTGCCCGCTGCAGGGCGCCGCGGTTGTTCCCGGAGGACATACGATATACGTCGTGGTGCCCTGCAACGGATTCAGGTTCAGGTCGTAGGCGCTGCCGGAAAGAAGATGCAGCGCGTGATTCCACATGCCGCCGATACTTACCGTTGTGTTCTCGGAAATCTCCCGCTCAATCTGCAAACTGGCCTGCAATACATAAGGCACCCGAAATTGCGGAGAAACCAGCGAGATGTCCGGAGAAGCCTGGAACAGCGAGGAATTACCAGGGATAACACTGGGAAACGTCGGCACCTGTTGGTTCGGCGGCAGAGCCGGGTTATAGGAGGAGCTTACCGAAGACTGCTGCGACGCCAATCCGTTGGAGACCACCGCGTTCCGGTAATTCAGGCCATTCATGTTGTCAAAGAACTGCCCCAATCCTCCGCGCACTACGGTCTTCGACCCGGGTTGCCAGGCAAATCCGAAGCGCGGCGCCAGGCGTAAAAACTGATTCGGATACTGTCCGGTGAGAGGAAACGCCGGATTTTCCGCCGGCTGCGGATAAACCTGGAAATCCTCGCGCAAGCCAATTTCCAAAGTTAAATGTGTCAAAGCCCGGAACGTATCCTGCACGTAGAATCCGTAATACGGCACGGCGAAGGAAAAGGTGGGATTTCCCGAAGCCTGACTGTAGAGGTTGTATTCACCGAGCGCAAAACTTTCCAGATTCGAAAATTCATAACTGCCGAGGAACGAGCCAAACTGCACGTCGGCGTTGGGGTCCGCGCCGCCGAAATTGTTGTCCGCATCCCATGCGCGGCTCCAATCGAAGCCGAATTGCAAGGTGTGCTTGCCAATGACGTAGTCCACTCGATCCGACAGTGAATACTGCCTTTCAAAAACCCTTCCCACCGAAAATGGCGCGTTACCTAGAGTGAAAGAGGCCGGGCTGTCCAGAATTATCGTGGGGATGTTTGGAGCCCGGCCGGTAGGTGTCGCGATCTGGTTGTCGTCCGAAGTGCCCGCGTGGAATTCGTTCAGCAGCCGGGAGGAGAACGCGTGCGTCCAACCCAGGCTGGCCTGGAAGTCGCGAACATAATTGTTGGCCAGCGTTTGCGTGCCATAAACAGCCACGGGACTGACGGTGATCACGCCCCCGGGCGAGTTGAACCAGTTGACATTGAAACTCAGGAACAGACTGTCGTGGGAAGTGGGCTGATAGTCCAGACGGGGCGTAAACACGAGATCGTTTTTCTTTCTCGGTTGCACTCCGAGATTGGAGTTCAGCGCGTTCAAAGTGTTCGATACCTGTTGCAGGTACACCGGATTGTTCGGGTCAGGCGCGCTGTCGTTGCCTGGTATCGGGTAAGGCGCGTTCGGTGCAGGTAGCTTCGTCCCGGCCGGAATTCCGAAATACGTAGGTAAGTTCGCCTGCACCGCAGCCAATGCCGGGTTGATGACGGAAATCGGATCGTTCTCCAGTTGCTGCTCATAATCCAGGAAGAACCACAAACGGTTGCGCACGATCGGCCCGCCCAGCCCGCCGCCGAATTGCTGCAAAGCGTCTTGCTGTTTGGGGAAGCCGCTGGCATTGGAGAGGGAGTCGTTGGCCCCAGTCGCGGAGTTCCGGTTGTAATAGAACGCACTGCCATGGAACTCGTTGCTACCCGACCGGGTCACCGCATTGATGAAGCTCGATCCACCCCCATAAATTGCCGAGTACGGGCTGATAGCGACCTGAAATTCCTGGATCGAGTTTTCGCCATACAGGTATGGGATTCGATAACGGCCCAGAATATCGGCGAAGTAGTTGCTGGTGGCGTTGGTCCCGTCGACGGTGAAAACATTGGAACCATTTCCATTGGCGTATCCCGAGTCCTCTCCGCCTTGTTGTCCGGCAATGCTGATGAGGCCAGTGTCACCGTCGGGGCTGGTATTGGGTGTCAGCAGCGTAAAGTCGGTGTAGCGACGCCCGTTGAGCGGTAGCTCCTCGATGAGCGACTGATCCAGCACGGTGCTGATGGAAGCCTCCGTGGGCCGCAGCAGCGGCGCCGTGGCGACTACCTTAACCGCATCTCTGCTAGCTCCCACCTGCAGCTTGATGTCCTGCAACGTGGTGTTTCCTACTTGCACTTGAATCAGGCCCTGAACGTCGCGAAAACCTGTGAGAGTCGCGCTGATGGAATAGGAGCCGGGCACGAGCACCGGAAACCGGTAAAGTCCGGCATGGTCAGTCTCGGCGGATTGTTTGACCCCGGTCTGGAGGTTCTGCACAACCACCGACGCTCCCATCACCACCGCGCCCGTTTCGTCTGTGACCCGTCCGCTGAGTGCGCCCGTCAAAACCATATTCTGGGCGGTCAGCAATATGCAGCTCGCCAACACGGCCAAAACGCTGCCTATCGCCAGGCGACTGGACACGAAACGCGATCTTCCGCTTGCTCGAATAATAAATCCTCTTGTCATTATCCGCCCCTCCAGGATTTCCAGTGGCGCTGGAAGACAGCACAGGGCATCGGGTTCCGCCACGACTGCAAAGTATAATCAAGGGCTACAGGGCATTCCGAGAAAGTCGGATTTGGCACGGTCGCCTACCGTAACACCCGCTAGATGGCTGGCGAGCCACCTAGTCGTCGCGTTCGACTCGGCTGGCTGCAGCGTTCTTCAACGCCTTTTTGTACAATGCACGCGTCTGAGCGAGATTGGCATCGCCAGGATAGACTTGATTTCCCTTCAAGCCTTGCCAAAGAATTCGGTTGAAAGAGACGGGATCGACCCGATCTTCGGCGGAGAAGTCGAACCCTTTAGTCACTCGCGCCCAATAGGCGGCGTTGTGTTTTGGTTTGGGAACCCGCAAGGCGGCGTTTTGCGTGGGCAGGGGCAGCATCGTGTTGTAAAGCAGCGCCGATGGCGTGGCCGTGTAATTCCATTTGGATTGGTTCACATCGAACACGTCGGTCATCGGCAGGGCAGTGGCGTCATTCAGGTTCAACGGATTCAACCCGAGGACTTCCTCGATGGTGCGGATCATATTCACCGTGTTATACGAAGTGGAGACCACCGCATGTTGCTTCACGTACGGTCCTACGATAAATGCGATGCTGCGATGCGCATCCACATGGTCGCCGCCGTTCTGCGCGTCGTCCTCGATTACGAAGATCAGAGTGTTGTCGGCATACTGGCTGGATGCGATCGTCTGGACCACCAGTCCAACGCCGTAGTCGTTATCGGCCACCTGAAGTTCAGGCGTATTCACGCCGAGGATCGCGTCGCTGAAATTGCCGGTATGATCGTGCATGAGGCGCACCAAGCTGAGCTGAGCCAGTCCGCCGGCAGCCACGTCGCGGGCCCACTCGGTGTATCGATAATAGTCGGGGAAGATGTTGTCGAATCCTCGGAAATAGGGATCCGTGAAAGGAGTGAGCGCTCCGTTCGTCGGATACGCCACCTGTAAGCCGAGGGAAAACGGATTTGTGTCTTCCGGGATTCCGAACAGCTCGCTGTAAGGCGGAGGCAGTTGGTAGCGCGCCTCATCGATAAAGAAGCCATAGTTGCGAACCGTGAGTCCGGCCCGCAGAGCCTGGTCCCAGAGGTGGCCAGTGTTTATCTGGTTGTTTGGTCCATCGGGAGCGGCCGTGTCAGTAGTGCCCGGCAGGATATCCGGATCGGGTGGCGACACAGGGTCCGCAGCTAATCGCCCCGCCAGCGTCGGGATTGAGACGTTGATGTTTCGATTCGTTCCTTCCGAATCGTAGGAGAGGCCGCGGTTGGCGTAGTTGACAGGCGTCTGTTTCTCCACAACATCGGGCGCGCGTGCGGCCGTGGACCACGGCCACCCATCCATACTTACCTCGCTCGAGTCGAAAAAGCTGTCGAGGGTGACGAAGTTGGAAGCAAGGGCGTGAAAATTGGGGGTCACGGCGGCGCCGAACTCTACAAGCTTCGGGTCGCCGTTGCCCCGTGGCAAGTCGCCCAGCACCTGATCGTAAGTTCTGTTCTCTTTGATGATGTAGATCACGTGCTGGATGTGCTTTTGCAAAAAGTTCATCGTGGTTTCATCATTGAGCGACTCGGTTCGATAGAAATTGTTGTTCTGGGCCACCTGCCCGGTAAGAAGGAGTAGTTCCGGGAGTGATGGCGCGGAGAAAAACTGAAGCCCCGCCTTGACAAGCTGCAGATCATATTGATTCGTGGCGTTGCACGTCGCTGCCGGCAACGAAGGCACCACGCCGCCGTAGCAGTTGCCTGGGTTAGGGCCGGTTGGCGACTTGCCGTTGACGACGTACACGTGCGATCCGTCGCTGTTAAAGGCAACGGAATTCGGATACCATCCGGTCGGGATGAGGCCAATCACCTGACTGCCGGCGTTCGTTGCGCCCGGTCCGACGCTCGAGGCTCTCAAATCAATCACGGCTACGTCGTTCATGTTCCCGTTCGTAACGTACAGGTAGTTCTCATCCGGTGTCAGGGCCACACTATTCGTGTTGTTCCCTTTGAGTTGCCCGCGAGGGCCAAAGAGGATGCCGCCCGGCGCGGTCACTCCAATCTCCTGGATCAGTTGATTGGTGCTGGTGTTGACGACCGCTACCGAATCCGACTCGTCTTCCGACGCGTAAAGCATTGTCTGGGCGGAATTCAGCACCATTTTTCCAGGCTGCCCGGTCACTTTGATTCGGGTAGTGACCGTCGGACTGCCCGAGATATTCACCACGTCGATCTCTCGATCGCGAACGCTAGAGACGTACGCCGTGGCAGTGCCCTGAATTGCGACCCACAATGGATACTCGCCGCCTGGAACCCCGGAATTCGCCGGATTGATCTTGCCAGGACGGAGATCGAGTTCCGCGGTCTTCGTCCAGCCACTGGTGGAGTTGGTGAGCAGCGAGATGGAATCGTTGTAGTAGTTCGCGACCACCAGTTTTTGTCCGTCGCTGGTGACCGCAACTCCGGCTGCGGCCGGCTGGACGGCCAGTCCGACGCCGCCCAGGTCAACCGGCGGGTTAGCGGCGTGGCCCAACATTACGGGGCTCCCCTTCTCTTCCGTCCACAAGCCATTGGCCCCGAGCCCATAGATATGGACGTCGTCATCAACTCCGCCGGAAACATAAAACTCCTTGCCGCTGGGGTTAATCGCGATTCCGGCGTATGTGTTGGGCACCTTGATCACCTGTGTCTGCACCGGCGTCAGGCTGGAAATGTTATAGACGAAAACGTACTCCGTGGAATCGTTATTATTCTGGTTCCCCGCGTTGGGACCCGAGGTGTAGTTCACCAGATTGTAGCCGCTCGTTAACACCAACAATGTTTTGTGATCAGGGCTTGTGATGGCTGTCACGGCCTGGCCAGCCAGCCACCCCGGCACGTCGGTTAACCCGGGGTTCAAGGGTTGGAAGCCCCCGAGCGGAGTAAGCTGCTGACCCGTATTAGGAAGGCTTTGAGATGGCCTGGGGCCGTTGACCTGCGCTGGTGCGATCCACGCACTCATTGCAAGGAGTGACAGAATCGCTAGCGCAGGATTCGTCTTGCTTGCCTGCGCGTAAATGGAATAACGGTTGAGCCTGAATCGAGTCTCCATAAGTTGTTGGTCCTTGAGACGCAGATATTAGCGCCGGCTAGCGCCTGTGCCGCTTTTGGTAAACAGTAACAGAGAAGTGTTAATTCCCAGTCACAGCACCATTAAAAAACCTACTGCGGAACATCACTGGTCGATCGTTTGCGAGCATTCGACCCAGTTCAGTCAAGCAGGGCATTGCAGTCGCTCCCTGCACGCATGGCCTCTTCGTGCACCGCGTGAACGACCTGCCTCCTGGTCTCTACGTGCTCGCTCGGGATCCGGAGAAGGTCGAGACAGTCCGGCAAGCGATGCGGCCTGAGTTCCTGTGGCTACGCCCTCCGTCGTGTCCGCATGGCCTTCCAAGCTTTTGAGGCACTATCGACGTCGGCTTCACGCTACCGCTTTCGGCCGAACTGTCTGAGGGCTTCCACTCGCAACTGCTCTATCGCGAGCCGCTTCTTGCCGCTCTTCCTGCATCTCGCTCCGTGAAGGGAAGGCGCATAAAGATCGAGGACCTGGAAGGGGATCGTTTTGTCCTTTTCCACCGTAAGGACTCTCCCGCACTCTACGACAGTATTATTGGTCTCTGCCGCGAGCGGGGATTTTCGCCAAAGATAGATAACGAGCCGGACACCATGCAGACCGTATTGTCTCTGGTCTCTGCCGAGCAAGGCGTCTCCATCGTACCGGCGTGCGCGCTCAATCTGCGCTGCGGACTCTACGCCGTGGCTGTTGCGCGGCAAACATTTCCGCCCGGGTGGCATCACAATCGCGACGGCCTTCGATCGCCTTTGACTTCCAGCTTCTTGGCGAAGGGCCGACTGTTAACCGCGAGAA
>Ga0182024_10026617_pt1 | contig 10154 bp, 13 predicted proteins | sample P32metaG_FD_120480 | JGI IMG/M metagenome (GOLD analysis project Ga0182024, IMG submission 120480) | Permafrost microbial communities from Stordalen Mire, Sweden - P3-2 metaG (Illumina Assembly) | ecosystem: Environmental > Terrestrial > Soil > Wetlands > Permafrost | place: Sweden: Stordalen...
AGTGCTTCTTTCGGCATTCGTCATTAGACATTAGTCATTCCCCCATTCCCTATCCCCTCACCCTACCCCCTCACCCTATCCATGGGCCGCATCCTTTGCGTCGCCAATCAGAAAGGAGGAGTTGGCAAAACCACCACGGCCGTCAACCTGGCGGTCGGACTGGCCAAGGCCGGCGCGCGCACCGTGTTGGTCGATCTCGATCCGCAATGCAACGCAACCACCGGCTTGGGCGCGCGGCCGACCGAACGGCATCCGCTCGTGTCGCGATTGCCTCTGAAAGATTCGCTATGGCAAACGGCTCAGGCTGGTTTGGAACTGCTGCCGGGCAGCCGCAGTTTTCAAGATGTCGAGGCATTGGCGACAGCGGCCCGCGACGAAGCCGCGACGCTTCGGCAGCATTTGGCCAGCGGGATGAGTGCGTATGACTTCGTGTTGATCGATTGCCCGCCGTCGCTGGGCGAGCTAACGCGGACGGCCCTGGCCGCTTCGACCGAAGTGTTGATGCCGATCCAATGTGAATACTATGCGATGGAAGGGCTGGCCCAGATGATCGACGTGATCCGCCAGGTGATGGATCGCCAGCCGGGCAAGCTGCAATTCGGCGGAATTGTTTTGACGATGCACGACCAATACCTCGAGCTCACGCGCGAGGTCGAGCAAGAGGTGCGCGAGTTTTTCGGCGAGATCGTTTATTGGACCGTGATCCCACGCGACGTGACCGTTTCCGAGGCGCCCAGCCACGGTCAATCCGTGCTGGACTATGCACCGCGCGGACGTGGTGCGATGGCATACGTTGAACTCTGCATGGAGGTGTTGGAACGTGACTAAAGAACGACGACTTGGCCGCGGCTTGGAAGCTCTCTTGGGCCGTTCGTATCCCGAATCGCCCGGCGGCGGATCGCCCCGCCCCGATTTGAGCCTGCATGTTCCCGATGGCGAACCGCTCGGCGATGCTGGCACGGCGCCGATCGATGATATGGCCGCCGACGCGCCGCCGCCAACCGGCACTCTATCAGTCGCCATCAGCGAGATTCGCACCAACCCGTTCCAGCCGCGCCGCGATTTCGATCCCGAGGAGATCACGGCCCTGGCCGACAGCTTGCGCCAGCACGGCCTGATCCAACCGATCCTCGTCCGCCGCGCCGCCGACGGCTATCAATTGATCGCCGGCGAACGCCGCTTGCGCGCCGCGCTCGAGGCCGGCTGGACCGAAGTGCCGGTCCAAATCCGCGAGGCCGACGACCGCCAAATGGCCGAGCTAGCCATCGTCGAAAACTTGCAGCGCAAGGACCTCAATCCGCTGGAAAAAGCCGCCTCATTCGAGCAGTATTTGGAGCGCTATCGGTGTACGCAGGAAGAACTAGCGAGCCGGCTGAACATCGACCGTTCGACGATCGCCAACTTGATCCGCTTGCTGGAGCTTCCGGCCGAAGTGCAAGAAGCAATCCGCGCCGGCCGCATCACGCAAGGCCACGCCCGCGCTTTGCTACCGCTCGGCGACGAGCGCGAGCAGGTCGCCTTTTGCGAGCGGATTCAAGCGGAAGGCTTGAGCGTTCGCGCGACGGAGCAGACCGTTCAAGATCAAATCCACACCGGCGACGTCGGCCCGCTGGGCGTCGTCGTGCCCGAAGGCGCCAGCAAGCCCACCAGCAAATCTCGCGGTCGCAGTCAGAATCTCACATCGCTTGAACAAGAACTCCGCGCCGCCTTGGGAACGAAAGTAACGATCCGCCAATCGTCAAAAGGCCGCGGCAAGATCGTGATCCCGTTTGCCAGCAACGAGGAATTCGAGCGGCTGCGTGAGTATCTTTGTGGCCCGGAAGCGGAACCTGCAACGCGCGCCGGTTAGCTAAGACACGTGATCGTGCGTTCACTAAAGCAACATGCCAGATGCCTGATTTCCGCGAAATGGACCCCCGTGAGTTACGCGTTCCAAATTCCCGGCGCAGCGGCGCCGACCCGCTCAAGCTCCAGCGGCAGATTGCCCGTTTCGGAAGCTCGACTGCTGGCATGACTCCGCTCGTCGTGTATGAGGGGACGGACGGGGTCTTGGTCGTGTATAATGGTGTGACCCGAGCAACGCGCATTGCCAAACTCGCTCCGGGCACTCTGGTCCGGGTGGAGGTGATCAGTCGGCTTCGCCGCGCTTACGGACCGGACCCCAAGATTGGAGACCTCCTGCCATGATCCCACCGACGAAACAAGAAGCGCTGGCCGTCCTGGCCGAGTTGTGCGAACTGTCGCCCGACGTGCGGATCGGCCAACTGCTCGCCCATCTTGGATTCCTCGGCGAGGACCAAACGGATCACTCACTGTGGGACATCGATGATGAGCAGTTCTTGGCGGTCCTGTATCACCACCGCGCCGAACTGACCGGGCAGCAAGCAGTGGCGCCAAGCCAACCGTTGCAGCCGGCCGGTGACGCCAGTGTGGGTTCTCAGCCTTCCACGGCTCAATAGCCGGCGCCGGCGGGGTGATTGCGACTGCGCTTGCCATCGAAAAGAGTTCTTTGCATGAGCCTTTTCAAAGTAAACATCGTTGCTTGCAATCCGAAGCAGGAGGAATCGGTGACTCCCGCCATCGAAGCGTTAGTGGATACCGGGGCGGAGTTAACTTGGTTGCCCGCCGAACTGCTCAGCAACGCCGGCATCACCCCGCGTCGCAAGCGCACCTTCCGAGCCGCCACCAAGCAAGTGATCGAGCGTGATGTCGGTTAAGGGATCCTCCGTGCCGAGGGATATGAAACCACCGACGTAGTCGTCTTCGCCCAGCCGAGCGATCTAAGCCTGCTCGGCGTGCGAACGCTCGAAGGCTTTGGAGTCATGGTGGACAACATTGCCCACCGCTTCGTTGCCACCACCACCCTCGTCGCTGCCGTTCCGTAAGCCGGTATCTGCCGCGATGCGGTTTCGGCCTCGGCGTTTTAGTGGTATGCTTGAGGCCGAGTTCGGGGCGTAGCGCAGTCTGGCTAGCGCACCTGGTTTGGGACCAGGGGGTCGGAGGTTCAAATCCTCTCGCCCCGACTATTTTCGGAAAGAAGCCCTTCGGCGAGAACGTCGAAGGGCTTTCCTATTTCGGGGACGGGAGTTGCATCGCGAAGACCCTGTTCAAATGGGGCGGCGCGAGGGGCTTACGTTCCGGTCATGCTGACCCAACCTCTTGCGGCACTGTGAGATGGGCCGTTCAAATCCCGTCGCCAGTACGGGCCTGCCGCTTGAAAGCACAAGTCGAATTCGTCCGGTTGCCACACGAGCGCGACGTGAAGCGAACTCCTTGAAAGATTGGCCAGATGGGCCGTTGACGCGCAATCAGTGGCCACTTAGCATGACCGTAATTTGATTCGAGAATCACAAGTTCGGCGAGGGCGGGTGTGTTTATGGCTACGCAGTGGCTTGTCTGGGCGCTGGTCGCCCTACTCCTCGGCTTCGTGGTGGCCTGTGCCGCGTTCGTGCTGGCTGCGGCGCGCGGTGCTGAGCGTCGCGACCTCGACCTTGGAGGGGTGCGCGTGTTGCATCCCCGCACGGTGCTTCGGCTCCGTGGGGCGGCCGCGGTTACCGTCGGCGGCCTGATCGCGACCATCGTCCTGATCTACGCCAACGTGATCTTACTCGGGCTCCTTAACGCCATCCAGAACTTAATGTAGTGGCGCTAGATCGACCGCGCCGAACCCAGCGCTGCATTTGATCCAAGGGCACATAGGCTTTTCAAGAATCGTAGCTCACTCTGTCCCGCCCGCAGGTGAGCGGTGTCGTTCGGCGGCGGAGTTGGAGGTGCCATGCGGGTGTCGCGGGCCGCGGTGATCGCCGGCCGGGTGTTCGTCGCCGGCGTGTTCCTGGTGTACGGGCTGCTCAAGCTAGCCGGCGGGCAGTTCGTCCCGGGCGAGTTCCGGTTCGACTCCCAGTCCGACAGCATGGTCACCCTGGTCTGGCACTTCTATGGGTACTCGCCGGTGTACCACCGGTTCGTCGGGCTAGCGGAGGTGGTGCCGGCGATCCTCCTGCTCTGGCCGCGGACTGCCGCCCTCGGGGCCCTGTTGGCCCTGCCGGTCGCGGCGAACATCGCGGTCATGGTCTGGTGCTTCAGGTTCCCGGCCCCGGCCGCCGCGCTCATCACCGAGGTAGCGGCGGTGTCCGCGGCCCTGCTGTGGGCGGACCGCGGACGCATCATGGCCCTGTGCGGGCCAGACGCAGCCGGTGGTGCAGCCGAGCGGGCCGAACCAGACGCTGCAGCAGACGGCGGGGGCGGGTAGTCTTTCCCAAGTGTTGTAGGTTTGGCAGCCCACGCCGTTGCCGAGCTATTTCGTTACGGTCGCTTGCCATCCGACAACCCGACGATGACAGGGCATAATCCTGCTTCCCAACCCTTGACCCCCGCGACAAAAAGTTCAATGGCCGTCCTGCGCCCGACTATATTTCTTTCGGAATTTCATATCCCAGATTGATATTGCCCGAATTGATGCGCGCGGCTTGAATGGTCCGCTGGATGGGCACAAGCCGAGGTGCCGACCCTCGGTTCGGCTACAAAGCTCCCGCATTCTTAATAGGTGAACTCGCCATGAGCATTCGATTTTCACGCTTGGCCATCGCTATGCTGGTTGTCGCAGCAATTCTACTGATGCCTGGCCGCAGTTGGGCGGTGTATTACTGGCTTGGGCCTTCAAAAGACGAGTGGGGGATCAAGTACGATGTCGAGGTCAACGCCGCCGGTCGCGACACGGTGACCGTCGTGTTCAATCTTGCCGACGAAGGGAGACTAAAACCCTTCGATTTGATCGAACTGATTGCTTTGAACAAGGAGACCGACAATCAGGGCGGCCACACGTATGACGTGAAGGCGAAAATCGAGTTGAAAACGACCAAAGATGGCCGCCGCGCCGGGCAAGTGCAAATACGCAAGGAATTTGCAGACCGCGCCCAGTTTCGGATCCTCACCCGCACGATCGACGGCAAGGCACAGGCAACGGAATCGTACTATGAGATTCCGATTAACAAGTTCTTGAATAAGACCCCGGCGACAGCGTCGCACTCAGCGTCACGGCCAGACTAAGCCAAATCGACAGAATTTCGGCCGATTTGCTGGTTTTATCCGGCGGAGGAACTTGGCAATTCGACAAAACGGAGCTTGTGAGGGATAATTGAGCCAGCGTTTCAAGTTCAGATCGATCCGCGGCGAATTCCAACATGGGCCTGACGCACGTCACTGTTTCCGTTTTCGACTTGAACAAGTCCTCGCCGCCGTTCGCGGGCGAATTCTTGGTGGATACTGGCGCCATCGATTGCCTTGCCCCGCGCGACGGTTTGCTGGCGGCCGGGATCAAGCCGGAACGCAAGGCCGTCTACGAATTGGCGGACGGCACGCCCATCGAACTCGAATATGGCTTTGCGCGGATTGTTTTCATGGGAGAAGAGACGGTCGCCCCAATTATCTTCGGCCCAGCCGATAGCGAGCCGCTTCTTGGTGCGGTTGCCTTGGAAAACGTCGGCGTGATCGTCGATCCCGTCACCAAGACGCTAAGAAGATTGCACGCAAAACCTTTGAAATGATGCGATAGATCGCTTCATTGCACCCACACGATTCAAAAAGGATCGTCCGACTCGCCAGTCTCCCATGTTGATTTCGATGAACTGGGATCGAGAAACCTGGCGAGGCTGTCGGTCAACGATTCGCATTTCGCTGATAGGTCGGCACGGGCCGATGCCACGGCCGACAGCGATTCACCGAAACGATCGATCACCGGATCAATCAGTGCCGCAGCGAGCGCGGGCTCTGAGTTTTGCAGAACCTCGCGGAGATTGCTGAAGTCGCGATTGAGCGTGTCGATGAATCGCTGAACTTCCGGCATGGATGGGCGGCCATCGGCCTCACGGTCAGCGGCCTCGCCGCGGAGATCGTCGATTAGTTCAGCCAGGTGGCCGCCGATGCCAAACAAGCGAATCCCCAGCGGCACATTGGCGGAATCTCCCACGGAGAAGCTGGACGACCAAACGGATTTTTCGCCCGGCTCGTCGGAACCCACGCCCGCCACCCCCAGCCGCTCGCGTTCGGCCCATCGCGCCTCGAAACGCGTGCTGTCTTCGTCCCACTGGCGTCGTTCTTCCTCCCATTCCTCGCGCGTCCGATGGTAGATGTCGAAAGCGAAGTCGTCGTCCATCTCGCTGCCGTCGAGAAACCAGAACGCTGGCCCCGGCATGTCGGCCAACATCTGGCAGCAGGGACAATCGGGATCGATGATCGCGTCGTGGCCGCACATCCCTTCGGGAAGCCGGGCGCGTTCGCGGTTGATAACGGAGCGTGGCGTTCGTCCATGAAGTTCCGGATCGGGCGTGTCGAGCCAATCTTCGCGGACGCTCTCCAAGCGAGGTACTTCGTTCGTGAGAAAATCTCCGAGCGCAAACGATTCCGGCCCAAACATCGCAGGCTGCGTATTCCCGAGTTCGACCAAGCCGCTCCCAGAATCGTCATCGATACCGCGTGTTCGTAGCGATTGGTGCGGCCCACCTCCACCAACGGCCACGCGCTAGTCCCACGGACTCGCCACGCCGCGTATATCAGCGACCAAAAAACCGCGAATCAGGTTGCCGTTACGGTCGCAAATCGGATCGATGGCGGGCTGTTCACCGTTCGAAAATAGCTGGCTGAACCATCGATCAACTTGGTCGCCCGTTTCCAAAATCCGAATCTCGTATTCAGGGAGTATGAAGCCTGCGTTCTGCCAAATCTTTATGAAGTCGGGCAGCCGAAGGGGGTCGGTCAAAACGAGTTGCCATTCGCGAAAAACTATGGGCTTTTCCGAGTCGGCGTGGACAAGCCGGCACAGCGGTGAATAATACGCCAATCGCCGTTGGTAACGCCGGCCCAACTCGACTTTGTACGGGACGACCCGTGCCTCGCCGCATTCAAGAAGCGTCTCCTCTGGCTCTTTTAGCCGCAGCAGCAACGACTCAAAGCCGTATGCATAGTTGACGGACGTGTAGCAGACTGGGTCGTGCCTTCCCGCGGCATCGTGGTGGACGCGAGTCATGAACGCAGCGCGCTTGGTGGCTCCCTCGAAATCGTATCGGTCGAGTGCGCCACGGGACTCTACGTGCCTTGTCGTACCATCGCTTAGCGAGATTTCAATGCAGTAGCTGTTCTCACGGTAGGCTTCGTTGTCCGGGTTCCAAGCGATATATGCGACCTTGCCGGTCAGTGCGCCAAGTCTGGAGTTGAATGCGCGTTGACCGTGCAAGCGGAGTTCAACCCATCGGTCGACGTCGAACTTCTTGAGATAATCCCGGCCCTCGAAGACCGGGCAATTTAACTGGCCAATAACGCGGTCGATCGGCCGTAGGCATGGGTCATGAACTGCGCCGACCGCCGGTTCGCTGTCGTCATCATCAATCTCAACAAGGGTCATCCAGGCCTGCGAAAGCGGCTTTCCGCAATGCAAACACTTGAGTATTCGTGGATTCTCCCTTACCATCCGCTCCAACAGCGCCGCGTGGGCGCGCGCGAAAGGTGAGTTGACCTCGGCCTCGATGTCGTTCGCCCCGAAGACGCAAACGTCCTTGCCCTCGAACGATGATTTATACGCTTCGATATAGCGGACCATCCCGTCCGATGTCGCACAGCGATGAAGAAGCTTGGACCCATTCGGCACGATCTTGTCGTTCCAGAATGCAGCATTGCCTTTGAACCGCAGCCGCCTTCGGCCATCGGCATCGAACCGATAGAATTCCATTACCGCAATATCTTTTTCTTTCGGAAAGCCCTCAACTGCAATAACCTCTCGGCCGGCGGGAAGGGGACCGGTGGACTTCATGATTAGATTCATCGCTAGTTCTGGCGTTGGCGTCGCAACCGGATTGAAATAGGGACCGATGAGCTCCCTGAGGTCCTCCAGTTTGACGGAGGCACGCCGCGCAGCAAACCGCAACGACTGACCGATTAGGTACGTCCATACAAGTTCGGGAGGGACGCGGGCATTTTTGCCGAGTAGCGTGAGGGCCGCAGTTTCGTGGCCTTGGCCAGTGTTGACCGCGAATTCCCGAATGAAGACTCGACGGCTAAATTCGATCAAAGTCGCTGAGTCGTAAACGGCGTGAGGATGTGCCTTAAATAGCCCTCCGACGACCGAGCTATACGTGGCAATGCATCGAGCGTCCGCCCTCGATAACGGGACCGCCGTCCACGCATCCGGGTCCAGCCGCAACAAGTCAAGCAGCTTGCGCAGAGTGGTCCGCACCGTATTGGAGGCGTCAGGGGCGACCGCCAGCACGTAATTTCCCCTTCCGCCGCGCGTGACGTATTCGCGGACGAATTGCGTGAGTGTGCCGACGAAATTCGACCCTAACGCTGCGGACAAGGAAACTCGCCGCTTGACCTGAAAGAAAATGCTGCCTGCCTCCTCCGTCACTAAAACTAAATCATCAATCGGGGTTTCGGCTTCGAATCGTATCGCCGAGATACGTCCGACGTCCGGGAGGTCCATCAGCGCCCTCGGGTCAGACCCGCAATGCATGATGACCAGGCACCAAGCCGCTACGCGCTCCTGAAATTCGATGCCGGCGTTGGTCGCCGCGCCGCCTGCGTTGGATTTGTCTGCCTCGTCTTCGGTGCTTGGGATCGACATATATCATCTCGTACTTGGTTGGCACAGGGCTGTTCTCCGGGCCAACGCATTACCCCACCGTGCAGACGATGGCAGTCGGCGCTTACTTGGCAGACACTCTACGGAATGCCCGCCCTACCAGCGTGCCAACTGGGTGATTTGAATGAGATTGCCACAAGTGTCGTTCAACTTGGCGATGGTCGAGCCGGGCACTTCGGTTGGCGCCACGGTGAACTCGGCGCCGCGGGCCTTGATGCGCTCGTAGTCGCCCTTGACGTCGTCGGAAAAGAACATGGCCGCGGGCTGGCCCTGATGGAAGATGGCCTGCTGGTAGGCCTTGGCCGCCGGGTTGTCGTTGAGCGCCAACTGCAGCTCGGTTCCGTTCGGATCGTCCGGCGAGGCCACGGTGAGCCAGCGAAACGACCCGTGACTGAAATCTGCCTTCTTGGCAAAGCCCAGCACTTCCGTGTAGAAGCGCAGAGCCTTCTCCTGATCGTCCACGTACACACTTGCCAGCTTGATCTTCATGGGTGTTCATTCCAATGGGTGGAAGGCCACATAACGGCGATCTCCGCGACCATTTGGCCCGCGATCGAGAATCACCGCCATGCTGTCAATGTACGTAAGCAAAAACTTATGCGTCAAGCCGCGGATCATGCAATCTTGCCGAGCCTGGTTCTCGTCGGTCGTCTTGATTTCTTTGGAACCAAATATGCGTCTGGTTCGTCTAGTACCTCGGCATTCAATCTCAATGTCTAGGGAGGAGTTACGATGAAACGAAGAACCGCATTCCTTGCCGCAATCGCATTCTGCGCGCTGGTTTCCACCGTATATGCGCTCTATTCGGTCAGCAATGAAGGAACATGGCCCAAATCCTGGCCCAAGGAATTGGAGCCGCTGCGTAAGCAGTCGCGCACTTTGGTGGGTCCGGTGGCCCCCACTCGGCATTACGAAATCCCCTTCACCAAACGGGAAGAATTCGAGGCCGCCTGGCCATATCTCTTGAAGGTCAAAAGCAAAGGAGCGCCCATCATCCTGGTGCGCGGTCCGAAGACCGATTTCATGGAGGTCAAGCCCGCGGGCGTTCTCATCCACTCTCCTCCGCCCGGCCAGAGCGATAATCCGGGCACTCCCGAAGCCCCGATCCCTGCCCAATCCAACGTCAGAGTACGCTGGATGAACACCACCTTCATCGAGTTGGTCGTCGATGGAAACATCGTGGATTTGAACCGCATTGCTCTGCCGGCAGATACCCCGATCATCGACGAGCGGTTCAACGCCGGGCAAAAGAAGTAGGTCGAGCAACCCACTCCCTTGCTAGCGCTACGGGCTCACGTCCATCCTCATCCTCTTCGTCTTCGCGTCCTTCGCGTCTTCGCGTTGAAAATTCGTCGTCGTGAATTTCTTCGTCTCGCGCCTTGAAATTGGGCCAGCACTTGTGGCATATTCGGCCTTGTAGACGACTCGGAGCGAGGCACTTGTGAGGGGCGACGCGGGAGGCTTGAGACGTGAGGCTTGAGGCTACAGACTACAGGCTTGAGGTACGAAGAAAGCGCAGCGGCCG
>Ga0182024_10026618_pt1 | contig 10154 bp, 13 predicted proteins | sample P32metaG_FD_120480 | JGI IMG/M metagenome (GOLD analysis project Ga0182024, IMG submission 120480) | Permafrost microbial communities from Stordalen Mire, Sweden - P3-2 metaG (Illumina Assembly) | ecosystem: Environmental > Terrestrial > Soil > Wetlands > Permafrost | place: Sweden: Stordalen...
GACGACCCGCAATGGGCCGACGTGGTCAAATGGGTTCTTTTCGCGATGCTCGACGCGGAAGAGCTCGGCGTGAGTTCGAAGACGATCGACGAGGCCTTGAAATCGAAGAAGCCGGAGGTCATGCGGCTCGTCGGCGCGGAGGGCAAATTCGGCGAGCAACTCGGCCTTGCCAACGACTGGGCGGCCCGCGTCGTCAAATCGGTCGGCAATTATGGCGAGTCCTATGAGCGCAACGTCGGCGCGGGGTCGAAACTGGGCATCCCGCGCGGGCTGAACCAGCTTTGGAACCTCGGCGGCATCCAATACGCCCCGCCAATCCGGTAAGGATCGATCGAGCTTATTATTGATGTTTGACAAGCCGCCACGAAGTTGAGCGCGCAAGGCAGTCGCGCAACTTCATTCGTTCCGTCATGCGTTGCTGATTTGAATTCTAAGCCGGCCAAACCGGATTTCGACTGTCCGATTTGTAGTCAAATCGCGCGACCCAGAGCGAACTCTTCGTTGCAAGAAACGCCGGCAACCTCGTCGATACCGCGACACTCGGCACGGTCGAATACGGAGCGGCGGTGCTTGGTTCGCCCCTCGTCATGGTCCTGGCCCATACGAGTTGTGGCGCGGTGAAGGCGGCGTGCGACGTCGTCAAAAAGAACGCTACGTATCCCGGTGCGATCGGCTCGATGACCGAACCGATCGTGCCCGCCGCACTTGCAGCGCGGGATGAGCCAGGAGACTTCGTCAATAATGCCGCCAGGCAGAGCGCCCGAAGGACGGCAGCGCGCCTAACTGCGACGAGTTCGCTCATTTCCGCTCTGGTCGAACAGGGCAAGCTGAAGATCGTTGCCGCGATTTACGAGCTAGAAACAGGCGTTGTTAGTTCTCTCGTTTGATGGGCCGACAGTGGGTTAGCCGCTGATTCGACGGTAGGTCCTCCACGCGCTCGAACCGAACCGAGAATGGAGGCGCCCGCTCCGCCGACGATTTCATGCCCGAGGATGGGCGAAGCCGAACGGTGGTCGATTTCAAATCGGGATGATGCGCATTACATGTCGGAATCGTGGACGACTGCTCCGGAAGTAGCAAGAACAACATCGCTCCTCCTTCCGATGATAAAACATGATTGAAATATGATAACGTCGGCGGTCCCGGCGAGCACCGCGAAGAGGGTTTGAATGCCTACCGAAGGGCTTCTTGTAAACCAGCTCTCTCAGGTCATATCTCAGGCGACGGCCCCTGCATTTCTGCTCGGAGCGGTGGCTGCATTCATTTCGGTACTAATTGGTCGATTGAATCGAATCGTGGACCGAAGCCTCACTCTGGGCGCCATCGACAACAACGATCCGACAAAGGTAGGCGGGGATATTCTACGGCTTCGGCGTCGCGCAAGACTGATGAGCAAGGCGATTGAATTTGCCGTTGTCGCCGGAATTTTTACCACACTTCTCGTTATCGTCGCCTTTGGGAGCGCCGCTTTAGGCCTCACTCACGCTTACGGCGCGGCAGTCCTTTTTGTTGTCGCCCTCTGCTTCTTTGCGGCCGCGTTGATTTGTCTGTGGCTCGAAATAAGAATCGCCATTGGCGGCCTAGACGGCTTTCTTTGATTATTAATACCCCAATATTATACATGACAATTGATGGGATCCAAGCTACATTGAAGCATGGATCAGAAGGATTTTCGCAGCATAGGTCGAGACGCGCAGGAGGCTCTCCGGGAGCGCGCCGTTTATTTGGTGGTTCAGGAAAGGTAAGACGCAAGCCGAGGCGGCGGTGGTTGTCGGCGTCAGTCTCACGCCAAGGCGCCCAGTGCCACAGTCCAAGCGAGACAAGCATGCCGCGCTGAAACTGATGCGAAAACTACAGCCCAGGGGTCCAGAGTGCGGAGCTGCCAGTCGCCGGCGCCCTGAGGCCTCACTACATTGTTGTAGGGGCCCACCAACAGATTGACTGGCAGCTTGCCGAACAACTTGATCAGCCGTCCCCCTGCAATCCAACAGGGACCGTCCATCGCTGCCCGCTACCATATTCGTTGGCCGTGATGATCGGCGCGGAGCCGACGAACCAGCCGCCCTTGAAGTTATAGTTCAGGAAGGGGTTGAACGTAAACGTTGCGTATCTCGTTCCTGTAGGGCCTGTAGTCCCACCTAACGAAAAAACGTTGTTGATCAGCGCGCCAGCGACGATCGGGCCAGCCATCTTGACCAATACGAATGCGGGGCCAGCGCCCCACACGTTTGAGCCCAACGTTGGGCTGCTGATGGTCGGTATCTGCACCACAGGACCAACGCCCCATAGCCACCCGTCGGTGGGTTTGCTGGGCGACAGGAAAGCTGAAAACGACGTCGGGCCTATTCCCTGAGGAACGGTTTGCGTCGGCAACAGAGACGGGTTCCAAATCCCCGGGATGATGGTGCGCGTGATGATGTTCAAGTCTTCATTTATGTGGAGGGGGATTACCGGCTGAATATTGAGAATTTCTTGCGTGCCTTTGTGCGGCCCGACGTTGAAGTTGGTGTTGCTCTGAAACGGAATTGTGTAGAGATCGCCAATCGGGTTCTGAAGTTTTTTGGCGAGTTCTTCGGTGCTCTCGCCGCCCGCGGTCTGGACGGGCGCCGGATCCGGCTTTATTTGCTGTGCGTGAGCTTCGAAGCCGAACGTCAGACAGCCCAACATCGCGCCGACGGTCAGTAGCGCCCCGAAATAGTTCATGTAGCTTGTGTTCCCCTCAGGTCAAAAGCTTCGGGTCGCGGACCGGTTGTGTCAACATCGGGACAAACTTATCCGAAGCGGAATATTTCGACCGACACTGGCCAACTCGGACCCCGGTCGAATTATCGATTTGGCAGAATCGCCCACATTTCCCTTTCAACTGCCGTTCCAGCGCTCTTCACCGGGGCGTCGTCTACGCTGCCTAAGGGCGCTGCCCCAATGCGGATATCGCTCCAAGTCCGCAGGTGCACGCTCGGCGTCGTGATTAACTACCCGCGACGCTCCTGGGCGCGCCCATCACCATCACTGGCGCAACGGACGTCTTACTTCGCCTCCGTCGGCGCTGCCGCTTCATCTTCTTTGGCGAATGCTTCATGATCACTTACCAGCCAGCCGATTGCATCATTAAGTTTGACCGGAGAAAAGGATCGAACCTCGGCATTCGCCGAGCGAAGCAGCGCGGCAAGGAGCGCAGCCTGGCTGTCCCACCGGCGGGTGTGAACGAAGGCCACGCGTGAAATTTGCGGAACGGTTTCCTTCCAAAACTCGATGTCTTTTTGCGACGACGCTTTGTAGGGCCAGGAAGTCACTCCGGACCAGTCGAACAAAACGCGCGGCGGTTCGTTGCTGGGCGGCGCGCGTGCTTGCAGCGAAAGCGTGAGTTCTCGCGCAATCGCGGCGACGTCAAACCGGGCTAGGTCGCCAGCTTGACGTCTCGTTAAAAAGACTCTGTCGCCCACAAGCTCTCTCGTTGTCATTTATCTTTCTAAGTATAGACGACAGGCCTCGCTACTCTGGGAACGCAATGAATAAGCAAGGACCGCAAGCATAGAATTAAATAGGTAGCAAAAAAGGTCCGAGGAGCTCAGTCATCCCTCCGAGGAGGGATGCCGACTTTCTCGAAAACACGAAGTTGCGATCGACGCGATTGCGCAATTTGGGAGAATGTTGCGGTCCCTGAGTAGCGGGGGTTGCAATTCCCTCCTATTCGTTCGACGACTTAATTGAAAGTCCGATGCGTTCGCAGGGAGGGTGTCAGTGTCAACCAAACATTCTATTGGACGATGGCGCAGAGGGGTGGCGGCGTCCATCTTCGTGGGGTTGATGGCGACATGTTCGAGCTTTGCGGTGCGAGCCCAGGACGCGAAGCCAAATATCCTCGTCATTATGGGCGATGACATTGGGTGGGAGAATCTGGGCGCCTACCATCAAGGGCTGATGTTGGACGCGACGCCAAACCTCGACAAGCTGGCGGCGGAAGGTATGAGATTTACCGACTATTACGCCGAGGCAAGTTGCACGGCGGGGCGCGCCAATTTCATCACCGGCGAACTGCCGATCCGTACCGGAATGACCACCGTTGGGCAGGCGGGTTCGCCATTGGGAATGCCTGAGCAGGCGCCGACGATTGCCACCGCGCTCAAGGCGCTTGGCTACGCAACAGGCCAGTTTGGTAAGAACCATCTCGGCGACCGCAACGAGCACTTGCCCACGAACCACGGCTTCGATGAGTTTTTCGGTTACCTCTATCATCTCAACGCAATGGAAGATCCTTTCTATTACACCTATCCCCCCGAGTGGAAGTCGACCGTCGGTCCGCGCGACCTGATCCACAGCTGGGCCACTGATGTAGACGACCCGACTGTCGAACCCCGCTGGGGTAAAGTTGGCAAGCAGAAGATTGTAGACGAAGGCCCGCTGCCGCCAGGACCAATGCCGGGCATCAAATATGACATGACGACCTTCGACGAAGTCGTCAGCGCCTCGACGATCGCCTTCATGGACAAGGCGAAGAAGGACAACAAACCCTTCTTTGTCTGGATGAACCCGACGCGTGCACACGTCCTTACTCATTTGTCGCCGAAATACGATGCGATGCGGAATCCAACCACCGATTTCGGATTGGAAGAGGCGGCGCTCAAGCAGTTGGACGATAATGCTGGCAATGTCCTGAACTGGCTCAAAGACAATGGACTCGACAAGAACACGATCGTTATCTTCACCACCGACAATGGCGCCGAAGTTTACACTTGGCCGGATGGCGGCAACACGCCATTTGCAGGCGCCAAAGGCGAAGTGACGGAAGGGTCATTCCGCGTCCCCGCCATCATTCGCTGGCCGGACCACGTCAAACCTGGCTCGGTGTCGAACGGAATCGTGTCAGGTCTTGACTGGTTTCCGACGCTTGTTGCAGCTGCCGGCAACTCGACGATCACGGACGATCTGCTCAAAGGCACCAAACTTGGCGATAAGAACTACAAGGTCCATCTTGATGGCTACGACCAGACAGACCTGATCACTGGCAAAGGACCTTCGAAGCGCCACGAGGTTTGGTATTTCGCGCAGACTCACCTTGGCGCGCTGCGTTACGATAACTACAAATACCAGTTCATCACCCAGCCTCAAGGATGGATCGGGCCCGTCGTGCGCCCCTCGATGCCGATCCTGACAAATCTCCGCCAGGATCCGTTCGAACGAATGAACTGGCCGTCAAATGGGTTCGCGGGAGGGTCGATCGCCTACTGGGACGTCTTTAAGCACGAGATGTGGCGGTTCCAAATCCCGGGCAAGATCATCGCGGAATACCTGCCAACCTTAATCGCCTATCCGCCAATGCAAGCTGGCGCAAGCTTCAACATCGGCGATCTCAGAGAGAAGGTTGAGCAAGCGATTGCCGCCTCGAAAGCGAATTCAGATTGACGATATTCGTTGGGGTGCACCGCGCCGCTCGTTCAAGAACGGTTGGTGCATCGGCAAATCTACCTTGAATCGAAACTCAAAAATTCCAAACGGGGGATTAAAGAATGCGAAAACTCATGCTTGCAACAACCGCCATCATGGCCTGCGCCACGTCCGGCGCCTATGCTCAGGTTGAATTGAAATCTTACGCGGATGCCGATGGATATATCGACGTCCAAGCTCTAACCTGCGCGCAGCTCGCTGGCACGTTTCAGGAAGACGCGGACTTGCTGACGACATGGTACAGCGGTTGGTATAACGGCTTGGCTCACAGACATTTCATCAGCTTGCCCCGGTCCAGAGAAGCGGAGCACGAAACGATTGTGTTTTGCAAAGCTCATCCGGAAGAAAAAATTATCCGCGCGATGGGACTTGTCTTCGACAAGATGAGAAAAGAACGCGGCATCACGATCGCGAAGTGATTACCGGAATCGACGCCGCGACCACATCTAAGCGGCCCTGTTTCGGGCTTCAGTGCCGAAGCATTTCGTATCAATCTCGAACGACATTCCCTATCGGCCGACGGTCATGCGCTCTCGGTCATTTCAACAGACGGAGGAATCTAAAATGAAAAAGGCGATGCTCGTCCTCGGTATTCTGGTTTCCACAACAGCTTTCATCCCCGTCGAGGCAGGCGCCGTAGTCTGTGCGGTCGGGGTTTATAGAGCAGGATGCGCCGGATATCATGGTGGGGTGGCGGTCCGCCGCCCCGTCGTCGCACCAGTGCGCAGGACTTGCGCCTTCGTAAACGGCATCCGCGTCTGCCGTTGAGGATAGCGGATTCGGCGCGTCCTCGATGTTTCTCATGTGCGCGCCGTTGCAGGTGTCGATGGCTCCCGCCAGGGGGCCATCGCGCGCTCGTCTCGGACGAAGAGTAAGTCTGATTAACCGAATCAGAGGTCAGCCTACAACGCATCGCAACCCGGGTGCACGTTGTCATGGCTATGTCGAGCATCGGACGGAACACCGCGCTGGTCTGCGCTAAACTACGAGTATGTCCAATGACGAGCCATTTTTGATCAAGGTAGATAGCGACCCGGACCGCGCCGACCCGGTACCGTTGGGCAATCTATGAGTACGGCAAACAGCGCGAATGTTCGAGAAAGTCTTTCGCTACCCGACGTGAAGCTGCGCTCGATGCGATCGAGTAAATTCAGAAACGCATCCCCGCGCTACGGGAGAGTGGCTAATACTCCCGTCTGTTAAGGTCGCCGCCCTGCGGATCGGCATTGACCATCGTGCGAAAGCGAGCGTGCAAAATCCAGAGTTGTGTTAACCAATACGCGCCCCACCTGACGTAATACGGGCATCGGGGGTTCCTTGCTGCAGCGCGGCTCGACTGCTGCATTTTGCTAAACTTCTGCTTTGCTCTATACTGACCCCTCCAGGCTCTGATCGGGGGAGGCATGGGCATACCTTTCCAATACGACATGACCATGTCGAGGCCGCTCCTCGGTAAATTTCCACTTCACGAGGGGCGGGGCGTGGACTTGTTGAGTGCGACGATAGCGCCCTATGTCGGCATCAACGTCATAACACCGGAACGCGGGACAAAAGATTTTCGGGCGCTCATGAACCTGCGCCAGCTTCAAAAGACGGCCCTTTTCTACGGGAGTTTTGAGCAACCCTTCAGCGTCGAGATACCAGAATCCACCAGCTTCTTGCATGGATTTCCGATGCAGGGAAACGCACAGCACATTAACAACGGCTCCTTGATTTCCGATTCTCCGAGCAAGGGAGCCGTCGGTGGGCCAGGCCCCCTACGGCTTTCCTACGGACCTAAGTTTGAAATTTTCGCCCTCTTCATCCGGCCTCAGTCACTTTCCAGCGCACTTTCTGCGCTTGTTGGCGTCCCAGTGATCGGCCAACTGAAACTTGATAAGGCAAATCATGAGAGCGGCCCGGAAACTCGCGCGCTACGCCGGATCGTTCGCACCATGATTGCGGAAATCGACAGCGAGGGATCGGAACCCTCACCACTTTTGCTTGCTGAGCTTGAGCAAGCTGCGTTGGTCGCGTTTCTTTGCGGGACGGTCCACAACCATAGTCATCTGCTGGCTCCCCCGGCGCGGAATGGAGCGCCATGGCAAGTCCGCCGCGTCGAGGAATATATCGAAGCACACTGGGACCAGCCTATTACGGTGGAGGCCTTGGCCGCTCTTACCGGCGCCAGCGCGCGAACCGTTTTCCACTCATTCAAGGAGTATCGGGGATACTCCCCAATGCAATTCGTCAAACAAGTTCGTCTCAGACGTGCGCGGGCAATGCTCGCAACGCAGAAGGTCGAACTATCCGTAACAGAAGTTGCCCTTATTTGTGGATTTGGTAATCTTGGTCACTTCGCCAATGATTATTTCCAGGTCTTTGGCGAAAGGCCCTCGAAGACTCGAAATCAAGGTAAGTGCCGCGTTTAACACGCCGCCGACGAGCGTGAATGATGTTGTCGGGGCGAGGGAAGGCTTCTTTGTCGACGAAAATCGTCCGCCAAGCGCGAGCGCTCAATCGCCTTCAGTATGAGATGTGACAGCCTTGCCAGGCCGACCGAAGCGATCGCGCGCCTCGGCGACAACTGCAGTTGGTGCTGTGGTGCAACCGACCTAATCCAGCGCGCTGACGAATCTTTGTACGAATCTACAATGGCTGCGCGATGCGGACGAAACTTGCGGTCCTTGAGTAGATTCATCGGGGTCGGGTCGATATGCAATTCAGTGATGATCTTTCGTTCCGCAATTGAGCGTCGCTCAAAAATTTCAGAAGAAGTGCGCAGCCATGATCACTGAACCTCACACACAGCGAGAAGCGAGTGTTTGGAGCGACGTGCAAAGGACAACGAATTGGGTGCGAGGGCTTGGCCAGCCAAATCGCGTGCGGGCGATTACTTTCGTAGGCGCGTTATCGCTCATCGTTAGCTCGATCTTTTTATTGGCGACGGCGGCGCGAGCCGATGAAGATGATGCCCTCAAGATACTGAAGGGGATGTCCGACTATCTTGCAGCCCAAAAGAGCATATCGCTCTCTTACGATTCGGACATCGAGGTGATTACCTCGGATATCCAAAAAATCCAGTTCGCGAGTTCTGGGCAAGTGGTGCTCAGCCGTCCCGATAAGCTTCGCGCCACGCGGACAGGCGGCTATACCGACGTCGAGTTCGTATTTGATGGGAAGACGGCGTCCATTCTCGGGAAGAATGTCAATGCTTTCACTCAGGTGGACGCGCCCGGGTCGGTTGAGCAACTCGTCGACAAGCTGAGGAACGATTATTCCGTCGCCCTCCCGGGAGCCGATCTTCTCTCGTCGAGCGCTTTTGATTTGCTACACGCGGACGTCACGCAGGCCGCCCATATTGGTCGTGGGGTCGTCGCCGGGTTTGAATGCGAACACCTGGCCTTTCGTAATGACGACACTGACTGGCAGCTTTGGGTGCAAGTCGGCGACACCCCCATTCCGCGCAAATACGTGATCACCAGCAAGACGGAGACCGCGGCGCCACAGTACACGCTCGTCATTAGAGAATGGAAATCAGACACGAAGCCCAGCGCAGACGCCTTCGCGTTCCAAGCGCCCGCAGGCGCGACAAAGCTCGATGCAGGGGCGCTCGCGTCTCTCGACGAAGTCCCGCCGGGCTCGCCGAAGGGAGAAAAGAAATGACCCGCGCGATACGGAAAACGTCGCAAATCGCCTTAGCCGCGTTGATGGGCGTCGGCTCGCTCTTTGTGAATGAAAGACTGTCGTTAACCTTTGCGCCTTCTATTGTTTCGGAAGCCGAGGCGTGGATCGGACGTCCCCTTACGCCGATGAGTTATGCTGGCGTAGCGCGCCGAACGACGCGCCGCGCTTATGGTGCTTACGGCGCTGCGGGCGGTTACTATGGCGCGCCGGTTTATGGCGCACCCGTGGTGTATGGCGCCCCCGTTTACGCCTCTGGCTGCTATCAGGTGGTCGGACCCTACGGCGGAGTCGTGACCCGTTGTCCGTGATCGGATTGAAGATAACGGGCATTCTGATTCCGCGACAATTTGAAAAGAAATGTTGGAGACGAAAGATGCGACGCTTACTGCTTACGACCGTCCTGGCCAGCCTTGCGGTTGGCTCGGCCTTTGCTGCCGATCTTCCGGCGCGAAATGCGCCGCCGGAGCCGATGCTTTCTCCGACGCCTGTCTACAATTGGTCGGGCTTTTATGTCGGCCTTAATGCCGGCGTCGGCTGGGCGAATAGCGGCAATGTCACGGTTCACGACCCGAATCCCGCGATCGGCAACCAGTCAATCCACGTTAGCAGCAGAGATGGCTTCATTGGCGGCGGACAGGCGGGCTACAATTTCCAGACGGGAGCCTTCGTCTACGGTCTTGAAGCGGACATTCAATACGCAAACATCGGATCGTCCGTCAATTGGGGTCCTTACGGGCGGCTCGGCGTCAGTTCGGGAGGCAGCGGTGAATATTTTGGCACTCTGCGCGCTCGGGCGGGTTACGCCATCGACCGCACCCTCCTCTATTTGACGGGCGGTCTCGCCTATGGCGGTCTGAATAGCTCGCCGTTTGGCGGCAATGCGACGAGCAACGTTGGTTACGCGCTCGGCGGCGGCGTCGAATACGCCTTCACTCAGCATTGGACCGCGAAGATCGAAGCGCTCTACATCAATCTGAGCAACGGTAGCAATCGCACCATCGCCGTGACGAACGGCGGCGCGATCTACCCGATCAGCGCCAGCA
>Ga0182024_10026619_pt1 | contig 10153 bp, 9 predicted proteins | sample P32metaG_FD_120480 | JGI IMG/M metagenome (GOLD analysis project Ga0182024, IMG submission 120480) | Permafrost microbial communities from Stordalen Mire, Sweden - P3-2 metaG (Illumina Assembly) | ecosystem: Environmental > Terrestrial > Soil > Wetlands > Permafrost | place: Sweden: Stordalen...
GGACGTGGCGCAGCAGGTCGCGGAGGAACAGGTGGACGCGGTGGGCGTGGCGGAGCAGCCGCCGCAGATCCGACTGCCGATGAGGACTTCCTTGGCGATCCGTCGGCGCTTCCCGTCGCACGCCCCGGACGGGGACGGGGAGGCGCTGGCGAAGAAGCTCCCAAGCCGACAGCCGAAGGTACATTGGCGGCAGCGCTCCAGCGGGCACCTACAGTAGGCTACTTGTGGTCTTCGGAAGTAGCCGGATATGCGATTCGCTATGCGGGCAAGGTGACCGGTCCGGACGGTATCGAGCGCATCATCCTGATCACCAGCAGGCGTCTGGGAGCTACGAACGATTTATGGAAGCCGGTTGCACCCGGTACGCCGTCAACCTATGACTTTTCGGTGATCGAGCTGCGCGTGAACGCCAAAGGCGAGGGCGAGGGCAAAGCCTCGCTGGTGGGTAAAGTCGTGCCCGATGCTGTGGCGAAGGTAGTGACGCTGGAAGATTACGGAGCATTACCAGTGGTGTTCAAGAATGTGAGGCCGAAGTGAGCATGAGATGGTTTGGTGTCTTGTTGTTGTCGGTCGCCGGTGTTGCCAATGTTGCCTATGCCGCCGTTAGCGACGTAGCTGACGCGGCAATGCAGGGAAACAGAGAGGCCGTGCGCTCCCTGATCCAGAAGAAAGCGAACGTCAACGTGCCGCAAATCGATGGCACGACCGCCCTCCATTGGGCGGTGCAGGCGGATGATCTTGAAACCGCGGACCTGCTGATCCGAGCTGGCGCGAACGTCTCGGCGGCGAACCGCGCCGGGGCCGCCCCGATGCTTCTCGCAGCGGTCAACGGAAACGCGGCCATGATCGAAAAACTCATCAAGGCCGGAGCAGACCCCAACGCCCCGCTTACGAAATTCGGCGACACGGCGCTCATGATGACCGCAAAAACGGGAAAGATCGACGCTGTCAAAGTGCTGCTGGATCATAGTGCCCAAGTGAATGCAAAGGAGACTTGGGGCGATACCACCGCCTTGATGTGGGCTGTTTCCGAGCACCATCCGGCCGTCGTGAAGATGCTGATCGATCGCGGCGCGGACGTCAATGCCAAATCGAGGTTTGTGCCGTCGGCATCCGGGCGAGGTTTTGAAGGGACCACACCGGTGGCCGCCAAGCCGGGCCAGCGCCCCGAGGAGTTTTCCAGCGGCCTGTTGACTCCGCTGATGTTTGCCGCACGGGAAGACGATATGGAATCGGCGCGGCTATTGGTTGCCGCCGGAGCGGATTTGAATTCAGTCGGAGGCGACGGCAAAGATGCGTTGAGCCTGGCGGCTTTCGACGGGAGTTACGACATCGCGTCGTTCCTGGTCGATAGTCACGCGAAGGTGAATCAAGCGGACGCCCAGCGGTTTACGCCATTGTTCTGGGCGGTGGAGCGGCGCAATATGGAAACGGCGCCGAACTTCCCCTGGATGGTGACCATTGACCCGCTTCCGCTGATCCAGAAACTTCTGGACGCGGGAGCGGACCCGAACGCTCTGGTCAACAACACGCCGAGAGCACGTATGCGGGACGGATCTCCGCGAATCGTTTTCGCTACTGCCCTGATGCGCGCGGCGTTCTCCGGCGATATCGAGCTGGTTAAACTGTTACTCGCACACGGCGCCGATCCTCACATCATTTCGAGGGACAGAGAGACATCGCTGATGGCGGCATGTGGAACCGGTTTCATCAACGGCTACAACAAACAGAGGACTCCGGCGGAAAGATTGGCGGTTGTCAAACTCCTCATCGACCTTGGCGAGGACGTGAATGCGGCTGACAGCTACGGCATCACGCCGGTGATGGTCGCTGCCAATCTCGGCGACGCAGCCATCGTGCAGTACTTGATCGACAAGGGCGCGGATCTGGCAGCGCATGACTTGGGCAAGAAAAACGATGGCGCCTTCGGGTCAAGCATCGAGCCCCTGATGCCACTCGACTATGCGATAGGGGTGGGAACCTTCGTGCCCAACAACGCCGTTATCATGCACAACGACGTCGTCAAGCTAATCAGCGATGCCATGAAGCAGAGGGGGATTAAACACACCACCTCGGAATGCACCTTGAGAGGATTCACCTGCTCCAGCGCAAACGTCGATCCGAAGACGGCTACTCCGGCGGAAATCGCCAAAATAAGAAAGATCCAAATCGGATACCAGGTGGACGGCATTACCGGGGGTCTCGCGGTTAAGGATCAGGATAAGAGTCAGAAGTAGCAGTGGCGGAAAGCGTCCGGCCTGCCCAATCGATTTTGTTGAAACCTAAGGGCCTGATCGCGCCGCTCCATTGAGAGGCATTTTCGAGTGAGAAGTTACTCAAAAAGTTCGATCGTGACCGTAACAGCGGTCATGGCCGCCGTTTGTTTGGCGCCCACGCGCGCCGCCGCGCAGCAGCCGCCCGCAGCCCCGGGCGCAGCCACTGCTGAAGGTGGCCGCGGTGGTGGCAGAGGCCGTGGCGCTCCCCGCCCGCCCGCCGGCCCCACGCCGCATTTGCCGAATGATCCTTACCTCGGCGCCAATGCCGGCAAGCCCGACCTTGGCGGAAACTCCCAAGCCATCAATGCGTCGATGAGAGGAATCTGGCAGGTGCCTTACATCATCGACATGCAAAGGCAGGGTAAGACCGTGGACGGAAAGACCATTGAAGTACCGTTCACGGCGAAGGGAAAGGCAGCTTTCGACGCGGCGCAGGCGACCCTTTCCAAAGACGATCCCGAGGGATTTTGTCTTCCCCCTGGGGTTCCCCGCATGATGTACACGCCCTATCCGACCGAGATCTTCCAGCTCCCCAACCGGATAGTCTTTGTGTATGAGGGGGGCGCGCACGTCTGGCGCAATATCTGGCTCGATGGCCGCGAGCAGCCGAAGGACCCCAATCCGACGTACCTCGGATATTCGGTTGGGAAGTGGGAAGGCGATACGCTCGTGGTCGACACCGTGGGCTTTAACGACCGCACCTGGCTGGATGCCGCCGGGCACCAGCATGGCGAACAACTGCACGTGACCGAAAGGTTCACGCGGACCGATTCGAACACCCTTCGCTTCGAAGCCACCATCGACGATCCGGAATACTACACGAAACCATGGGCCGTTGTGACGCAAGCGACTTGGTATCCGAATCAGGAAATTCTGGAGTACATTTGCCAGGAAAACAACCGGGACCTGAAGCACCTCGTTGGAACCCCCTAACTTATCAACGTGGGCCTTTGCTTGGTTCGCCGGGCGTGAGCCATACCTTCGGACTGATCGTGTTGACCGGCAACGGTCCCTTGTGGAGCAGCACTTCGGCTGAGACAAACAGTTAAGGCATTGTGGCCCTCTATTTCCCATTCGGCTTCGTAGCGTTTCTCGCCAGATAAAACGCGAGAGCGTCCAGTTGGGCGTCGGTTATTTCGGTCTTGCGGAAGAAGGGCATAATTGAGATTCCCTTGCGAACAAAGAGTTTCGTCGCAGCGGGAGCGAGATCCGTTCGTTGATCGAGAATCGCCGGCCTGGAGCCTTTGTATTTAGCCGCCAAAGCCTGCGTACCTGGCTTGCCTACGCCCTCGCCATGACAGTTCCAGCACCAAGTCTGGTAGACCTGTTTGCCTTCCTCGATCTGCCCGGCATCCGCCGCTGCCGCGTCCATCGCGAAAAGGCCAAGCGCGCCTATGAGAGCCGGGATGATTTTCATGCTTTCTTCTGCCTCCGCATTTGTTTCGGCCAGATTCCGTACCTGCCGGCGGCGATGATCCCGTTGGGGTCGACCGCATCTTTGAGCGTTTCGTGAAAACGCCGCAGCGCGTGGTTGTTCCAGGAATAGGTGTCCGTCACCTGTTGCTGAAAAGCGGGGGGCGTGCGGTATTCGCCCCAGCCGTGGTCGGCGGCTACCTGGATCAGATGTTTGAACAGCTCTCGGGTTTTCTTGTTTTGCTCGATATTGGTCCGATAAACGGGAAAGCCCATGATAAAGACGAACGCGCGGTGCATCCACGTGGCCGGAACGCTGGACAGCGAGACGAGTGAAGGCATATTCATGTCGCGAAATGCCTTCATGAAGACATCCTGGGCCTCCAGAATGGCCTCGCCGCTCTTGGGGATGAGGGGCGAGAACCAGAGATGTCCATCGGTGGGCGACGGATTGAGCGCCGAACGCGCGCCGATCTGAAAGATGGCCATATTCGGGACGCCGATCGCTACCTTGTGCGCCCTGTCGAGCTGCTCCTGCGTGGCTGGGAACTTGATGAACTGGCCCTCGTTGAATTTGACGCCGCGAATGCCGGCGAACACTTCCTGCGCGTATTCCCATTGGGCTCGAACCACCTTTTGGCCGCCGTAGAACTGCAGGTTCAGGCTGAAGAATCCGCGATTCGTCTTTTCGGCGTGCTGCTCCAATTCGGCCACGGAGGGTCCGCCCGGCCTGGCCATCAGGGCACGCAGCTCGGGGTCGGCCGCCCCCCCAAAGCCGCCTAACGGGCTGCCGTACTCAGGCATCCCGATTACTCCGGCATGTTCGAGTTGGTTCCCGCCCTCTACCAGCAGAATGATATCGCTTCGCCTGGGGACGATCACGGTTCCGGTCAGATACGATTCCGGCGCCGGCAACAAGTGGAAGCCCATCTTGGTCACGACGCCGAAGTTGCTTTGACCGAACAATCCATCCACGTACGGGCCGACTCCGTAGTGGTACTCCCCCCAGGTCTTGGCGCCGGGCAGAGCGCCCATGCCAGTTCGAACGATCTCGCCATTGGGGAGGACCACTTCCATGCCGCAGTGGGAGTAAAAGTGATCGCGGAAGCCGCCGAAGCCATATCCAACGCCATGGTCCATCGCATTCCCAATGACGCTTCCCCAGCCAGGGTCGGGCACATCGATCTGGACCCTCAGCCCGCGTTCCTGAATGTGCCGGTACAAATCGAAGTAGGAGACGCCCGGCTCGACGATCGCGAAATGCCGCTTGTCGTCCACCTCAATCACTCGGTTCATCCGTTTCAAGTCGAGAACGACGCTGCCGGAGAGATTGGGCGCCGACCCGCCATATCCCAAGTTCTTACCCGTTGAGATCGGGTAAATCGGAATCTTGAGAGTGTTGGCGACTCGTACGACCCTGGACACCTCTTCCGCCGTATCGGGCGCGACGGCGGCCGACACGAGAATCTCGTCCTTCTCGCCCCAAAACGGGGAATAGGCGTCTTTATAGAGTGCGACGTCCTCATCGCTGGTAAAAACCCAATCTCTGCCTACGATGCCCTGGAATTGTCTGATGGCATCCGCAAACGTATTGCTGGTAACGCCGGGAGGAAGCATACGATTTACTCCGTTAGAAAATTCCGCGCGGCGCGATAATCCAGGAAACCATGGGACCCGGTTCTGCCTTGTCGTGAAGCGCGCGGAAGCAAACCCGCATTCCGTAATCGCGCGCGAACGTCTCAAGGCAAAACAAGGAAGTCGACAAGGTGATGCCTGCCAGGGCGCCGGGGGCGCTTTTCCACTGGCGATTCAGGACATTATACCAAACGTCGGTGATGTCGTCGTGAATGGCATGCGCGTCCAACCCCCGTTCGACGGCTTCAGCGCGAAACGCACGCGCCAGCGGCGAACTCATTTCCACGACGACTTCGCGTATCCGCAGGCGGTGTACGCTGTCGTAAAAAGAGGCTTCACTCCGCTCACCGGCTAGTATTGGCAAGGCCGATGAGGCAAGACCGATCTGAAGAAACTCTCTGCGGTTTCGCATCAGCGCCTCCTGAGATTTTACTTGGGCTTGTGAGTGCTGTAATCCAATTGCCCGTCGCAATTGTGCTCGATGATTTCGAGCTTGGGATCCTTCTTGAAATACATGGTTTGCCGTAACGGCTGCGTGTAAGCTTTGGGGTCCTCCATGGTGAGCTCGATTTCCAGAACGTTGCCGTCGCGTATGCGGCGAATGCGTTCGATCTCGTGCAATTGATCGCTGTGGGGGATGCGGAAAGGGGGAGTATTGTCAAATCCGCGCGTATCCACCACCAGGGTTTCCTTATCCCACTCTCCGATCGAATATCCGATCGAGGTGGGGTTGGGGTTTCCTTCAGGATGCTTGCGCCCGTCCATGTAAATTCGCCGGACAGTATGGTAGTACTCGAGCAGCATGGTGATGCGCCTTGGGCTGGGGATCATCTCGAATGCGTAAGGGGCGGCATACGCCTGAGGCCCTGGCGAATAACATGACAGGATCGGATCCGTGTACATCGAATATTTGTCCGATAGCTCTTTCGCCCAGGGAGTGAGAAGGCTCATCACATTGGCGCCGGGATCATTCACGCCATGCATCGGGACCTCCCGTTCGGGAAGGCTTCCTCTCGGGCCCATGTTCAGGAAATTGTACCAGGAAGACGTCATCCAGACGCCGGAAAGATCACGCGCCTGCGCGAGGGGCAACTTCGCCGAGGGCTCCTTCGGCGGGAGCTTCCCCACGCCTTCCTCGGCCGCTTCCTCAGGTGTGGGCGGCCGGCTGAACCGCGACTTCAAATATTCGGCGATGGCCGTAAACTGGACGTTCGAGCCACTCGCGCCAAACGCTCTCATTTGCGCGACCATCTGTTCCCACTGGCGTGGCGTACGCGGCCCCTTGAGAGTGATTTGATCCATGCCATGGCAGGCCGTGCAAACCATCTCCAGATCGCTTTTGCCCGGACCATCCGGGAGTTGCTGCGCGGAAGCGCCTGCTGCGAGGGTGGCGGCGAGGAAGCAGAAAAGCCTGGGTCCACGAAATGAATTGGCCATCATGGGTCTTACTTGGCCGAGATGGCGCCGGTCGCGCTCGGCGAGAAATCGTCACCGTAGAACTTCGTCCCATCCGGCTTGGTGCCTCGCAGGAGCCGCATCATGTGCGATCCATCCTTCATCGCCCCGCCGACAACGGTGACCTTCTCGCCGGGCTTGAAGAAGTCTTTCGTGTAGCCGCGCCGGATCATGATGGCTATGCTGTGGATCTCCACCGCCCATTCCTCCGGCTTGCCCTCGGAATTCACCACCTCGATATGCAGGAGCGAATGCGGATTGATCCAATCGAAGGACTTGACGGTGCCCTCGAATGTTGTGGGGGTGCCCATGTTGTACATGGATGTGGAGTGATGGGCCAGCGCCAGCGGCGCCCACAGAGCAACTAACAACAGGAGTAACTTCGTTTTCATGGTTCTGGTTGTGATCTTCCGCTGGGACGCCGGGGTGCGTCAAGGCTAAAGCGGTTACAAGACGCCGTAACCGGCGAGACCTGAATCTAAAGCTCAGGAAGTAGTCTGATCGACGACTTCCAGGGCATTGATGAAAGCGAAATCCGGGTTGGGCACCAGCGAGAGCACGAGTTTTCCCTGGTGATTTGGCTCAAGACGGTCGAAGGTCTGGACTAACCCGCGCGTGAGGCTGCCCGTCCGCTTCAGAGCGCTGAACTTCCGTTCCAGTGCCACGCCGTTGCACAGGATGTCGAAATGCCTGCCCTTCGCGGTAGTCGGCCATCGCTCGGATAAGTGCAGCTTCAGCCCGTAGCGGCCCGGAGGGACCGGAATTGTGTAGGTAAGGTTTCCGAATCGCCCGCCGGCATAGATACCGGGATCGGGCACGTCCGTCGCTTCGTTGCCTGGCCTGACAAGCTGGCCGCCAGTCCCATGCCGGTGGTCTGGTTCCCAGAAGTTGCCCATCTTGTCGATATAGCCGTGGGCCTGCGCCACCATCCGGATGTGCTGCAAGCGCCCTAGCATGCCGGGCGTAATTTCAATCGCATTCAGGAACGGAAGATACGATAACGGCAAAAAGCTCAGGTGCAGCATGCCATCCGGCGCAGGGGAAATGTCTTTCAAAACCTTGATATTGGCTACGCTGGCCCCAGCTTCGGCAATCACATCGAGAGCATGGATCACGGTTCGGCCGTTGACCAGGACGTCGAAATACCGGCTGGACTCTCCGCCAAACCCGCTCACGCCCGTTTCCCCGAACATCGTCTCCGCAAAGTACAGGCGCAGTTCATAGACACCGGGTTTGAGCGGGATGTCATATCGAAAATTGCCCTCCCGGCCGCTCCGTAAAAGCTTCTGTTCCCGTGTCCCGAAGATCAGGTGCTCCGGACGCGAAAAAACCGCGCCGCCATCGTAATGTTGATCCCGCGACCAAAGCAGCCCCGAATTGTCGATGTATTCTCCCTCCGTGAGGCCCGCGAGGATGCGAATCGCGGTCCCGGAGTCGGGACTCGCTAACCGGGATGAACGCCCATTGGCTTCGCTTCGCTTATCGGGTTCCGGCGATCTCCTCACCAGAAAGTCGAGCCATCGCCGCATCCGGATCCGAAACGACTGCGCCGATTCCGGGACGGTTTTGCGGGGAGGAGGCGAGAATACGGGACTCGGTGCGGTCCGCGCCAACTCCGGCACTACATGAGGGGCGGTCTCTATGCGGGACGAATTGGATGTAAACCTCGGCGCATATTGGCCATTTGGAATCGTGATGTGGATTCCGTGGTCCGCTCCTTCGTTCTCGTAATACTCAGACAACCGTTCCCGGAGCCGGTGGGCCTGCACGCGAACGATGGAATCCCGCTTCTGGTCGAAGTCGGCCGGACGCCCAAACGCGTTCACCGCGACTGTGTATTCTTTCAGGTCGTCGGCCGTGCCTTCGAAGTACTTGGTCGTGAGGTAGACGAACAGTTGCTCCAGCCCGGGCGCCCGGCGGAGGGCTCCCGATCGGAGAACCGCTTCAACCTCCTTCCGTTCTTCGAGAAAACTCCCGGTCATCAGCATTATTTTCTACGTTGACGAATTATACGCCTCGCAGCACATGGTCGCAATCGTGCGGTCCGGCGATACACCTGCGCGGTCAAGGGGGCGGATCGTCCATTAACTCAGGTTACGGCAGCCCTCGCGTCACGAAACGGATCTCATTGAACCGAAATAGGATCCGGAGCAGTCGTAACCGCTTTAACCTTGCCGGACGCATCAGGGTTCCTCACACTGGAGGAGCGTTTAGTCAATGACAATGCTCGGCAATTCGAGCTCGAAGCCGAGCCGGTACGGGAACGCAGGTCGAAGTTTGCCTCCCATTGACATGAATCCGAAGATCCGCATTCTGGTTGCAGAGGACCACCTGGTAGCCCGGGTCGGCGTTAGTGCGATCATTAATTGCCAGCCCGACATGGCGGTGGTTGCGGAGGCGGTAAACGGCAAGCAAGCGGTCGAACGATTTCGAAAACACTTGCCCGACATTACCCTCCTGGACATGCGAATGCCAATCATGTCGGGGTTAGAGGCGGCCATAAAAATCCGAGCGGAGTTTCCTGACGCGCGGCTGATTGCGCTGACCTCTTACGGCGGAGACGAAGACATTCGCCGGACTTTGGCTGCGGGCGTCCAGGCATATCTCACAAAAGATGTCCTGCGAAACGAGTTACTGAAGACGATCCGCACGGTCAATGCGGGGAAAACCTACTTGCCGGAGGCGCTTGCAGCCGAGTTAGACGCAAACAGGAACGCTCCTCAATTGAGCGACCGTGAGATCGAGGTCCTCGAACTGGTGGCACGTGGCTTGGCCAACAAACAAATCGCGCACTCTCTGAGCATTGCCGAAACAACAGCGAAGAACCATGTGAAAAACATCCTGCACAAGCTGGGAGTCCAGGATCGCACGCAAGCAGCTACCGCGGCGATACAACGGGGAATCATCCACTTGCAGTGAACGGCCAAAGATTACCGTGAACTTCTAATAAGGGTTATAGTGAACTGCCAAAGGAACAAATGCATGTCCAACGCGAAAACATACTGTGCGCGGGCGTTGAAGCTTTCTTTCCTCGCTCTGTACGCTTTCCTTCTCTGCGCCCAGGACGCTTCTGAATGGCCTACTTACGGAAGAGACCCCGGAGGGACCAAGTATTCTCCACTCGATCAGATCAACGCCAGGAACGTAAGCAACTTAGTCCGTGTCTGGAGCTATCACACCGGTGAACCCGGAGCTACGTGGGAGAACACACCTATCGTGGTAGGCAACGTAATGTACTTCGCCACCCAAAAGAATCGCGTCGTGGCTTTGGAGCCGGAATCCGGCAAGGAACTCTGGATCTATGACCCGAAAAGCACACGGACGTCGGAACATCGCGGGGTCTCCTATTGGCCCGGCGACTCGAAGACCAGGCC
>Ga0182024_10026620_pt1 | contig 10153 bp, 5 predicted proteins | sample P32metaG_FD_120480 | JGI IMG/M metagenome (GOLD analysis project Ga0182024, IMG submission 120480) | Permafrost microbial communities from Stordalen Mire, Sweden - P3-2 metaG (Illumina Assembly) | ecosystem: Environmental > Terrestrial > Soil > Wetlands > Permafrost | place: Sweden: Stordalen...
AAGGCACGGCAGAAACATTGCCGGTTGTTGCTCTTCGGTAATGACTGCATATTTGCCGTCTTCCACCACACCCACGACCTGAACACGCGTTCCGTCCTGCAGCTTGTAATACTTCCCGATCGCACTGCTGACCGAGCCGAACATCTTGCCGGCAAAATCCCTGTTCACGACCGCAACGGCAGGCGCGCTCTTGTCGTCATGCCAGGTAAAGCTCCTGCCCGCCAACAAGGCGGTGCCGGCGGCAGCGAAGTATCCGGGAGAAATGTTGTATCTGTACGGCATGGCCGTGACATTCGACAGCCGCAGATCTGCGATTTCATCCTTGAAGACGTTTGCCTTGCTGCCGGCGGTATAGACCAGGGGAGGGTAGTCATTCACTAATCCGGCATGCTCGACGCCAGGAATCGTCTCCATAGCTTCGATCATGCGCTTCTGCATGGCTGGCACTCTGTCAATGCTGTAACCTGCCATGGTCAGGTTGGCACTGACCAGCATGGTGTTCTGCGGATCAAAACCGAAGTTGCCATGCAGCGAGCGCATAAGTCCGCGCACCGCAACCAGGGAAGACGTTACCAGCACCGCACAGATCGCAATCTGCAGCACCAGCAGCATCTCGCGGACGGTTATCCGCCGCCCAAGTCTGCTCCCGCCCGATCCCGCTTTGACGATCTCGTAAGGATTGGCCTTGAGCACCTGGCGCACCGGAACAATGCCGAAGAGGAATCCACTCACCAGAGCCAACGCCAGTGCGACCACGTAGAGTCTGGCGTCCGGACTCACCGGCAAATGCACGGGAGCCCCCGCAAAGGGCTGCCACGTACTCAGCCGTCGCAACAGCGCGACGCTGCCCAGCAGTCCGAGGGCGCCCCCAGCCAGCGAAATCAGTACGGCTTCCGTCAGTAATTGCCGCAGGATGCGATTGCGGCTTGATCCCAGCGCGAGCCGCAGTGCCACTTCGCGCGAGCGATCTGCCGCGTGAGCCGCAAACAGGCTACCCAGATTGGCGCACGCCGCCAGCAATATCAAGCCGGAGAGCAGCATCAATCCCCCAACGAATGCGGTCGCCGGACCGGTGAAAGAAGTAAGGCCCTCGTGTGCCAGGGAGGAATTTTGATGAGCGAATTCTTTTGGGTAAGTTTTTTCCAGATACGCCCCGACAGCGTTCATGTCGGCGGTGGCCTGGGCGGCGGTGACGCCCGGCTTTAGATGTCCTAACAACTCAAAGACGCCGCGGTCGCTGCCGCGCGCGTTCAGAAAATCTTCCCCATCCACCTGTGCCTGGTTAACGATGGGCATAAAGAAATCGGGTGAGATGAACAGCAAAGTTCCCTGGAAGCCCGGCGGCGCTACACCGATGATGGTGAAAGGATGTTTGTTCAGCTGGACCACACGGCCAATCACGCTTCGATCGTCATGGAAACGGCTGTGCCAATACGCGTAGGTAAGCACGATATAGGGAGCGCTATTCGGGCCGTGCTCATCAGAGGCGTGGAAGAAGTGGCCAAGATACGGTTGTATCCGTAGCACGTCGAAGTAATTTCCACTGGCGGCAAAGCCGTTGGCGAGGGAGAGATCCTTGCCTGTTTCCATTCCTGTAAAGGCAAATTTAAAAGCCGCTAGATCCTCGAAGCTGTGGTTGCGACTGCGCAGATCGACATAATTGGGGTATGACTGCCAACCGGGATTGGTGTTGTACATGGTTCCCCAAAGCGTTTCCCACTGAGGCACGTTCAGTGGTCGCAGGAGGAGCCCATCCATGATGCCAAAAACCACGGCGTTGGCGCCGATGGCCAGGGCTAATGTAACCACGGCGGCGAAGGTGAAACCGGGGGACCTGCGCAAGATCCGAACAGCGAACCGCACATCCTGCACCAGCGTCTCAAAGAAATGGCCGCCCATGGCCTGGTGGCATTCCTCTTTGAATCGCTCACGGGCTCCAAACTCGATGCGAGCCTGTCGCTCTGCCTGGGCGCGATCAAGGCCGGAACGTTCCAGATCGTCTGCACGATACTGGATGTGGGAGCGAAGCTCTTCTTGCATATCTTCCGCAACTTCAGAACGATGAAGGAATTTGGCGGCAAGGGAGCGAACGTAGGCCGGGAAATTCATATCTCCTCCGGCCGTGCGGCAAGGGCAGCGGTCATGGCGATGGCGAGGCGATTCCAACCTTCCGTCTCTTCACGGAATCGCTTACGGCCCGCGGCGGTGAGCTCATAAAACTTGGCCCGGCGATTATTATCCGAGACTCCCCAAGTGGCTTTCAGCAGTCCCCGGCGCACCAGGCGAAACAACGCCGGGTAAAGCGCGCCCTGTTCCACCAGCAACGCACTATCCGTGATTTGCCCGATGCGCAGCAACACGCCGTAGCCATGAAGAGGTCCCAGCGAAACCGCCTTCAGAATAAGCAGATCGAGAGTCCCCGGGAGAAGTTGGGCCTGATCCATCTTGCCCTCCTAAGTTAATAAGGAGAGTACGCTGCCGACTCCTAAGCTGTCAAGGAGAGCAGTCGGGGAAGGGGGCCGGGTGTGTACATACACTGCTCGTGGACGAAGAGGGGCTAAGGAGGGTGTTCTACCTACATCCCTTGTCTGGAGACTGGCGGACACAGCACAGGGGCTAAAGAGTCTGCGTGAGAACTCCCCATCACGAAATCGAGTCCCGGAGGGACGGCTGAAAACGTTAGTTGAGACATGGTCCTGAATTCGGGCAGCGAATCGAGGATTCTCAAATCGCGGATATGTTGAGATGGAGGTGCTCTGAGATCGCCTCCGGGTAAGTTCCAGTCGTCCCTACGGGACTTGTCGTCTCTCGAATCTCCACCCAGGACTGCGTCCTGGGCTAAGTTCAGCCGTCCCTCCGGGACTCTGTGGCGAACTCAGCCGTGGAAAGATGGCTTCACCCGATCTCGAAAAGCCGTACCTCAGGGGCTAAAGCCCGGGTCGTTGTTGAGCTTTTACGGCCCGACTAAAGTCGTGCCCTGATACAAAGCATGAGAGCAGTGACTATCAGAAACCTGCGCATTTCCGAAGATTTGGATCTACCCATCCTTCGCTGAAGGTTCTCACGCAGACTCTAAAGCCCTCAATCGAGTCGATTATTGGCCGGCCCGACTCAAAGTCGTGCCCCGATACAAAGCCTAAACACGTCCTCCAAAGGAGCTTTGCTCGTTCAAGGGGTATCCTCTCGGTTGAAATTTCATAAAATTCGATAAAATTCGATGTTTTTTTGCTGTTTTGGAGCGTTGGGAATGAGTGAGCTCAGCGGCGCCGGGCAAAGGGGTTCTTTTTTAAAGAGAGGGAGACCCTGGTGTCTGGAGCAGAAGGCGCCGATGGCGTTGGTTCCGAGGAGTTAGGGCGGTTCGCTAAGCCGCTGGGGTCAAAGATAGGGCTGGGGGTGTCGGGGGGCGGAGGCGCGTCTTCCGCCGAGCCGGGAGCGGGTTCGGGCTCGGCGAGGTTATGCTCATCTTCTTCCTCAACAAGTGCAGGGCCTGGCCAGGGGTCGATGGTTTCCCCCCGCTGACGTCGTAGCCATGCGGCGGGATAGATATCCGGTTGGGAAGGCGGAGGGGCGGAGTGGTTGTTCTTGGAGCCGCCGCGACGGTCAGGGATCAGGCCTTCGATGGCCACGATCATGGAGATAGCCTTGACTTGGCCGGAAATGCTGCCGCGGGTCACTTCGGCGGGCAGGTTGGCGATTTCCCAGAGGCGGTCCAGGACTTGTTGGCGCCACAGGTTCTGCTGACGCAGTCTGTCAGTTTCCTGCTCGACGAGCTGTTGCTGCACGGCGGCACGGTGCTCGAGCATGTAGGCGCGGACACGGGGTTTGGCTTTGGTGTAGGCGGCGGTGTCGGGGTTGAGGCCGACAGCTTCGGCGGCACGACGGTCGGTCATGGTTCCAGAGAGGATCAGGCGGGCAAAGGCTATTTCCTGATCGGTGATGAGGTCGCTGACTTGATTCTTGGGCATAGGTGGCTCCTTGGCGTTGAGAAAGAGAAGATAGGGGGAGGTGTGGGATTTCCTAGAGAAAGGCAAAGATCGCGAAAAGACTTATCGCTTCGGTCTAGACCGATTGCGAAACTGCTTTAGTGCGCGGGGAAGCAGAGTTGGGAACGCATAAAAAATCCCGCCGCAGCGGGATGGTTGTGAATGCCTGATTTGTGACGGGGATCAAGTGAGGCACCGGACAGTGGTTAGACTATCCTTCGCTCGCGTGTAGGCCGAAACTACGCGCAACTGCCGGCCCGGGAGCGGAGACGCGAGAACCGCTGCCTGCCGAAATCATCTGCTTACAGGATATCCCGCTTCGGGATAGAGGGTAAGTGCCGGTACACGTATTTCTGAGCCGGGGGCGTACCTTTTCGGAGGTTACTTTGGGTTTATTCGGGATGAGGGCGGGGTGTAGCCACGGGAAATCCGCAGGTTCTCACGGCTGGAAGTACCCGCAGGCAATCCCATATCGCTTCGCGAATCCAGGACCATGTATCAACGAATGTTTCAGTCGTCCCCTTTGACAAGCTCCCACGGCAAGCCGGGGCAGGCAGGGCAGGCTCTGCGGGACTCGATTTGCATCCGTTAGTTCTGACGCACGCTATTTAGTTGCCATTGAGACAGCAGCCGCTCAACAGAACCCGATTTTGTTGGCCCGGAGTTGGATCCGCTAGGTTTAGCAGGGAACTCCGGGCCAGCCTCCTTGCTGGTTAGAAAATCAACTTTCCAGAAAGAGACAGCACGCGCGCCCCGCTCAACGTTCCCGGGATTTGGTAAACGCTGGTCACCGTGCCAAAGCTGCTGAAGGTAGGTTGGGCAACGGCGCTGGAATCATGCCCGATGGCAGCGTTTGGATTGTTGGCACTCGGGTGATTGAATGCATTGAACGCCTCAGCCCGGAACTGAAACTTCACCCGTTCGTAGATGGCAAAGTTCTTGAAGATGGAAATGTTCTCATAGGAGAATCCCGGACCGTGCAAGGTGTTCCTTGTGGTGTTGCCAAAGGCGTATTGTGCAGGATTAGCATTGATGTTCGCCGGCAGCGTGTACGCTGTGGGATCAATGCAGGGAGTCACGTTGTTGTTGATGTAGTTTTTCAGGCTGCAGTTTGCGTGCGGTGCATGGACAAAGTTGGGCCGTTGCGTACCTTGGCTGAGCCCGGCGCTGTTGTAGCTCAGGCTCACGTTGAACGGCTGCCCGGATTGCACGTTGACCAGCCCGTTGAGCTCCCATCCACCCAGGGTCTCGCGAACCAGAAGATTGGAAGCATTGAACGTCGGCAGAGTATAGGTCACGACACCCACCACACGATTGCGAATGTCCCAGTTGGCATTGCCATAGTCGGCCGCGGGGTTGTACTGCTGGGAAAGAGTTCCGCCTCCATTGGAGTCGGGTGAGAGATCCAGGTCATGCGACCAGGTGTAGCTAACCTGCCCCGCCACCTGGTGAAACGTGCGTTGCCGGAGCACGACGGTCAGCGCATCGTAGTGAGAGTATGCGTCATTCTGGATCTTGCGAATTTCGCCGAAGAGCTGATTCGGCCGGCGTTTGTTGAGCTGCCCCAGCGGTCCTGGAGTGAGGGGTTGATTGTCGTAGAAGCTACGATCCAGATGAATCGAATGCGACCCCAGGTACTGCACGTCAACCCCGGCGCCGTTCCAGAGTCCGTAGCCCGAGTCGAAATTCCATTGGTAGCTGCGTTGCGTCTTGTTTCCGGGGTTGTCGGTGAAGGTGCTCACGTAGGTTCCAAGAACACCGGCGACAGGAGCCGCCGAACCAGCGCCCGGAGTCGGATTGGTAAAGCTAAGCAAATTGGTTGGAGAGGTGGTGTAGTTGACCGTCGCTGCAAAAGGATAGTTGCCGGTGGCCAGCGTATAGCTGTTCAACTGGTTTGCGTTGTAATAGGCCCCGAAACCGCCGCGGAGGACGAGGCGGTCGGTGGCGCGAAAGGCCAGACCAAGCCGTGGGCCCCAGTTGTCGTGCTGTGCATTGCCAAACTTGAAGCCGGGGGTAGGCACATAGGTCGCGCCCGAGGTCGCAGTCGACGGAGGGATCAGAGCGGTCTCGTCCGCGTTCAGAATGCGGGCAAAGCCGTTGAGGCTGTAGGGGACGGTTGGCAGATCGTAGCGAAGGCCATAGTTGATTGTAAGTCTCTGCGTTGCCTGCCAGTTATCGAGGGCAAAGAAGCCGTCGCGCCACTGTCCCACGGAACCCTTGATGGTGGCGATCGGTGTTTGATCGGTGTTCGCCAGTCCAAGAACAAAGTCTGAGGTGGCGTAGCCGGTGGAATTGGAGCCGGCGGTGCCGGCGGCGAAAGTGAAGGCGCCCAAAGGATTGTTCGACGCCTCACGGCCGAGCGTCAGCTTGCGGAATTCCACTCCACCCATAATGGTGTGCCTGCCGTGCGTATAACTGACCTCATCGTAGAAATCATAGGTCCGGTCGTCCTGGTACCAATTGCTGCCGGCATTGCCTAGCGTCTGGTAGTTGCCGGTAACCCCGAGGCCAGAGGTGCCAAAGCTGATGACGGGAATTCCAGGGTTGTTATATTTCGTGTCGAAGTCGAACCCGGGAATACCCAGGCTTGTTCCCGCGTTCTTGAGGCTGTTCTGGGCCCAATAGTTCAGATTGTTGGAGATGAGTTTGTTGACTCCAAAATGGAAATCATTGACCAAGGTGGGCGTGAGGACGTGGGTGTATCCGAACGCGTAGTTGCGGCTATTGGTGGGGCCAAAGGAGGAGCCGCTGGGGAGCAGGGTTCCGCCCACGATGCTCAGGTTCTGCCAGTGCAGGCGCCCAAAAAGACGGATATGCTCGCCGATATTTTCGTCAATACGATCCAGAGACTGCGAGATGGACACGTCGGTTGGATAGGAAGTATTGAGATTGTTGAGTGTTCCGTTCTGCGTGCCGGTCACATTCGGGGCGGTCGAATAGGCCTCCAACTTTTGCGCAACCATGGCATTAGCACTTGCCAGTTCGCTCGCCGGAATCTGGTTGCCGGGATAGTACGCTCCGTTGGTTGGATCCTTGAGACAGATGGCTATGCCGTTGTTGGGCACGCAGGTGTTGCTGGTGGCGTTAAATCCGCCGAGCGCAGAGAAGTCGCCCTTTTCCATCGCAGGCGTGAGCACAGAACCGATGCTGGTGTTTTGACCGATCTGTTTCAGTTTTTCCCAGGAGCCAAAGAAAAAGGTTTTATTGCGCCCGTTGTAGAGCTTGGGAATATAGACCGGACCACCGACCGCGAACCCATATTGGTTGTAGTTCAGGGCTCCTTTTTTGCTGCTGGGCGTGGCCAGAAACGGTTTTGCGTCGAAGATGGTGTTCTCAACATAGTCGTAGAGGGTTCCATGCAAGTCATTGGTGCCGCTCTTGCTGACCAGGTTGATGTGGATGCCCAGGTAGGCTCCATACTGGGCCGGGTAGTTGCCGCTTTGCATCTGCACTTCAGAGATGACATCACTGCTGGGACGCGCCGGAGCAGTGGTGATCAGGTTGTTCATGATCGAAACGCCATCGAGGGTAAGGCTATTTTGGATCTCGCGCTGGCCCGCACCCTGAAAATCTTCTCCCGGGGGTACGCCGGTGTACGAGGTCTTTGACCCGATAACTACGTTCGAGGAAAGAGCGGCAATTTCCAGAGCGTTATGTCCATTGATGGGCAGATTCTCGACCATTTTTGTATTGAAGGTCTCGCCGAGCGTGGCGTCGTCTGTCGAAAGCGGCGGTGTGGAAGCCGAAACGCTCACCGTGTCGGTCGTCGCACCAACGGGCAGCGCAAAGTCCGTACGCACAGCTTGGTCATTGGGTAGGGGTATTCCCGTTTTCGTCTCGGTCTTAAAGCCCGTCTGACGAACCGTGATGTCGTAGGTTCCTGCCTTGATAAAGGTAATGGCGTAGTAACCGTTGGAGTTGGTCGTCGCGCTATAGCTAAGCTTCGTGCCCTCTTCGACCGCGTCCACTTTGACCCCGGTAAGGGCTGCACCGCCGGAGTCGAGCACGGTTCCCACCAGTGAGGTGTTGTTGGCGATTTGAGCCGGCGCTCCAGTAGCGAATACTCCAACTACCAAACAAATACAAAGATGTCTTATCTTCACGTCAAATCCTCCAAAAAAAAGAATTTCTCTTATGTTCTTCTCGCCCTATTACTTTCCCAATCGCGGGCGGGCCCCAATGGAACGAAGCTGTGAATGCCTTGTGGAAACGATACCAGCAGACTTCAAACATTATCCTCGGATCGCTGAAGATTCAACAAAAAAAGCACATCACTGGTCGTTAAGGCGAGTGCCTTTTTTGTAGATAGGGCAAATGCCCTAGGCAGCGCATTCCCGAGAGGCAGCCCTCAATCTCAATGCGCCAGGCTTCGCTTCATGGTTGTGGAGATTTGTCCAGCACGCGGTTCACGTGCGTTTGTAATGGGTAACTGCGTTTGATAAGCGGTTAGCACGATGGCCACCTGAGTCTTACGGCAATCGCGTAGCGGAGACTAGCTGCAACGACGGCCGATTCGATTTTGCGACGGCATTCGTGAGGAAAGTTTCGGCAACTACCGGGGGCCAGTCCATAGATTTCCCTTCTCTTGCTCGAGATTTTTGAACGCGAGTACATGCGTAGATACGCGGTGCGCGCGCATCGACATGCAACGTCTGGGTTGCCCAGCGGAGAGCAGGAAAGATCGGCGGTGGATCAAGCAGGGGACACTGCGTGGTGTCCTTCGGGTTGCTGCATATCGTTAAGCAATAGCAAAGCCGCAGTGGCATTTCAAGAAATATACACAACATCTGCGGAAATCAAATGAAGCGGGCTGCTCAGAAAGCATACGAGGGCTTTACCAATCCGCATCTCCACCGCTGAAGGAGCTACCCTGGATACGCCCCCGTGATGTAGCCCTCCAATGCCTGGATGGTTTGCGCCTGACCCGAGATAACCCATTTCACCAGGTCGCCGATCGAGACCAGACCCACCACCGCTTCGTCCAGCAGCACCGGAAGATGGCGAAAACGGTGTTGGGTCATGATCGTCATGCATTCGTCCACAGTGTGTTCAGGACTGACGAAAAAAACCGGGCTGGTCATGATCTGGTGAACCCGGGTTTCCCGGGCAGACTGGCCGATGAGAATTCCTTTGCGCGCGTAGTCACGCTCCGACAGAATTCCGACCAGTTGGCGGTTCGAAAGCACCAATAAGGCGCCGACATCGTACTCGGCCATTTTCTCCAGTGCTTCGTAAACCGTCTGATCGGGTTCTATCGACAGAACCCTGTTTTTGTCTTTGTTCTTCAGCACCAGTCCAATCGTGTCGGAGATTCTCATGGCTGCCTCCTGACCCTTTTATGTGTTCCGGTCGCGTGCAGAACCCGCGGAATCGGGCAGAATCTGCGCACCGGGCGATCGCTCCTCCCGGTTCGGCGTGTGGACAATATAGTCCATCCAGATTGAGAAAGAATAGGGCAGGATGGATTATGCCTCTCCAAAGAGAGAAAAGGGCCTGATTTGGCGTTTAGCAGGGTTCTGCCATGGCCTATCAGACCAGACGCTGGCCGTTACACCTTTCGCCCGGTGGTGAAAGAGGACCTTTCTCTGCTCGACGTCTGGCTCCGGACTCCGGAAGTCATTCGGTGGTGGGGCAAACCGGAAGAGCAGGCCGGGTTGCTGAGAGAAGACCTCGATGAACCCGCCATGGTCATGCAGATCGTTTCTTTCGATGGTCAGCCGTTTGCATATGCACAACATTATGCCGTGCATACCTGGCCGCAGGCTCACTTCGAGAGTCTTCCGCCCGGATCGCGATCGATCGACGCTTTCATCGGTGAGCCGGATATGCTTGGTAAGGGTCACGGCTCGGCTTTCTTGCGCCTCCTTGCCGCGCAATTGAGGCATGACGGAGCGCCGGTGGTGGCCATCGATCCGGATATCCATAATCACCGCGCCCGTGGTGCGTACAAAAAGGCAGGTTTCCGTGGCGATACCGAAGTCATGACCCATAGCGGTCCCGCGATCGTCATGATCTTCGAAGGTTGAGACCAGCGGAAAATGCCTTGCACGAAGGGCACGGCTTCAGCCGTGTCCCCATGAGCCTGCGGCTCACCCAAGGTGATGAAAACCACTTTGAGAGTTATTTTAGTACTCAGGTTTCCATGGGCCGAGGTTGTTTCGGCACTGGAG
>Ga0182024_10026621_pt1 | contig 10153 bp, 9 predicted proteins | sample P32metaG_FD_120480 | JGI IMG/M metagenome (GOLD analysis project Ga0182024, IMG submission 120480) | Permafrost microbial communities from Stordalen Mire, Sweden - P3-2 metaG (Illumina Assembly) | ecosystem: Environmental > Terrestrial > Soil > Wetlands > Permafrost | place: Sweden: Stordalen...
TGCGTGCCGTGTTCGCACTCATGCGAACACCGTTGGCGACCGAACCCAAGCGTTGACACGAGTGTGAACGCGGCACCGAGGAGTGCGTGCGCCACTGAGCGTCTTCATCACCTTTTAGTGGGCCAGCAGGCCCATGGAAACTCCCTACCGGTCGCGGCTAGGTCACAGCCTAGAAAGGCTCCACATTTTTGTCGCGCACACCTCGCCCGCAGGCGGGATCTGAACGCGAGGCCACCGAAAACACTCAGCTCGCATTGCCAGGCCACCAGCAATGGATGATGACCGCAAGAACGGCATAGGGATCGTTATAGTTTTCGGGAAGATCAACGGCGGCCAGGGGGGGCTTCAACCGCCGGACCATCAACGGCGCCAGCTTCGATGAAAACGCGGCGCCGCGGAAACTGCGGAAAGGCAAGCGCCATCGCCTGGCCTCCGATAATCGGACGGATCACGCTCATCCAATCACTTGCACCGCAACAGCTTCGAGCTGACGAATGTGAACGGCAAGCCCACGTCCGGCGTTCTGAAAGATGTCGTGCTGGTAAAGGGCTTCTGGAAGGTTGAAGTGGATGTGACGCCCGCAAATGGACGGGCTCACGCTTTTCCACTGCCATCAGCAGCCTCATATGGACTAAGGATTCGAGCTGTTGTTCAACGTAATGTGAACGCGAGTTTCGGACCTTTCAAATCCAAGTTCCCCCAAACAGATGAATCACGGTCTGTCTCTGGTTGGATTGGCGTACCAAAACGTCCTTTATGATACGTCGTGGGGTGGGCGTGTCAAATGGCCGCTACTGGATTCAGAAGGAATTGTCAATGCTGAGTTATCCACAGCGGTCGATCGAATGCGAGGCCGGATGACCTCCGGCACAAATTTCAGCGTTACCGATTCTTGAATAACGAACCCAAGCACCATCAGGCTCAACACCGAAAGCTGCAAGAGCCGCAACGGGCAGTCCGCAAGCTGTTTGTGGTCGTCGCATTGATCTGAGCATTGCCATCCCAGGCTTGACTTGTCGGGAAGGCTAGGGCGCACCCAACTCCGCACAATCTTACTTTACAGCCATCGTAACGACTGGGCTGAGTTGGCCTGCGACCTGGAGCTGAACCGCAACTGCGTCACCGGGCGTGACGCCCACCGGCACCACAGCGTTCACTTGATATAGCCCTGCGTAACCAGGCGTTAGTCCCGCGAACTGCACGGATGCGGGATTTCCTCCTATCGTCACAGTTACGGGATTCATAGTCTTTGAGAGTGGCGAAGCAAGCGCCGCAGAACCGGCTGCCACCGGCGGATTCACGGCACCCAGTCCGGTGCAGTAGATCACGACGATGTCACCCGCCTTCGCGGGGTTGCCGGGCTGGACTAGATCGTTGTTAACATCGACGATCACGCCCTGCCCGGTTCCAGATTGGTCCTTGCTAAAAACGGCCGGTGCAGCCGCAGCGATTGTTAGCGCAACGGGCGTGCTCACGGCACTGCCATTTAGGGCCAATATTAGGAAAGGCTCGCCGATAGGAACATCAAAGGGAATCTGTGCGTTGATCTGTCCCGTGCTCGAATAGAGCAGTGGCAGTGCCTCGCCTCGGATCTCCGACAAGCTGTTTCCCAACTGTGTCGGCAGGGGCAGCGCGGACGCGAACGCCTGGTTGCCGAGCCCCAGCCCGAAAAGCGAAACCAGCCCGCCTGGCGCGAGCGGCGCTTGTGGCGCGAAACTGGCGGCGTTGACTACTCCTGAGAGCATCAGCACTCCCGGATTCGCCTGCACCCCGCCCGTCGCCTCCACCGTCCCGCTGGGCGGGACGTTCGCCGTCACGATAACGCTGACCGCCGATTCCAACGATTGCGGCTGCCACGTGGCGTCCCAGTTCCCGTCGCCCAGCGAGGTCAACTGCAGGGGTGGGTCGCTGTCGGAGAACGTCGCTACCACCGAGCCGCTCACCATCAGATTGCCGCAGTCGTCCACAACCTTTACTTTAATTGGGGCCGGCCAGCTAGCCGGCGCGTTGAAGTTCGACCCGCTAGAATTCGTACCTAACTCGGTGAATACGGGAATCTGTTTAGTCGGAGTGCACGTTGTCGCCTCGGCAACCGGCCAAGGGTTTGCCAACTCCTTGCTACTAGTCGCCGCCGATCCGCTCCCAGGCGCTACCACCAACACCAGGTTGACTGTTTGGATTGTGTTGTCAGAAAACAGCACGAACAGTGACCCCTGGCGAACCCCTGCTGCGAGGACGCTGCAGCATCCGACCGTAATATTAGGCCGCACCTGGATCTGTACCGGAGGGCCAGGAACCACGCTGACGTTAGTTTGAGAGTCACCTAAAACGGCCATGGTCGAGGTAATGCTTGGCGCACCGCTCGTCAGATCGAAGACCGTCACGCTTTGCATGTCAGGGGCGGCCCCGCCGGCGACCGCGGTAAATACCAACCCCGTAGGCTGCAATACGGGAGCAGGCGTGCTTCCTGCGGCCAAGACATCTAGCACTACGGTCGCGAACAGCGGCACATTACCCGCCTCCGGCGACGAGACCGTGACCAAGCCGTAATAGGCCCCCGCCGCCAGCCCTGCGGGATTTACGTCAACCTCAACCAATGGAGCGGGCGCGGCCGGATCGCTCGTGCCGCTCAACGGCGACACCGAGAGCCAGCTGCCCCCGGAAAGTGTGGATGCTTGGGCTGTCCAAGAGATGACTTGCCGGCCGACAGCGTTGACGCCAAAACTTTGTGGGACGCTGCCAGTTCCCCCGGCGACGGCCACGAATGTAAGGCCAGTCTGAGTCAACGCCAACTCCGGCTGCGAGCCCACGATGAACACCACGACCCTGATGCTAGTGTTGTTGATGGTAATCGTTCCGGAATAAATGCCGGGACTGAGGCCAGTCGCGTCCACAGTGACTGAAAGTCTGGTTGTCGCTGCCGTTGAGACGGCAGAAGAGGGCGTGGTCGCCGGCGAAATCCGAGCGCTAATATCCCTGGCCACAGGCGCGGCGCCGTCGTTCTGAGCAAAGGAAGAAACCTGAATCGGGTAGGAGGCTAGCGCCCTGGCGCCCGCGGCTTGGCCGATGGGGATCGTGATCGTCGCTATCACGCCCCCTTGGCCTGCGCCGTCCACTACTCCGACCTGGATGGTGAGGGCTGCCGCAGCAGAGTCAGCTGGAATAGTTACGGTTTCGCTGAAGGGGACGACCGAGTCGAATGGCGTCCCTGTTACAGGTTCTAAACTGGTCGTGCAAGTAGAGCACGGTATGTAATCAAAAAAAAGTACGTTTCCGGAGGAGACTATGGTAGCAGAAAGAGAGATCGTCGTTAGAACTCCGATCGGTATGGACGTGACGCCGTTTGTAACCGCGAAACTTGTTAGCTGCGGCGGGGGACCAATAACAATGTCAAAAGTCACCGATCCTGAATCTACGGACCCCCATGGGGCCTGGAGCACGAAGGAGACAGAGGAGATCGGCGCGTTTTGCGTGTAATTCAAAGGAACAGAGGTGCTTGAAATCTGAACGGTTACTGTGCTGTCCGTCGCCGACGTCACGGTACCGCTGACATTCGGGTTTGACGCCGAGAACCCGGTCACCTCCGATAGACCAGTGCCTTGGATCACGGCAGTGTAATAATCACCCGACAAATTGCCACGAGGAAACTGGTTTACGGGAAGAGAATCTATTAAAGGGGAGCCGTAGGTAATCCGTTGGATTGAGAAAATCTGAGCGGAGGTTGGATTGATCGTCCCACTGGACGGTGAGACGCTCAGCCAGTTGCCCCCATCGTCGGTGGCGGCCGTCGCCATGAAGTTGAGTGCGCCGCCCGACGCAGTAAGCGTCAGCGGCTGGCTCGCGGATCCGCCGCCTTGCGGGAGGGTGAAGTTCAACACGGGCGGCTGCACGCTCAGCGTGGCCTGCGGTGCAGGAGCGCCGATCGCAACGCTGGCTAGCACTGCTGGGGATGCCGGTGCAGCGCTTCGGTGCGACGGGAGCGACGTGGCGGGTGCAGCAATGCCGTAGGGGCCGAGGCGTGTCGGCACTTGAACGGCTGGTAGCCCTGACAAAAACAGAGCACAGATCAGTAATATGTAACACGATTGACTGCCCATGGCGTTCCTTTTTTTAGGGACCGACAAAAATGAGATACTATTTTAGCACTACGCCGGACAATGCCTGAAACGCTGTAGACCCGTAATCCCCTCGTTGACAATTCGATTTGTAATTTCCCCTAAATGAGTGATCGATGTGACGACTGCATCGCCTTCCATCCCGGTTCGGGCGGTAGTGATCTTGTCGCCGATTCATCCTTGGCGAAACCAACGAATCCTCCCGTTGGTCGGCCTCGTACCTCGCGGAAAGAGGCGATCATTCGGAAGTCGCTGGAGACGGGATCATAAAGGTCAAAGACAGCATCGTTTCGTTGCGAACCAAAGTGCAGGCTGCAGAGGACGAACTCAGGCAACTTGGATTTGAACTCGACGGCGATGAGGTGTTGGATTTGACTTCTAGCAGTTCCCGCCTTGCGCGGACGATCGAACGTCGTCTCGATGCGGAGGTGGGCACCAAGGATGAGGTGCTTACCCGAGCTTCTGGCACAGCTCGCATCAAACTTTTGCTGGTTGCGGAGCGCCGAGGAAGCGGAAAAGATTGTCGAGCCGCTTCTAAACTTTGAAGTCGCAGTAAAATAAACTAACCCTTACCCCCTACAACGCAGGCCTACCTCCGAACTCCCGGCACAATCCACAAGACCGCGTGTTTCAATCGCCACGGGTCACTTCGAATCTTACATGCTCACCGTAATATCCGAGAGCGTTGTACCAAAATTGTACTTCCGATCGGCTGGACCACCGTTTTCAACGGCTGCAACGTGTTGAAAAATCAACAACTCCAATCCTCTCTACACCGCGCGCGTGTTCGAATCCCACCCTCACCCATGGAGCGGGGAGCACTGGCGGTAGCCACCGAGGCCCGCCCTCTCCGGGCCAAGCTCCAACGAATGCCCGAACTAATTGGCGGCTGGCGGCTTTCTCGCCGCAGGCGGGACGTCCCTGGCGTGGCGTGTTCAAAAACCCGCCGGTAAAGCGAGATGATTAGCACGGGGACGCCACCGGCTTGCCGCCGGAGTCCATACATTCCTTGGCGCCGGGCGGTTCATGCGCTGCCAACGCCGTCACCAGAGAGGAAATCTAAACAATGACAAATTCCGCCACTCTTTTTTCCATTCCCCTCCAACAACTTCGCCGCCCGCCGCTGTCCAGTCGGCCAACTTCCGCGTAAGCTCGAACCGGAATGCAACTTCATCGCGGCGCCCTCGGGATTCGTCGCCGCCCTCGAAGCATAAACACACCAGAGACACTCCCATTTCGAATGGCGCATCATGAATTTTCGATGCGTCAAAAAGCTTCCAGCGTGCCTCCAACTACCCTGCGCTCCATTCACTTACAAAGGACGCTCCTCCACACACAAAACTTACGAAGATGCGTCAACAAAGCGCGAAGGGCGCAGCGCGTCCCAATAACGATGTCGGGACTCGCCTCGCGCCGCACTCCGTTGGCACAAGTTCCTCGAAACGTGCCGGGGATTCCTCGGCCAGCCAGGCAGAAAGGAGGATCACACCATGCGCCTCAGCTTCCCCTTGATCCCCCTCCCTCGTATTCGCCGTCACCATCGTCACCGTCCTGTTGGAACCGGTTTTGGTCCGGTGGATCCGCCGCTCGGGACCGGAGCGCCTTCCAACGGCAACCAGATCACCTCGACCGCAACCATGACGATCGATGGACTTTCCGCGGAGATACAGTTCGCCGGCGTCGCGCCTGGATTTGTGGGACTGAATCAGATCAATGTCGTCGTTCCCGGGTTGGCCCGCACCAATGGCGCCGATCCCGTGGCCCTTACCATTAACGGAGTGCCTGCTAACCCGGTGACCTTGCCCGTTGGTCCGCAATAACGAGGGGACTTAGTCATAGACATTCTTATTCCGTAGCCTCCACTTACCAATGAAGGACACAACGCGCGACCAAACGCCGTAGCGTGAAGTACGTCTAGTAAAATCCCTTGGTTGGCAACAAAAATAATCATCCATCGGGCTGGATTGGAGTCACAATAGTAGTTAGGGAGTGTCGAACTCCGGGATCGCGAGGACGAGGATCATGCTGATATTTTCTCGCCTGATAGACGCCTGGTTGGAGGAAAAGATCCTCAAGGCCATTGGCCGAGCGCCGATTCGCATCGTTCTCGAAAATGGTGGAAGCGTTGCGGTTCCAAATGTGGCCCCCGTTGCCACTGTGATCATCCGCGACCGACGCACGCTAGCGGAGTTGTGTATCGACCCCGAGGTGGGCTTCGGCGATGCCTATGCCGATGGCCGGATTCAAGTGGAAGGCGATCTGGAGAAGTTTCTGGAGGCAGTTTACGAATCCTGGCCGAATGCGCCAGCCGCACGAAGCTGGTATGCGCGTCTGACTTCGAAAAGTATGGACCTCTGGCAGGCCAATACTCTAAGTGGCTCCCGCCGCAACATTCATCGTCACTACGATCTTGGGAACGACTTCTACAAGCTGTGGCTGGATGCTCAAATGCTGTACACGTGCGCGTACTTTCCAACGCCCTCCGCCACGCTCGAAGAGGCACAGACGGCGAAGATGGACCACGTCTGCCGCAAGCTTCGGCTGCAGCCGGGAGAGACGGTCGTGGAAGCAGGTTGCGGGTGGGGCGCTTTATCGCTCCACATGGCGCGGGAGTATGGAGTGTCAGTGAAAGCCTACAACATCTCCCACGAGCAGATTCTATTTGCACGCGAGCGAGCCCGCCAGGAGGGACTGAACGGACAAGTGGAGTTCATCGAAGACGATTACCGGAACATTTCGGGAAAATTCGATGTTTTCATGTCGGTGGGAATGCTGGAACATGTACGGGCGGATCGATACGCGGAGTTCGGAGAGATTATTCATCGCTCTATCGGCGATACCGGACGTGGGCTGCTGCATTTCATCGGGCGCAGCCAGGAGGCCAGTTTCAGCCGCTGGATTAGAAAACGGATCTTCCCGGGCGCTAATGCTCCGGCGTTGCGGCGGGCGCTTGAAATATTCGAGCCTCGGAATTATGCGGTGCTGGATATTGAGAATCTGCGCCTGCACTACGCCAAGACTCTGGAACATTGGCTGGACCGGTTCGAGCACTCCCAGCAACAAGTCGCGGCGATGTATGACGCGCGGTTCGTGCGGGCGTGGAGGCTGTATCTGGCCGGATCGATGGCGGCGTTCCGTACCGGGTCGCTGCAACTGTTTCAGGTGGTATTCGCAGGCTCCCGCTCGGAGCCTCTCTGGTGGACGCGTGCGTCTCTTTATGCAGAGCCCGAGATCGAGATCGAGAAGATAGACGAGAAGAAGCGATGGATGCATGCGATGTCCTGATCGTCGGAGGCGGCCCCGCGGGCTCGTCCTGCGCCTGGCGGGTGCGGAATGCGGGCCTGGATGTTGCGATTCTGGATAAGCAGGTCTTTCCGCGCGATAAAGTCTGCGGTGGATGGATCACGCCGGCAGTGCTGGATGAGTTGGAAATTGACCTGGGAGAATACGTGGCAGGGCATGGCCCTGCCCCACGGGTGTTGCAGCCGATTACAGGATTCAGGACCGGGTGCATCTCGGGACGCGCCGTCGATACCAGCTATGGCGTTCCCGTCAGCTACGGAATTCGCCGGCGCGAGTTTGACGATTACCTGTTGCGACGTTCCGGCGCCCGGCTCATCGAAGGCGTTGCTTTAACCAGTCTGGAACGATCCGGTGCCGAGTGGATCGCGAACGGAAGCATCCGAGCGCAACTGGTGGTGGGCGCCGGCGGACATTTCTGCCCGGTTGCACGTCTCACCGGCGCGAAGTCAAAGAGTGAGACAGCGGTGGTGGCGCAGGAAGCTGAGTTTGAGATGGACGATCAGCAGCAGGCCGGATGTTCGATAGCGCGCGAGACTCCGGAGCTTTACTTCTGCGCAGATCTCAAAGGATACGGCTGGTGCTTTCGCAAGCAGAACTTCCTGAATGTAGGTCTCGGAAGAATGGATCAGCATGGGCTTTCATCGCACGTCGCAGGTTTTCTGAACTTTCTCAGGTCGGCTGGAAGATTGTCCTTTGATATTCCCCGCGCAATGCTGGGACACGCTTATCTTCTCTTTGGGGCGTCAACACGCAAGGTTGTGAGCGACGGCCTGCTGTTGGCGGGGGATTCGGCGGGCCTCGCGTATTCTCAAAGCGGCGAAGGAATCCGGCCTGCGATTGAATCCGGACTCCTGGCGGCGAAGACGATTATCGCCGCGGAGGGGAAATACAGCCGGGACCGGTTGGAATCCTATGGCGCGTTGATCGCCGAACGGTTCGGTGGATCAGGAGCAGATTGGGCCACCAGACTCGGCCAGCATCTTCCGCCGCGATTGATCAATTTGTTGGGTCAGCGCCTGCTCAGTGTTAGCTGGTTCGCGCGGGAGGTGGTTTTGAATCGCTGGTTCCTGCATGCCGACGAGGCTGCTTTTTTAGAGAGTGTTACCGAACCGCGACCGTAAGGGAGTCGGTGCCTTCGCCGATTTTTTCACGGGTCCTGACTCTGTTGCCGGTCAGTTCGTTGCACGCGCAACAGGAAGTGCAGCGCTTTTCCTTGCCCACAACGGAAGTCTTGCAGTCCTATTCGGTCACCAAACCTGGAATGGATATTGGAGCCGGAGTTGCGTTAGGAACCAAGTGGCAGATCTGGCGGGCAATCCTCTCCAGCCCTCCCCTCCGGTTGCGTGGAACATCCAGTCGGGATACAATCCCTATCGTCATCAAAAATAGGAGGGCTGCGTGCCTCGATCCACCGAACTGCTAAAAATTCTTGCTCCCTGCGCGATCATGATCCCGATACTTGGGTGCGGAGGATCACTACACAGCGCGGACGAGAAGTTCTACCTCATCTCTACCAACATCCAACTACCATACTGGAAGGCCGCCTCCGCGGGTCTGGCGAAGGGCGCCATCCAGATGCATGTGAGGACCGAATTCGCAGGGCCGGACAACTTCGACCCGAAAGCCGAACAGGAAGCTTTTCGCAAGGCCGTTGCCGCCAAGCCGACGGGTATCTTGATTTCGGCCGCCGATCCCGACCTGCTGAAGGCCGACATTGACCAAGCCATCGCACAAGGCATCCCGGTGATCACCATCGATTCGGATGCGCCTTCCAGCAAACGGTTGCTGTTCATTGGGACTGACAACTTCAAAGCCGGCCAGATGGGCGGCGAGCTGTTGGCGAAGCAGCTCAAGGGCAAGGGCAACGTGGTGGTGTTCAGCATGCCGCAGCAAGCCAACTTGAAAGAACGCCTACGCGGCTACCAGGACGCCCTGGCCAACCATCCACAGATCAAGATCACCGAAGTGGTGGACATCAAGGGCGATCCGCGCATCGCCTTTGACAAGACCATGGACATCCTGAAAAACGGCGCGGCCAAGGTGGATGCATTCGCGTGCCTGGAAGCGGTTGCGTGCCCCGAAGTGGCGGATGTATTGGAGCGCAACAAGACCGACAAGGTGGTGGTTGCCATGGACACCGACCCGCGGACGCTGGAGTGGATTCAGAAAGGCCGGATCTCGGCGACCATCGGCCAGAAGTCGTACACGATGGCTTACTACGGGCTGAAGATGGTGGACGATCTGTTCCACAACAAGATCACACCGCTGGACGCGAACTGGGCGCAGGACTCCTTCTCTCCCATCCCGATTTTTGTGGATACGGGCGCGACTTTGATTGATAAGAGCAACGTCGATTCGTTTTTGAAGGCGCGGGATTCGGCGCAGTCGCAGTAGTTTCGAACGCGGCCAACACGTAGCACACGCACTTTTGCGTGCCGCGTCGCCACTCCTGGCGATGCTCGGCTGTAGTAAAGATTCAGAGCGGACAGCCCACTAGCGTGACAAGTCGGAGACTTGTCCAACGAATGCGCCGAAGGGTGGTAGCGCGAGGTCCTTCAGGTTGTTGGACTGGCCGGCTTTGGAAAAGCTGCTGAGCACGGTGATTGCTTGATGGCCTGCGGGCAAATCGAAGCTCACTGTTTGCGGCTTTGAAGTGAGATTGAGGGCCACCAGCACGGACTTTCCACCAGCGGTCCGGACGAATGCAAGAACGTTCTTGTCGGACTCATTGACCA
>Ga0182024_10026622_pt1 | contig 10153 bp, 12 predicted proteins | sample P32metaG_FD_120480 | JGI IMG/M metagenome (GOLD analysis project Ga0182024, IMG submission 120480) | Permafrost microbial communities from Stordalen Mire, Sweden - P3-2 metaG (Illumina Assembly) | ecosystem: Environmental > Terrestrial > Soil > Wetlands > Permafrost | place: Sweden: Stordalen...
ACCGCATCGCCCAACTGGTGGTAGCCAGATACGAAGCCATCGACTGGCAGGAAGGCGATCTCGGCGATTCCGACCGCGGAGCGGGAGGCTTCGGCTCCTCCGGCCGCTAACTTCACTTCCGAAACCACGACGACGATTTCTTCTCCGCCCCAACCCCTGTCAACGTCCTCGAAAAATTGAGGTACGCCTGCCCGAGATCGGAGCGCATGTCAATAAAACTACCCTCCGTGGTGGCCCGCCGGATCGTCTTATAGTCATTGGGAAAGCTCGCCGCCACCGGACACCCCAGCATTTTTTCGGCGTCCTTAGCGTCGATATCGTTCTTGTGCCCGCGATTGAGCAGCGCCTGGATCCGTCCGCGGTCGACTCCCCAGTTCTCCAACTCCTGGCATCGCTGTTGCGCCAGTTTCAGTGAAGCGAACTCCGGCGTAGCCACCACGTAAACCGCGCGCGCCCTCCGCACCACCTCCGCCGTAGCCGTGTTGACCACTTCCGGCAGATCCACCATCGTCAAATCGTATTTTGGAGCCGCGAACCGCAGCAGATGGAAATAGTGCGTCCAGGAGGGAACCGGTTCCTTGACCGCCGTATTCGTCAGCAGGAAATCCACCCCAACGGCCGACGTGACGTATCGCTGCCAGATCATGCTGTCCGCCCGCGGCGCCTCCGCCAGCGCGTCGCGAATGGAAAACTTCGTCTGCACCTGCAACATCGCCGAGAGCGACCCGGAATGCAAATCCGCCTCTATTACCAGCACGCGGCGCTTCAGTTCGTGGGTAACCACGCGGGCCGTCTGCAGGACCACCGTGCTCGCCCCACTCCCCGCTTTACCCGGCAGAAACGCGACCAGATTCTCATGGATTCCGCCGTTCGATTTGTGGACCGCGCCGCTGACGGCCTCTTCCAACTCCGTAACCGTGAACGGCCACGCCGCGACCGATGCGACATTCGAGTTGGGGTTTCGATTGAGCAACATCTGGATGTCGCGCGATGCCAGCCCGACCAGGGGAATATCCGGACACTGTGCATGAATCGCATCGGCGAGCGTCAGATCGCGGCCGGGATCGGTCATCTCCAGCAGCATCACGTCCGGACGCGAGGTCCCCAGCATCCGCGCGACCCCATACCCGGCCGTCGTCAGCTCGACAATGGACTCAATGGCAAATTCATTCGACTTTCCGGCCACGCCCCGCAGCAGTGAGGCCATGTTAGGGTCGGCAATGAATAAGACGGCGTTCAGCACTATTCGTAAATAACTGCCCGCAAGTCCGCCATCCCGGGAGCAGGACTCTCAAAGAGAGTGCAAGCCGGGGAGGTTTTCTCTCAGTCTGTGATGATCGGTATATCGCTACCGAGCCGCCCGCACCTGACCCAGCCGCCGAACCAGCGCCTCTGGGAGGGATGCCTCAATATCCGGCGTAATCAAATGAGCCGAATCGAGATCTTTCAAATGAAGCTGATCTTTCATGCGAAAGCTGGTGAGCTTCATCTTGACCAGGTCAGCCACCGGCGCCAGAAGAATCCCCTCTTCGGTCCGCGTAGGCTCCGAGAACCCTGGAACCGCTTCGAGATACTCCGCGCGCACCTTCTCATTGATAAAGATCATGTGCACAGCCGTACTCGCCCGAGGCTTCTCCGCATCGACCAGCATGTCGATCCCCGCGACATGCCGGTATTGAAACCCAAATTTCGCCGCAGCCTCAGCAATCCGCCGCAATTCCAGCCGATCCACCGCGATATCAACATCCTCAGTCGACCGCCCGCGTCCAGGTTTGCGAAGCGAAACCTGAAAGAAAACCGCCAGCCCCCCAACGACCCGATACTCAATCCCAGCCGAATCAAGCGCAGCATGAAGCCGCTTAATCCGCTCAAAAAGCCGCTCCATGTGGGTGTCGTATGCGCGAGCAATAATCATTCTCACCTCTATTTTCACATGATATTTGGTCTACCACTCCATTGATAGAATGCATGAGATGGGCGTCCTAAGCACAGAGCAGCTCTTGGCCGAGATTGAAGATGTCATCCGGACGATGCCTCCCCGCGCCGCCATCCTTCAACTGAGCCCAGAAAACTCCGCTTGGTTCGGGCGGGCCCTCAATGCAATCGAGAACTGGAATCCAGTGAAGGGCGCAATGGCGGCATTATATCTCTCCGAGATCATGCGGCCGATTCCGCAGCCAGCAAACGTGGGCGTGCAAAAGTTGACGATTCTCCTTCACCAAGCGCGCCACGATCTTCTAGCGCAGACTCCCGGAGCCGGCAATGTCGCGGTCGCCGGTGGCATGGTGTTCGAGTACTTTGACGAGATCCGTAAGATCATCCAGCTTGCGAAGAAAGATTTGTTCTTCGTAGATCCATATTTAGACGCCGACTTCGTATCCCGCTACTTGCCCCACGTCGGAGCAGGTGTCGCTATACGCCTTCTTGCACGAGAGAAGCTAGCCACATTGCTCCCGGCTGTGGATGCCTTCGGCCAACAAGCCGGCTCCAGGGTCGAAGTTAGATCGGCGAAAAATTTTCACGATCGGTACCTACTCATTGACGGCGACTCCTGCTATCAATCCGGCGCATCCTTCAAAGATGGAGCAAAATCAGCCCCTACGACAGTTACCCAGATAATCGACGCATTTCCAGCGGTCGCAAAGACTTACGAGGACATTTGGAGCACTGCAAAGGTCGAGCGTTAAGCCCTAATCTAGACCGTCTTGTGGGGCAGGTTGCCAACCTGCCGACCGATTGTTAATCGGTCCATCCGGGCGCAGCCCGGACTTCTTCTGAGAATCCGGCCCACACAATCCAACTATCAAGCGTGCCCTCCTTCCACACCCGCCGCCTCCCGCATTATGATTCGATCGACCAACCCACTTTCCTCACCTTCCGTCTCGCCGGCACTCTCCCCAAAGGCCGCGATTTCTCCCACGCGACCTCGGGAGAAGCCTTCGTTGCCATGGATCGCCTGCTGGACGACGCGCGCACCGGCCCTCTGCACCTTCAGCAACCCGAAATTGCCAACGTGGTCGTCGACGCCATCCTCTACCGAAATGGTAGAGCCTACGAACCACATAACTACGTCGTCATGTCCAACCACGTTCACCTCCTGATTACGCCGCGAGTGCCCCTTCCGAAGTTGACGCAGTCCCTCAAACGATTCACAGCACGGGAAGCCAACCGTATTCTAAGGCTCACCGGACGCCCGTTCTGGCAGGACGAAAGCTACGATCGCCGGGTCCGTAATGAACAAGAGTTCAAACGAATCGCGAACTACATCGAGATGAATCCGGTACACGCCGGCTTGGCCGCGTCTCCGGAAGCGTTCCAGTGGTCCAGCGCATGGCCGATTAACAATCTGCCCCACAACACCGTATCCAAATAATTTGTGGGGCAGGTTGGCAACCTGCGGACCGATTGTCAATCGGTCCATCCGAGCGCAGCTCGGACTCTTTCGCCGTGTTTAAATAAACTGGATGCCGAGCCTCCTCCGCCGTCTAGGCCTCTTCGACGCCACGATGCTCGTTTGTCAACTACCTGTCTCCTCGCTGCCCGGAGGTAAGATGGGATGATGTCAGGCAAGGTCAGCGTCGTAATCGAGCAGGACGAGCACGGATGCTACGCTTGGTGCCCCGAGCTGAAAGGCTGCCAATCGCAAGGCAAGACGGTCGAGGAGACGCTTACGAACATTCGCGAAGCAATCGAGCTCTTCTTCGAAACTCTAACCGACGAAGAGCGCACGGCGGCGCTGAGCCGCGAGATCCTGACTACTGCAGTCGAAGTTCATGCCTAAGCTGCCGCGCCTGACGGCGGCGGAGGCCGAGGCGTTGCTCCTTAAATCCGGATTCGCTTGGCTGCGGTCGAAAGGCAGTCATCGAATCTACGCCAAGGACCGCCGCAGGGTTGTCGTTCCATTCCACAGCACCGAGACCCTGCACCCTAAAATTGTGAAGCAGGTATTCGAGGCGATCGAGGAATCCTCAATCGAGTAGTGCTTAAATAAACTGATGCCGAGCCTCCTCCGCCGCCTGGGCCTGTTCGACGCCGTGATGCTCGTCATGGGAGGCATCGTTGGCTCTGGCATCTTTATCAACCCCTACGTAGTAGCCCAACAGGTCCACACGCCATTTCTCATACTAGGCGCATGGGCCGCCGGAGGAGCAGTAGCGCTCGCCGGAGCCTTCGTTTACGCCGAACTAGCCGCGCGCCGTCCCCAAGTCGGAGGCCAATACGCATACCTCCGCGAAGCCTTTCATCCATCGGTCGCATTCGTCTATGGATGGGTCCTGCTGCTGGTTACGCAGACCGGAGGCATGGCCGCCGTTTCCGTGACCTTCTCGCGATACTTCCTCGAAATCACACATTTCCCAATTCCCGAAGGCGTAGTCGCCGCGGCCGCGCTCGCTCTGCTCACCATCGTGAACTGTTTCGGAGTCCGAGCCGGATCGACCGTGCAAAGCTCGCTCATGGTTTTAAAAATCGTAGCCATCGCCGCTCTGGTATTCGCGGGATTCCTGTTCATAAAACCCGCAACGCAGCCTGAAGCGCTACTCGATCGCCCCATGTCGATGAATCTGGTCACCGCCTTCGGAGCCGCCATGACCCCGGTGTTATTCGCCTATGGAGGCTGGCAGACTTCGAGCTTCGTCGCCGGCGAAATGAAAGATCCATCGCGCGATCTCCCGCGAGCGCTGCTGATCGGCGTAGTCGCCGTCATCATCCTATATATGTCGGTGACCTTCGTCTGCCTGCGCGCCCTGGGCTCGGAGCAACTGGCGGCAACCAGAACCCCCGCCTCGGCAGTGATGCGCGCCGCACTGGGCGAGCGCGGAGCCACCTTCATCGCACTCGGCATCGCCATCTCGACGCTTGGATTCCTAAGCCAAGGCATGCTAACCGCCCCGCGCGTCTACTTCGCAATGGCGCAAGATGGATTGTTCTTCCGCAGCGTAGCCTGGCTCGATCCGCGAACCGCCGCGCCGGTGGTCGCGATTGCACTGCAGGGAGTAGTCGCGGTGATCATCGCGTTATCCGGCCGCTATGAACAAATTCTCAACTATGTGATCTCGGTCGATTTTATTTCCTTCGGCATGACCGGCGTAGCATTGCTCGTATTGCGTCACCGCGAGCCTGCGTCTGAAGGCTTCCGCGCGCCCGGTCATCCCTTCACGACGCTTTTCTTCATCATCGCGAGCTTCGCGGTAGTGTTAAGCACCGTCGCAAAATATCCGGCCAACAGCGCCATCGGACTGGCAATCCTCCTCACCGGCGTGCCAGTCTATTTTTTGTGGAGAAAACATTGAGCACTCAGTACATGCCTTGGGCCAAGCGCCGCTCGCAAGCGAAATACAATCTCGCCACCAGCGGAGTGACGCATTGGAAGCTGCGCGACCTCCCCATAAAAATCGAAGACCTCGAAATCAGCGGCCAGAGTTTCTACGGATTCGAGCCTTTGCAGAATGCTCTTTCAAAACACTGCGGCGTTCCCGCGAATCGGATCGTTGCCGCGACGGGAACGTCGATGGCGAATTATCTCGCGATGGCGTCAGTGTTGAAACCGGGCGACGAAGTACTCATCGAGCATCCGACTTATGAACTGATCGTCGACGTGGCCTTGCAGATCGGTGTCAAAATAAGGCGATTTAAGCGTCCGCCGAGCACGTTTTCGATCGATTTAAGGTCAATTAAGGATGCGCTAACGCCCTTAACGAAGCTGATAGCGGTCTCCAATCTTCATAATCCGACCAGCGCATTGACCGGCGAAGCCACCATGAAGGAGCTCGCGAGCCTCGGCGTCCGGGTGATGGTCGACGAAGTCTATCTTGATGCGGCGTTCGAAAAAGCCCCGCGTTCGGCTGGTTTGTTGGGCGACCAGTTCATCGTAACCTCAAGTCTGACCAAGGTTTACGGCCTGAGCGGCCTCCGCTGCGGCTGGATTTTAGCCGCGCCCTCGCTCGCCGAACAAATGTGGCAACTCAATGATAAATTTGGCAATATCCCCGCGCACATGGCCGAATTGGCGAGCGTAATCGCGCTTGGCGAGCTGCCTCGCATCGCGAAAAACGTTCGAGCGCGACTCGATCAAAATCGCATTGCGCTCTGGAAGTTTCTCGATAGCCGTGAAGACCTCGAAGTTTTTCGACCGCCGTTCGGGACCATAGTCTTTCCGCACCTGAAGCGTGGGAGCGTCGATCAAATGTGCGATCTATTGAGAACAAAGTATGAAACGACGGTGGTGCCGGGCAGATTTTTCGACATGCCGGACCATTTTCGAATCGGAATCGGCGGCGATCTGGAGCCGCTCGAAGAAGGATTGCGAAGGCTCGGCCTCGCATTGGACGAATTATGATTCCTTTATTGATGCTGTGCGCGGATTTGGTGCTGCGCAACGGAAAAGTCGTGACGCTCGATGCAACTCAGCCGCAAGCGGAAGCGATCGCGATTACCTCTGGAAAAATTGTCGCTGTAGGTTCCAACGCACAGATTGCGCGGCAGATCACTCCCGCGACAAAAGTTATCGATTTGAATGGCCGCCTCGCAATCCCAGGATTCATCGAAGGTCACGGCCATTTCATGGGGCTCGGCGAATCGAAGATGATGTTGAATTTGCGCGATGCCAAGAACTGGGATCAAATTGTCGCGATGGTGGCCGCTGCCGCGAAAGAGGCGAAGCCCGGCGAATGGATCGTCGGCCGCGGATGGCATCAGGAAAAATGGGACGCGAGGCCGCAGCCGAACGTGAATGGATTCCCGGTAAACACCTCATTAAACGCAGTTTCGCCGAATAATCCGGTGTTCCTTCAACATGTTAGCGGACACGCAGCGTTCGTGAACGATGCCGCGTTGAAGAGCGCGGGCATTACGCGCGACACTCCGAATCCACCGGGTGGAGACATCACGAAAGATGCGTCGGGGAAACCGATCGGATTGCTTAACGAAAGAGCGCAGGACTTGGTAAAAGTCGTGCGCGATGGACAGGCAGATAAGGCGATCGATCTCGCGGCGGAGGAGTGTATCTCCAAAGGAATCACAACGTTTGAGGACGCTGGTTCGCCTATCGATGTGATCGATCGGCTGAAGAAACGCGCGAGCACATTGCCTCTGCGGATGTGGGTGATGCTGCGCGTTCCGAATAACGTGATTGCGGCGGAGGCGGCGAAGATTCGCGTGATCGGGTATGGCGACAATCATTTCACTGTAAGGGCGATTAAGAAACAGATCGATGGTGCACTGGGATCGCGCGGGGCTTGGATGTTGCAGCCTTATTCCGATCTGCCATCGACAAGCGGGTTGGCGACGGAAACCCCCGAAGAGATTGAGCAGACTGCGCGGCTTGCGCTGGCAAATGGTTATCAGATGTGCGTGCATGCGATCGGGGATCGGGCCAATCGGGAAGTGCTGAATGTTTATGAGAAGGTTCTGGCGGGCAAGCGTGATTTGCGGTGGAGAATCGAACACGCGCAGCATATCGATCCGGCCGACATTCCACGGTTTGCGCAGCTCGGCGTATTTGCGATGATGCAGGGGATTCATTGCACTTCCGATGCACCAATGGTGCTGCCGCGTCTGGGTCCGAAGAGAGCGGAAGAAGGCGCTTATGTATGGCAGAGCCTAATAAAATCAGGGGCGCATGTGGGGAATGGGACGGACACGCCGGTTGAAGATGTTAGTCCGATTGCTTCTTATTACGCTAGCGTGACCCGTATGGCGAAAGATGGGAAGGTGTTTTATCCGGAGCAGAAGATGACGCGGATGCAGGCGCTGCGGTCTTATACGATCGAGAATGCTTATGCTGCGTTTGAAGAGAATTTGAAGGGGACTCTTCAGGTCGGGAAGCTTGGGGATATTACGGTTTTGTCGCAGGATATTTTGACTGTGTCGGACGATCGGATTTTGAAGACTGAGGTCGAGTACACGATTGTTGGGGGGAAGGTTGTTTATCAGAAGGGTCAATGATTCAGCTCATTTCTGAGGCAGCGGCGTTTTTGGCGGGAAAGATTCGGCGGACTCCGGTTGAGTATTCCACCAGCCTTTCGAATTTGTTGGGCGTGCCGGTTTGGTTGAAGCTCGAGTCGTTGCAGTTGACTGGGTCGTTCAAGATTCGAGGGGCGCTGTTTGCTATGTCGAAGTTGAACGCGCCGGTGATTACATGCTCGGCTGGGAATCATGGGAAGGCTGTCGCTTATGCGGCACGTGGAGCTACGATTTGCGTGCCTCGATCTGTCGATAAATCGAAGCTCGATGCGATGGTCGCGATGGGCGCCGATGTGCGGGTTTCGGAATTCGATGGCTATGACGAGACGCAGGATTGGGCGCTGGAAATGGCGGCTCGGGAGAAGAAATATTTTCTTTCGCCTTTTGACGACGATGCGGTGATGGCGGCTAACGGCGGGACTGTCGCGATGGAAGTATTGGAAGACGCGCCGGATGCTCGGACGTTTATCTTGCCGGTGGGCGGTGGGGGATTGGCGGCGGGGTTCGCAGGTTGGGCGAAGCATTTCCTGAGGGATTCGACCATTATTGGATGCCAGCATGTGTTGTCGCCGGCGCTGCGGATGTCTCTTGATGCGGGGCATGCGATTACCCGGCTTCCGGCGGTCGAGACTATGGCGGGAGGGGTTGAAGGTGGGATTGGGGCTCGGACGTTTGCGGTGTTGCAGCCGCTTATCGATCAGGTGGCGCTGGTGACGGAGGCGGAGATTTTGGATGGGGTGCGATGGATGATTGCGCATCATCGGTATTTGATTGAGCCTACGGCGGCGGTTCCTATTGCGGCTTGTATTAGCGGGAAGATTCGGGCGACTGAGCCGGTTGTTGTGGTGGTGTCGGGGCGCAATGTTAGTTCGGAAAACATAAAGAAAATTTTTTGCGGAATACCCGCATGCTGACGCATGGCGGCTCGGAGCAATTGCGCGTTCTGACTCCTAATGAAATTCGGGCGCGGATTGACGACTGCGCGGTGATCCTTCGGATGCGCGAGGCTTTGATTGCGCAGGCTCGGGGGGAATGCTCGACGCCGATGCCCATGCATCTCGATACGGCCAATGGCGGCGAGGTGCATATGAAGTCGAGCTATCGGCTTGGCGGCAAATATTTTGCGCTGAAGATGGCTGCTACGTTTCATGGAGCCGGGAACGGAATGATTTTGCTGTGCTCGGCGGAGAACGGCGAGCCCGTGGCTTATCTCGCGGATGCGGGGCATCTGACGGATGTTCGCACGGCGGCGGTTTCGGCGATGGTCGCTCAGGAGTTGGGGCGGCGGGATACTTCGATTGGGATTTTGGGGACGGGGATTCAGGCTCGGTTGACGGCTCGGTTTCATCGGCAGGTGTTGCCGATCGAGGAGATTTTTATTTGGGGGCGGGATGCGGGGAAGGCTCGGCGATGTGCTGAGGAGATTGGCGCGACTGTGGTGGGATCGCCTTCGGAATTGGCGGCTGCTACTCGATTGATCGTTACTTGCACGGCTTCGCGCGCGCCTTTGTTGTTTGCCCGGGATATTCAGGCGGGAACGCATATTTCGGCCGTGGGGGCGGATTCGGTGGGGAAGCAGGAGCTGGATCCCTCGATATTGCGGTCTGCGGATTTAGTGTTGGTTGATTCGCGGGTGCAGTGTGAACGGCTCGGCGAATTGCAGCATGCTCGGGAGGTGGGGTCGGTTGAGATTGGGGAGTTTTGCGAGAGGAGGTGCGCGGCGGAAAGCTCGGTCGCGGACTTTACCGGCCTTGGAGTGGAGGATTTGTTTATTGCGGAGATGATTGCAGGCTAATGATAGATTTCAGTCGGCTCCGGTTAAGTGAAGCCATTTTCCCTGGTAGAAATAGAGCACCACGGAGGCCTTGCCGACGAACTCGTTGTCAATGCCCAGGTGGTCGATGGGAGGCGGCTTTTCTCCGCCATATGCTTTGTAGTGCCGCATGATGTAGGATTTGTCTACCGGGTCGATCGCTCTTGAATAGACCATTTTGTTGTCTGTCCAGCTTTGAAGACTGTCGTCGTCTTTTCCATTTGCGATTTGAGCGGGATCGATTTCCGAGCCGTTCCAGAAAACCAGGATCGAAGAGGCGTGATTTATGGAACAGAGAACAGCCCAATCGGTCTGACCGGGTTTGGCGAACTCGCCTTTGATGACGTTGTGGCGGCCGTTGAGCATAGGGACTTGGGG
>Ga0182024_10026623_pt1 | contig 10153 bp, 8 predicted proteins | sample P32metaG_FD_120480 | JGI IMG/M metagenome (GOLD analysis project Ga0182024, IMG submission 120480) | Permafrost microbial communities from Stordalen Mire, Sweden - P3-2 metaG (Illumina Assembly) | ecosystem: Environmental > Terrestrial > Soil > Wetlands > Permafrost | place: Sweden: Stordalen...
CAGCCAGATCGGCATGTACTCCGGAAACCACATCGCGCCTCCGCTGATCAGCAGCACGATCGCGCTCCAGAACATCACCCAATAGAATTCTTTCTGCCCCGCGTTGAAGCGATCCTGCGGAGGCAGCAATTCATCGCGATTCTCGGCGTAATTCTTCACCTCTTTGAGCCAGCGGCGATCGTTGTCGGTGAACAACATGTCGCGCTGCCACACCTCGTGCATCCAGATCGCGCAGCCGGAAAATACGACGCCCATGATGGGATGCCAGAAGCGTGAGGTAGGCGCGCCGCCCAGCGCGAACGCGATCCAGAACAGATGCGGCGAGTAGAGCGCGAGCCCGGTCAACATGCAGTAGAGATACGTGAAGCCGGTCGTCCAGTGGCAGATCCGTTCGCGAAACGTGTAGCGTTCGATCTCATTCGCCGTCGTCATAGTGTTCCGTTTGTGCCGTCATGTTTGTCTTTCGGCCCGAACCGGATGAAATGCAGCGCCACGCCTACGATTCCCGCTGTCATTGCCAGATTCCCGATCCACTTCAGCGGCCCTTTCCAGATCCGCACCAGCAGCGGAATTTGCGGATCTTTGGGCAGGCCGCCGTAGCGCTCCGGATGTTCGATGTCGTGTAGCACGTAGATCACGTGCGTGCCGCCGACGCCCGGCGGATCGTACACGCCCGCGTTCTTATGCGAGCTGTGCTCGCGCAGCTGCGCCGCGCGATTTTCCGCGAGCTCCTTCATGTCCTCCTTGGTTCCGAAATGCAGGCAGCCGGTGGGACACGCTTTGATGCACGCCGGTTCGAGCCCCGCGCCCACCCGATCCGAGCACAGCGTGCACTTGAAGACCTTTTTCGTCTCCGGGTTAAACTTCGGAATGTTGAACGGGCAGCCCGTGACGCAATACTGGCAGCCGATGCAATACTCCTGCTGAAAATCGACGATGCCGTTGGCGTACTGGACAATCGCGGAATCGGCGGGACACGCGCGCAAGCACCCCGGATCGGCGCAGTGCATGCATTGGTCCTTGCGCATCAGCCAGCTAAACGCGCCGTCATCGGCGACGTACTCATTGAAACGGATCAGGTTGTAATAATTCCACGCCGTATCCGGCATGGTTTGATACGTATTATCGAACGTGGTTTCGCGGAAGGGGTAGCCGTTCCATTCAAGGCACGCGACCTCGCATGCTTTACAACCGATGCACGTCGTGACATCGATCAATTTCGCGACGCCGTAATCGCGCGAAGCATCGCGGCCCGGCACCGGCCCCGCGTGTCCGGAAATTGCCTTGATTTCGAGCACTCCGTTACTCATGCTTTCTCCAGCTTCACCAGAAACCCCTTGAATTCGGGGGTGTAGGCGTTCGGATCGGTTACCGTCGGGGAGAGCAGGTTGGCGATGCTTCGGGGCACTTTCCCCGCGTCCTCATTGATGCCGCGGTAGCCCTGATGGATGGGGATGCCGATCTGGTAGACCTTCTTTCCGTCGATCGTCATGGGGCGGATGCGGCGGGTGACCATGGCTTTGGCGAGATAGCTTCCGCGCGCACTGGTGACCTTTACGTTGTCGGAGCCTTTGATACCCAATTCGCCGGCCAGCTCGACCGGGATTTCGACAAACATTTCGGGAACCAACTGGACATTCATTGGGTTGTTCTTGGTCCAGTAATGATAGTGCTCGGTCAGACGGTAGGTGGTGCAAATTATGGTGAATCCCTGTTCGGGTGTGCCGTACTTGTCCATGTCGGACGTGTACTTTTTGACCACCGGATTGTTGGATTGCTTCGAGTGCAGCGGGTTCGCGATGGGGCTTTCGAACGGCTCGTAATGTTCCGGGAAAGGTCCGTCGGCCATTCCGGCGAGCGGCACGAAGATGCGGCCGACGCCTTCCGGATTCATGATGAACGGACCCATGTGATCCTTGGGTGGCGAATCAGGCTTGAAATCGGGAACATCGACGCCGGCCCATTTCTTCCGAGACTGGTCCCACCAGACCTGGCGGCGATCGGGATCCCACGGGTTGCCGTTTAGGTCGCACGAGGCGCGGTTGTAAAGCACGCGCCGATTCATGGGCCAGGACCACGCCCAGTTGGGATAGATGCCGAGGCCGGATGGATCCTCAGTACCGCGCCGCTGCGTCAGCGCCCCGGCTTCGGTCCACGATCCGCAATACAGCCAGTTGCCCGAGGAAGTGGAGCCGTCGTCGCGCAGCCAGGAGAAGCCGGGAAGCTGCTGACCCGCTTTCATGACTTGTGCTGACGCTTTGTCGGTTACATCTTCAATCGCGCGGCCGTTCAGATCCTTGGCGACTTCCGCAAGCGACGGATTAGTGGGGACCGTGTAGTTCCAGGCGAGATTGAGAATCGGATCGGGAAACTTTCCGCCCTCTTTGCTGTACAAATCGCGCACCTTCAGAAAAATTCGCGCGAGAATCTCCTGATCGAGCATCGCCTCTCCGGGGGTCGGCACGGCGGCCCACTTCCATTGAAGCCATCGCGCGGAGTTGACGAAGGTTCCGTCCTTTTCGGCGAATCCCGCGCCGGGTAGACGATATACTTCCGTCTTGATGTTCTTGGTTTCGCCGGCGGCAATGCCGGGGGAGTTCCAGAAACTGCTGGTCTCTTCGGGATAGATATCGCAGACGACGAGCCAGTCGGCTTTCTTCAGCGCGTCGATGTTTTTTTGCGAATTCGGACCGATGGCGACGCCGTTCATCCCGAACGCGAACAGCCCCTTGAGCTTGCCCCGATACATATCGTCCCAGATGTGCGCCCACGAATATTCGCGGTCGACTTTGGGCAGATACGAATAGGCCCAGCCGTTTTGCCTGGTCGCAGCGTCGCCATACATCGACTTGAGAAACGATACGGCGAACTTGGAAGTGTTCGACCAGTAATTCCAGGAATCCCAATCATGCGGTTTGGATGAAGTGGGTGTGATTCGTTTCATCCACCCATCGAAGTCCTGGTCATCCGGATTGGGGACTTTGAGATAGCCGGGCAGATTGTCGAAGATGCCGGCCATATCGGTGGCGCCTTGAATGTTGGAATGGCCGCGCAGAGCGTTAACGCCGCCGCCCGCGCGCCCGACGTTGCCAAGCAGCAATTGCAGCATCGCCGCGGTGCGAATGATCTGGGTGCCGAAGCTGTGCTGCGTCCAGCCGACCGCGTAGATGATGGTCCCGACCTTTTTCAGGTCCCCGTCCTTGCGGATCGACGTGAATAGATCGGCAGTCTTCAGAAATTCGTCCCTGGGGATGCCGGTGATGCGTTCGACCATCTCCGGCGTGTAGCGCGAATAGTGCTTCTTCAAAAGCTGAAAAACGCAGCGCGGATTTTCAAGATTCGGGTCGGCGGAAACCGTCGCGGGCAACGCCGGTGGAGGGGCATTGCCCGACTTCGACGCTGCCGCGCCGTGGTCCGATTTTGCGGCTCCCGAATAATTCCAAGTCGCTTTATCGTACGACTTCGTGTCTTCGTGGAATCCCGAGAAAACGCCGTCGTCTTCGGGCAGCTTGAAATCATCCCCGATCAGGAATGCCGCGTTGGTGTAATTGACGACATATTCGCGCGCGATGCGATTGTTTTGGATCGCGTAATAGATCATGCCGCCGAGAAACGCGATATCCGATCCCGCACGAATTTGCACGAACAAATCGGCTACCGCGGCGGTCCGGGTGAACCGCGGATCCACCACGATCATCTTCGCGTTGCGCTGGCGCTTGGCTTCCACCGGCCATTTGAACCCGCACGGGTGGTTCTCGGCCGGATTGCCTCCCATGATCAACATCATGTCGGTGTTCTTGATGTCGATCCAGCCATTGGTCATCGCACCGCGTCCAAATGTGGGCCCCAAACTGGAGACCGTGGGACCGTGTCAAACCCTGGCCTGATTTTCCAGGTAGCAGACCCCCATGCTGCGCATGGTCTTCACGACGAGATAGTTGAATTCGTTGGTGTCCGTGCAGCCGCCAGTGAAGGCGATGCTTTCCAGGCGATTTACGGTGTGGCCCTGGGCGTCGGTGGCGATAAATGTTTCGTCACGGGTTTTCTTAACGTGCCGGGCGATCTCATCAAAAGCGCGGTCCCAACCGATATCTTCCCAATGATCGGAACCGGGCCGCCGGACCTGAGGCTTGAGCAGACGCCGCTCATTAATGATGTCCTGCATGAGCGACGAGCCCTTGGGGCAGAGCGTCCCGCGATTGATGGGGTGGTCGGGATCGCCCTCCACGTGGACCACTTGAGGGGTGACGTTCTTGGCCTTATCGCCGATGGTGTGGATGATCACCCCGCAACTGACCGAGCAGTAGGGGCAAGTGGAGCGCGTCTCGGTGGTTCGCGCGATCTTGAGCTCTCGCGCCTGCGCGTAAGCCTTTCTCACGTCGAACCCGAGCACGGAAGCGACTACGCCTCCGGCGCCCAGTTGAAAGAATCGCCGGCGGGTAGGATTCATTTTCGCCACGCTCCAACGGAAGTATATGGGATACGCGCGACGGTTTCAAGCTGTTCGCGAAGGATTTGGTTACAAATCGATGTCATCCGCGGCGAGTTTCAGGTTTCACCGGATTATCGTGACCAGATCCCGAACGCGCCGGCGAACAGGCCGGGCTTGTCACGGCGAATGCAGCGCCCGCTTCCGATGGCGATCACCCGTGTGCTGTTCGTCGTTTGTCCGATCCGTGGTCCGCACGACCAGCGCCGAAGGGCTGTCAGGTAACGACATGAACCTGATGAACGAGCAAATGCTCGACACATTCCTCGAGAACATTCTGAGCATTACTTCCGACGATATTACGGTTCAGCTTAAGCGGTAGGGGGACGATCGAACGCCGCTACTCCGCCAGGAACCGGTGCACCAGTTGAATGGCGATCGACCCTTCGCCGACCGCTGAGGCCACGCGTTTCACGCTTCCCGCGCGAACGTCGCCCACTGCGAACACGCCTGGCAGGCTCGATTCGAGTAGGTTCGGCGCCCGCCGCAGCGGCCACTTCGCCGCGTCCAGATCCTCCGACGCGAGATCCATTCCGGTCTTGATGAAGAGCCTGTCGTCGAGCGCCACACAGCCGTCAAGCCAGGCCGTGTTCGGGGACGCGCCGGTCATCAGGAACAGATGTTGAATGTCGCACGTCTTGGATTCACTGGTCCTCGAATCTTTCCAACGGACCCGTTCAAGACTTACGCCGCCTTCGAGGGCTTCGACCTCGGTATAAGGTCTGAAGGTGATGGCCGGGGATTCTTCGATCCGCCGGATCAGGTACCTCGACATGGTGTCGGAAAGGCCTGGACCGCGCACCAGAAGATGCACATGGCGCGCGTGGTTTGAAAGGTACATGGCGGCTTGACCCGCCGAGTTTCCGCCGCCCACAATCGCGACTTCCTCGCCACGGCACATTTGCGCCTCGACGTGCGTCGCGCCGTAGTACACGCCGGCGCCTTCAAAACGCGCCAGGTTCGGCAAAGGGAGCTTGCGATACTGCGCGCCCGTGGCCACGATCACGCTGCGGCTATGGACCGTTCCGCCCCCGTTGATCTCAATCACGAACGGGCGGCCCGAACACTTCAGCGCCTTTGCGCACTGCGCGACGTTAACCTGCGCGCCGAACTTCTGCGCTTGCACCAAGGCGCGGGCGGCCAGATCCTGACCGGAAATGCCGGTGGGAAACCCGAGATAATTTTCGATGCGCGAGCTCGCTCCGGCCTGTCCGCCGGGAGCGTTGGTCTCGAGGACCAGCACACTGAGGCCTTCCGAAGCGGCGTAGACCGCGGCCGCGAGACCGCTGGGTCCGGCGCCGGCAACAACCACGTCATAGACGGTTCCTTCTTCAAGGTGCGCGTTGAAGCCCAGGCACGCGGCCGCTTCGGCGTTGGATGGATTTCGCAGAACCGTGGCGCCCCGGCAGATCAGCACCGGAATGTCTTCGACGCCGACATTGAAGTGATCGAACAGCTCCTGAATGCCCGACTCGCGCTCCACGTCGAGATAGGTGAATGGCTCGCCGTTGCGCGTCAGGAATTCCTTCAGCCGGAGCGTATCCGGCGAATGAACCGAGCCGGCGAGCACGACCTCGCCAACCTCGTTGGCTATGAGATAGGCGCGGCGCAGCATGAAAGCGCGCAGAAACAGCTCACTCAACTCCGAGTCCGTCTGCACCATCCGCTGCATTTCCGCGCGATCGATTTCGATCAGGGTGGCAGGAGCCGGCGTTCGGCCGAGAACGAGGCTCGGCCGCCCCAGCAGAAGATTCACCTCGCCGCTGAATTCTCCCGTCTGGTGGATGGTAACGACGTGTCTGGTGGCTTCCGCCGAACTCACGATCTCGATCGCCCCATCGATCACGATGAACATGCTGAAAACGGCTTGCCCGGGTGCGAACAGAACCTCTCCGGCGGTCGATTGCCGCCGTTTGCCGAAAGCCTCGATCCGCGCGATCTGATCCGCGCTCAGCTTCGGGAACATGGACTCGTTTCGTTCGTTCGCCATGGATTACTCCATCACGATTTCATCGATATAGCACCACATCCAATCCTCGCCCGGTTCCATGGAGCGAACGACGGGATGGTGCGTCGAGTGAAAATGCCGGGTCGCGTGTTTGTTCTTCGAAGAGTCGCAGCATCCGACGTGTCCGCAGCTGAGGCACATCCGCAGGTGCACCCAGGTGTCGCCGGTCTTGAGACAATCCTCGCAGCCGCGGGAACTTGGCTTGACGTCGCGGATCTGGTTCATGTGAGTACAGTTGGTCATGGCTTGCGCCTCCTGATGATGGCGCGCCGGGCCGCGCGGCCTCCGGCGGCTGATTGTCGCTTACTACCATGCTAATGAATCGGGAGCCGCCGCGCCGGCTTCCCGGCAGATACCGGTAACCATGGCTGCGAGATCCTACGAGCTTCACGGTCTCTGCGCGGCATCGAGTATCGTTTCAAAGGCGCAATTTGAGAATCAGGCGCCCTCCGAACGCGATCGACCCCACGAGCAGGACTTGGCCGGCGAATTCCATGATTGCGAGGGGCCGTGGCGCGAGGGGCCTGCGGCGGTACGCTCGGCCTATTCGCATACCCCGCCGCAGGTTTTCGTCCGGAAGGGCGGGGATGGAGGTCACACTGAGATAGACCACCGCGACGACGATCGCAGTAGCAAGCGAGAGAACGGAGATCCTTACCGCCCAACGAACGATTGCTCTCAAGAGGGCCGGATTCTGAGGCATTTCCTGGCCGCTGCGATCGACCACTCCCAATTTATCGCGAGATGCAGTCCTGCGAAGAGCACCACGAAATTTGAAGCGCGATTGTGGATGTATCGCCATCGGGGGTCGCCTGCGGCGCTCCTGATTCCGAATGCGTGGAGCACCACTTCAGAGATCAGCAGTCCCGAGAATACGACCGTGATGGCGCTCGCGAACAGACCAAAGTTCAATAGATAATTAACTCGGGTGCGCCCGGCGTTGGACGCGGCGAGGCGGCGCGAACTTGCGGTGATCCACGTCCATGAGAGCAGAAGATGAAAGAGAATCAATCCGACGGTCGCAACTGCCAGCCACTCGTGCAGAAAGAGTCCGGTGAAGTTCACCGCCTGGAGTGCGCACATCAAGAATAGCAAGGTCAGGTCGAGCCAGAAGACCATCTGGATTCGCGAAAGGCTGCGCCGACTCACGATCATTCCAATCCCGTCAGGGATGCCGCCGAGCGCGAAGCCCCATCCACAACATGATCGCGCCGAACGCCAGCATCGACATTCCCGCGTAGAGATTCACCGGATTCGCGGTCAGGGGTGCGCGCGCTTCCGGGATCGCGGTAAGCAGCGCACCGATGATCAGAAAGAACGCGCCGATGAAGGTTCGCAGATCGCCCATACTCGTTCCGCAGTTTACCGGAACACGAGATTCAAGACAATCAGCAGCGCAACCACCACGCACGCAAGAATTCCCGGCCGCCGGAACCAAGCTTCGCCGCGCTGACTGGGAACCTCGGTGAGGCCGTAAACCAAACCGCGCAGTTGCCCGGCCGGTCTCGGCGCGGTTGCGAGACTCACCAGGATCGTGATGGTAAAACATGACGACCACGCGAAGATCGCCATCCAGAAATTCTGCGCCATGGTTGACGGGAAATGATGCCATACCCCAATCCAGCCCCCCTTGCCTTCGGCTTCGGTCATGCCGTGCACCAGGGCCGCCGCCGCGGTTCCCGAGAGCAATCCACTGAACGCGCCATCGCCGGTCGCGCGCCGCCAGAACATGCCCAACAAGAATGTCGCGAACAGGGGCGCATTGACGAACGAGAACACGAGCTGTAAAACATCCATGATGTTGTTGTAGTGCTGTGCGAGATACGCCGCGCCGATCGACAGCGCGACTCCGCCGACAGTGGTCCATCGCGCGACCCGCAGATAATGCGTGTCCGGCGCCGATCGCCGGATGTAGTTCTGATACAGATCGTAGGTGAACACGGTGTTGAATGCGGTCACGTTGCCGGCCATTCCGCTCATAAACGACGCCATCAGAGCCGTCAGCCCGACCCCCAGCAATCCCGCGGGATAGAACTGCGCCATCAACGAAGTAAGCGCCTGATCGTAGTCGGGGACGCCGGCCTTCATCGGCAGCGTGTAGCCGAGATGCATTTCGGTGAGCGCGGCGGCGGCGATTCCAGGAACGATCACGATCGCGGGCATGATCATTTTCGGAAACGCGGCGATCAACGGGGTGCGCCGCGCGGTAGACATCGAGTCCGCGGCCATGGCGCGCTGCACCACCAGAAAATCGGTGCACCAGTAGCCGAACGACAACACGAATCCGAGGCCCGCGATCAGGCCGAACGCCTCGACTCCCATCGGGTTCGCGGAGGAGTCGCCCGCATATCTCCAGATGTGTGTCATCACGGCCGGAAGCCGCGCGGAGAGGCCGCTCCATCCGCCGGCCTTTTCGACCGCGAGAATTGATAGCGGCGCGAAGCCGAGCACGATCAGGAAAAATTGCAGCACCTCGTTGTAAATCGCGCTGGTGAGCCCGCCGAGGAAAGTGTAGGCGAGCACGATCGCGGCGGACAGTACCACACTTCCGGTAAAGCTCCAGCCGAGCAGCGTCTGAAACAGCCGCCCCAGCGCATACATCGAAATCCCGGAAGAAAATACGGTCATCACCGCGAAGGAACATGCGTTGAGAGCGCGCGTCTTTTCGTCGAATCGCAGCTTCAGGTACTCGGGCACGCTACGGGCGCGGCTGCCGTAGTAGAACGGCATCATGAACACGCCCACGAACAGCATCGCCGGAACCGCGCCGATCCAGTAAAAGTGCGCGGTCATCAGGCCGTATTTCGCGCCGGATGCGCACATACCCATCACTTCCTGCGCGCCGAGATTTGCCGCGATGAACGCCAGGCTTGTGATCCAGACCGGAATCGAGTGATGCGATGTGAGGAAATCCTCGCTTGAATGAATGCGGCGCCGCATCACCAAGCCGATTCCCAGTACAAAGGCGAAATACAGCGCGAGAATCAGGTAATCGATGGGGCTCAGCGTCATGGCCGTGGTGGCATCGCCTCGGATGAAGTATATGATAAAAAGGGTTTCATATGACCCGAAGAGATTTGTTCAAGACGCGATCGACTGCGAGGACGAGCCGAAGAAGAATAATGAATTCGTGCGACAGGAACGGCCGCGATGGAAGCCTGATTTAGGAGGTGCTCAATGACGAGACGAGATATGCTTGCGATTCCCGCGGCTGTGGCCATTGGCGCTGGCGACGCCGTGGCGGATGCGATCCCGTATGAGGCGGCCGTCGAGGATTTCGGGGCGGACTTCCGCATCGGAATCTGCTCCTACACGTTCCGGGAATTCCAGCGAAAAATGGCGATTGACATGATGAAGCAGTTGTCGGTCGGTTATGTGAGCGTGAAGGACGTGCATCTGGCGTATTCGCTCACGCCCGAGGAACTCGCGAATGCAGCCGGCGAATTCAGGAAAGCCGGCCTGACGATCGTAAGCGCGGGCAATACGGATCTGAAGGTTGACGATCCAGCCGTGCTGCGACGCCACTTTCAATACGCGCGCGATTGCGGAATCCCCATGCTGGTGACGGCGCCGACGCACCAGACGCTGGCGGCGATCGAGAAACTGGCGAAGGAGTTCGACATCAGGGTCGCCATACACACGCATGGACCGGAAGA
>Ga0182024_10026624_pt1 | contig 10153 bp, 9 predicted proteins | sample P32metaG_FD_120480 | JGI IMG/M metagenome (GOLD analysis project Ga0182024, IMG submission 120480) | Permafrost microbial communities from Stordalen Mire, Sweden - P3-2 metaG (Illumina Assembly) | ecosystem: Environmental > Terrestrial > Soil > Wetlands > Permafrost | place: Sweden: Stordalen...
GCGCAAGACTGGAATTCCGGTGCTGTTGAATACCAGCTTCAATGAGAATGAACCGATTGTGTGCCGGCCCGAAGAGGCGATTGATTGCTTTAAGCGCACGCGCATGGATGTGCTGGCGATCGGGCCTTACTTGAGTGAGAAAGCTGATTGATGGCGGCTCATGCTAGTTACGTTGCGGCCGAGGGGCTAGAGTTGGCTTTGGTCAGCCGCTTTCCTCGGATGCGGGCGTTGGCGTGGAGCGGCGATTGGTTGTATGCGTCGCGTGGATATGAGGTGGTTCGCGCCAGAGTGTGCGGGGTTATCGAATCGGAACGGGTTGGCTGGTTTCGGCCGGCGGCGTGGCGGTCGATTACGTCGTTTTCAAGGCTGGCGTCTCGCTTTTTTCGCGATGGATTTCATGCGCTTGCGGTTTTGCCTTCGGGACATTTAATTGGTGCTGTGCCTGGCGCCATTGTTACGCTGTCGCCGGCAGAGAGGGAATTTCGCGTTTCGCATCGGGTGAGTCGCGGTTTGCGTCCGCTGCATATTACTGCCACTTCGAAGGGGGATGTTTTTTGGGGAGAATATTTCGACAACCCTCGGCGGGATGAGGTTCACATTTATGCATCGAGCGATCGCGGAGCGCGTTGGGAAGTGGCTTACACATTTCCGCGCGGGGCTGTCCGTCACGTTCACAACATTGTTTATGACGAGTGGGAAAATTGCTTATGGGTGCTGACCGGCGATCAGGGCCGGGAGTGCCGCATCATTCGTGCTTCGTGCGATTTCAGAACGCTAGACGTGGTGTTATCCGGGAATCAGCAAACGCGGTGTGCTGCGCTCGTGCCTACGCGGGATGCGGTTTATTTTTCTACAGATTCACCGCTTGAGAAAAATCATATTTACCGTCTTGACCGGCGAAGCGGCGGGGTTTGCGCGGTTGCGGAGTTGAGTGGTTCTTCGATCTATGGATGTTTGGCGGGCGACGCCGTTTTTTTTCCTACTATGGTTGAACCGAGTGCAATAAATCCGAGTTGCGATGTGGAACTTTATGGCAGTCGGAACGGCGTCAACTGGCAACCATTGCAGCGATGGAAAAAAGATCGTTGGCCGCTGGGATTATTTCAATACGGCAATGCGTTTCTGCCTGATGGCAAAAATACGACTGGCCTGCTGGCGGCAACAACCATCGCGGTCGAACGAGCGGACATGGACACTTCCGTCTGGCGGGTATGACGACGCAAGGGGGAATCCTGTGTGCTATCAGTGCTGCGCTTTTCTCGTGCTAATGTCCGGTTGTGGCTTCTCTGCAATACTATCGGCGCATTTTCAGCGCATATTTGACCCCTGCAAGAAGTCATCTCAACTTCTGGCATGAAACGCCTCAGTTAAATCCTGGAGCGAGTTTTTACCGGCTCGGCGAATACTACATGTTGTTTGCCGAGAAAGCGGATTACGCGGGGCCGCACGATGCAGCCGGCATTCCGCTGCTTAACTATCGCGGAAAAATCGGACTGCAATACAACCCTATCGCGATTGCGCAGTGGGGACTTGGAAATTACAACCTGTTTTGCCAAGGTCACGGCGATGACCGAAAACAGAAATTTGTAGCCGCCAGCGATTGGCTTTGCTCTCATCTGGAACGCAATACGTTTGGGTTGTGGGTGTGGAATCACAACTTCGATTGGGAATATCGCTCGACGCTGAAAGCTCCATGGTATTCGGGACTGGCGCAAGGTCAGGGGATTTCGCTGCTGCTGCGCGCTTATCGCGCGACCGGAACGGTTGCGTATCTCGACGCTGCTGCACGAGCATTCAGCAGCTTTCTCAAATCCGCGAGCGAAGGCGGAGTCGCGTTTACCGATGCGCGAGGCAACCTTTGGTTCGAAGAATATATTGTTTCACCGCCCACCCACATTCTTAATGGATTCATCTGGGCCATCTGGGGCGTGTATGACTATTTCTTAGCCACCGAAAGCAGTACGGCGCGCAATCTTTTTGCGCAGGCGACTTTGACGCTTCGTAAAAATCTTGCGCGTTACGATCTCGGCTTCTGGTCGTTGTATGAACAGTCTGGAACTATGCTGCCCATGGTTGCCAGCCGGTTTTACCACCGGTTGCATGTGACACAGCTGCGCATCATGCATCGCGTTGCTGGGGATGAAACTTTCGCCCGCTATGCGGATAAATGGGAAGGGTATGCGCGCAGCCGCGCCAATCGCACTCGGGCGCTCTGTTACAAGAGTGCGTTCAAGCTCGCGTATTACTGAAAACTCGTGAACATTCTTTACGTATCGCAATATTTTCCACCGGAGATGGGCGCTCCTGCAAGTCGAGTTGCGGAGATGTCTCGCTTGTGGGTAGAGGATGGGCATGAGGTTACGGTGCTGACTGGATTTCCCAATCATCCCACGGGAGTTGTACCGTCCGCATATCGCCGCAAGTTTCGCCGCTTGGTAGCACAAGAGACTTACCATGGAGTCAATGTGGTTCGCACCTGGCTTTGGCCGTTGCCTAATCGCAAAGCCTATGAACGCATGTTGAATTACAGCTCATTTTGCATTTCTTCCGCTTTCGCTGGCATGTTTCTGCGAAAACCAGACGTGGTGATTGCCACTTCACCGCAGTTGTTGGTGGGACTTTCCGGCTGGTGGCTTGCAAGGCTTAACGGAGTGCCATTCATCTTCGAGGTTCGCGACCTGTGGCCTGAGTCTCTGCCCGCGGTCGGGGTGGGCAGCGAACATTCGCGGCTGCACCGGGGATTAGCGAGAATTGCGGGCTTTCTGTATCGCAATTGTGATCGTCTAGTGGTCGTGACTCCGGCTTTCAAAGACTATCTGATTCGACACTGGCGGGTTCCTGAAGAAAAGATTTCTGTAGTCGAGAATGGAGTCGATACCAACTTGTTCAACCGCTTTACTCCGAAGGTGGCGTTAAGACGTGCGTTGGATGTCGAGGAGAAATTTGTCGTATCTTACATCGGTACCATCGGGGCGGCGCATGGGATGGAAACGTTGCTGCAAGCGGCCTCAATGGCGCGAGAACGGATGCCTGAAGCTCTATTTCTGATTGTCGGAGAAGGAGCTGAGAAAGAGTGCACGATGTCTTTGGCCCGCTCTCGCGGACTTCGCAACGTGCGTTTTGTCGAACAGCAGGCGCGCGAAACAATCCCGGCCTACATCGCTGCCTCCGACGCCTGTCTGGTACTGTTAAAAAAAGCCGAGCTATTTAAAACTGTTTTGCCCACGAAAATGCTGGAATTTATGGCATGCGCCCGTCCTGTGATTCTGGGCGTGGACGGTTACGCGCGCAAAGTAGTGGAGCAAGCCAAGGCGGGGATTTTCTTTACGCCGGAGGATCCCACTGCTTTGGTGGAGGCGGTTATGAGGCTGGCAGCCGATCCTGATCTACGCGAATCGATGGGCCGCAATGGACGCCAGCATGTTCTTCATTATTGTTCCCGCCGCGACAGCGCCAAGATATATCTTGACGTATTGGAGGACTTGTTGGGAACAGACGCGCGACGGACGGCGGTTGCCGCGTAACGCTACGCCCGACGTTGCTTCCACCAAATTGAAAGTCAGAGATAGTCATCGCAGGCAAACACCGAGATCCCTCGCTTCGCTCGGGATGACAAAGTGTTTTTGCCTCCACAGGTGAGAGTTTCGCTACGGGATGGCTACGATGCTGGCGGCGGTGGCGGCTTGCATGGCGGCTTCCATGGCTCGTCCGGCGAATACTTTGGTGGCGCTGGTGGGAACAAAAAGAATATCGTCTGGCTGCATAGTCATATCTGGAGCTTTGGCTCTCAGTATTTTCTTCAGTTCTACCGGAGTTTCGGTCAGGCCGTCGGGACCTCTGTGAATGATTCTGGTGCCGCCTAAATTAGCGGTGTGGGTTGTGCCGCCGGCTAGAGCGATTGCCTGGAGCACGGTTAGGTGCGTGCTGTCCATGAGGAATCCGCTTGGCCTTCCAACATCGCCTACGACGTAAACTAAATCTGCCTTGCGAACAATAATCGTATCGCCCGGCAGAATGGGAATGTTGCTTTCTGGGTTGTCGCTGATATTGCGAGAGAGTGGAACGGTGGTGGACTTGTCAGGTTGATCGCGATGGGTGACAGCGATGCTCTTGCCTGCTTTTTCAGTGAATCCGCCCGCAGACGAAATGAGGTCGAAAAGGCGTTGCTGTCCGGGTACCGGATAGACTCCTGGCCGAACTACCTCGCCTAAAATGCTCGCGCCTTGTGAGGCGTACTGGTCGACAAACAATGTTACGTGAGGATTCTTGACGAAGCCGCCATCAGAGAGCCGTTTCTGAATCAAGCCCTCGGCTTCTTCCGCGGTTAAGCCCGCGACATTGATGTAATCGATCAGCGGCAGGTAGATTTCGCCCTTGGTGCTGATGCGGGCCTTCGTGGTGAGTTCAGGAACGTTGTAGACAGCTACATCGATCAAGTCTCCGGCTTGCAGCCTGAGCGATGAAGCAGTCTGCAGGGGTGCGATCGCATGTGACGGTTCGGACGGCGCAGCGATATTTTCAGTTGTCGCTTTTTCACCTGTGGTTGGCTGCTGGGCCGAACTTCTTTGTGCCAGCGCTATCAGCAATAGAAAGGGAAAAAAACGACTGCGGACGAGCCTGGACGAACTCCATCGCATCGGCGATGTAGAAAAAACCATTGCCATTTTTGTAAAGTCTAGCACAGCGGGAAGGCTCGATGGACCGGCATTCCGGCCCCGTACTCAAATCGCAAACAGTGGAAATCCCAAAGGTTAAAGGTTAACCCAGGCTCAGCGCGTACCAAGTGAGGGAATAGCTCCGCGTTGGCGACAGTTGTAAGATTTGTGGAATAGGAGAGTTAGTGACACTTTTCTATCTCGGGACTTTTGTCGGCTCGGTGCTACTTTCTTTCGCGCTGACTAAATACGTGCGTGATGCGTCGACCGTGCGCGGTTGGGTTGCTGCCCCTGCACTTGCTCGACACTTGCACAGTCGTCCATTGCCCCGATTCGGCGGAGTAGCGATATTTTTCTCGTTCGTGCTCACCAGCGGACTCGCATTGGGCGCCGGTTGGCATCATTTCGCACTGGGTTTAGGTCTATCCGGCAAGACTCTGCTCACGCTTTTGCTCCCCGGTTGCCTGATTTTTGCACTCGGCGTCTATGACGATATTTATTCGGTGAGTCCGTACGCCAAGGTTGCGGTGCAAGCTATTGCCGGCGCGATGTTGTTTGCTGGTGGGCTTCGCATCCTCGATCTACCCGTATTTTTTGGCAGCCGAAATTTTCCCTGGTTCGTGGGACTGCCATTGACCGTGTTATGGGTACTCGCAATTACGAACGCCTTCAATCTTATTGATGGGCTCGACGGGCTGGCTGCGGGTTCGGCTTTGTTTTCTACGATAGTTGTATTTGCCGTCGCGCTGGTTTCAGGTTCGTCTCTGGTTTCGCTGATGGCGCTGGCATTGGCGGGCTCGATTCTGGGATTTCTGCGTTTTAATTTCAGTCCGGCGACCATCTTTCTGGGGGATTGCGGAAGCCTTTTCATCGGATTTATTTTGAGCGCACTGGCTCTTCAAGGCGCGCAGAAGGCGCCGACGATCATTGCGGTCGCGATCCCCGTGGTGTCTTTCGGTCTGCCGATCCTGGAAACTACGCTATCAATTTGCCGGCGTTTTCTCGGGGGCCGTCCGGTTTTCACGGCTGACCGCGAGCACATCCATCACAAACTTTTGCAGCGGGGCTTTTCGCATCGCCAAGTGGTCATCCTTCTCTACGGGGTCTCAGCGTTATTTGCCTTGCTTAGTTTATTTTTGCTGTGGCCTCGCGGGGATATGCTGGGCCTAGTTCTGGGGGTGCTCGGCGCCGGCATTTGGATTGGCGTACAGCGTCTGGGCTATTTGGAATTCGGGGAACTGGGCAGAGTGGCGCATCGTACCATTGAGCGGCAAGTTCTGATTAACAATCTTGCCATCCGCAGGGCCACCGAAGAGTTGAAAGTCGCTTGCGACTACTCGCAACTTGGCAGAATTCTAGTGGCGGCGCTGGCGGGCAACGATTTCGACGCGTTCGACTTGCGGTTGCAGTACTCTCCCAGCGACCTTCCGGCCATTCATGGACTGCATCTGGTTTCGGGCTGGGGAGAAATTCCTTGCCTGCGCTGGATCAGGCCGGGCAGTCATTTCGCGCAGCAGTCGAACAGCGCGTGGTGCCTGACTGTCGATCTGGTCAGCACCGGCCACGCACGTTGCGGATCCATGACCGTTTATCGTCTGTACAGCGACCGCGAATTGCAGTGCGATATCAGTCTGCTCACTTCGGAGTTCCCGGCAGCTTTAGCCGGTGCATTGCATCGTGTATTAACGCCAGCTCTGCAAATCATGCCGACTCCTAACCAGCCTTCGGAATTGATCGCCGCGCAAGCCAGCTAAAAGATCGTTATTCACAGCCATGAACCAGACCCGCCACTTCTGAAGCATCGCGCTCCCGGTTACTTTTCTAAATTCGCTCGCGAAAAATTCGGGGGGGGATCGGACGAATGGCGGAACAGCTCACCGGGCAGGACATCAGCTTTATCAGCTTGCCGACCGCCGTGTTCTGCGTCGAATGTGAGTTAATCAGCAAGAACAACACTCCATACTGTATGGCTTGCGGCAGCCGGGCGCTGCTGAGTTTGTCCCGACTGTTGGGCGGTTCTTTGCGGGGCCAACAGAGGGCGCATCTGATCGAGGACGTTGAGTTGGATCGGCTGGTGCGGGAATTGCTGAGTACGGTTCCGAGTTCAGAAAATCGGATTTCCGCTTCATTCGCGACCCTGGCGCCATCGCGCAGTCATGCTCGCGCGATGGATTCCGCGACGCAAAGGGTGGGCCACGTTTTGGGCAGGGAACCCGATCTTCGGCCCGACGAAATCGAATTGGAGCCTGCGATCAGCGTGATTGCCGAACGGGCGCAGGCTTTGACCGGAGCCTCCGGCGCAGCGATCGCATTGCGCCAGGGAGATGAAATTATTTGCCGCGCGCGGACCGGGCGTACGGCTCCCGATCTCGGAGTGCGATTGCAAACTAACTCGGGAATTTCTGCTGACTGTGTTCGCACCGGCGAGATCGTGCTTTGCCACGATGCTGAGCGAAATCCATATGTCGATATTGCGAGTTGCCGGCGTCTTGGGGCGCGATCCATCCTGGCGGCGCCACTGCGGCATTTCCGGCGGACTTTGGGCGTATTCGAGGTTCTGTCGGGCACTCCTCACGCTTTTGATAATCGCGACGTGGCTACGATGCAGCTGCTTTCTAGCCTGATGGTGGCGGCAATCTCACGCATATCCAGCATTCGCAATCAGCAGGATTCCTTGGCGGGCTGAGATAGTTTTCATTGCGGCGAGTAAAGCGATCGCTTGAGAAATTCTCCGGCGCCCGGACGCCCGGTAAATTTGTCCGCTTCCACAATCACTCGGCCGCGAGAGAGAACGACATCCGGCATACCGGTTACCTCGATGCCTTCGAACATGGAATAGTCAACGCGCATGTGGTGAGTTTTGGCGCTGATGGTGTGTTTGCGGGCGGGATCGAAGATCACCAGATCCGCATCGCTGCCGACTGCGATAGTGCCCTTACGAGGATAGAGCCCGAAAAGTTTTGCCGGCGTGGTGGAAACTAGTTCAACGAAGCGATTCACACTGAAACGGCCTTTGGCGACGCCTCCGGAATAAATCAAGCTCATGCGGTGCTCGATGCCGGGGCCACCGTTGGGGATTTTGGTGAAGTCGTCGCGTCCCAGTTCTTTTTGTTCCTTAAAACAGAATGGGCAATGGTCGGTGGAAACCACCTGCAGATGGTCTCGCTTTAATCCATTCCATAACTTTTCCTGATGCCATTTCTCGCGCAACGGCGGCGTGAAAACATACTTCGCGCCTTCGAATCCCGGAACGTCGAAGTTCTCGATCGACAGATAAAGATATTGGGGGCAGGTTTCGGCGTAGACAGGAAGGCCGCGATCGCGGGCTTCGCGCACCTTTTCCAGTGCGTCGTTGCAGCTTAAGTGAACGATATAGACGGGGGCTCCGGCCATTTCTGCGAGAGCGATGGCGCGGGATGTGGCTTCTGCTTCAGCGGTGGTGGGGCGCGTCAAAGCGTGATATTTCGGGGCCTTTTTCCCTTCAGCCAAAGCTTGCTGCACGATCACATCAATGGCGCTGCCGTTTTCGGCATGCATGCAGACGAGGCCTCCATTCTTTGCCGTGGCGCGAAGCGCTTTGAAAATGCTGCCATCGTCCAGCATGAAGACGCCGGGATAGGCCATGAACAGCTTGAAGCTGGTGACGCCTTCGCGCACTAAGGCGTTCATTTCTGCTAGCTGCGCATCGGCTAGATCGGTAATGATGCAATGAAATGAATAGTCAAAAACGGCTTTGCCGCTGGCCTTTTGCATCCAGGTGTCGAACGCTGTGCGTAGGGTTTGGCCTTTGTACTGGATCGCGAAATCGATGAGCGTAGTCGTCCCGCCAAAGGCGGCGGCTCTTGTGCCGGTCTCGAAATCGTCGGCGCTGTTGGTACCTCCGAAGGGCATGTCGAGATGAGTGTGAACATCGATCCCGCCGGGCAGAATATATTTTCCGGCGGCGTCGATGATTTTGGTGGCGTTGTCGCGTGGGAAATTTTGACCAAGGGCTGTGATCTTGCCATCGTTGATGGCAACGTCACTTGCGTATGTGTCTGTGGCAGTGGCTACGCGTCCGTTTATGATGACCGTGTCAAAGCTCATTGGCTGCCTCCGGCGGAATAGCAGAGGATGCATTTTATGCTAAACTGCGACACCTTGGGCTGAGCATTTCGGCGGAAACCCAAAGGCGGATAAACCACCCTTCGACTTCGCTCAGGGCAGGCTCCGAGCACGAAGGTTCGCAAAGGAGATCGCATGCGCTTTGGCATCACGATAAAACCTGATATGCCGGTGGAGCGAATAGTTGCGCTGACGCGGCAGGCTGAAGCTGCGGGATTTCAGTACGGCTGGATTTTCGATTCTCACATTTTGTGGCTGGAACCTTATCCCCTGTTGACACTGATGGCGAGCAACACTGAGAAGATGCGTCTGGGAACTTGCGTGACCAATCCGGCGACTCGCGACATCACGATTACTTCCAGTTTGTTCGCTACGTTGAATCTGATTTCCGGAGGACGCATGCAGTTGGGCATTGGCCGCGGCGATAGTTCGCGGCGAGTGCTGGGCAAGAAGCCAGTTGGGGCGGGCGATCTGGAACGAGCGGTGAAAACTTTTCGTGAGCTGACGGCGGGGCGGCAGATTGAATACGACGGCCAGCCCACGCGGATATCGTGGGCGACGGGATCGCCTCCGGTGTGGATTGCGGGATATGGGCCGAAGGTGCTGGACCTCGCTGGCCGGGTTGGGGATGGAGTGATTTTGCAGTTTGCCGATCCTGACTTGATCGAATGGTGCCTCGGTTTCGTGAAGAAGGGCGCGGAGTCTGCGGGGCGCGATTTTCGCAAGATTGAAGTTATGGCGGCAGCGCCGGTTTGGGTGTCCGACGATTTGAAGCTGGCGCGGGAACGGGTTCGCTGGTTTCCCGCGCTGGTTTCAAATCATGTTGTGGATTTGATTTCGCGGTATAAGCCCGAAGAATTGCCGCCCGCGTTGACAACGTTCGTGCGCAATCGGGGCGCTTACGATTATGGACAACATTGCGAAGTCGAGAGCAGCAACTCAAAATTCGTTGCTGATGAAGTCGTGGATCGCTTTTGTCTGGTAGGGCCGACTTCCGTGCACCGGGAAAAACTTCGCAAGTTAGCCAGCATCGGAGTTACGCAGTTCAATATTTATTTGATGTGCGGCGAGGAAGAAGCCACGCTGGAAACTTATCAGCGGGAAATACTGTCGCAGCGCTAAATTAGTTTCGCATTCTTTCGCGCGCGGGCCCTCCCTGCGCGTAGTCCCTTCTCGATGATTCGCTTGTATCCTGACGCGTCCATCGCCTGCATGGTTGCGGCCGCGATGCCGCCCGGCGTCGCAGCTTCCTGAATAAGCTCATCTAACGGAACCGTGCCTTCCCGCCAAGACAGAACGCCGTCGGCCAGCGCGTGTGCCGCCGCAGTCAGTGCGTTCTTTCGGTTCAGTCCCAGTTTTTCCGCGGCTGTCGCCAGCGTTGCTAAGGCGTGGTA
>Ga0182024_10026625_pt1 | contig 10152 bp, 9 predicted proteins | sample P32metaG_FD_120480 | JGI IMG/M metagenome (GOLD analysis project Ga0182024, IMG submission 120480) | Permafrost microbial communities from Stordalen Mire, Sweden - P3-2 metaG (Illumina Assembly) | ecosystem: Environmental > Terrestrial > Soil > Wetlands > Permafrost | place: Sweden: Stordalen...
TCTGAGATTTACCAAGGCCCGACACCAAATCTTGGTGATAGGATTAGCGCGGCCGTCGGCAATGGCTCAACGTTCGCCAAGGTGACCGGCATCCGCAAAAATCCGTCAAAGTCGCCAGGAACTGCTGTTGAAACAGTGGACACTGTGGACGCACAGGAATTGTAGCGGCGCACTCATCCATTTCTCGCGCGCGTTCTGGTCCAACAGAAGGACCAGCGTGGCATCGGGGTGGATCGGCGCGACATCGGGTCTCCACCCCTCGGCCGCCAATTAGCTTAACTGGTCCCCAGGCCGCGCTGCTATTTCACTGCGCCGCGGAATTGTCGTTCGGTTTTTTCGGCGCGGCGCCGCTGGCGGTGACTGCTTCGGGCGGTGTCGGTTTGGGCTTGGGAGTCACTACAATAACCGGTCGGCTAATGCGCGAACCGCTGGGCGAGTCGCTGGGCGGTATCGCGGTGATGACGCCCGCGTCCGTACTCTCCAATTGCTGCTCGTTCACCACTTGAGCCAGGGCAGGTGTCGCCGCCACTAGCGCAAACACTATCAGCGTGTTTCTCAATATCCGGCATTCCCCATATGGCAAGTCGATCCAGCCTTCTGAGGCGTAGTCTAACGCCGTCGGAGACAACCCGGAAGTGCGAGCCAGGCGCATTTGGCCGTTAGCTTGGTAACCGCCTGAACGTCCGCTTTGCGCCAAAAGCAGCCATTCGAGCTTCACCGCTTCCGCAGGTTGTGAATCACCCTCACCCCTCGCGTTGTTGTTTGATTTGAACGCCAATTTCTCCGGCAGAGGTTTCTATAAAACGCACACCGGCATCAATGAACGCATGTTCAATCCTGTCGATCGTTCGATATTGACCGCAAAAGGCGTATTTCGCGTTCTCAATTCGCTGGACAGTCGCTGTTCCAACATGTGCCCGTTGGGCAAGTGTTCTTGCGGACCATCCAAGCAATCCGCGTGCACCTCTGATCAAAGTTCCATTTATCATAACGATGGCAGCTGCTCTAATCGATCAGATTTGATCTCTTTCACATCAAAAGTTCCAAACGAATCGGATCTCTGATCTATTTTACCGCAGGATTGATTGAGGCCCAAGCCAGTTAAGAGGCGATCTCCCAAAGCAATTGCGGCCGGGTCCAGGAAGGGGCCGTATGCAGAGCAAAATCTGAGATTTTGAAGCGGCTGGGAATGTCCGCTTTGGGTCAGAAGCGGTCATTCAGGAATCTCAAGTAGAACGCTGCGAACACCAAAACAATGCCAATATTCACTGTCAGCCGTTGCCAGAAGTGGTTTCTGAAGAACGCAAAATCTACACTGACTATGATGGCTGCCATTGCCACCACGTAAAGCACGACAGCTAACTGTCTGCTCATTTCAGCCAATACTCCCCGGATGACCTAGTATCGGAGCGGATAATAGCTGTTTCCGAGGCCCGTTGAAGCCGCCATCTGGTTACGCCGGAGATTATGGAGCGGCTCAGAATGTCCGCTTTGGTCAGAAGCGGCCAAGCTTTGGGAAATGTCTGATATGGTGAAGGTGCTAGAAGAATGGGAAGGGGAAAATGTGGTACATCCTGAAGTTTGAATACACCTCTCCACCAGACCCGGAAAAGCGGACTAAGACGCTTGGGTACTCTACATTGCCAGATGCACATCGAATATTTGACCAGCTAGAGCATGGCTATCAGTTTTATGCGCCGGTTCGTGTACAGGGCGATAAAAAGATCAACGTGACTGGAGTCTGGCTCTACGCATCATATACGGAAAATTACGATCATGCGGTAGACGCAGCCAACTCTGGCAGTGGGATCCTCGTGAATGAAGCACGAGCACTAAAAATTTCCCTTGATGATTAGTCAAACTGTACCACTACCCAAAATTCAAACTGCACCAGCCCCCGAACGGCCCAATAGGTCGCTCAAGCCTTTGGACTTCTGGCATAACCGGGAGTGGCTCAACCGGAAATTGGTTGATTTCGCTAGGCGATCTAATCGCGGCTGCGAATGTCCGCTTTGGGTCAGGAGCGGACATTGGCGTCCTGACCGTCGGCTTTGCGGTTCGGGGCGAACGTCTCCTTTGCGCCAATAGCGGACGTTCGAGAAATGAATGTTTTGCAGCGCAGTGGATGCCGTTTTGGCCCCGCCATCGGTCTATAGCTTGCGTTCGGGGTGGGATTTCTTCCCGCCATTTGAGCAAAAAAGCCCCGTGATTGCCCCCACCACCTGCATATGGCTCAATGCTGGAAAATAGCGCCCCGGGGGGCCAGCATGGCAGAGGAAGCCGAGCGGCTAGATTCCGGCGCAGAGGCGGCTGCCTCTGGCGTTGATCCTCTGGCTATGGGAATTGCCATGAGCCGGACCTCGCCAAAAGTGGATGACGAACTTACCGCCTATCTGCGTGACCAGCGAAAGCTGATTGATGAACAGCGCCATCATCTGCACGAACAGTTCAAACATCTTCGCCTTTCCATTTGGGAGAAGCGCACAGGCGTCCTGTTGCGCGTGGCGACGGCAGTTATCGGCGTGGCCGTTGCCGGCTTCATCGGCCTGATGCTGTGGGACGCCGCTCACTCCAGCGGGTTGGTCGTCGAGCCTTTCGCGGTGCCCTCCGACATGGCGGCCAAGGGCCTGACTGGGCAGGTCGTGGCCAGCCAGATGCTGGACAAGCTATCGGCGATGCAAACCATCACCTATTCCACCCGCCCGCCGCAATCCTATGAAAACAACTGGGGCACCAACCTCAAGGTGGAGATCCCCGAAACTGGCGTTTCCATCGGCGAGTTGCAGCAATTCCTCAAGGACTGGCTGGGCCACGACACCCATATAACCGGCGAGGTTTACCGCACGGATACCGGCATCGCGGTGACTGCGCGCGAAGGGAGCGGAGCCGGCGCCACCTTCACCGGCCCTGAGAGCGATCTGGACGGGCTGATGCAGCAGGCGGCCGAGCATGTCTATAGCGTCACCCAGCCCTTCCGCTATGCCAACTATCTTGACCGTGATTTGAACGCCCCAGACATCGCCAACCGAGCCGCCCGCGCGGCTGCGATCTATCACCAGTTGATCGTCGGGCCGAATGTCCAGGAGCAGGCCTGGGGGTGGTACGGGTTGGCCTTCATCGAAAATTTCGTAAAGCACGATCCGCGCGCGGCCGTTCCCTATCTGCTGAAATCCGTTGCCGCCAACCCGGATATGACGTTGAGCAATTTCTTCCTGGGTAATCTTGAGTTGTATGTTTTACGTCATCAGGAACAGGCTTTGGCGTTCTATCAGAAGGCAAAGTTGCTGCTTGCCCGCAATAACGTTCCTGACATCGATCCCAGGCAACTCTTGCTGAGGCGCCTGTCGATGAACACGCGCGTAGCAGACGCAAAAGGGGATTACCTGGAGGGTCTTCGGAACGCCCTGCTCGCCACGGACGCCCCCGAATTTTTCAACAATGCCGCAATGTCACGCGCCGGCTATGTGGGAGATGCGCTGGTTGATCTGGCGCACCTGCACGATGGCCGGGGCGTACCCGCCTATTTGCTCGACCAGGGAATCTCTTCCATCCAGGAGAGTTTCGCGGGTCCCACTGTGCTTGAAGTTTTCGATGCATTGGACGATTGGCCAGCCATCCTGCAATTTGAAAAAGTGTCGCCCGAACTTGCCTCGCAGGGCTTATTCGGGGGCCGCAATGATACCGCAGCAATCTTCGTCGCACTTGCTCAGGCGCATATGGGCGACCTCGGTGGCGCTGAAGCGTTGATCGCGCGGAGCCCCACCGACTGTGACGATTGCGTGATCGTGCGCGGCCAGATTTCCGATATGCAGGGCCAACAAGTGCGCGCTGATAACTGGTTCCAGCAGGCGGAGAAAGCCGCGCCTTCCATCCCCTTCGCCGATACGGCCTGGGGTCAGGCGCTACTTGCTCGCGGCAATCCCGATGCCGCTATCGCCAAGTTCACACTCGCCAACCAGAAAGGCCCGAAGTTTGCCGATCCCCTCGAAATGTGGGGTGAGGCGCTAATGAAAAAGAACCGCTCCGATCTGGCACTGGCGAAGTTCGAGAAAGCCGAGAAATACGCCCCCAACTGGGGACGGCTGCACCTGATGTGGGGTGAGGCGCTGGGCTATGCCGGGAAGAAGGACGAAGCGCAGAAGCAGTTCGCGCTGGCGGCTGGGCTTGATCTGTCTAGCGCGGATAAGGCCGAATTGGTACGCATGACGGCCCATGTTTGAGGAAAGCGAAGGCAATTAATCTGGGCATATGGGAAAGGAAAATATCACCATGGATATTACCAAGCGAGAGCTTCTAGTCGCAGGGCTCGGCATCAGCACAGGGCTCGCGGTCACCGACAGTGCCAGCGCCCAACAAATTTCGCGACCGGTTGGTCAGGTGCCACCGGGTCTGGAAGGTGTGAAGGTGGTCGTGTTTGACACCTTCGGATCGGTGGTGGACTGGCGCGGTAGTATCATCAAAGACCTGAGTGCCTGGGGCAAGAGCCAAGGCATCAATGCAAACTGGCCTAAGCTGGCCGATGATTGGCGCGTCGGTAAATACCAAGATTCGATGAACCGGGTGCGCACCGGCAAGCTGCCCTGGATGAATCTGGAAGCACTTCAAGCCATGACACTGGAAGAGGTTCTCCCCAACCAGCCCGGTCTCAGGAATCTGACCGCCGAGCAAAAGCAATACATCAATATGGTGTGGCGGCGGTTGGATGCGTGGCCGGATTCTGTGCGAGGTCTGACGAGGCTAAAGACCAAATACATTATCGGGCCGCTTTCCAACGGTAGCGTGGCGCTGCTGGCTGATATGGCCAAACATGCCAAACTGCCCTGGGACAATCTTTTCTCCTGTGAGCTGTTCAAGCACTACAAGCCGGACCCCGAAACATATCTCGGCGTGGCAAACTTGATGGAATTGAAACCGCAGGAGGTGATGATGGGCGCCGCCCACCCGAGTGACCTAGACGCAGCTAAAAAATGCGGTCTCAAGACTGCATTCTTCCCACGTCCTATGGAATTTGGTGCGGGTAGCCCGCTCGCCTCCAAGCGTGCATCTGGCGATGGGCACGGTTTCGATGTTATCGCCAACAATATTGAAGATTTTGCGCGGCAAATGGGGGCGTAGACTTAGCCGTCGGCCTTCCAATTTAAGGGCTGGAAATGTCCACTTTGGGTCAGAAGCAGCCCTTCCCCAATGTCTGCTTTGCGCCATTAGCGGTCATTCGAGAAATGGATATTTTGCAGTGCGATAGCCGCTGTTTTCACCCCCGCCATCGGCCAATAGCTTGGGTTAGGGGTGGGATTTCTTCCCGCCTTATGCGGAGATCGGTGGTCGTGCGCTATTGTCAGGCACCTTGGGGGCGGGAAGGACGATTGAAGACCAATCTTTCGATTGCGAGTATCTGGTTCGTGGCTATGACACTTGCCGCACATGCAGCTTCACCGCCCGCATCGAACTTCCTGGTGGTAGATCGTGCCGCCCTTTTGGAGCAGTCCAAGACTGGCCAAGACATCATACGTCAGGTCAAAGCCGCCACCGACGAGGTCGATAAGGACCTCAGCGTACGAAACGCATCGCTGCAAACCGAACGCGGATATTTGCAGCAGCGGCTCGCAGTCATCCCCCCTCAGTTCAGAGCCAAGGAGATCAAAGACTTTGATGCCAAGCAGAAAGATTTGCAGGACCTCTCACGGCAGAAGCAAGCGATGATCCAAGCTGGGTTCGTCAAGGCTCGCTCGCAAATCGAGTTGCTGCTTGCGCCAATCCTTCTGGGCCTCATGAAGCAGCGTGGGGCGGATATGTTGATCGACAAGAAATACGTCGTCATGAGCAACGAGCGCGCGCTCGATGTTACTGATGCCGCGATTGCACGGCTCAATGCGAAGATAAGTTCGCTCAAGGTGGACTTTGTGCCGGTGCCGAGTGCAGGTGCGAAGCATTAGGCAGCGTCCGACAATAGTGTAAAAGACTTTTACACTGAGCCGACGCCAGAGTCCAAAGTACCTGCATTCCCAACTTGTACAATGTTGGCTCGGTTTATGCTTCTTTTCTGGTGATAGGGGATGCGCGACACTCCCCTATGCTCTGGGAGGGGCTTCCCGCGATGCTTTTAGGTCAGAAATCTCGTTCGATCCGCTACCAGTTTGGTCTGCTGGCCGCCTTGGCTATCGGGTTGATCGCAACCATCACGACGCAGGCCAGCGCCCAGACGCTTGAGGTCAATGGCAGCGGAATATTGACCGGCGTGGATGGCGTCGTAGTTGACGGCAGCAATTACAACGTCACGTTCGTACCTGGCTCATGCGTCTCCGACTTCAACGGTTGCACCAGCTCTAGTGATTTCACTTTCGGGGCGGGCGCCGCGTTCGTTGCATCGTCAGAGCTGGGGTCTATTTTGTCGGGAGGAACAGTCAATGCCGCGTTCCCCAACGGGGTAGTCAATGAGTTTGCATTCGGTTCGCCGTCGGCACAAATCAATATTTTCACCCCCTACGGCACACCCGCTTCAGGGAACGTGTCAATTGACATCGATTTCACCGCCGTCGGGGGTGTCGTCTTCGATCCCGGACAAACCGCTGGCATTTCCATTAGTTATGGACCGAATAGTGGCGGGGTTTATGCCGATTTCACACCCACCGCAGTCCCGGAGCCGGACACACTGTTCCTCTTCGGCGCCGGACTATTAGGGTTCGGCGCACTCCGCCGCCGTCACAAGGCGATGAGCGCCATCAATAGATAAGGTTCCACCGAGCCCGGCTAACCTACCGACACAATGTCTTTGAAGGTCAGGCCTATGAAAGCTCATCTTCGCTTGATTGGTGCAACGGCAATTTCCTTAGCGACATTGGCCGCGGTACCGACGCGTGCAGACACTATTGAAGCTCTGTATCTATACCCGAATCTAGGGACTGTGTTCGAGAATGACGGCACACAGAGCACCTCCCCCGGCTTTTCGTTCTCGATGGATAGTGGCGACATTACGCTGGCCGAAAGCCATGGTAACACCGATACACTTACTATCAATGCGTTTAACGTCTTCGGCCCGGCCGCGTTCAACGGCCCGGAAATCATCGATCTAACGGGCCCCCTCATTTTTACCAATGTTTCGCTTGCGAGTTCAACAATTGTCGGATTCAATTCGTCGGACGTCACTTTCGATTCAAGCCACTATTGGCTGAATCTGGAGGGATTGACTGCAAGTGCAGGGCAAACGGTTGTGCTCAACTTCAGCGCCAGCACTTCGACCAGAGTACCGGAACCCGTCACACTTGCGCTATTCGGTGCAGGCTTGTTGGGCTTGGGCTTTATCTATCGCCGTCGCACCGTCAAGCGCGCCCTTTCCTAACCGATACCAGTGATCCAGACCGATGGTGCAAGTAAGCCAGCGATTGATCGTGGCTGTCTGAGAGTCAATTGCGACTGCGAATGTCCGCTTTGGGTCAAAAGCGGTCATTCGGCCAATGTCCGCTTTGCCAATAGCGGACATTCCCGCCCTGCTCACATGCCAACTGTCGAGACGATGGTGGTCACCGAAGTCTCTGTGCAAACCCTTGACGAGGCTTACGAGGTCTCCTGCTGGCGCTGCAAAGTGCCAGCAAAAATGCCAACAAATCGGATCGCTGGGTGTCCGGCGACGAAGGCGTCACCAAATCTAGGCAATATCTCTTTGATTCATAGCGGTAGACGACGTCCAACAGGCGGTGCGTACCAACAAATATGCCATCAGTCTTTCCGGTCGCCCGCAAAATCCTCGGAGGCGGAAAACTCATGCGCGGGATCGGTAATACCGACGGGGCAATATCTTGCTCCATCTGCGATAAAAACCATCAATTGGAAATACCGTTATGCCGTGACCCGCTCCAAATCTTGTTCTTCGCCTTTAAAAAGGAAAAGGCTGGTCAGCACCTCCGCCAGCGCATTTTCGTCAATCGGCTTTTGCACGACGGGTACGGCCCTGAAGCGCTTGTCCACCGCGTCACTGGAGTATCCCGTGACAAAAACGAACGGAACGCCCTCGGCCGTGAGCAATTCGGCCAGCGGATAGACCGGGGTGCCATTCAAATTCATGTCCAGCACGGCGCCGTCAAAACGGCCGCTTCTTGCCATCGCCATGGCCTCCGGAAGCGTGCGGCAAGCGTCCGTCACCACGAAGCCCATTTCCACCAGGATATTTTGCGTTAGGATGCCGACCAGCGGTTCGTCTTCCACCAGCAAAAGACGCCGGGCTTTGGAATTTTTGTCCGCTGCCGGCGGCAGGGATTGCGCCGCCGCCTCATCGGCGCCGAGATGCATTTTCAGCGAGCAGCAAAGTCCTTCCGGCTTCCAGTCGAACTCCACCTCGCTGCGGCGGGAAGCGGAAAAACTTGCATGAATGACCTTGGTGCCGAAACCTTTGCTGTGCGGCGGCGTGACCCGGGGACCGCCGGTTTCTTTCCAAGTCAACTTCAACGTGTCTTCGCAGCAGGACCAGCTGACATCCACCCGGCCGGTTTCGGTGGAAAGCGAACCATACTTGGCCGCGTTCGTCGCCAGCTCATGCAGCGCGATTGCAAAGGTCTGCGCATCGGCAGGAGAAACAGTGACCGTGGGACCTATCGCGGTCACCCGTTGCCCGGCGCCCTGATAAGGCGCCATTTCATCGAGCACCAGGCGAAGAATATCAGCGCCTTTCCAGCGTGAGCGGGACAAAAGCTCATGGGTCTGGGCCAAAGCCCTGATGCGGCCCTGGACGGCACTGACAAATTCGTCGACATCATCGCGGCGCGCCAGGCGCACGATCGCCTGCACCACCGCCAGCGCATTTTTCGCCCGGTGGTCCACTTCCTGCGCCAGCAGATTCTGCTTGCTTTCGGCGTCTTTTCTCTCGGTGATGTCCGTAGTGACCCCGCTGAGGCGGACTAGGTCATTCTTCTCATTCAGGGTTGCGGCGCCCACCACGCGGCACCAGCGCTCCTCCCCATTGGCGCGGAGAACTCGCAATTCCAGTTCAAACGAGCTTTTCCCGGGGCACAATTCCCGGATGGCCTGCCGGAAGGTCCCGACATCTTCGGGATGAATGCATTTTTCCATTTTTTCGAAGGTGGGCGTGAAACTCGCATGATCCACGCCAAAAATCCGGCTCTGGCCCTCGTCCCAGTACCAGGTCTCACTGGTAAAATCGCAGTCCCAGGACCCCATATGGCCGGCAGCCAATGCCAGGCTTCGGCTCTGTTCGCTGCTGCGCAGCTGCCGGGCAGAACTGTCCAAGGCATGGGTGCGCTCGGCAACGCGGATTTCCAGTTCCTCATTCAGCTGATGGAGCTGACGCGTCTTGCGGAACAGTTCGGCGAACACGCGCACCTTCGCGCGCAGCAATTCCGGCACCACCGGAACGGAAAGATAATCCACCGCGCCGGCCTCATAGCCACGCAGATAGTCCGATTCCGACATGTGAATGGCCGAAATGAAAATGATCGCGGTTTTCTGGAAGCGGGGATGCTCCCGGATCATTTTCGCCAATTCGAACCCGTCGAGTTCGGGCATGCAGACATCCACCAGGATCACCGCGACATCCGACTTGAGCAGGAAAGCGAGCGCTTCCTTGGCCGAGGAGGCGCTCACCAGATTCTCGCCCAGCTCTTCCAGCATCACCTGGTAGCTGAGCAGCTTGCCAGGCTGGTCATCCACCAGAAGAACATTCACCGGTTCATTTTTGGACATGCCGACCTCAGCGATGGAGCCACATGCGCAACGCGGAAAGCAATTGTTCGGTATTGACCGGCTTGGCCAGATAGTCGGAGGCGCCGGCTTCCAGGCATTTCTCCCGGTCGCCCTTCATCGCCTTGGCGGTGAGCGCGATGATTGGCAGGCGGCGGAAGGCTTGGTTCTCGCGAATCCGGGCCATGGTCTGGTAGCCGTCCATTTCCGGCATCATGATATCCATCAGCACGATGGCCAGGTCCGGCGTGTTGTTGATCAGCGCGATCGCCTCCAACCCCGTGGTGGCCGTCAGCACGTTCATGCGCCGGCGTTCCAGGGCGCTGGAGAGCGCGAAGATGTTTCGCGCATCGTCGTCCACCAGAAGAACGGTGCGGCCCACCAGATCGTCGTCTGAACTGGTCAGGCGGTCCAGCATCTGCTGCTTTTCCGCCGGCAGGTCCGTCACCACCCGGTGCAGGAAGA